>Ga0208434_1000015_pt1 | contig 105040 bp, 103 predicted proteins | sample 13_taG_FD_184086 | JGI IMG/M metagenome (GOLD analysis project Ga0208434, IMG submission 184086) | Marine viral communities from the Subarctic Pacific Ocean - 13_ETSP_OMZ_AT15268 metaG (SPAdes) (version 2) | ecosystem: Environmental > Aquatic > Marine > Oceanic | place: Pacific Ocean... | reverse complement strand
TGTTGATGATTATAATCAAAATCATGTAAATAATTCATTAGTATCAATATCTCAATTTTCAAATAATTTAAAAATGCCATCATATTATTCTCCAGATTTGCCTTATACGTGTATAACACCAGCACAACAAGGTAATAATTTAAATGAATTAATTGCTGAAGTTGAAGCAGACTCATTGTTTAATGCTCAAACGACAAATTCTCAAAATGGCCTTTTAATAGCCGGTAAATATGAACAAGATTATACAAGCACACAAATAATGTTACCTAGTGCTCCAAGAACATTAACAAATTCCCAGCTTTACACTATCAATTCGATAAACAATAACAATAATAATCTGACCAATTACTTGGCAAAAGCACCAACATCATCGGATATATTAGGTATTATACCGGTAAAAACGTCAGTAGGTGTTCCAACAGGTTCTTTATTGGTTGAATTTAGCGGTTCACTCCAAGATAATACAAGAACCTATTTTGGTCCAGTAAATATAGATAGATTTGCAGTGAAATTATTAAATGATAAAGGAAATGTATTAAACCTAAATGGTAATGATTGGTGTGCTACTATAATAGCAGAATGTTTATATCAATATTAGAGATAAAATCCACTATTTTTGGAAAATGAAAAGTGTTTTAACTTTTCAAAAATGGACAAAAAAAATGTCCAAAATTGACTTGCCCAAATACTCCTTACTGACGAAAAATTTTGACTTGATAATGAAAATTTATGGTGTCATTTTTAACCATAAGTTTTTATTTTTGTTATGATATTTTTTCATTTTTTTTGTGGAAAAATTTCTTGGAGTTTTTTCTGTTGCTAATTTAGGAGAGAATGTCAACAAAAATCTCGAAAAATCTCGACAGATTATATTGTTGTAAAATTTGTGACTTTAATACGTGTAAATTAACAGACTATAATAGACATACTATGACGAAGAAACATATCCGCAACGAAATGTCAACACACGGCAACAAAAAACTCGAAAACTCTTCGCATACATGTCAAAATTGTGGTAAAGAATATAATGATAGATCTGGATTATGGAGACACAAAAAGGTTTGTATAAAAAATGATGAAAAAAATGTAAGTAAATCAACAAGTAATGATAAAAATGATAAATTAATAGACTTCCTTATGAAAGAAAATAAGGAAATCAAAGAATTAATTTTAGAAATAGTAAAAAATGGTACCCATAATACTACTAATACTACTAATACTCACACAAATTCTCATAACAAAGCATTCAATCTTAATTTCTTTTTAAACGAGACATGTAAAAATGCTATGAACATTACTGATTTTGTTGATTCTATAAAATTACAGCTTAGTGATTTGATGGAAGTAGGTGAACTTGGATATGTAGAGGGCATTTCCAAAATAATAGTAAAAAATTTAAATAACTTAGATGAAACAGAAAGACCAATACATTGCACAGACAAGAAAAGAGAAACAATGTATGTAAAAGATCAAGGTGAATGGAATAAAGAAGATGATAATAAAACCCATTTGAGGAAAGCAATTACAAAAATAGCAGATAAAAATATAAAATTACTTCCACAGTTTCGAGAGAAATATCCAGAATATAAAAATTCCTCTTCAAAAGTATCAGATAAATATGATAAGATGGTTGTAGAAGTTATGACTATAGACCAAGATAAGAATGAAAAAATTATAAAAAATATTTCCAAGGTTACCACAATAAAATAGTTGAGTTCTTTAAGTTGTTTTATTTATTATATTATATAACAACTTAAACAAAACGGATTGTAAATTTTAAAAATCATCTGATATTTCAAAAGCATCATTGATGTCTTTATTCGCTAAACTATACTCAGAAACATGACGCTCAAAGAAGTTAGTTTTCCCCTCTAAACTAATCAACTCCATCCATGGAAATGGATTTGTAACATTATAAATCTTTTTGTAGCCTATTTGGAGAATTAATCTATCAGCAACAAATTTGATATATTGAATCATCATTTCCGAATTCATTCCAATTAATTTACATGGCAATGCTTCACAAATAAATTCTGTTTCAATTTCAACAGCTTCTTTAATAATTTCATAAACACGAGATTTTTCTGTTTTTTTATTGAGTTTTGAATATAAAAGGATAGCAAATTCTGTGTGAAGAGCTTCGTCTCTTGAAATCAATTCATTGCTAAATGTTAAACCAGGCATTAGACCTCGTTTTTTCAACCAATAAATGCTACAAAATGCCCCACTAAAGAAAATACCCTCTACACAAGCGAAGGCAACTAATCTGGTCGAAAAACTACTTCTATTATCGTGAATCCATTTTTGAGCCCAATCAGACTTCTTTTTGATACAAGGAAAATTTGTAATAGCATTAAAGAGTTTAGTCTTTTCTTCTTTGTTCTTTATATAAGACTCTATTAAAAGACTATAAGTTTCAGAGTGCACATTTTCCATCATTATTTGAAATCCATAAAACGCCCTAGCCTCAGAAATTTGAACATCATTCATAAAACGTGATGCTAAATTTTCCAAAACTATTCCATCGCTGGCAGCAAAAAAAGCTAAAATCATTGATATAAAATGTTTTTCGTCACCATTTAGGCTTTCCCAATGAGTTAAGTCCTTTGATAAATCAATTTCTTCTGCTCTCCAAAAACAATCCATTTGTTTTTTATACATTTTCCATATGTCATCGAATTTAATCGGAAACATAACGAAACGATTATCGTCAGGGGCTAGTAATAATTCTTGTGAAGTTTTGGACATCCTAAATAATATATTACAAAGATTTTAAATTTATTTATTTAATAATAAAATAATTGTTTAATTTAAGAATGGAACAAATTGTGCCTTATCAAGCAAGATTAGTGGTGTCTATTAGAGAGAATGATGAAAGGTTTATTCAACTCCAGGAACTAATCGATGCAAAAAGTGAAATGTTAATTAATAAACAAAAAAAGTTACGTGCTATTTCACAGCAAAATAGGTTTTTAGATGTGGTTAAAAATGATTATGAAAAATTCTATGGATATATTTCTCAACAAAAAAATGATCAAATTAGAGCTCTTCAGATTTTAGATGAATATATTAAAGATTTAACATTATCAGGAGAATTAACAAAATATAATATTGAAGACGCAAAAGAAGAACAAAGAAAAATTTTGGGAGAAGTTAATTCAATTAAGAAAAGTTTAGACTCAATTATAAATAAAACTGAAGAACTTTCCGACAAAATATAATTTAAGATTATAAAAATATATTAAATTTTATATACATTTAATATATATGGCACAACAAAATCAAGATTTTTTAAATACGTTCGAAGAACAAATGAAAAAATTAACTGACATTAAAGGAAACATTCAAAATAATATTCAATTCAAATCACAATTTACTAATGATCTTAAAACAAAACTTGGTGAGATTAATGGTAAAGTTCGCCAACTTGCCGACTTGATTAATAATTTGAAGAATGAAAAGGACGGTTTAGAAAGACAAGTTGGTGAAAACTCAAATTCTATTAGTGATAAAGAAAGACAAGTTGGTGAAATCCAACAGCAAATAGCAAGTACTTCAGCAGAAAAAGATAAAATTGCTCAAGAATTTAATCAACATAAGGATAGAACACAAACTCAAATTAATGATCAACAGAGTAAAATTGATCAATTAGAAGCTCAACTTAGACAACTAACTGAACAAATTAGAGTTGCAAATGAAGAAAAAGAAGCTGCTGAAAACAATTTAAAAGCCTTACAGGCTGAGATCAAATCGAGTGGTGACCAAAAAGATACAGCACATGCTCAAGCATTAGCACAACTTGCAGAGGAAAATAAACAACAATTAGAAGAACAAGATAAACAATGTAAATTAAATATTCAATCAGCTGACAAAAAAATTGAAGACTTAACTAAAAATTTAGAAGTGAAAAATAGTGAACATCAACAAACACAACAACAGCTTAATGACCACCAAATCCAAGCTCAAGGACAAGTTTCTGAGTTACAGCAACAAATTAATGCCCTTAAACAACAGAATGACCAATTAATACAAAGATTAATAGCTGCTACTCAAGCTATTAATGAAGCTTATGAACAACTACAAGCTATTTCTAATAGTGTGCCTAATGCTGAGACTAAAGAAGAAGTTGATGCTTTATTAAGTGAAATAACAGGACAAATAGAACAATCAATACAAAATATTTCAAGTGCTGCTCAAGGCCAAGGACAACCACAACCTAGAGAAGCAGCAGCAACAGCATTAGCACCAGGAATCACAACAGCAGCGACAGCACAACAACCTGAAGAAGCAGCGGCAGCAGCACAAGCAGAAATACGACAGGTACAACCGGGTCTTAATATATCCGATGGCACTCCTATTAAAGTTAATGATACAAATACAATATTATATCGTGATTTAATTACAGGTCTAGCTGACAAATACAGACAAACAAGTGATAATAAATATAAAAAAGCTTTTCAAGAAGTAAATAAAGTGAAAAATCCAGACCAAATGAGAGCCATATTAAACGAAAATAAAATAAGTTTTAAAAATAATAAAGTTATGGGTGGAAGAAAAACGAAAAAAAATAAAAGAAAACAAAAAGGTGGTTTTACTTATAAAATAAATAGTAAAAGAAGAAGTATTACGTCTAAGTCATCATCCAGAAGAAGCTCAAGAAATAGTTTTACAAATAGTTCCAGAAAAAGTTCCAGAAAAAGTTCCAGATAAATTTGATGACATTACCTATTATTATATATTTATAAAAATTAAATCCAAAATTTAAACCTTATATGCGTTAATAATTGTATTTAGATTCATTCTATATTTTTATTAATAATAATAATAATAATATATTAAATCATTTTTTTTTAAATATTATATATATAATGAAACTTAAATCAGCAATGTCAAAATTTTTAACAAATAAGTGGGTTTTAAATATAATAGCTTTTTTGTCACTATTAAATGTGATAGGTTATTTTATGATTGGTAATTTAAATGCAGTAGTATATTTTATTGTATTTGCTATTTTAGTAAGATACTTTAGTAAAAATATGACAATTGTATTGGGTGTGCCATTAGTATTAGTAAACTTGTTAGCAGTTAGAAAAAATGTATCAGAAGGAATGGAAACTCGACGTGATGATAGAAAAAATTTAGTTAATTCAAATACAAAAACTGATGTTAAAAAAAAGCAAGAAAAAAATAATAAAGTAGAAAATAATGGTAAATCCAGTACTCCAGTAGTCAATAACTCAGTTGCTTCTAAAATTTCATCAGCAGCAGACAATCTTGCACAAGATGTTGGTGATAAACAAGGTTTCGAACCAGGACGCCGTAAAAATAGAGGATATGATATTGATTATGCTACAACTATTGAGGATGCTTATGATGAATTAAATAATATTTTAGGAAGTGATGGTATTAAACGTTTAACAAGTGATACTCAAAATCTAATGAAACAACAAATGCAGTTAGCTGAAGCTATGAACAGCATGGGTCCAATTATTAAAAATATTGAGCCAATGGTTCAAAATTTACAAGGAATGATGGGTCAAATGGATGGCAAGGATGGATTAGGAAGTATTATGGATTTAGCCAAAAAAATTTCTGGTCAAGCTTCTCCTGCTCCAGCAAATTAAAATCATAATCGTATTTTAATATTATAATTATATAATATGAAAAAATGTCCACCAGGAGTTATATGCATTGAAAATTATTCAATGTTTTTTATTGTCGTTTGCGTTTTAATTTTAGGTTATATAATTTATACAAATGTTTTAAAACAAAGTATAGTTGTTAATAATTCACCATCAGAAAAAATTGTTATTAAGGATACAACTAGAGAGAATACAGGGTTGAATAGTTTGTTTGGTGGATGGTTACCAAATTTACCTTACACAAATTTACCAAGTGATCCTTTATTAAACCCTTATGCACCTCCTCTACGTGATGAGAGATATTTTATTCCAGGATTTCCTTCGAGGGCTGTTCCACCTGGTGCTGTTCCCATTAATGTTTCTACTAATATCGGCGCAGTTGATACACAGTATAGACAATTGGGTATTATGACTGCTACTAATTCAAAAGGTAAAATTATACCACTTATGGGTCGCCCTATTTTTACTAACAGAGATAAATGGCAATATTATACGATGAGCGACCAAAATAATAGCATGAAATTACCTGTTTCTCGAAATGGAAAAAGTTGTACTAATGAATATGGTTGTGATAAATTATATAATGGTGATACGGTTTATATTGAGGGTATTAATGAACCATATAGAATTACTATGTATGACAATGATACAATAAAATATTTACCATTTATTTAATAATTTAATGCTCGATACCTAAAAACAAAGCTATTCCATATAAAATTAATAAATCCATAGTAAATATTAATATTAGTCTAAAAATATGTTTTTTATAAAAATAATATAATTTATTTTCTTGATTTGCTTTATTCCACATTTTTTCTAAACTAATTAATATTTCATAAATTAAAAAACCTGCTACAAAAAGCAGAGCTGTTCTTAAAGCATGTGCAAACATACGTTTATGATTTATCTTCATTTATATATAATATATAATATATTATATATAAAATTAACTTTATCTATGTCTTGTTTTATTTTTTTTTGTTATTCTAAAACGTCTTGTTTTCTTAAACTTTGAACCACCAACTGATGCCATGGTTTCGGCTGCTTGATTTACTGAACTAAACCCATCTTGAATATGAGGAGTTTGTGATGATACTCTTTCAGCAACTACATCTGCTATATAATCAATAACGTTTGTTAATGATTTAGCCATTTTCTCTTTATTAGATTCTTTAGATGTAGCTGTTTCTGTGGGTTCTTCACCATTTGACTGTTCTTCACCAGGTTGTTTTTGTTCTTCACCAGTTGGTTGTTCTTCACCAACCTTTTCTTCTTCACCAGTTGGTTGTTCTTCACCAGTTGGTTGTTCTTCACCAACCTTTTCTTCTTCACCAGTTGGTTGTTCTTCACCAGTTGGTTGTTCTTCACCAGTTGGTTGTTCTTCACCAGTTGGTTGTTCTTCACCAACCTTTTCTTCTTCACCAGGTTGTTTTTGTTCTTCACCAGTTGGTTGTTCTTCACCAACCTTTTCTTCTTCACCGGATTTTTCTTCTTCACCAGTTTGTTTTTGTTCTTCACCAGTTGGTTGTTCTTCACTGGTTGGTTGTTGTTCACCAACCTTTTCTTCTTCATCAGTTGGTTGTTCTTCACCAGTTTGTTTTTGTTCTTCTTCATCAATCTTTTGTTCTTCACCAACTTTTTGTTCTTCACCAGTTTGTTTTTGTTCTTCATCAGTTTGTTTTTGTTCTTCTTCATCAATCTTTTGTTCTTCACCAACTTTTTGTTCTTCATCATCAGGTTTTTCTTCTTCATCAACTGTTTGTTGTTGTTCTTTATAAGATGGTTCTTCATCAACTTTTTGTTCTTCATCAGTTGGATTAATTGGAGTATCTTGAACATCTTTACTTGAATCATTAATTGATTTTAAAACATGTTCTTCAGAATTTTTAGCATTAGATGTATTTTCAGTTGATTGAATAGGAATATCCTGAATACCATCATTATTTGTTTTAGTTTTAAACTCTTTAGTATCATCTTTAGAAGTATTACCACCTCTATATTTTTTACGATGTAATCTTTTTAATGATTTTCTTGCTAAATTAACTTTTCTGTTATTTCTAAATGTTTTATTTTTGTAAGATGTTTTATGCTTCTTAGGTTTTTTTAAACTTTGTCTTTTTTTATTATATAATTTGGATATTTTACCTTTAGTTAATTTCATTCTATATAAATAAATTAATATTTTATTTATATACTTATATTAATGAGTAGTGAAAATATAAATATATCATCCACAAATGTAAAAGGTAAATGTGATAATAAATGTTCATATGCTTTTAAATATTCAGAAAGCAGTTCAACTGCTAAAAATAATGGTGTTTTAATAAATTTAACATATGACTCAACAAGTGTTCCTCCTGTTGTTTACAATAGCGAAAAATATATTGTTGAAAATATTAATATTGTTTCACCTTCAATTCATACATTTAATAATGTTTCAATGCCTGGAGAGATTATAATATCACATACTCCTCAAAGTGGAGGAATACCACTAAAAGTATGTATACCATTTACATCATCAAGTGAGTCATCGTCAGCATCACAAATAATAACAGATATAATAAATAAAGTAGCATCAAATGCCCCAAGCGAAGGCGACTCTACAAATTTAAATATGAATTTTAGTTTACAACAAATAGTTCCTAGAAAACCCTTTTTTGTTTATACTGGAGAATACTCTGGAGTAAATGCGAATTGGATTGTTTATGGTGAACTTGAAGCAATTCCATTAAGTTCAACAACAATAACAACATTACAGCAAATAATACAAGCATTTCCAATCGCAACACCGGGTGGAGATTTATTTTATAATTCTAAAGGTCCAATATCTGGTCTTCAATTGGGTGATGGAATTTATATTTCGTGCCAACCAACAGGTTCATCAGAAGAAGAAACCAGTGTAGAATATGATAAAAACTCAACATCTTTTGATTTTTCCAATATATTTGAAAGTCCTATTTTTAAATCAATAATTATTATAATTATAGGTTGTTTATTGTTAATAATAATATTTTATGGTATAAGTATATTTTATAAGTATTTAACAACAGACGGTGAGCTACCAAAATTAACTTAAATAATAAATTTAATTTAGATTATGTAATTTATTATTTTATTTAGTTAGAACTATTTACAGGTGAAGCATCATATAAATTTTCAAGTAATGGTTTATAAGAAGGAGGGTTTAATGATGAGCCAGAACGCACTATTGGGGCCATTTTAGCGACAACTTCCTGTTCTAAAGTGTATGGGAATTGGTTATGAGCTGTAAATTGTGACATTTTTTTCTTTTCAGATGGCGCATAAGCAGAAAGCGCTCCTAAACCAGTGGCATCATTTGAACGACGCATTAAATCAAAAGCAACTAAAGCAGCCAATACCGCTAAAATAGGATTAGCATGTAAGAAAAGATATAAAACGATTAAAATAATAGCAACTTTACCAATAACATTATCAACCATAACAGCAATTATTTCTGGTGTTTTTAATCCCAATATTAAATAAATAATTATCAAGACAATTAAAATAAATTCACCGGTATACTCTTTTTTAAAAAGATCTTTAAAACTATCCATATATCATATTTATAGATTTTATTTTTTCCACCTTTAAGAAAAGTGAAAAACAACATAAAAACAATATTCTAAATAATATAAGTATGAATACCTATCTTGGACAAAAAGGATATACAATAAATAAAAGTGAATTGAGCATTGAAAAACAAGTAAAAATAAGAAATGATTTAATGATAAAACCATTTGTTATGGGTTCCCCTTTAAATGATACAAAAACATTTCCTGCGTATAGGGAATCACCTAATAAATTCTATGTTCCTCATTATTATGGTGTTAACAATTTTGGTCAACCAAAAGAATATAAAATTTCAGAAGGTGTTAATATAAATTTAGAATTTAACGGACAACTTCGTGATTATCAAGAACCAGTAGTAAATAAATTTATAAAACACTGTTTAGATGTTAAATATGGCGGTGGTCTGTTAGAATTATATTGTGCCTGGGGTAAAACATCAGCATCTTTAAATATAATAACTCAATTAAAGAAAAAAACAATAGTTATAGTTCATAAAGAGTTTTTAATGAATCAGTGGATTGAGAGAATCCAACAATTTTTACCAGCAGCAAGAGTAGGAAAAATTCAAGGACCTATAATTGATATAGATGATAAAGATATTGTTATTGCAATGTTACAAAGTTTATCGATGAAAGACTATCCATCATCAGTATTTGATAGTTTTGGTTTTACTATTATTGATGAAGTACATCATATATCTAGTGAAGTATTTTCAAATTCCTTATTCAAACTTGTGACAAAATATATGCTTGGTTTATCAGCAACTATGAATCGTAAAGATGGAACTACTCCGGTATTTAAAATGTTTTTGGGTGATGTAATTTATAAATCTAAGAGGGATAATGATAGAGCTGTAACAGTTAGAGCTATTGAATATTATGTTGATGATGATGACTTTAATGAAGTAAAATTAGATTATAGAGGTAAGCCACAATATAGTAGTATGATATCAAAACTATGTGAATATAATAGAAGAAGTGAATTTATTTTAAAGGTTCTCTCGGACATGTTAAAGGAAAACTCAGAACAACAAATAATGATACTTGCGCATAATAAAAATTTGCTTAAATATTTACATGATGCTGTTAGTCATAGAAATATAGCAACTGTCGGATATTATATAGGTGGAATGAAAGAATCAGCTTTAAAAGAAACAGAAACGAAGAAAGTTGTTATAGCTACTTATGCTATGGCTGCAGAGGCTTTGGACATAAAAACATTGACTACATTAATCATGGCAACACCAAAAACAGATATAGAACAAAGTGTTGGTCGCATTCTTAGAGAGAAACATAGTAACCCAATTGTGGTGGATATAGTAGATAGTCATGATTTATTTAAGAATCAATGGCGAAAACGTAAAACATTTTATAAAAAAGAGAATTATAAAATTATTTATACAATTAGTACAGAATATACAACAGATTTATCTAAATGGACTGTAGTTTATACTCCTAATTCAAAATGTTCGAGAGAATGTAAATCAATTAAAAAGAAATCTATTTCGGTTAAAAGTAATAGTTCAACAGAAAAAAGTATTACAAATGAATCTGAATCAGAAGATGATAATGATGAACCAGAACCAGCTTCTAAAAAGACCAATAAAATTTCTGATGATGTTTGTTATCTAAAAATTAAATAAATATAATATTAACAAAAAAAATACTATTATATTTAATGACCTTTGCTAGGAAAACCCTGGTTTGTATAATGGTTATAATTGTCAACGCAACTAGTTTCATTTGAAAGCTTAACGTATGTTGGTGGATTTGCTAAAGCTAATTGACTATCAGGCAAATTAATACCTGCTACTTGGTAAGGTGGAGCGTATGGCATATTATTCATATATTGAGAATATCCACCACGTTGTTTACGATGTCTTTTACTATGTCTTCTAGTATTATGTCTACGTGAGCGTCTTTTTCCTGCTAATTGTCTAGCCAAAGTTCTAGACGCAGCTCTACTTTGGAGTTTACGTTTGAGTGTTTTTATTTTTTTACTTCCGGCTTTCATTCTCTTATATTGTTTAGTGATATTTTTTATTTTTCTTTTAATTTTTTTAGCTCCTCCTTTCTGGATACAAATGCCTGGGACTATTCCCATCGCAGCATCAACATTAGACTTTGCTCCTGCTAAACCAGGAAGGGGACCGGGAGGTGTTCCAGAAATTTCATTAATACTAAAATTTCCTGAATAATTTGAACTAGTTCCATTTACATAAGGACTAGTATTATATGGATTTATATTACCATAACCTAAATTGGATGCTCCTGAACCAGCTGACATATATATTATTCGGTTATTTTAATTGGGACCCATTTCTTGAATTTATTATTAAAATTACAAATCATTTTATGTGATTTATCTAGATGAACAAATTTATCTACATTAGAATTTTCAAATTCCTCTTCATTATCACTCTCTTCTAACGCATCTAAATCATTATTTTCTTTAATAATTCTAAATAATTTATTCATCATTACGCTAGTTTTATAATCAGGTATAGCAGCTAAACCAATATAATCATTATTTAATGTGTATAAATGATATATATCATTTTGAATATCTGGTTTACATATAAATATTTTATCTTGTTTTGATATAACTCTTTTTTCTTTTACGGGTTCTTTTATATACTCTTTTACGGGTTGTTTTACAGGTTCTTTAAAACATTCACTTACATCAGATTTAAAATCATCAATTGATAATTTATAAATCGAATTATTTTTAATATATTTAAGTGAATGTAATTTATAACTAATATCTAGTAAACTTTTATCAAATTCTTCATTAGACCTTGAGATTAAGGGTAATCCAAATATTACAAAACTATTATTATATGATACTTGTTTTATATCATTTTTTAAAACAGTAGATATTTTATTAATTTTATATTTAAAATTATAATTAAGCATGTCTTTTCCTTTATATGAATGAATATCTTCTATAGAAAAAAATGGATTGTTCATATGATAAAATAGAGTGCCAAATAATATGGTACCATAACATAATGAAGTTGAAAAACAAGAATTAATAATTCTTACATTTTTAAATTCCCTTTTATTTTTATTATCAAGTTCAAGTAAAATACATACCATATTGTTTTTAAATGTTGTAAACCAAGCAAAACATTTTTTACCATTAGGGATACCTAATAATAAATCAAAATTATAAACCTTCTTATGTTGAATTTTTTCATAAGAAAGTTTCATATTAGGAAATTGACTTAATATGTCTGATTTTTCGTCTTGCGTTAACATTTAATAATATATATAAATTATCTTTATATCATTTAATAATTGGAATATGTATTAACATTTGACATAGAATCTAAATTTGAAATAACAGTTTCATTAGTTTTTGAATTATTAAGTTGGGATTTTAAAAAACTTTTTAATTCACTTTTCATATTTGTTTCTGGTTTTGGCAATAAATCAATTAATGAATATTCATTGTCTAAATTAGGTTCTTTATGTGTATTTTTATTATTGTTTTGATTATTTATTATATTATACATATTTTCATATTTCTGAGTTGGAGTATTTACTAAATCTTTTATTTTTGGAACAGTAAGTGTAGATTTAAAAAAATTAATTAAATGATGAACCAAAAATATTAATACAATTGATATTACAGTAATTTGAATAGTCCAAAATAACATAATATATTATGATATTAGTTTAGAACCGATAAAAACTCAATTATTTCTTTTTTAATAAATATATCATTAATATTAATATCTTTCTGTGATTCAAAATATATATCACTCGGTATTAGTTTTGTTTTATCTAAATTATATTTAATAACTAATGAAACAGATGATGAATTATTTAATTTATAATGTTTTTCAGTAATTTGAAATGATATATGTGGTTCTCCGTGAATACTTGAAGTTATTTTTTTATTATAAAATGACATATCTACTATAAGTGTAAAATTATTATAATATTTTTCAAATTGTTGAATGTCCTTATCATTTATGTCTAAAAAATATATTGATTTATCTTCAATACGATATACACCTTCATTTGTATATAATTCAATATAATTATCAGTTTTTATAAAATTTTCTTTAAATAATTCTGATATTTCATCTATAATATCTAAGTTTAAATTGTTAATATATATCTTCATTTTATTATTATTATATAGAAACTATTTAAACCTATTTGGTAATATAATAATCAATGACACATCCATTGGATATTATTATTGTGGAAAGATTGGGAACATTAAAAATTCTTTCGATCAAAGATTTTAAACAAGATGATCTGTATAAAAAATGTGGTTTTAAAAAAGCAGAAAATTTTAATAAACAAACTGAATGGAATAATATTAAGTATGACGGAAAGAGGTATTTTATACAAGTATTTGGTAAAGCAGATGGAAGAGCTAATTCTGAGAATAAATATGATTTCCCCCCTCCAATTGATACGAAGTTATTTTATGGTAGTTGTGCTATTGTAGCTAAGGTTAAACAAGACGATGGAAGTAAAAGTTATTATAATTTAACTTTACCACTTTGGAATAAAATTTATGAAAAATTGTTCGGAGGTTTTGAAGATTTAGGTGCAACTGCAAAGGAAGATGAGGAAGAAGAAGATGAATTAGCAAATGTTCCGAAAGAAAAGAAAACTAAACATGGGTATTTAAAAGATGGTTTTGTTGTAGATAGTAGTGATACTGAAGAATTATCATCTTTAGATTCAGAAAGTGATTCGAATTATTGTGATAACGAAGATGAATGTGATAAAGAATCATCAGAACAAGATGAAAGTATGGTTATTGAAGAATTGTGTTCAGTATTATCAGAAGAATCATACGACTATGACGATAATAATGTTAGTAAATAAAATAAAATTGATATTGATTTAAATATAAAATAATATATAAATCAATAAAAATGTCACTGCGAATAATTGAAAAATCTGATAATTTTAGAGCTAATATTAGGAAACACCTTGATAAAAAGTTAAATAATGAAAATGCCAGTTTAAATTTGGAAAAAGGAATTTATAATTATGCTTTAAAAGAAGCTGATAATAGAAAAATTGTTAAAAAATGGGACAATAAATTCTTCGTTCAAATATATCTTAATCATTTAAAAAGTATTTTAACAAATTTGAATGCTAAATGGATTGAAGAAATAAATAATGGTTCTATACAATCACATAAATTAGCATTTATGACACATCAAGAGCTTAATCATGAGATATGGGCTGAAATGATTGAAATTAAATCTAAGCGTGATGCTAATAAATTTGAAAATAATATGGCTGCTGCGACTGACACATTTACTTGTCGTAAGTGTAAAAATAACAAATGCACATATTATCAAATGCAAACGAGGTCAGCTGACGAACCGATGACTTGTTATGTAAATTGTCTGACGTGTGGAAATAGATGGAAATGTTAATTATAAAATTCTACTTTATTACCTTTATTATCATAGACCCAAATTTCATATAAATAATTTTGTGTTTTAGCTGCTTGCTGTTTTAGCAAAACTACATTTTTTTGTTTTTTTAAAGTCCATGTAGATTTAATTTCTATACATTTATTTATAGTTGGTAAGTAAATATCAACAAAATGTCTATGTTTTTTTCCATTAGTATCTATATACCAGATTTCTGGAACATTTTTAGAACCAGTAATAATATTTTTTTCATTAATATTATTTTTAATTAATTCATCTAGAGCAAAATTCTCATACCCTTGTATTTTAATTATATTTCCAGACGGAAATATATAATCTTTCAAATAATAAGAGTTTTTATTTTGTTTTTCATAAATTTCTTGATTTTGTGAAACATATTCTACACCATATTTTTTTAAACAAGTAGATTTACATTTTTCTTTTACTTCTTTACATTGTAAAGGGTTTTCATAACCATATTTTTCTAAATTAGTTATTTTTCGCTTTTCTTTTACTTCTTCGCTTTGTAATCCATATTCACAACCGTATTTTTCAAGGTTAGTATTTTTTATTTTTTCTTTTACTTCTTCGCTTTGGTTAGCATATTCTACTCCATATTTTTTTAACATAGTTTCTTTCATTTTATTCATACAATTTTCATTTTGTGCCGCATATTCAACACCATATTTTTCTACCATAGTATTTTTAATCCTATTAAATTTTATTTTTTTAGCACAATTATCACAACCAAAATTACGTTGCTTATGTATTTTATTCAAGCTTTTATTGAAACTATTTTCACACATAATACATTTTGCGATTATCCTAGTATCACGAGTAATATATTTATTACTATAATCTTCTAACAATTTTACACCACCTTCATCACATATGCTTTTCAACATATTGTAGTCATACTTAAGTCTTATCATTCTTATATTATTACTAAAGAATTTAGTTTTAAATAGTTATTTCTAATTATTTAATATTTCTATTTGTTTCTTTTTTTCTTTTTGTTTTAAATACGCCTTTCTTCTATATTCTTTTAATTTTTCAGGATTTTCTTCAGCTAATTTTTTGAGTCCTTCTTTTGCTTTTTCCTTTACATAATCTTTATTTTTTTCATAATAAGATTTTCTTGAATTATTATAATTTTCTAATTGCTTTTTTAGCTTTTCATTTTCCTCTCTCAGCATTTGAATTTCCGAAAGCAATTCTTCTGTACTCATTAATATAATAACAACAAAATTTTTTATATTATTTTACAATAATATTAGATAGAAAATATATAAAACCATAACACACGCTAAAACATATAAACTATTTTTTATTATCACTTGATATTTATTATACATGAACTCATATGGTTCAACTATTACTAAGTTATCATCATCTTTAAAAATATATTGTCTCAATATTTCATCAGGAAACTCTGGCGCAACCTTTCTTATAAACATTGCATGAAAATTTCTCTCCAATTCTGTATCAATAAATTTTATATCTTCTTCGTCAGCGTTTTTAAATAGATGTGGACTAGTAGCACTACTCATTCTTTTCCAATCAGCCAAATGAGATATTGAACAAATAATATGAGATTTATTAGTTTCTTCTAACTCCTTATAAAAATTAAATATGATAGCAAATAATGATTCGTTAGCCAATCCTCCATCACAAATTGTTTTTGTTATTTTTTTTTGAGTGGATACAAAATGAAATACTTGTTTTACATTCTCTCTAGTTAATACAAACCAAGGGTCATTCGCTAACCATAAATCTTTCGATAATTTAGCTAAATTAGCTCTTTTATGAAAACCAGGGTTCCACCATGCTTTTTTCCAAGAAAATAAACTTTTATTATAATAGTTATAAAATAAATACCTGAAACGTTTTGGGGAGATAATAGGACAACAAGAATCTGTTAGCATACAAAACCATTTATTTTGTTCATCATGGTTAAAAGTAAAATTTAATATTGATAAATAAGCTGGTATAACATGATAATAACTTGTTTCAAAAATATAATTAGGAGGTATAGCATGTTCTTTAATCCATTGTGATTTGATTTTTCTTAAATCTTTATAGAAAAAATAAACGTTGATGATATCTTTATTTTCTTCAATCCATTCTTTCCAAATATCTTCCTTATTTAAAATATGTTGATAATTAATTATAAAACATAAAGCAATTTTCATTTAATATTAATATAACAAAAATTTTATATATTTTTATATTTATATTATTTAAAAAACCAATTAAGCCCTATATTTTTCTTTAAGTTATTCATAGGAATAGAATCGTAACATTCATTTTCTAATTCATCGTAATCATCATCATCATTATTATTATTATTATTACTATTATTAGTATCACTAACAGGATTACTCAAACATTTTTTTTCAGACGGTAAAACAAATTTAATTGGTGAAAATGGTATTTTTGTACTTGATAATGTTTCTGGTTTTGAATATTGGAATTTTACATTTTGTTCTAAAAAATTTCTTGAAAGTTGTAATTCATTTTTTAATTGTTCTATGAGCTTATTATATATCATTTGATATTGTTTCCGATTAATTTCAATGTTATATTTTAAAACATTTTCACTACATTTTATTTGTTTTTCTAATGTTTTAATTTTATATAGATTACGATAATTTATATAAATGCCTGTTAACCCTATAATTGATGAAACTATAGTAAATGAACTAATATAAAATTTTGTATTTTCTATTTTTTTAAATATATTTGTTATAGTGTCACTTATTTTATTTGTTAAATTTAAATCACTCATTAAATCTATTGTATTTTTATTTTTAATATATTTTACTATTGTTTTAATTAAAATTGAGTATTAAATTTATTATTTAAATTATATATAAATTTAAATAATGAAAATAGAACATTTATTTCTACAAGGATTAAATCGTGAAATAACATTTTATATTGGTCAACATAAAAATGAAAATTTTGATATAATTAACAATTGTGAGCCTGATGATTTGTGGTTTCATGCGAATAAAATATCATCTTGTCATGTAGTTGCTATTATACCAAAAGATATAACACGTAAGGAGATAAAATATATAATTAAAGCAGGCGCAATACTATGTAAAAAATATACAAATAAATTGAAAAGTTTAACAAATATAGAATTTGTTTATACACAAGTCAAGAATATTGAAAAAACTCAATATTCAGGTTGTGTACAAATTATAAATGAAAAAAAAATAGTAATATAGTAATATAATAATTTATTTCATTTTTTATTAACTTAAAAATCTTCATTCAAACAACAACTTTTAAATAAAGTAGATGTTGCTAAATAAGGATCTATATTAGAAGCTGGTCTTCTATCTTCAAAATATCCACATTTATTTTTAAAAGTCTGATTAGGAATTCTAATAGATGTATTACGAGTTCCTATTCCCCAACTAAATTTATTAATACTAGATGTTTCGTGTATTCCTGATAATCTTAAATGATTATTTTCACCATAAACAGAAATATGCTCTTCGTGTTTTTTCTCTAATCTTTCAATATATTTATTGATAAATTCAATTCCATTTTCACAACGAGAACTAAAAGTGCTAAAGTTTATATGACATCCAGACCCATTTTCGTCAGATTTTATTTTAGGATTATAGTTAATATAACATTCAATTTGTTGAGCTAATCTTTCTAATATATAACGCGCTATAATTAAATGATCGCCAGCTTGAATTCCTTCACAAGGACCAATTTGAAATTCCCATTGATCATTTACTACTTCGGCATTAATTCCTGAAATTTGAATACCAGCTTCAATACACATTTGTAGATGTTTTTCAACAATAATTCTTTGATTTATATTTTGTGCGATTCCGCAATAATGATAGCCTTCAGGAATTTTATTAAGAAATGTGTTTTTATTATCGCATTGATATGATGTAAAAAAATATTCCTGTTCTAAACCAAACAAAGGTTTTTCTTCAGTCAAAGCATCAAATAAAATATTAGCTTTATGTCTACGATTTGTTTCTGTAGGTTCCCCGTTAGACTTATATGTATCACATAATACAAGATAGCAAATAGTATCTTCAATAACTCTGAATGGGTCTTTAAATAAAGCACACGGTTTTAATATAATTTCGGTATCTACATTGCTATCAGCTTGCCAAGTTGAAGAGCCATCGTAGTTCCAATCCGATATAGCAGTTATATCAAACGGCAAAAAAGAATTAAAAACTCTGGCTTTAGACCTAATTTCATTTTTACCCCCAATCCATATATATTCTACAACAGTTGTTGATTGTGTTTTAATCATTATAAATTTTATTTTATTATATTTAAGTATTTTCTATTATAAAATAAAATAGTTTTCGTTTTTCTAAAAATTAATAATTTCCAAATCTCTAAGATTCCAATATTCAAACGCGCCACCTGGAATTGGTCTCTTAATAATAAAAGGGATTTTTTTTTCTCTAAGTTCTAGTTCAGCAATAATATAACTATCAATAATATTTTCACTTACTTTAACAAAAGGTTTTGAACCTGTTTCAATTTGTTTTGCGCGTTGACCTAAAACCCTTGCCTTTTCATATTTAGTTAAATGTGGTATTGTTCTGTGTAATGGATCAATTACAATGTTATTTTCATCACGAATTACTCTTGATAACTTAGAAACTTCATCGCTATTATGATTTAAACATTCAGAATGAAATTCCATAATATAGTTTTTATTTATTTCATTATCAAATTTTTGTAAATAATTTTCTTCATTTTCATCATCATCATTATCATCATCTTCAATGATTATCTGTCTAGTTTTTTTAGGTTTAATAGTTTTAGATAATTGTTTTTCAGAATAATCCTCATCAATATGATAATCATCATTATCATCTTCTGGATCAGAATCATCAGCATCATCATCTTCTGGATCAGCATCATCAACATTTTTAATAGAGTCTTCGTCTTCGTCATATTGGTTATCTTCTATACCAATATTTTCTTCATCATCTTCTTCTATATCAGCATCATCTGGTTCAGAATCATCAGCTTCAGATTCATCTTCAACGTAATTTCCAAATTTTTTGGCAGAATTTATGACAGGTACTGCAGGTTTATTATTAGTTACATTAAGTATCTCTTCGTTACTCTCAACAGAATCAGAATAATAATCACTTTCGTTGTCACTCATTATTACTATATTAACTAAAGATACTTTTAATATAATTATTTCAATTTTCTTTTAAAAAAAGAAATTTATATAAATATTATTTATGAATGTTCTTTAATTTGCCAAACAGTTTCACATTCTGAACATAAATATACATATTTCATATTAATGTCATCATATCTAATGTAAATAATTTCTCTATCTTTTCCGTCTTTATTAGTTGGGCAATCAGAATTAGGACAAAGTATATTATTAACACGCGGTAAAGTAGGGTCATATTTTGTATATTTATTTATAATATGATTAAATGATTGTTCTGACTTCTTAATTTGTGTTTTAGATACGCAAACATTTTCACTCGCTAACAAAGAATCTTCATGACCACACTTACGACAATAATAAACTAATTTATTAGGATCGTCCGCATTAATACGGATATAATACATATTTGAGCATTGAGTACAGAAGTGCATATTTATATAATGTAAACAATTTATATTTATATAATTATTTCAATTTTTTAATTTATTAAGAAATTCCTTAAGATTATAAAATTAAGTCAACTTTTTAGATTCATTTAATTTAACTATAATATTAGCATAATCAATGGTAACATTCATATTATAAAAGCCAGTTCTTAAAATGGTGTTTTCAAGATTGCTATCTTCCATCTTTTTTTTAGCGAATTCAAGTAGTTTGTTGTAATTTTTGTTAAAGTTTTCTTTTACATAAGAATAAAAAATATCAAAAAATGGTTTGTATGTATTTGTTTTTTTCATAACAATATCACAAATAGCAATGTTGAGATTAGAATATTCAATAATTTCATTGTAATTTTTCATATCACTATGTATATTAGTAACACCAGGTTCGTTTAAAAGCGGATCTTTACATAATAAACTACACAATGTCAAGAGAACTGTTGAAATACTTTGACAAGACGTCCATTGATCACCTCTCCATGTATTGAGTAGTGAAATACAAACCTTACCACATGTGTATAAATTAGGGTTAAAGCGTATTTGATTACCGTTAGTACAATACTTAACATTCGGAGGTTTATGTGGATAATCAGAAGGATAATCAATTTCAAAAAAATAAAATCCGCCAAAATATGGTGTTTCTTCTGGACCAACAATCATAGCATATCCTTTCAACATATCAGAATCATCATGTACATAATAAATACCTTGTTCAGTTAAAGGATTTTTAATTATATGCCTAATATCCTTAATTAAACGATTCATACTATCTTTTGTAATTAACGATTGCATATATAAATTGTAAAATTATTTTTAAATCAATTTTGTATAACAAAATTTTGTTTAAGTTAAAATATATACAATGTTAAAATTTATAAATTGAATAATAAAAAAAAATGAAATAGAAAAATCTCGATATATTATATCAATAATGAATATCACTATGTCAACATCCTCTCAATTTAAAGATTTAAATGAGTTTTTAGCAAAGCATAGTGCTAAGAATATTACAAATAAAACAGGTTCTACATTAAATATTTCACATACTAGAATACCAGATAAAGAACTTAATATATATGCAGGATCTTATATTATTCCAAAGGAAGAAAGAGATGTGTTTTATAACTTGTATTATAATCATATTTTTGAAAAAAAATATAAAGAATATTTAACTGAAAAACAATTAGAAAGTGGATGTCCTATGGCTGTTGATTTTGATTTTAGATATAACAATAGCGTTACTGAAAGATTACATACAAGGGATCACGTGAGAGATATGATTTGTGTATATTTGAATGAACTTAAGGAATATTTTGTTTTTGAAGAAGAAAAAACGTTTTCGGTATATATTTTTGAAAAACCAAATGTAAATAGGTTAGCAGATGGATCATTAACAAAAGATGGTATTCATATGATAATCGGAATTCAAGTAGATCATATTATTCAAACCATGATTCGTGAGAAAATGATTACAACTTTACCTGATTATTGTGATTTGCCTTTAATTAATACTTGGGAATCTGTATTGGATGAAGGAATTACTAAAGGACATACTAATTGGCAGCTATTTGGTTCTCGTAAACCAGGAAATCAGGCTTATGAATTTACACATCATTATATAATGACATATGATGCCACTGATGGTGAGTTTGTTATGGATGAACGTAAAGTAACTGATTTTAATTTAAAAAGAGATTTTGCAAAATTATCTGTTCAATATGATGCTCATCCGAGATTTGAAATGAACCCTAAAATGATAGAAGAATATAACAAACGTTCGCTTAATAAAAATGTTAAAATTAAGAAACCATCAAGTAAAACTAAAATGAATTTAATTATCGAGAATGAGAATGAGAATGAATGCGATGAGTACATATCTTTAAACGACATTAAAGATAAAGAAATACTTGAAAAAGCAGTTAATAATATGCTTAAAAATTTAGGACAAAATGATTATGAAATTAAAGAAACACATGAATATACTCAAGCTCTTCCACCTAGTTATTATGAACCAGGTTCACATGATAAAAATATACAAGTAGCATTTGCGTTAAAAAATACAGATGATAGATTATTCTTGTCTTGGGTTATGCTTAGAAGTAAAGCAAGTGATTTTGATTATAATACAATCCCTGAGTTATATAATATTTGGAAAAAAACTAACAGAACAAATAATAATGGAAAAGTAGTTACAAAACGTTCAATCATGTATTGGGTTAAAAAAGAAAATAATGAAGAATATCAAAAAATTCGAGAAAATACTATTGATTATTATGTAGAAAAATCATTAGAAACCAGTGCTGAATATGATTTTGCGGTTATATTACAGCACATGTATAAAGATACATATATTTGTGTTAGCTATGATAAACGTGGTATTTGGTATCAATTTAAAGGGCATAGATGGATTCCAGATAAAGGTCTTAGTTTAAGAGAAAAAATTTCAAAAGATATGTATAATTTATTTGGTTTTAAATCGGAAAAATTGGAAACCGAAATGAATGAATATGATCCTAATGATGAAAGAAGATCCCGTTTAATAGATAAAATTAGAATGCTTAACTCTGTTAAAATTCTTTTAAAAAAGACCACATTTAAAGATCATATTATGCGTGAAGCAGCTGAAATATTTTATGATGAAAACTTTATTAGAAATATGGACACTAATAAATATTTATTATGTTTTAACAATGGTGTTGTGGATTTTGAAAATAAAGTATTTAGAGAAGGTTATCCTGAAGATTATATAACAAAAACGACTAGAATTAATTATGTTCCTTGTAACGAGGCTGATGAAGATTGGACTAAGACCTCAGAAGAAATTAAAAAATTTATAGAAACATTATTTCCAATCGCAGATTTGTGTAGATATATGTGGGACCATCTTTCGTCTTGTTTAATAGGAGTAAATAAAAACCAAACGTTCCACGTTTATCATGGTAGCGGTTCTAATGGAAAATCACTTTTGGTTGATTTAATGTCGGCTGCATTAGGTGATTATAAAGGAACTGTTCCGATTACTCTTGTTACTGATATTAGAGGTAAAATTGGCGGAACATCAGATGAAGTATTAAAACTAAAGGGTGTAAGATATGCTGTTATGCAAGAACCATCTAAAGGTGTAAAATTGAATGAGGGTATTATGAAAGAATTAACAGGTGGAGATCCTATTCAAGCAAGAGGACTTTATTCTGAGTCTGAAATATTTATTCCACAATTTAAATTATGTGTTGGTACTAATAATTTATTTGATATTGATAGTAATGATGACGGTACTTGGAGAAGAATTAGAAAGTGTACATTTCCATCTAAATTTGTAGATGAAGGTGAAAATTATGAAGATACCACTCCTTATGTTTTTAAAAAGGATAAATCATTAAGTGAAAAACTACACTCATTTGCTCCTGTATTTGTTGGTATGTTAGTTAAACGTGCGTTCGAAACTGACGGTATCGTTCAGGATTGTGATACAGTGAAAAACGCTTCTGAAAAATATAGAAATGGACAAAATCATATTGCTGGTTTTGTTTCTGATAGAATTAGAAAGACCGATAATAAAAAACACATTATAAAGAAAAAGTCTTTGTTGGAAGAATTCACTATTTGGTTTAAACAAGAACAAGGTATAAGAAAAATGCCTAAAGGCGAAGAATTATATGAATATATGGATAAAAAATATAATTCATCCAAAATCAGTAAAGGATGGACTGGATTAGAATTTATTAGAGATGAAGAAGATGAAGAAGATGCTATAGATCAAATTTATTAATTTTGACATTTATAAAATAACACATTTTAAATGTCAAAAGATCTGAAAATTTAATAATATAATTATATTTCAAATATAAAAGATATACATGAAATAATATTTTTTCTATTTGAAATATTTTATTTATATACATTTTTTGGAAGTAAATCAAATAACCAATATAATAATTGTATTATTTTTCCTAATATCCAAGTAGAAATAAATGGAAGTATTGCGAATATTAAGCCTAAAAATAATCTTATTTTCAAATTAATCGTTGAAGGGTAAATTATCGAAAATACAAAAAAACAAATAACTATAATATAATAAATAACGAGCAAAAAATAATAATAATACATATTTAAATAACCGTTTTCTTGGTCTTCATAATAAGTTTTTCTTTCATTTGTAAGAACATCGTTTGTTTCGTTTTTAAGTTCTTTAAATAATTTTATATTTTCTTGTTTATATTGTTTGTATAAATCAACAATATTTCTAAAATTAATTAAAAGACCATCGTATGTTTGTAGTTGCGATTGTATTTTCTCCTTTTCTGCAACATAATTTTCTTTAAAATTTTTGTCAAATAAATCAGCTTTAGCGTTTAATTCTTGTTCAATCATTTCATCATATCCTGATTGACCATCGACATAAGTATAATATTTCTGCTTTGCTAATTCATATTGAGGATGGGCTAAATGTAAATTTTCTTTCGCCGTTAAATATTTGTCTTTAAGTTTTTTTGCTCTTTTATTATGCTGGCATTCTGAATCACAACTTATTGTTTGTGTAGCTGAATTTAAAAATGAGTTTAATTTATTTAAATCAAATTGATTGGACATAATACTATATTATACAATTATAAGAAATTTTTCAACTTGTTAAATTATCTGGAATTAAATGGTTCAGGTTGGCTTAAATTTACAGCGTCTTTATAATTGCCTATTTGTTTTTTAGTTAAAATATTATTCACCATAGATTCAGTTATAAAAGATTCTGTTGTTGTAGAAGTTGATGTTGTTGTAGAAGTTGATGTTGTTGTAGAGGTTGATGTTACACATTGATTCATACTAGCATCATATGTTAATCCTGTTGAACAACAAGCATCACCTACACAACTTGTAGTAGACGAATCACCTGCCCATGGGTCATCTGTTGTAGTTGTAGAAGTAGAAGTAGAAGTAGAAGCAGAATTAGGATCAAAATACCAGTTATATTCTTGGTAGTTCATGTTGTCACGCATTATAATGGAAGCAAAACGTTTCCAGAAGAAAAAGCCACCGATTAATGAAACTACTCCAAGTAAACCATAATAAATTGCATTTGGTAAAATACCTTTATTATTTAAAAATGCCAATATTATAACTGGAATTAAAGTAAATATAATTATTTTCATTAACGTAGAATGCTCGGCATATTTGTCACCAAAATAAGTATTAATTTCTACCAAACGAATTTTATTATTTTTTTCTTCCTCTAAAATTTCAAGACGTTTTTTTGATCTATTTAATTCTTTTTCAACAATACTAATTGCTACAACTTGTTCTTTAAGTGAACCTATAGAAGTATTTAAAGCATTTTCGAAATAATTATTTACACCACTCAATGTTTGATACAAACTAAGACGCATATTTGAAAGTTGATTCATTTTTTCAATTATTTGTTGTTGTTGTTGTGTACTCAAATTAGGATTAGACTCCAAATTACTAAATAACTGTTGTTCCATTTGTTGTAACGATTGAATATCATTAAGTATTTGCTCATTATTTTCTTGAACGTTTGGTAATTCAGACATTTATATAAAATATAATAAGATAATTAATTATATTTTATTATAAATAAAACTTTATTGTTTCTTAACTATATTCATTGAAACTAATACAGCTCCTACTGCTAAAATACTCCAAAATAGATAATCATAATTTTTTTGTAATACAACTATATCACTATCCGTTAATATATTATGAATATTACCATTTGTCTCTCCAGTTACAAGACCTATTTTTTTATTTGTGGTTATAATATCTTTAAGGTAATCTTCTATTCCTGTACTATTTGTTTGACTTTGGTTTTCTGCTTTCAATGCTCCATCTTGAAATTTAATCGTTAAATCAGTTATTTGATTGGATAATAATTTCATTTTTGTTTGTAATTTCTCTAATTCTTGTTTTTGAACACTGTTAGCATTTGCTAATCCATATTGACTACCAATTTGTCCTTTATTAATATAATTTTGGTATGTTATCGTATCAGTAGTATTAGTATTTTGTGTAACACCAAGTGGAGGAGAAGATGGCATTTTATCTCTAACATAGATTTGTGATCCTGAACTTTCTTCAACTGAATTACTGAATGGAAACATTTGGTTTGTTTTTGGCGAACAAGTGTTTCCACTGAAAACAAAACCGGCACATTGAGAATTACTATTACACGCTGATTGACACGACTCAATCGTTGTATTGCTAAAGCTTGCTCCTTGAATATCATTACCTGGAGTATTCATATTGTTAATAGTCATATAATCATTTGTGTATGACTGATTACTGCTTGGATAAGTATATAAATTCGAATCCGAGTCGATATAACCGAGTGCTCCCATATTTCCGGTAACAGCTGTATTTCCTATATCATAAGCTGAATTCGCACCAATGCCACCACCCATATTACCATCACTCATTTTTTGGCAATTTGTTACCATTTCATATGTATATAATACCAAATTTCCGTCATCTTGCATAACCAAAGCCAATTTTCCGTCATTTGAACCGATAAAATCACCTGGTGATAATGTTGAACCACTCGGCATCCAATTTTGACCATATTTGCCTTTTGTAGCAACCATATTAGGGTTTTCTGTTTGTTGTTGGCCTCTTGTACGAGATGCCCATATTTTACCTTGTTTATCATTTGGTCCGGTTCCTCTATAAACGCACATATTACCGTTATCCTTTACAATCAAATAATAATTGCTTTGAGTAAGTGTAGCATTGTAAACAGCATTTGACAAACCACCTCCACTCCATGATCCGTCTGATATTTGTGTACAATTACTAGCCGTTCCATATTGCGTAGTTTGTGTAATATCGTTACTCAAAAAACATTGTGCGTTGGTTCCAGATGTTGAGTTTTGTAATCCATAATATTGATAATTATTTTCTTGAGCTATTGTTTGACATTGAGAACTATCATATTGTTGCGAACCATCTGTCCATTCTGTTGTCATTGCTCTTGATGAAGAATTATCTCCATAACAACCTAAATAATTTGAAGGATTTGCTTTTTTAGATGGCGTTGAATAAACGGCTTGACCACTTGAGTTAAACACTTGTAAAGAACCTGTATTAGAGAGAGTAGCAGTATTACCTGGTTGTCCAGATGTATTTGATGACCATAAAGTAATCAATTTACTGGGAATTTGTGAATTTCCATATTCAGTTACTGCTGGTTCACTTTTACTAACAGCACAATATCCTAAACCACTTGATAAGTTAACATTTTGTAATCCAAAATATCTGTAACCATTAATAACTGCTTCTTCCTTGCATTGATTATAGCTATAACTACCTCCTGTTTCTGTAGAACTATTTAATCTAACATTTGCTATAGCGGTAGATTGATCACCAGAAGTATTACTACCTTTAAAATATAAATAATAACTTTGTGTTGTTGGAACTGTAAATGTGTAACTATATTTTGTCCACGAATTTACAGACGGAGTAATAGTAGTTATTGTTGATATAAATGCATTTAAATTAGTATATAATTGTATATTTATAGGATTTCCAACATTTGGATTATTACAGCAATTTCTTGAGCAACCACTAAAGGTTATTGTATAATTTACACCAGTATTTAAAGTTAACGGTGTATATATATAATTAGTATTTTGAATACTTACACATTGATTTCCGCCTGGATATGGCATTGGATATTTCCATGCTGAGGAATTATTAATTAAAACACCATTTCCAAAATACCAACCTGGAACTTTTGATGCACTATTTATATATTTATAGCTATTATTAGCTAACACTGGTTGACTAAATGTTCCATTTAAAATTGTTACTCCAGTTAAAGGAGGAGGAGAACCACCAATAAATGTCATATTATCATTAGAACTATTAGCAGCATAACAACCCATATATTTTGGAGTTATGTCTGATGGTAAGAATTTATTTACAAATACATTTGAACCTTCATTACCGACACTTTGTCCGGTTTGTAGTTCTGTTCCAGAAATTAATGGTGGATTTGTTGGAATTTGTGTTCCAGGAGTAGAATATGCTTTAAGGTATGGAATATTTAATTTTGTTTGAATAGATTGTGAAATATTAATTGATTTCCAAACATCACTGCTTGGAATATATTTAACAATGCCTTGTGAAGTAACATAACAAACATCACCAGTAGTAAATTGAACTACTTTATTAAGATATTGATTTTTTGGATTCACTCTATCAACATAACTTGTTAAATTTCCTGAAATTTTATTGACTAAATCTTCATATTGTTTTGTTGTGTTTTTATATTCTTTTCTTAAGTTATCTATTATTTGTTGTTGATTTGAATAATTATTGTTGTTAATTACATTGTCTGTTTGTTTTGTTAAACTTTTACCTTCCATATCAGTAAATCCTTCTTTACCGCTTAAAATCTCAGCATTTTTTTCTAAACTACGCTCAATTTTATTTTGATATTTTTTAAATTTTTTCCCCTGTTTTAATGATGGTGCAATTTTGTTTACATTTGGTTGTTTATTAGTTTCCTTAATTGAAAATATATTTAGATTACTTGTCATTATATTAATATATAAATAGAATTTAAAAATATATTAATACATTATTTTTTTATATTAGCATTAAAAATAATAATAAATCCTAATAACACAAAAATTAATAAACTTGATTTTGAAAAATTTTGCTTGGCACCTCCTTTTTGTTCGCTCGTTAAACTAAATTTCAACAATAACATTATCAAAAATATAGCAATTAATACATACATAATATAACTATAATAATTAGACGTAACATTTATGTTACCATTTTCATAAGCAGAATTTAAAGTTTCATATTGTCTTATAATCTCTTCAATCTGGGTTCTCTCTTCTTCTAATGTATTATAATTTTGTTGTAATATTTTACCCTTTTCTTCAGCAGTCTTTTGAGTTTTTTGGAAATTATTAGAACTACTATTTGCTAAACTCATCATAGAATTATTTACATTAGTTAATTCATTGTTTATTTGTTGTAATTGATTGCTATAATATAAAGCTTGTTTTACAATTGCCGTTTGGTTTTGAGACTTAACTATATTTCCATTTCCACTGCTTAATGTACAAGTATTTTGATTATTATCAAATGTAGCCCCTGAACAGGATTCTGTTGAACTACAAGAAGACATACAATTACTAACTGAACTATTTTGAATTGTATCTATATTGTTACCCCCAATAAATGCAGAATTATCAATAGTATCAAAGGTATTGTTATCAGAACTAATTGTATTAACAAATTCTTGATATGTATCTTGGTATTGTGTTAATAGGCTATTAAATTTATTACTAAGGTTTTCCATTTGTGAAGACATTATATATTATTATTGAGAAAAACATTTTCAAGACATTTGTTAAAGGTAAATGTTAAATATTTCACCAAAAAAATATATCATAAATGCTACATAACCACAAGACCATATAATACGCATCAAGACCATATAATACGCATTGAATCTATTACCATATTATTTAACTGAAACTGGAGGTGGAAGTTGACCTTGAACTGAGCTTATATTTCCTGAACTGAACATTTTATATAACAATATTACTATAGCAAATGCTAATATAAATAATAAAATATATAAATAATAATTTTGATTTATATTAATTTGTGTTTGATTTTCTGTATTATCTAAAGTTTCATATTCATTTAATAATTTTACAATATTTCTTCTCTCTTCAAGCAAACTTTCATAAGTTTGTATTAATTCAAGATTCTTTAATGATGAATCCTTGTTGATTTCATCATATACAGGTTCTGTTACTTTTATTTTATTCACTAATTTCTTATTTACATTTAATAACTGTTGGTTTATATCTTCAATATTGAGTAATAATTCTTTTCCTTTTGGAATAATTGCATAAGAATCTTGAGCAGAAGGAACTATAGGTGAATCACCAATTCGTAATTTACATTTATTTGAAATAAATGTTGCTCCGCTACATGTCTTTGAATGAGCGCATGCAGCCATACAAGTTTCTAATGTTGTTGCTGTACTTTGACCAGCACTACCAGTTCCATTAAAGGCTTTGCCTTGTATTGATACTAATTTTTCATTATTTTTACAATTTGTATTATTTGCTGAAGGATCACTACATTGTTGTTGTGATTGTACATTTAAATAGTTAACATAATCAGTTACAGCTCCTTTGTATTTTATTAAAAGATTACTGTATTTTTGTCTTAAATTTTCTAAATCTATTGTTATTGAGTTGCTATTTTGGTTTTCATTGGAATTCATTTATATATAAACCTAAGAAAACATATTAGTTTAGATTTTTATAATAAAAAAATCCAAATGATGACATTGAGAGAAATATTAATAAAGCATAACAATTTATTTCAGGTGGTTTAGTTATATCACTATTACCAAGCAGATTTTCATATTTAGGTTTTGTTCTCTCTAATTTATATTTTTCAGTTAAATTTGTTATTGAATCAATAGTTTTCTTTGTACAATAATTACTCAAATTTTTATTAAAATATAAAGGTAAAGGTTTGTTTCTCATAAAATTAAACATTTAAATTTTATAAATAAATTTAAAATAAAATTTAAACTACTAGTTTTTATACATTGCTCCTATAGCTAAAATACAAACTATTGAACTTAATAATAAAGACCAATTTCGCAAATATCTTTCATCATAAATATTTTTATAATCTTTAATCATTTCAGAAGAAGCATTACCTTTATTTTCAACCATTCCCAGTTTTCTTTTTAATTCTGTATTTTTCTCTCTTTCTTGATCAATTAAAACATTAAATTCAAATAACTTTTTGTTTAAAGTATCAATATCTACTTGTACATTATTTGAAATGGAAAATAATTTTGATAATACTTCTGATAAACTATTAACAATATTTTGATATTGAGTTTGATATTCTTCATTAGTTGGATACATATTTGTGATTACATATAATTTTTTAAATTCATTTAAAAGTAAATGAACACCACTATTTAATTCATATATTTGTTCTTTATATTGTTCTGTTTGTTTAAAATTATATTCATAATCATTATTTTCTGTTTCTATTGATTCAAGTTCCATTTATATATATTTAAAAAATATTAAAAAATACTAAAAATTATCTTCAAATGATAATAATAATATTTTGTTAATATAATCAGTAGTATCAGTTAACCCTCCTATAAATTTTTCTTCGTAAAAAACCATAGGAAATGTTTTATAGCTTATTCCTGCTATATTTTCAATAAATGTTAAAAATTCATCCTTATTTTCAAAAATATATTCATCACAATTAATTTCAGTAAAAAAAAGTTTGTTGTCTTTTATAAAGTGTTTAACTGACATACAATTTGGACAACCACTTTTACTATAAACAGTAAAACCCTTTTTTTCTGGTTTTGTTATTTCCATATAAATAATTTATATATTAAATTTAAATTGTTTATATACAAAATCTATAATAATTTGTCTGAATAGCTGTTTTGCTAGGTCTAATAATTTTACATACCTGACCTGGTCTCAAGCAAATTGCCTTAGCTACTGGATCAAATCTTGATATTTCAGGAAATTGGGATTTATCAGTAATGTTATAGCGAACCATTACATCATTAACCTCATTTTCAGTGATAACTAAATGTTCTGGAACTAATATATGATTTAATATATTAAATTGTAAACATTTAATGTTTTCAATAATAATAAAAATACCGTCACGTTCCCAAATATGCTTAAGTTCGTTTATCAAAGTTTCATTAATATTATCTTTTATAATAATATACAAAGTATCATTTTTTTTTAGAGTTTCTGTCAAAATAAATAAATCATCAATCATTTCATGAATATTTGCGGGTCTAATAGTTTTTGATAAATAGTAACGAATGTAAATTTTATTGTTGTTTAAAGTTTTTTCTCCACTCTGTTCAGGTTTCGTTTCTAAAAGCATATCTAATTGATTATTTTGTTTCATAACATTAATCTCATTTACACTAAAGTTTGCATAACCTGATACATCAAAACCTTGTTTATCCATAAGTTCCAAAACAATTTTTCTGGATTTATAAATTTGAGAAATAATAACGCTTGTGTTTGTATTTGCCATATTATATTATAATATAATCATAATGAAAAATTTTTATTTCAATTTTATTAAATATATATTAAATGTTTATTTTTTTGGTCTCGCTTGTACTAGTATCCTTATTTACATCTTGATTAGACATCTCAATTACTTTTTTATTATCTAAATCGCTTTGGGTTTCTGAATCCTTATCATTATTTTCATCTTTCTTTTCCTCATCTTTTGGAACTTCTAAAATTGCGGATGGTGATGATGGAGGAGGAGAACTTGGTGATAATGGAGGATAACTTTGTGATGATGGAGGAGAAGAACTTGGTGATAATGGAGGATAATTTGGTGGTGATGGAACAGAACTTGATGTTGATGGAATATAAGCTGGTGATGATGGAACATAAGCTGGTGATGATGGAGTAGGAGAACTTGGTAATGGTTTAGAAACTCCATAATATCCCGGCAAAAGATTACCAGGGTCATTCTTCCCAAAATAGCCTTCAAAAGCATTGCCATCAGTAGGTAAAATTTCTGATGAAGGTTTATCAATATATTGTGGAGAAGTTTGTGAAGTAGATGATGTTTCACTATTAATAACAACAGGTGATGGTAGTATTGTAACATCTTCAACATTATAAAGTTCATTTGATTTTTTCTGTTCCCTTTCCATTTGTCTAACAAATTGTTTTATTAAAGAACTAGTATTTTCAATATTTCTGTCATCTGTGTTATGTAAAAGTTTATTAATATTATTTGAATAAGACATACTTAAAAGCTGGTCTACGTTTTCATCTGTAATTATACGCATGTGTATGTTCATAACTTGTAATTCTTGAATAAGCAGTTTAAAAGAATAAGGTATTCTTAATAAACTAAACGAACGACCAAATTTAGTGAGATTTTTTATATTCATTGTTCCATCAGGATTCGTATGAAAATTAATAGGACCATCTGAATAAGGACTTAGGAAAAGGTTTTTTGCTTCATTATAAATCGCAATAGAACCAGTTTTATTACAAACAGCCATATAATATTCATCACCTCTCACTAAAAACGACTCATTTAAAAAGTACGCTAATCCATGAGCACATATGCCATCACGTTCCATTTCACCTACACGTAAACCACCGTCATTTGCTCTACCCTGTACAGGTTGTCTGGTAAGTTGTTGATTAGGACCACGAGCACGATAATTAATCTTATCTTTAACCATATGTTTTAAACGCATATAATATGTTGGTCCCATATAAATATTTGCTTGAAGCTGTTCCCCTGTCATACCATTATATACAATATGGTTACCTGTATGATTAAATCCTGCTTTTGTAAGCATTGGACCATATGTATTATAATTCGAACCTTTTACTTGAAATGCCGTACAATCTCCAAATCCACCGTAACTTACGCAAGCAATACCAAACATACTTTCAACTATTTGACCAATAGTCATACGTGAAGGAATAGCATGCGGATTAATTATTAAATCTGGTTTTGTTCCATCCTCTAGATAAGGCATATCTGCTTCAGGAATAATTAGACCAATAGTTCCTTTTTGCCCAGAAGCACATGCCATCTTATCACCAATTGCTGGTATTCTTTCTTCTCTCAAACGGACTTTCGCAACATTAAATCCTTCTTCCCCAAGAGTAATAAATGACTTATCTACATAACCAAGTTGACCCTTTTTAGGTTTAATTGAATCATCAATCCATGTATCTTTATCAGCTAAATTTGAATTAATTTTTCCTATCAAAATCATTTTATCATTTAATTCTGTATTCTCTTTAATTAATCCATAATCATCTAAAAAACTATAATCATAACCTTTCTTTTTACCTATTACATTATTTTTTTCTATATTAGCAAATTTAGAATTATTCATTCCGGTAATTTTCGAACTTTCTTCTCTCGACTCATACATTGAGAAATATGTTGTTCTAAATAATCCACGTAATAGTGAACCTTCATTTATTAAAATAGCATCTTCTACATTATAACCAGTATAAGACATAATTGCTACAATAGCATTAACGCCATAAGGTTGTTCTTCTCTATTAATATAATCTAAATATCTGGATTTAATCAAAGGTACTTGACCATAATTAAGAACAACACCCATTTTATCAATGCGCATTTGATAATTGGAATGATATACTGAAACGGCTTGTTTACTTTGACCACATGAAAAAGAACTTCTAGTAATTGGATTATTTTCAGGATAAATAACTAAATTAGTCATTACACTTAAAATTAATGATGGGTCTATTTCCATATGAGTATAGTATTTATTTCTTTTAAAATCCTCTGGTGTAGTAGCTATTAGAGCAGCTTCTTCTTCAGCTGTATCAATATAATCAACTAATGCTTGGTTAGAAGTGAGTTTGTTAAAAATCGTTTCTTTATCACCACCTATATCAGGATATAATTTCATTAATTCATAAATAATGTTATTTTTAGTGTTAAATTTTTCATCCTCTTTTTTCAAAAATCCTGAAATGATTTGTTCCCATGTAATAGTTCCTTTTTCTAGTTCTTTAATAATTGGACCTCTTTCATAACTTAATTTATTGTTTGAAACATAATAAATTGGTCTCGTTAATCTACCAGAATCAGTATATATATATACTTCATTATGTTCAATATCAAATGATAAGCTTGTATAAACCGGCAATACACCATTTCTTCTGTATAATTTTAGTAAATTAACTAATTCAATCGGTTCATCAGTTACACCTATCCAAGAACCATTCACAAATACTTTAGATGAATTAGAAATTTGCTCTGGACCACATTCCAGTATTAAACGTAATGGTGTATTTCCTCTAATCCATTTGATAATAGGAATTCCAGATGAACCACTTGTTATATATGTACTTATTGCTAAATGTTTGTGTAAACCAATATTGCCACCATCAGGTGTGTCAATTGGACAAATAAAACCCCATTGAGATGAATTTAATAAACGTGGTCCAACAACTTTGGCACTTGAATCCAATGGCAAATTAATCTTACGTAAATGTGAAATAAATGTATACCAACTTAATCGATTAAGATCTTGAACCGCACCTAAACGCTTTGTGTGAGATTCAGAACCCCAATTACCCTTGAATGCTTTTTTAAACCCTTGTTCTACAATCCTATCTTTAAAAAATGATTTTATATTTGATTCTATGAGGCTAATAAAATTATCTTTATATTTATTCGTTTCTACTACTTCTTTCATTTGTCCTTTTTTTCTTAAAGCTTGTTTTTCCTTTCGAGATAAAGTATCATCATCTTTATAAGAACCCTTATGATAATAATATTCTTCATCTATTTTACGTCCGATATCTTTCTTTTGGATCAAATAATATTCCCTAAATAAATCGTAAATAAGTGTTCCAGATAATTCGATTCTTTTAAATCTGAAATTATCACGGTCTGTAGGTTTTTCTTCTTTTGTATATACTTTTAATAAACGATAAACCATGTAACCAACAAAATATGCTTTCTCCAAAAAATTTAATTCTCCAATATGTGGTAAAAAATAATCAGAGAGAATTTCGAGAACACCTGATATAGTACCCCTTTTTGTTAATTCAGCAATGTATTGAAGTGCGTTTTGTTGTGTGAAAAATTTATTGGCATCATGGACAGATGGTATAAATAAATCAACCATTGATTCATTTTTTTCAATATCTAATAAGCAATGTCTAATAATATCTTTGTCTGAAATAACACCTAATGCTCTCATTAGAATAAATAGTGGAACGGGTTTTTTTACATTTGGAACACCTACAACAATTTGATTATTACTATAATTTGACGATGGTGCTACAATTTTAACAGATGTTGTTCTTATTGGTTTTGACGAATCTTCTGAAACAGAACGTATTTCACCTGAATAACTGTATATATCATCTTCTCCATATTTTCTAATATAAAGCATATTATCAGCAAATTTTTCCTGTGGTATAACGATTTTTTCTTTGCCATCTATAATAAAATAACCTCCATAATCATTGCGACATTCTCCAGCATTAAATCTCACTTCTCTAGTCATATTATTTAATATACATAAATCTGATTGAAGCATAATAGGAAAACGTCCCAAATATACTTTATTAATTAACATATTATATGTCTTCTTTTCATCACCAACATAGTATATAATATCTACATGAACATCATAATGAATTGTTACTCCATAAGTCATGTTGCGCAATCTTGCGTCATTTGGAAACATATAATGCGCATTATTATCATCATAAATAACTGGTTTGCCATAATAAATTTGGTTTCCCTCTTTGCCTCCTAAATACAATAAACATTCATTTCGTTTACCAGGGGTACTTTCATCCTCTCTTTCAATAAATCTAATCGGATTATTTTCATGAAAAATACTTTTGATACCGCTTTTAAAAAATTCATTAAATGATTCTAAATGGTGTGATACTAAGCAAGTTTGATTATCATTAAAGTATTTATCTATTAATTTCCAAGATATGTTTTCTTTATCCATTTTATATTATAATAATCATATTTTTTTAAATTTAATTATTATATTTAAATATAATATTATTAATTTTGATAATCAAAAATGTAAACTACTTTGTTATTAGATAGACAAGTTAATTCTTTTTTATTTTTTTAGTTTTATTTAATCGTTTACCACCTTTTTTAGTTAATCTAATATTACTTTTTATTTTAGTATTGTCACTAGAAAATTCTGTCCACGGTTTTACTGGTCTATCTTTCAAATATGGACAAAATTTTTCAAATTGTCTATGTTTTTTACAAAACTCATCTTTATTAAAGCCTATATCACATGATGAACAAAATTTACCGATAAATGACATTTTTTTTGCTAACGATGTATCGCATACTATACCATCAACAGCTCCACGCGGTTGATAGGGTTTTGGCCTAGAATCTTGAGACATATATTCTCTAGCGTCTAATTCATAATGAGAACAAACTGTTCTAGAACACGGATTATTATCTTTCTCTAAATAAACATCATAATGATCACTGATTATTTTTTTAGCAATATCAATATTTATTTTACCCTTATGTTCATCCATTAAATCTCCAAGTCTAACTAATCTTGCGCCTTGATGTCTTCTAATATCATAAAAACCAGAATTTTCTACTTCTAAATTTCGAATACGTTCATCGTAAGGAGCATTAAACCCTATAAAAAAACCATTTTTTGTTCTCTCTATGTTATGATATTTAAGTCCTAATTCAATACGTAAAATTTCATTAGTATTTGTGTCTCCAAATAACCACGAATTAGCGTAATCACCTGAATTCTCATGTAAAAGTATTTCACAATATTCATCCATATTATTTCCATATTGCATAGCTTTTCTAATTCTATATCCAATCGGATATTTTTTTTCATATGGTATAAAACCACCTATTGTTGTTTCAGTTCCAATAATACCTTTTGAAGTAACAAAAAAATCTGTTCCACTCCAAATCCAACAAGGAGATGTTTGCATTATCATTCTATGACCTTTGGCTGGTTTAATATCTAATATAACATTACTAAATTGTCCATCTATAAATTCTGTAAATGAATTATGCGCACAAACTATTTTTCCATCTTCAGTCCAATCGCCGACAGCCATAAAAGCACTACAACGGTCCTTTGCTCCACCTTCTCTAGCATGATATGATTCAGAAATAATAGAATACCAATATGGTATAGAACAATAAAAATTCCAGGTAATGATTTCATTAATATTTGTTTTTGTTCCAGCATCATTTAAACCCTCAGAAATACCAGACATTTCTTCGTACAATTCAGGAAAATCATTTTTAGTCATGTCTTTAAAATCACTTGATACTGCTTCAACGAAAAAATCCCAATCTTTTCCATAAGATTCCATCATTAAAAATTTTAAAGTTTTTTGAATTTCTTTAAATTCTTTTGCGCATAAATATCCATAAGCATAACCACGATTTTTTGGTTTTCCGTAAATAGATATATATTTCCATCCATTTTTTTCATAAGACATTCCATTTTTAATTTTATTTGACATATATAATATATTTATAAAATTATATTATATTTTTATTTACATATTAAGCATTAATAAACCCATCATAACAAATAAAAGAATGAAAGGAAGAAGAACTAGCAACCAAGAAACCCCGACATGACCATCTTTACAAATCAAGTTAAGAACATATGTCCAGAAAATTATGTATATAAATTTAACTACAAATACTACAAATGTATTTGGGACACGGCAAGAAAAATTTCCTACATTATAACTATTTGAGTTGCTTAAGTTTTGAAACATAATAATAACTAAACCAATCATTGAAATCATAAAATATAAAGATGCTGGTGTACATAAATCTTTTACAGATTTTGGAAATGAAGCCATTATAAAATAATCACAGAAAAAAATTAAATTGTCGCAGGATTAAATGGCACTCTTGAGGGAAATTGGTCTTTCCAGGGCATTGGGTTTACTGGAGCAGAATATCCAGCTAACGCATTATAAGCACTTCCGACACCAAATTGAAATTGTCTTCCTAAATTAATTAAATCTTGAGTTAAAAAATTTGATAATGTTCCTCCTTTTTGTTTTCTATTTTGTTTTCTAGTTTTACCACCTTTAATGTTTAAAAATGGACGGTTAGCACCGACATCTACCATAGATGTTTGTGGATCACCATTATTATATGTATTTATTGGATAGTGATTGCTATTACCAGGTACACCATCTACGCCTGGCCAACTATTTACATTTGGTGTCCATGATGTTCCTACTAAACCATTTGGATAAGGAATACCCGCATTTCCACCTTTCATTCCTTTACATTTGCTACATTTACAATTGTCTCTATGTTTAGCACCACCAGCCATTAATCCTAAATTACACGCAGGACACATACCACCCTTTTTACTTTTTCCTTTTCTTCCTCCACCCATCATTGAACCGCATGTTCCACAGCATCCACCTTGTTGACCTGAAGCGATATTAAATATTGTATCTTTTCCATTGGAAACAGGACCAGTATTAGGAATAGTAGGATTTGCCGCATCAGTGTTTGTTGGAACACCAGTATTTTCCGTTAAATCACAAGAAGAACCACCTTTACCCGTATAAGCTAAATATGGATTTGGCAAAGAAAAATGGGGTTGGCCGGTGTAGGCTAAACTACTACCACCTAAATGATTTTTGCGAGTTTTTTTAGAACAACCTATCATTTTATAAACTTTTTGCTTTCTAGAAGACTTTTTATTTAATTTACCTTTGGTTTTACCCATTTATATAATATATTAAGAAATTATTCAATATCTACATGAGTTAAGAAATGTCTTCGGCAACACATTTTTTTCATATTTAATTCATCTAAAACCTCGCCTTCTGGTGTCTTTTCGTGAAATTCTTTTGTTAAATAAACAACTTTATCTATATCATCGGAATTATTTCCATGTTTTTTTGCTAATTTTCTTTTGCGAACTTCCGCTTGATAAAACCGGTATTTATCGGCAATAACCATACCACAAGTAAAACATTTAACGGGGATTATCATCTCTTATATAATATATTGTTTTATTATTCTTATATTATTTAAATTTAATTCAATTTTTTTATTTATATGTATATATAAATATGTCTACTCCTAATTTTAGTAACTTTATTACAGGTAATCTTTTGACAGATTTATCGAATGTAGATCTTATTAGTAGTGTTTCGGATAAAAAACCGTTGACAGTCGAAGACGTCACCGAACAGCAGCACGGAAGATATTTTTGCATAGGGGATTTATTAATTCAATTTAGTGCTAATACTACAGTAATAAATAATCAAAACATAGGAGAATATACAGTACCTTTTCCTATACCATACGACAGTGAACCTTATACTATTATGTTAACTCCAACTAGGAATGGTAGTAATAATAACTCAGTAAATGCCACACTCAAGACGTTTAGTAAATCAGATTTTTCTGTTTATATTAGCAGCAATGGCGGTTGGACTAATTTTGTAGCCATAGGTCCAAGACCAGCTTCTCTGTATACAGCATAAATTAAAATTATAACTTAAACTATTATTTAAAAACATATTTAAACATCAAATTATTAAATATGTTCTCTCAAATTTATGATTTAACAAAAAATAATACAGAGCGTCTTAATTGGGACGAATATTTTATGTCAATTGCTATCCTCGCTTCTAAACGTAGTCCTTGTTCGCGTCTAAATGTTGGTTCTGTTATTGTAAAAAACAATCGTATAATTTCTATGGGTTATAATGGTTATATTCCAGGTGCTCCACATATCTCTCGAATTGAAAATAATCATGAGCAATCTATTATACATAGCGAGATTAATGCTATTTCTGATTGCGCTAAGCGAGGAACAAGTCTTAAAGATTCAAAAATTTATATAACACATTATCCCTGTATAAATTGTTTCCGTTCAATAGCAGCATGTGAGATTAAAGAGATAATTTATCTTGATGATTATAATAATAATTCAATCATTCAGGAGTTAGCAAATGAATCTAATATCATCATTAAGAAGCTTGTTTATTAGGACAATTCTCTCCATAACAATTATTTTGAAAGTAATAATAATCTAATGGAATCGTTTTTCCATTTGAATCTGAACCAAATAATGGGCCATTTTTGTTTCCCGCTTTACATTTATTATCACTTGTAAAAATACAACATGACGTTAATCCGCAATTATATTTTGTGAGAGCATTACAAGCGGTTTCTAGATTAAATCCATTATTTGTCTCACAAAATGCTTTGCTACTATTTGTTGTTAAAGGATTTGTTTCTAATCCCTCTATAGTTGCTACTTTTATTAACTTTTTAGGTTGTTGAGCTTGATTAAAATTCAAACCAATAGAGTTTATGAAAATAATTAGTGAGAAAATTAGAAAAAAAATAATAAAAACCTTTAGTAAATATTTTAAATCCATCTAATATAAATAAATATTTTATATACTTAATTTATAATGGGAAAATCGCGTAAAAATACATCAAGTTCTTTGGGGAAAACTATTACAAAAACTGCCAATAAAACTTTACCCGTAGTTAATAAGGGATTAACAACTGTTGGCAAAACCGCTAAAAATGTAGCTGAAGCCTCTGTACCAGTTGTAGAAAAAGGTGTATCTGCTGTTTACGGAACAATGGCAACTGGTTTAGATTTAGGAGTAAAAGGTGTCAAAAGTGTCGCTAAAGGTGTCAGTAAAAGTACCAAAAGAAAACGAACTCGTAGTCGTAGTCACAGTCGTAGTCGTTCATTAGCAGGTGGTCGTAGACACAAAAGAACACATAAAAGAAGACATCATCACAAAAGACGTTAAAAATAAATAAATAATAAATAATAAATAAAATTAATTATTTATTATTTCAATTTAACAAATATTATAATTTGGAGAGAATAGTTCCCTTTGTTGTTTTTACTCGTTTTTGTTTAGTATTTGTCTTATGAATTTCGTTGTGACATTTTTCACATAAAGTCATTAAATTTGCGATATTATTTTTATGAAACACAGTATCTTCTGTTTTAATAATACCATTTTCATTAGCGTCCACTTGGTGTTGTAAATGATGAACTTCTGTTCCCATATTTTTTCCGCATTGTTCACAAGAACTTACAATTTTATTGGAGTTGTATCGAGACTGTTTGAGAGAAAGAATACTTTTACTATCAGGATTATATTTAAGGCGTATATCATTAGCAGCTTCTAAAAAGTCTAACGGAAGATTTAATGATTTACAAACTTCAAGACCATACATTTTATCACCAGAACCGTCCTTTAATTTCCGGTCATATACAAGAACATCATTTTCCCTATCATATTTAACTTCCATATGTTTTAAATGAACATTGTGAAGTGAAGTAATTTCGTCATAATCAACAATTTCATGTAAGTGTGTGGCAAATATAAAACTACTTCTAGAACTATATAGTTTCTGAATTCCTGCGACAAAAATGCTAACAGCACTTTCTGTTTCAGTTCCTGAGCATAACTCGTCTCCCAATATCAAGCTATTTTCATCCATTAAACGCAAAATAGTGCGCAGCTCAGACATTTCAACTTCAAATGTTGATAATCCCTTAAATATATTATCGTTTCCTATAATGCGAGTAAATATATGCTTATATGGTTTAAATCTATAGGATGAACAAGGAACGTATAATCCTGCTTGTGCTAATATAATTGAAATCCCCAAGGCTCTTATCAAGGTTGTTTTACCTACAGCATTGGTTCCATATAATAAAATTCCATCTGAATTACCATCACCAAGTGAAATATCATTTGTTACATATAATTCATTCATTTGAAATCTCTCTATTAAACAATGACGTAAACCTTTTGCTTCGACAAATGACTTTTCAGCTTCTACAATTTCTGGTTTACAATAATTAAATTGTTTTGCTATTGAAGACTTTGTGTATATTATATCAATTAAAGTAATGAAATTTATAATTTTTTCTATTTGTGATTGGTGTAAACTCAAACTTTCTATAAATCTATTATAAATAAGAGTAATTAAATCTTTTAAGGATATTTTAGTCGATGATATTGTCTTACAAAAATTATTTATTTGTGAATCTATAATAAAATTATTTGATGATGATTGCTTTTCAAATGAAAATTTCGTTTTTGATATAACAAATGTAAACTGTTTAAGTGATGTATTTAGTGATACATTTGTTTCAATGCTAGGTAGAGCATCTTGTAATATTTTACATCTTCTACTTGTACATACTAAACTGTAGTTATTTTTTTCAGTCTCATGTATTTTAACAAATTCGCTTGATTTTGTTAACTTTTTCTCTTTATTCTTAATTAAATTACTTAAATATTCTCTAATAGATTCCAGCGCGGTTTCAGAGTCTTTTAATGTCTCAGTTTTTTTATCTAACTCAGCATCAACACCTTTTTTAATAAAATTTACATCAAATTGTTGTATTTGGTCAATATCTTTTGCTAATATTAGTTCTATATTATTTTCTATAAACAATATTAATTCTTGACATATATTTCCTATGTCAATAATATTAACATCAAATTCTTTCAAGTAATTCATAATAGTTTCATCATCTTTGATTATATCAAATATAGAATAAGTCGTTTTAATACTTGAATGTAAAGTATAAATGGATTTTGGAGAGATTTTTTTAAGAAAAACCTGTCTTTCAAATTTTGCTAAGTCTTTTATTGTTGTTAATTTTGATTTTAAAGAATTGTAAATACTTGAGTCAAAATTTGACAAAATATATTCAGTTATATCATATTCGCGTTTTAACTTATTATTGTCACATATTGGATTTAACATATTATATAAAAATTTACGTCTTCCCATTGGTGTTAAACAATTATTTAACAAATCAGAAACTGACGATAATTTTGAAGATTTTACAGAACCATCGTTAATAATATTTAATTGTTTGAGTGAATGATTTGCTAATGTTAATCGTTCTGAACAATTTTCAAATATAGGTTCAGCTATTTTATTAACTAATTGTGGGTTATGTTGGTAAACAAAATCCAATAAATAACAAAATGCTTGTGTAGCCACATTATTATCATAAAAATTTTGAATAAATATATCAAAATTATCAAATTTGTAAAATTTTGAGAGAATTTCTTTTTGATATGGCTGTTTTTCACAATTTTTAACTCTAGTCATTTTAACATTTCCATTGGGAAGTTCTCCATTAATATGAATTTTATGAATTAGACTACACGATATGCCAGCATAACTTATAACATAATCTAATTCTTTTTCTTCTTGTAAATTCGAAATTAAAATAACTTCATTTGGATTATAAATAGAAATAAATCTCTCTAACTCATCATAAGTAGTTGGGTTATTAACATAAGCTTCTTTAAATTGAAATATACTTGTTTTACCGGTGTAAATATCAATATTTGCCACACCAACAACTACAAATTTACCTTTTAATAAAACCTTATTTTCAATATAATTAATCCAAATACACGATATAGAATTAGTCAAATTTTTAGATTCAGGTTGAAAATAAGTTCCTGGAGAGAAAATTCCAGCTAAGCTTCTTGATGTATTTTTCATATTTTCATCTTGAGTATAAACTACAGCAGTGAATCCAGCATCCTGAATTTTACGTAAATATTTTTCAATCATAAAATCTTTAAAACCAGCCATCATTACATTATTTTTACCTACACAAGTATTTTTATCAACAATATTCAATTCACAAATTTGAGAGAAATCTGCTATTTTGCTCGTTATTATGGTATCATTGTCCTTGTCATAAATACCATAAACTTCAAAAAATGCGCCTACCTGCATAAGCAATATTGTATTTTCTCCATATTCATCTTGGTATCGTTTTGTTAATTCAAAATATTCTGTAATTAAAGACATATTATATAATATATTAATTTATCTTTAATATATTATTAAATATCTACAACTAAAAATTTTAATTCACCACCTTTATTCATAAAGAGTCTTTTAAAATTTCTATAGCTATCATTAGATATAAGACCTAAATTATAATAGAAAAATTTAATTATTATCAAACATATTGAAACGAAAAATGGTAAACATGCTAAACTGTTGTGTTCTTTTAAAATAATTTTTTTATATCTAAAATTATATATACATATTTCTATATCGATATCTTTTGATTTGTCCTCATATTTTGATTTATAACCATAAACCATCTTAGAATCTATTTTGTATACAAATTTTCTGAAATCAGCTTTAGTCATATGTAAATGATTACATAACATATTTATTGTGCTATATTCATTGTCTGTAAAAATAACTGTATCAATATCACTTTTACCTGGTAAATAATCACTTCTTAATATGCTTCCGTAAAAATATAAAGGAGTATCTATATAAATAGATAAATTATTAAAAAACCCCTTTTGTTTTTCAGTTAGCTTATTGCTTATTTGTTCTATTTCCATATTTATTATTTATATATATTATAATTTATAGTTCTTTTTCTTCTTTTGAAAAATTATGAAATAATGTATCAGTATTTAAATTAGTTATTTCTCCTGATAACATTGATGATTCATATATATTTCTTAATACATCATTTGGCGCATTGCTTCCAGTCTTAATTAAATTATGTTCCCTTAAATATGTTTTAATATCATTTATATTTTTTCGTTTCAAATCTTTTTGAGCGGTTAATATTTTTTTTCGTGTGCTTCGGTTTTTAATTAATACGCTAACAGACTTTTTTAATTTAGACCTACCTAATGTATATTTTCTTTTAATTGTTTTCTTTGTAATATGTTTTGTCGCAATTAATTTACCGCGTTTTTGTTGTTCATTTGGTTGTTGTTCATTTGGTTGTTGAATAGTTGGTTGTTGAATAGTTGGTTGTTGAATAGTTGGTTGTTGAATAGTTGGTTGTTGAATAGTTGGTTGTTGAATGGTAGGTTGTTGAATAGTTGGTTGTTTTATTAAATTTTCACTCATTAATGGGTCAATATCTACCTCTTGTGTTTTATTTTTTATTTTTTGTTTTAATAAATTTAACCTATTCTCTCTAGAACTTTGTTCGGAAGATAATTTATCTCCTTGAATAATTAAAGATGAATTTGGATTGGTAACAATATTATTTCTTTGTGTTTTATTCCATTGTCTATAGCTAGGTTTTATTCCTCCTTTTAATATACCATAAGGTACATCATCTTTTTGGTTTATATATATTGGTTCATTATTAGTTGGAATAACAGTATGTATTAATTCTTCAGGTAAATCAATATTAATTGTAGGTGTATGATTTTGCCCTTCTAATGAATGATAATTTCTGATTGTTCTTCTCTCCAGTTCTTCTTTCTCTTTTTGTTTCAAAAGTTCTGAGTTTCTTTTTTTATTGTCAAGTTCTTTTTGTTTTGATAAAGTTTGTAAATAATTTATAGAATCCGTAAATTCATCACTAAAATCCAGTATTTCATTTTTAGGTTTTATATCAATTTCTTCTTTTTTATTTAACTTTCTTTTATTATTTTCTAAATTTTGTGTTTCTTTTTGCTTATGTTCTTTGATTCTTTTTAATAACTTGTTTTTCAAAACACTTGGTGATATTAATGGCACTGTAGTAGGTTTATTTTTTTTAACTCTATTTTTTTTTGTTTTACTTCCACCTACACTAAATAACGATGGATTTATAGAAATTGTTTTATGTGACATCTATTATAATATCAAATAAAATTATATATATTTTTTAACTATAAAGTGTATTATATAATTGTTTTTTAAAATCTTTTTCGTCTCTTTTATTTTTTATGTCATCATTTTTAAGAAAAATTTCAAACCCTTTATCTAAATCTCTTAATGTTATTTTTCTCTTATCTGTTTCAGGGAGACAAAATACTCTTCGACCATGAGCAATTTTTGTTTTTGACAATAAGATTTCAATATCCCTTCCAAAACATTGGAAATAGTCTTTATTTTTTTTAAACCAATCAGCTGTTATGGTTGTTTCTGTATTAATTTCCCAACCAATATCATTTACCATTTTAATAAATATTTCGTATAAATCTTCTCCTGTATAATCATCAGTTTTAAATCTCCAAGTAAAGCGTGAATCTAATCCCTGATTAAAAGAAAAAAAACTTTCTTTCAGCTCCTTCTCATATCCTGCTATGATTACCATTAAATTTTCTTTATTATCACTTAAAGCTTCGCATAATGTATCGATACATTCTTTCGCAAAACTATCACGTTTTTCCGAATTACCTAAAGCATAAGCCTCATCAATAAATAGAACACCTCCTAATGATGCTTTTATAACATCTTTTGTTTTTAAAGCAGTTTGACCTAAGTATCCTGCGATTAAATCGCTTCTTGTTACCTTATTAAAAGTACCATTTGAGAGAACTCCAATTTTGCTATATATTTTGCCCATTATTTTTGCTATTTCAGTTTTGCCTGTTCCTGGTGAACCATAAATAACTGTATGTAAAAATTCACCTGAAGAATTCTTATTTTTATGAAGCTGTTGAACAAAATATAAAATTTGATCAACAATATTATTCTTTAGATTTTTCATACCAACCATATTATTTAATTCTTCAAGAGGCTCTTTAATATCATGTAGTGCTTTCATGTCTATATTATATTTAATACATTGATCATATTTGTACGTTTCGATTAATTTTAATATATCAGAAATATTATTAATTTCTACTTCAATATTTATTGTCTCTTTAATTTCGAATTTTTCTTTTTCTTTTTTAACAGAGTTATGGGATGTCTTTATAAATGGTTTATAAATTTTAACATTATATGTTTTATTTATATAATCATCATAATTATTAGGTTCATTTATTGTAATATGTGACATTGCTATATCATTTTGAGTTTGACCCGTAAAATTTGAAGATAAAATATTATTACAATTAACACTGTTATCTATTTTTTGAATAAAATTATCAATTTCATTTTTTGTATTTTTATTAACTTTTGATACTTCTATGAGTGTTTCTTTTATTTGTTTATTTGTATTATCTAAGGTATATAAAAACTTATTGTAGTTATCTATTCTCATTGGATCCATTATACATTTTTTACGTTTATTCAACATTACATATAATTCTAATATTAATTTTATATTATTTTATAAATATTAATTATAAATAACAAAAACTAAATTTCGTTCATATCTACAACTCAGAAAATATAGTTTGTAAAAATAATTAGGTAATCTTTAAGAGTCAACTAGTAACAATAGTAGCATAGGACATAGTGTATCAAGTGAAAAATAAATTATTTAATATTGTAATTGATTTAATAGATTCAATTAATTATATTATTAAAACAATTTAAAAATAAATTGAAATAATAAATAACCTCTAAATTGATGTCAACTATTACTAGTATTGATAACACAACAATGAGCGTTGATAATTTAAATAGTGCATTTGATATTAAGAATGAACCTTATATTGAAACACCTTGGAATATTATTGAATCTTATTTCAAGGGTCAACAATTAGAAAGGTTTGTTAGACATCAATTGGAGTCTTATAATAATTTTGTAGGATATCAAATTATAAAAACTATTGAAATGTTTAATCCAGTTCATATTGCGTCAGAACAAGATTATGACCATAAATCTAAAAAATATTCCTTAGAAATATTTATTACATTTGAAAACTTTAATATTTATAGACCGCAAATTCATGAAAATAACGGCGCCATCAAGTTAATGTTTCCACAAGAAGCACGTCTCAGAAATTTTACGTATGCTGCATCTACTACTATTGATCTTAATATTAAATATGTTGTTAGAAATGGTGAGAATTTAGAAAACACGCAATTATTTTATAAGACTATTCCACGTGTTCATATTGGCAAACTACCAATTATGTTAAAGTCAAATATTTGCGTATTGAAGCAATATAAGCATTTTGATAATACTCAGACTGGTGAGTGTAAGTTTGACGCTGGTGGTTATTTTATTATTAATGGTTCAGAGAAAACAGTATTAGGACAAGAAAGAGCCGCTGAAAATCGCGTATATTGTTTTAATGTGGGAAAAAATGATACTAAGTATTTATGGAAAGCTGAAATAAAATCTGTTCCAGATTTTAAGTGTATCTCACCAAAACAGATTTCTATGTTTATTTCATCCAAAAATAACGGTTTTGGTTATCCAATCGTTCTTGAAATTCCGAGAGTAAAACAACCTATTCCGTTATTTGTTCTATTTAGAGCATTGGGTGTTATTTCAGACAAAGAAATTTGTAAAAAAATTCTACTTGATATTGATGATATAAAAAATAAACAATTGTTGGAAGCCTTACAAGCATCGGTAATCGATTCCGATAAGCTTCTATCTCAAGAAGAATGTACAAAATATATTACAAGTTTTGCTATGTACACACCAATTAATATGGATAAAGAAACCGGAGCAAGAAAAAAATACGAATTCACATTAGATATTTTAAATAATGATCTGTTTCCTCATTGCCATAATATGGAACAAAAAATTTATTTCTTAGGATACATGGCAAATAAGCTGTTAATGGCATATTTTGAAATTATTAAACAAGACGATAGAGACTCATATCTAAATAAACGTGTGGATGCAACCGGAACACTCCTTAATAATTTGTATAGAAATTATTTTAACAAACTTGTTAAGGATATGGAAAAACAAGTGATTCGTGAAATCAATACAGGTTCTTGGAGATCAAAGGATGATTATGAAAATATTATAAATTTAACAAATATTTATAAAATTATAAAGTCAACTACTATAGAAAATGGTATTAAAAGAGCATTGTCAACTGGTGATTTTGGAATCAAACACAGTAATTCTAATAAAGTAGGTGTTGCTCAAGTATACAATAGACTTAATTATATGTCTAGCTTAAGTCATGCTAGAAGAATTTCAACACCAACAGATAAGAGTGGCAAACTAATTCCACCGCGTAAATTACATAATACTACGTGGGGGTTTTTGTGTCCCGCAGAAACTCCTGAGGGTCAAAGCGTTGGCGTAGTGAAAAATTTGTCATATATGACTCATATGACAATTTATTCCAGTTCATTGCCGATATATGAATATATTATGCCAAATATTACAAAAATCGATGAAAACACCTTAACAACTGAAATGATTTATGATAAAGTAAAGGTCTTTATAAATGGTGTTTGGGTTGGTATCAGTGATGAACCAGAAGAATTATACTTTATGTTGAAGGAAAAAAAAATCAAAGGAATTATTAATATTTATACATCTATAATATTTGATTATAGATTAAAGGAAATTAGAGTTTGTAACGATAGTGGAAGATTAACTAGACCATTATTACGCGTTAAAAATAAAAATATAATTCTTAATAATGATATTTTAGATAAATTAAAAAATGGTGAATATAATTGGGATAATTTATTGACATCATCTAAAATTAATGATTCTGTTTTAGAATACATCGACCCAGAAGAACAAAGTTGGTCTATGATTGCTACAAAACCAAATGATTTAATTAATCCAGATAATAAGTTATTGAAATATACTCATTGCGAAATTCATCCATCAACTATGTTTGGTGTGTTGGCATCTTGTATACCATTTCCCGAACATAATCAATCGCCCAGAAATACATACCAGTGTGCTCAAGGTAAACAAGCGATGGGTGTTTATGTGACAAACTATGAAAATAGAATGGACAAAACAGCTTATATTCTCAACTATCCAATGAAACCACTCGTTGAGACGCGTATTATGGATTTAATTCATCTTAATAAAATTCCATCTGGTTCACAGTTGATTGTAGCAATTATGACTCATACTGGTTACAATCAAGAAGATTCATTGTTACTTAATAAAGGTTCTATTGATAGGGGTATGGCCTTAGCAACTATATACCATACTGAAAAAGATGAAGATAAACAGAAAATTAATGGCGATGAAGAAATCAGATGTAAGCCAGACACAAATAAAACTAAAGGACTCAAAATGGGTAACTATAATAAGATAAATTCAAAAGGGGTTATTCCAGAAAATACATTATTAGAAAATCGCGATGTTATCATTGCTAAGGTTGTACCTATCAAAGAAAATAGAAACGATCATACAAAAATAATTAAATATGAAGATCAAAGTAAAATATACAAAACTGCTGAAGAAACTTATGTTGATAAAAATTATATTGATAGAAATGGTGAAGGATATAATTTTGCTAAAGTTAGAACTAGAGTTGTAAGAAAGCCAGTAATTGGAGATAAATTCTCTAGTCGTCATGGGCAAAAAGGGACTACTGGTAATATTATTCCTGAATGTGATATGCCATATACTGAAAGTGGTGTTGTTCCAGATATTATTATTAATCCTCATGCCATTCCGTCTCGTATGACAATCGGGCAATTAAAAGAAACTGTTCTTGGTAAAGTATTGGTTGAACTTGGGTTATTTGGAGATGGAACCGCATTTGGTGATTTTGATATAAAACAAATTTGTGATTTATTGTTAAACGCTGGTTACGAAGCTCATGGTAATGAATTATTGTATAATGGATTAACTGGTGAACAAGTTGAGTGTAGCGTATTTATGGGACCTGTATTCTACCAACGATTGAAACACATGGTAAATGATAAGGCACATAGCCGTTCTATTGGACCTATGGTTAATCTTACTAGACAACCCGCAGAAGGTCGAAGTCGTGATGGTGGTCTAAGATTTGGTGAGATGGAACGTGATTGTATGATTTCACATGGTGCTTCCAGATTTACAAGAGGAAGAATGTATGATGCTTCAGATAAATATTCAGTACACATCTGTAAAAAGTGTGGACTTATCGCATCATATAATGATAAAATGCACATCCACTTATGTCATACTTGTGGTAATAGAGCTGACTTCGCTTATGTAGAAATACCCTATGCTTGTAAGCTAATATTCCAAGAATTGAATACAATGAATATCGCACCACGTTTGATTACTGAAGGATAAATTTTAGATAGTTAAACATAATTATATTTATTAAATTATATTTATTAAATTATATTTTTTATTTTAGCGTAGTAAATTAACAATATAAGTTGTGGTACCAAAGAGTACTCCACCCCATAATGTGTCTATTATAACAGACAAGATTGACCAATTTTTAAATAAAGCATAATTAGTTGTTTCATACACACCATATATTATTATACCTAATAAAAACGCATCGCTTACTGACCTCCTTGGTTTAATAATAAAATAATTAATACCAATTAACATTAATACATAACATAATGCTGCTCCTAAATAGTTCATTTTAATTGGAGAACCTTGTACTTTTTTAATCTGGTTGTTAAAATAACCCTTTATTACATTTAAGTAACCAAAATCAATTACAATTAAAACAATCGCACTTACTAAGTAAAGAAAGTTGAACATTATATATTATTTTAATATATTTTATCTCAAGTGAATGTTTAGATAAACTTATTATTATAATTTTTAAAACTTTTTTACTATAGTATTATATAAATGTCGACATCTGTTGGATATACAAGCCCTATAAATGGAAGTAATGTAGCTTTTCAAGCCTTTGTTGTTAGACCAACTAACTCTGGTGGAGCAATTAATGGTTACATGCCACAACAAACCCAAAATGTAGATAAACGTTATCCTGAATTTGAACACATTCGTTTTACACTTAAAAATGGTTGGAATACTACTTATCCAAGTCAATTAAGACGTGATAATTTAACAAAACCTATTACTACACCATTTAGAGCAGTTAATAATGCAGGCGATTTATTAAGTCGTTTAAATTATTCATGTGGAGGTTCTTGCCAAACATTTCAAAGTAGACCTGGATTAAAAGGTTTACGAAATCATTTTGGTGCTGTTCAAGATACATGTATTCCTTCTGCTACGTATAGTAGTCTTCAATTATTAAACAATATTCCCGCCTCAGCATGTAATGTTAAATATGTTTATGATAGTTCTGATTATGTCACTTATTTGAAACAAAAAGCTGTTAATAAAAATTATAACGACCTTAGTTATGGCGGTGATCAATCTAATAGTACTCAATCTGCTATTAGAGCTATTAGAAGATATTAAAATAATTTAGGGATATAATATACGATAATGAATAATCATAGACTTCAAATGTTATATCAAAAAACTGATTTTAATGCTTCTAAAATATGTCAATTAAATGGAGTATTTAAGTGTTGTAAATGTAAAAAAAACAATACAATAATGATTAATCTAAACAATGAAGTTCAATTATGTTTATTTTGTGGAACTCCTAATCTAGTGAAAAAAGAAATTAATTTAATAAAAAATATAAAATAAATATATAAATGAATAAGTTAAATATATTAGTTATTGCTCTTATTGTTCTAATTTTTATAGGTTTTATTAGTAGCAGAAAAAATGTTTCAACCACAACAACTACGAGTAAATCAGTTATTGTTAATAAACCCAAACAATATAACAGACATTATGGCTATGTTCCACCTCCCCACTATAACCCATATAAGTCTCAATATTATTAAGTAAAACAATTTAAATATTACTATAATATACTATAAAATATATTATATTATTTATGCTTTCATCAATAGACAAAACAATAATTTTATCTGGTTCAATTGTTGGTTCTGTGTTTTTATTTTCAAACTCATTATATCATATAAATGATATATTATCAATATTTATATTAAGACGTAATAGTAATAATTACTATAAAATTTATGAATATAATGAATATAATGAATATAATAAAAATTATGTAAATAAATTGCTTGCTATAAATAGCGTAATAATGTTATTTTCAGGAAGTTTATTATATTATTTTACATATAATGCTATTAAATAAAATATATTTTGATATATATAATGACTACTCCGTATGCTGTATCAACAAATATAGGTTCAGTTTCTTATGATAATTATGTAAACGCACCCATAACAGGACCTTTAAGCACAAATCAAACACCATGTCAAATACCATATCATAGTTATGGTATTTTAACTGGAATTAGACCTACACCACCACAATTCTATCCAACTCAAGAACCTGTATATGCTGAAATGAATTCAAATATGAGAAAACAATATTTAAGAACTGCTATAAGCCAATCTGTTAAGGCGCAACAAAACGCTTTAGGGAAAATGTCAGTTCCTCAAGCATATGTTATTAATTCTTCTCAAAGACAAGTGCCTGTATCATCACATACAAATTATATTCCACCATTACAATCATCTATGTATGTTAATATTGTTAAAGCCAATGCTGTTGGTCAAACTGCTTATAAAGTCAATTTGCCTAATTCAGCACCAACTTGTACAAAAAGTTATTATCCTAGTGGAACGCGTTCAACATTAAGAAGAGTTCGTTCAGGTGGATGTGTAGCTCCTAAAAAGAAAGGTGCTATTGAAAATACTAGTTTGAGAAATGGACAAGTTTGTGCTTGGGGATCAATTGTTCGTCAAAATTATTAAGCTATATTTAAAAAACTACATTGAAACCTTTTCGTTAAAATTTATTATATAACAAGTTTTACTCTACTTTTTAAAAGTGGATTAAAATAATGTTTAGTATTATTATAATATGTCATCAAGATTTCCACTATTAACTCCAGCATATGGATTAGGAAGCAGAACAGGAATTGCTATTAATATTAGTTCTCCTCGTACTAAACTAGGTTCTCAAGGCAGAATCTATGCTTGGTATAGAGCACGTGGACAAGGTCAATATTATGAACAATTATTAATAAATTCACTTGGTATCAAAGTGTATACACACGATCAAAATATGAGTGTAAGTAGCGATGCTGATGATCAAGTGCCGACGTTGCTTCTCGGGGATACTTTTCCAGGCCTGATAATATTATAAATTATATAATAAATAAATTATTATATAATTATTTTATATAAATGAACAAATATTTTGTTGAATTTTTAGGCACAATGTTCCTTATGTACGTTATTTTTGCCACTGGTAATTGGTTAGCTATTGGTGCTGCTTTAGGAACTGCTGTAATGTTAGGTGGTGCTATTTCTGGTGGAGCGTTTAATCCTGCTGTAGCTATTTCATTATATGCTTCAGGTAAATTACAAAAATCCGATGTATTACCATATGTTATTGCTGAAATATTAGGTGCTTTAGCGGCTTTTCATGTTTATAAAAATTTTGTTAATAAAGCTTAAAAAATTATATATTAATTTCTTTTTGTAATATATAATGCCAAGAAAATATACACGTAAAATGAAAGGAGGTTTTTTAGATGGTCTTTGGGAAAAAACTAAAGATGCTTTGAAAAAAACTCAAGGTGCTGCAACAGATGCTTATAATAAATCTGGTTTATCTGGAACAACATCTACATCTTATACACCTCCTGTCCCTGCTCCTACTACACTTCCTTCTGCTTCCACTCCTGCTCTCACTCCTGCTCCCACGCCTGCTCTCACTCCTGTTGGTGGTAAAACTAGACGTAGACGTAGAAGACGTCATATGAAAGGAGGATTTAAAGATAACAGTCCCACAACCGGTTTAGTTGTTCATGCTGCTCCATTTTCTGGTTCAACTGCTCAACCTCATAATTGGGTTGGCGGTAGAACAAAAAAAAGACATCATAGAAAATGTTATAAAAAACATAGACATACTAAGTCTTGTAAACACAGACGTTAAATAAGTGTAAAAATATACTTAAAAAAATGTACTTAAAAATTTATTATTTATAAATTAAATAATGAATTTATCACTAGAATCAGATATTTATGAACCAAATACAAATGATGATGGGAATTATGAAGATTGTTTACCACGTTCAAGTAAATTTAAAAATGGATTAAGATGTCCTTGTGGTTCTAGAAAGGATCATATCTTTGATAATAGACAAAGTTTCTCTTCACATATTAAAACAAAATCACATTTAAAATGGTTATCAGAATTAAATAAAAATAAAATGAATTTTTTTACTGAATGTGAAAAGCTTAAAGAAATAGTAAGTTCGCAAAAATTAATTATAGCTCGATTAGAAAAACAAGTAAATAATCATAAAAATACAATTATTAATTTAGCACAACAATTAGCTAATAAAGATCATGACAATACAAGTGTAGATTTAATTTCATTTCTTGATGATTAAATATTTTATCAATAATAACTTCTTTTTTGAAATTGTTAATTTATATTATTAATTTGATTTTTCCATTAAACGATATAAAATAAATAATCCAAGAACACCTAAACTGGTAAAATAAAGTTGAGCTAATGGGTCTGATGGCATTAATACTTCTGGTTCTGAACTAATTTGAAAAGTTTCTTTACATTTATTTCCATTAACAGGGTTTTTTCCATCAGAAAACATACAAGGATCCATACTTTGAATATCAGCTAAAGTAACATAATTAGTTTCAGATGACTTAACATTTTCGTTTGTAATAGTTTGCATAGTTATTTGCTGACATGGTGGATTTGAACCAGTTAGAAATGATCTCATAATTCCGAATGGATTTAACACATTTAGATCACCCATAGCGCCAGGAATTAACCCTTTAAAGTCTGAAAAATTTACACCTAAACCACTTGAGATAAATGGAATATCACCATCTGGAACATTATCTACGTATATATATCTATCTACCAATTGGCATGAAGATGCGTCATTTTGATTACTACAACTATCAACAGCAGAACATTTAGCACCAGTCTTTAAGAAAAATTTGTTTCCTAAAGGTCCACCTGTTGTTGATGCTTTACTCTTTCCAGATACTAATAAATCAACATAATTAATTAATCCATTTATATTTTTAGACATTTGTTGTATAGTTCCTTTATCACTCATACCAATTTGTGTTGGCGTCTTAATATTTTTATAATATGGATATGTAGGACCTAATAGTTGTTCTTCGACACCTTGTGGGTTGTTTAATACTTCTTGAAATAAATTAGACATTACACTAATTTATATGGATATATTAATTTTCAAATTAAATCTATTCAATTACTAAATTACCCGTATTAACTTGTATCAGTATCATCAGTATCAGTATCATCAGCATCAGTATCAGTATCTGTATCTGTTGCACCAGTTATATTTGGTACAGTTCCTCCAGTCATCTGATTAGCATAATTTTGTTGTGCCTGAACTATTCCGTTTACTTGAGTTTGTAATGTTTGAACATTTCCACTTAAATCTTGAACTTCTTGGTTTATATCTTGAACAGAATCCATTTGTTTTTTTAAATATGCTATATTTCCTGAATTTTGTTGTGCCAAAATAAGAGCATTGTTTGGATTATTAGTATCATAAGACTTATAATCACTATTATTACTATCATCACTATTATCCATACCTTCAATTATTTTAGTTGCTAAAAATACTTGATACAAAATTAAAAAGATAAAAAATAATATTAATATATTTACCAAAGTGAACATTTATATTATAATATTACTTTTTATTTTCTTCGATAATAATATAAATGTCATCAGCAGTTTACCCATTAGGAATGAATTCAATGCCTGCTTCAGGATATAATCATAAGAGCACATATTATAATAAACAGTATATACCATGGAAAGGAACAGGTGTTAATAGTTTTCCCGTAGGAACAGCACCTGGTCATATAAGACCTTTAACAAATAATGATCCTGGTAATGTTTTTCAAACAGGATTTGGTTTAGCTAGACCAATTAAACATTATAGAAAAGGTAGAGTAATTCCTTCACAACCTATTAAAGGTGTTCCAAACCTGGTACAAAATAGTCCTCATAATGACGTTACTTTAAATATAGATGAAAATGCATTAATTAACTACAATATGAATAGATTTGTTAAATCTAGTACTCCTATAGCACTCGGAAATGGTGGTAATAGTAGTTCTGGATTATTAAATGATATGATGAACAGACCTGGTGCTTTTTCTGTAAAACAAAATCCTCTTAACGAAATTGACGGTAAAACACAATTAAATATAGATTGTAGTAACTGTGAAGGTATAGGTATTGTTGCTTCATACAAACCAAATCTTACAAATCTTTTAGAGAACCCTGAACCAAATAGTACTAATCGCGTGTTATGTTGTAATCAAGAAAAATTCGCTAAACAAAGAGTTATTTACGCCAGTACAAATTTAAAGAAAAATTATTACACCACAACGAAACAATATCTTCAAAATAGATGTAAAACTTTTGAACAAAAATCATTTAATTTCTTATCTTATAAAACTAATGAAACAGGACCTTATGACAATAATAATCCTTACTACTATTCTGTAGATGGAAATAATGGTGCAACACCAGGAGGCCCAAGATCTTTAGCAAATACATATTTAGCTAATTGTCAATTAAATACACAATTATATGAAGGTTCTGAATTAGCATTTATTTATAAAATGCTAGATATTATGACAAATGAAAATATTATTACACAAACGCAAATTGATGAGTTTAACGAGACTGGTATTAACTCTATTCCTGGATTTTTTGATTGGATACAAGGTTTACCAGAAGGACAAAAACAATCCGCAATAGTAGTTTTTGAAGTATTTATCAATAATCCATATTGGGGTATGCCTCCATCTGGTCCTACTAATCCACCTGGTTGTCAACTAACAGTTTATAAACCAAATAATTACAAATTCGCTAAACAAGGTGCTGTATCCAGTTCTACTAGATTATTAAAATTAAATGTTGACACTATTTCTACTAATGCAGCATCTATTCAAAATTATAATAATACTGGTCAATTTTTGGTTACTGCTAATCAATTATATGCTGGAGATGCCAATAATACTAAAAATTTAATGAAAAACAAAACTATAAGTCAATGTAATCCTCAACGGCCACTTAACTTCTCGCAATCAGGACAATTCCAAAATAAGAAGTTTTGTAAATTTCAAAGACAAATGCCTGAATACCAAAATCCTGTTTCACAACCTAGTCCATACAGATATTTTCCTGGAACAGTGTTCAGAACAAATCGTTATTCTCAATCACCTGGTACATATAATACTACAACAGGGAGTGCTGCTTATTTATAATAAAATTAATTTTTTTATAAAAATAAGTATATTTAAATGGTGTTAAATCTTTTTGGTCATTGTAATTAAAATATTACCTTTTGTTATATTATTCATTTGATTATCTATAAATAATATAATTTTATATTAAGTAATTTCAGTGTTTAATGGCAAAAATATATTTATTTTTTCAGCAAATTTATTACATGGTATTTTATATTTTTCGCACCAAGAAATAGATTTCTGAATATTATTTTTTTTTATGTTTTCAATTTTATCATTTTTATTTTTATTTTTATATATACAAATAATTTGATTTAGCGCTTCTAGTTGTTGTTGTCCAATAATAATATTAATATCATCAATTTTATTTTTATAAAAATATGGCACATGAAAATCTAATATTGAAATAATATTTTTTTCTTCAATTTTTTTTAGAAAAATTACCAATTTTAAATAGTTAAGTTTTAAATAATTATTTGATTCTTCACCGTGTAAAAAATTTTTACATACAATATATCTGTCCATTTCAACTATATTATTAGTATTAGGCTTACAAATATAAACTTTTTCATATAGTGAAGATAATAAATATAAAATATCTACAACTGGTTTATAATGTATATCACTAATTTTAATAATTGAAGTACCATTTTTTTTTTGATTTTTTAATATAATAATAATTGAATATATAAATGAAGTAAAATAATCATATGGTATAGTTTCATAAAATAAAAAATCAAATTTAATTTCGCTGAGTGTATTATCATCTAAATTAAATTTTTCAAAATATAAATGTTCATCAGGAAAATTATCTCTAAACATTTCAAAACATTCAATAGAAATATTATAATTATTTGTTACATGTAAAAATTTCATTGGATGTATAATTTTGAATGAATCGAAAATATTAAGATTATTAGATAGTTCAATTAAATCATAAAAAATATTACTTTTAGGTTTTAATTTACTAACTGAAAATTTAGAACCAGGCACCTTAGAAAAAATAAATTCATAAGGATGTATAAGATTGCTTGCGAAATCAAAATAATTGTCTGATAAATCATAATCATCTGTAAACATGTCATTCATTTGTTGTTTAATCAAAGAATAAGAATTAACTAAAGAACAAGATATATAAATACTACACATTTCATTTGAATACGACGGATTAACAATAATATTATGTATAATTTTTGGTAATATATAATAACTCATAATATGTCTTATAATATATTATAATTTTTATTTAAGTCTCTTACGTAATTTATAGTTAAACTTCATCGTCACTATTTTCAATAATCAATTTTTTTGATTTAGATATTTTTTGCTTTGTAGTTTTAGTTTTCTTTTTATCTTGCTTTTTATCTTGCTTTTCGATAGCTTCTTCGATCGCTTTAGTAGGTTCATCTATAGCTTCAGTAGCATTCACAAGTAATATTTTTTTTGATAATTTTCTAACTTTAGGTCTTGATTTAGTGTTTTCTTCTTTGGCAATAACTACTGCTTTATTTGTTTCTTCCTTTTCTCTTAATAAAACCGCTTCATCATATTCTCCTAATTCAAGATGAAGTTTATCAATATTCACTTCTCTTACCTTTTTGTAAATAAAGTATCTATTAAGGAATGAAATTTTCTTTTCGCCCGTGCTCATATTAGGAGCGGCACCAAATAATGTTTGCTTATATTTATTTCGCTGAATTTCATCTATCATATTAATAAATAATTCACTAAATAGTCCGGTTCCTTCAGGTATTCCCATTTCATTAGCTTCTTCTTTGCTAATAATTTTAAATCCATAAGCATCCATTAATCTATCGAAATAATCATAGTTAACTAGATATTCAGAAATATACTGATTAATAGACTCTTGATAAACACTAATTTCATATGAAATTGAACTGGAATTATCTTCAAAAGTGTCAGCTTTATAATTTTTTATTATTTCCCAAATTTTCTTTTCTTCTTCAACAATCTGAATACTTTCACCAGTCTTAATTTTTTTAAGTTCGTTAAATAGCAATTTACCATCATAAGAAGTTCCAATAAAGTATCCATTGAGTTTAGTACATTCAGCGATATTTTTAAGAAAACCTTTCAATATATCAGGATTTTCGAAGAAATAATGGATGGCAAATTGACAAGATGACACATTAAATCCGAGTTCGCCCTTACCATATTGTTTAGCAACACCGCTACCAATTTTGTCAGCCTCTTTGGGACCATTTCCAAATACAGCAGCTGTTACCTGTTTAGCCTTATCATTAAGCATAGCACTACCGTCTTTAATATTATATGCACTATTACCATTAACAAATAAAGCAGAAGGCATATGTTTATTAATTTTTCTTGAAGAAATATAACGAGCACATGCGCCGTCGAGACGATTTTCTAAATTATCTGGAGAAACATCAACACCAAATACGAAAGATAATTTAGCAGCAATCCACTTTGGTAAGTCACCTGCTTTTCCGCAAGCAAAGTCGATTAGTGTGTCGCCTTGTTTTGATACACCATTTATTAACATTTTTTTAACGTATAAATTATGAAAGTTCTTAAGGGCTTCTGTCTTCATTTTACCAGTAGGTGTATTGTAATATACATCTTCACTTACACGTATTTCTGGTATATCTAATCCTGTCATAAGCATATTTTCTGTTATTCTACCTGTTGGGTGAATTGATTTCCAATTTTCATTACAAACTTTATATGAATTACCATATTCTTTTTCACCTCTACGAAGCTTAGCTGTTTTATCATATCTTACTCGTAATGGTTCCCATCTCCAATCTGAATTAGGAGAATCAATATTATATGAAAATTCTACAATTGTATTATCTGTAATCACATCACCTTCTTTTGTGAACATCTGTTTTGCTCCAGAATAATCTGATTTTAACATTATATTACAAAGACCAGCATTTACATCATATGGTTCTGTAGGATAAAACCTTTTAGGAACATATTCATTTGCTTTCCCTGTGTTATCCTCAAATCTAGGTTTATATTCTGGGATTTTATCGTCATATATATCTTGACAAGCATTTATATAACCATCGTATCTTTCGTTAAAGCCACATCTTAATTCAAGTATTTTATATTCATCATATTGAACATCTTTTGACATAGAAATACCATCTTCATAAAATGTTTTTGTAACGTCGCCACCTGTTGGGGATTTTAATGTTGTTACTAAGAAATCAATTGTATTATAATGTGGAGGTTTCCATTTAAACGAATATCCCCAAGTTATTTTTGTTTTTGGACCGGCTTTCCCAATATTATTAGAACCCACACCATAAAACATATGCGTAAATATTAATCCGTCTGTTTCGTATTCAAATAGACCTTCTTTTTCCTTTTCCAAAATTGTTTTACAACCGTTGAATATAGTTTGTTTTGAAGACATTGGGTAGAATTTTTTTATTATAAATGTAATAGGTGATGATTCGTTATTAGAATATTTATCAAGCATTGCTTTTAATGATAATTTTTCTTTAGAAATACCGGAATCCATAATTGAAATTGGATTTAAAATATATGAAATTTTTTCTAATAAATAATATCTTGATTTATATACATCTTCTTTATTTTCATCGCTTAATAAGAATGTATAATGTCTAACGTCTTTGTTTTTATGAAAATAAATATCAAATGCAGCATAAATATTTATAAATTCACCCTTTTTATTATGTGAAATTAACTCACCGTCTAATAATGTACTAAAACAATCTTCATTTAATGTTTTAGCACCTGTAAATTTTATATCCATATTACTACTAATTAAATATATTTTACCAGTTTTAGATATATACATTAAATGTCTATCACCATCTGCTTTCTCAGTAACGATGAAATCTTTTCTAATATTTGGAATATTTGAATTATCATCAATTTTAGCTATATTTGTTAATTGTAATGTAATTGAATTTGGACCAATAAAATTTTGACTGGTTACTCTCCTTGATGGTTCATATTCATCCTCCCAAATCATTTTCATATATTCACGCGTAATGTCTTGTTGTTCTGGATATGCTATAGGATACATAGTTTGTTGAATACCACTTAATACATATTTTATTACTTTTCTTAATGAGGTTAATAATTGCTCAGGGGTATGATAATCCGTACCAGGACCAATTCTCTTATTATTAATTTCAATCTCAATTTCATATGATTCAGGATTATTGAAAACATTTGATTCTTCAATTGTATTAACTGGAATTATATGTGAATGTCCTCTATTATTTTTTCCTTTATTACCACTTTTAGTTATACTTAGGTCGACTTGTACTGGATATGTACTATGTACAAATGATACCCGATTTAAATATCTGAATTCTTTCTTTGATTTTCTCCAATTTTCTAAAATAAAATTTTCTATACCTTTTTTCACTTTAGCTTCTGTTTGAAGCGAAAGTCTAAAATTAAAATCATCCATATCAACAGGACGTATTATTTTTTTATCATGTTTTGTTATAAAAGGTTTTTTATGTATAAATCTAATGCTGGAACCAATTGTTTTATAAACAGATTTAATATCATTTGTCTTACAATATTCTTCGATGCCAATTATACCATCTATTTCAGTTCTTGTATCGGACATTTTAAACCTTCCACTTGTGCTATCTAGAAATTCACTTCTTATACGAAGAGAAGGTGTTCCAAGAGGAATAAATGTATTAAAACCAAAATTTTTCAACACTTTTATAACATTATCATAATCATTTTTAGTCAAACGTTTAATATCTTTTAAATCTTTTGTACCAAATCTTACTTCTAATTCATGATATCCTGGAGATTCAGGATTTATCGTATACAAATTTGAATCATAAAATAATTTAACTAGTCTATTAAATGCTTCTGAAGGTGGTAATTTTTTTGCTTCTTCATCTTTTTCTATAATATCATCTTTTTCAAAATCAGGATGAATTAATTTATCGACATCAGGAATTTTTATTTCTTGAGCATTTAATTCTGGATTACTTAAATTATTTGGATTGGACTTTTCAATAGAGTTCATTGTTATATATATAATTAGACATATTTTTAAATTATTGTTCAATTTTTTATTAATTTAAAAATATTGTATCAGTAGTTCATATAATTCATTTTTTGTCTTGTTTTTACCATTATCATGTTTAACTTCAATTGATAATTTATTACAAATATCAATTAAATCTTGAAGTTTATATGATGATAAAGCCTTTATAGGTTTTTCTAATGTTTCTATTTTATATAATGTTGACCTTATTTGTTCTAATAAATCTAAATTACAAATTTCAAAACCATATTTTTTATTGTATTTTGATTGATTTTCTACTTCTCTGATAATATAAATATTTGTAGTATCGTTCATCAATAATTCATAATAGGTTTTATTACTAATAAATATTACATTAATTTTATCGATTGCGCAAAGTGTCATAACAGTTTTTATATTAATAATATTATCATTTGCTAAATTACTTTCAATATTTGTCATAGTATCAAATTTATATGTCTTAGCTATTTGTTTATTCATTCTAATTTTATCAACATAATTAATTTTGATTTGTTTAGCAAGTAAAGGATTTTTAAAATTTAACATTTCATAATTAGATTCTCCAAAAGAAATAATATAATAACACCAAAATAAAGAATCTTGTTCTTTTGGAAAAAAAATGTCTTCTTTATGTATAGGTTTTGTGTTTTGTTTTAAGTTATTATTTGGTATAGTTGTTTTACTTGTTTTATTATTTAACTTATATTTTAAATATGTTACTATATTTTTATCATTTAAAATATAAGGATTATAGTCAATAGTATTTTCAATCATATGTTTGTATTAATTTTTAGTATTATCTTTAATATCTTTTGTAAAATATTTATTTATATAATCTTCTTTCACTTTCTCTACTACATTTAAAGTAGTCTCTTGAGTATTTACATAATTTACATATATAGATAATTTGTCTAAAACTTCCTTCTTAAGGTCCGATATATTAACATGTATTCCATATTTATTTTCATTTAAAGTAACGTCTTTATTATCATTTAAAATGCGTAAAACTTCAATTTGATGAAATTTATTCATATTTTCAATAGATTCCCTCAAATAATTTAATTCACTAACTGAATAGTTATTAATATCATTTGTTAACATTATTGCTTCCATTTATTAATAATATATAAGTTGTTTTTATATTGATATAAAAAATTATAATTTGTATGGGTATTTTACTCTTCAATAACCAGACGTGGTTTAGAAGGTTTTTTTTGTTTGTTTATATACTCTGGTTTTTCTTTTATCAATTCACCGATAACAGAAACATATTTATCATTTAATTCAAACCTTTGACCAATAACCCTTACATTAATATTATCACCAACTTGAATATCATTAAACTGTTGTACATTATAATGATGGTCTTTTGCGACAAATATAATAACAGGAGACGGAGATTCTCCAGAAACTTCAGCACGAACACCTGCTTTTACAACATTTTTAACTAAACATGGTATAATCATGCCTTCTACTGGTAGACAAATATCGCATTCAAATATAACATCAAATATAATTTTATTCCCTCGCTCGATAATACCACTTGAATACTTTATGATTTTTGATGAATCACGCTTTACATATCCTTCAACAACACATTTACCTTCGAAATTATTTTTAATATAATTTTCAATTATATCATCCAAGGTTTTACCAATAAAATTAATAGGCAATACTATTTTTCTAGTCAAAAGGCATCTTGAGTAAACGGTTTGTAGCTTATCTCTTCGCTTTTTAAATGGTATAATCTTAGAAATAGGTTCCATTATATTATATACATATAATCTTTTAATTATATTTATTTCAATTTTATTTAATAAATATAATTAAAAATATTAGTTAATAAATTATTAAACTAAAATTATTAAACAAAAACTGTATAAAGTTTGTGCCAAATTGCCATTTCAGGAGTAAGAAACCATTTTTTTCCATCTTTACCATTTTTAGGATATTCGTTAAAAAATCTAAGTATAAATTCTTCCAGAACACATATCTCGATATTTCCCATAGCTTCTTGTATTATATTTCCATCTTTATCCTTAATAGTTTTTGTATTTTGGATTGTATATTTTTCTTCACCAATTATTTCATTTAATTTTGTTAAATTTTTATTTTTTGTTGATTGATCACATCTAGCACCAGTATCACGTTTAGAAGTCATATTTTTTGTTTTAAATACCAACTCCTTATTTCCTTTTTCATAACCAATAAATCCAACTATATTATTATAATCATTAAGATTAAATGCTAAAAATTCTTTTGTCTCGTGTAATAACGCTATTTCTCGTTGGTCTTCAGATCTAGCAGCAACCCATTTATTTGTATTATCTAATATCATAATCATTCTTTTATTTAAATTATAAGTTATAAAAATATTGAATTCTTTAGTATTTATAGTTTTTTTCTGAAAATAATTCTTAATATGTTTCTCTAATGAGTCTTGAGGTATACTATTTAGTGAATAAATATAATTCATAACATTTATTTTGTCATCAAATAATAATAATTCTATCATATGAGAAACTAAAAATTGAATTAAATAGTTTTGAGATTCTTTATACTCTTTTGACATTTTTGCCATAACAATACCGCAATGTTTATACCAATTATCATCACCTCTATCAACCTTTGACTTACCTAAATATATCTTTGTAATATCATAATTTACTTTCATTTCATCAATAATACGTTTGCCTTCTAAAAATTCCATTTTATCTTCTTTAATTGAAATTTTATTTAAATTTCTTTTATCTATAACTGATTTAACTATATTTTGTTTTAATTCAAAATTAACCATATTATGTTTAAAATCTAATGGAACTGATCTATCAAATATTGAAATATTTTTATCTTTTAATTCAATTGGTTGAAATAAATAATATTCACCTATATTCACTAAACGACCATTCCTTCCGTATCTATCAACAATAAATTCATTTTCGTCTTCAATTAATTGTGTTAATGCCGAATAAATTTGAACAAATGGATACTCTTTTGGTGTACGTATTGATTTTAAAAGCATATCCTTTTTGTAAAAAAAAGATTCTTTAAAAAGCATTCTAATCCTTTGTAAAATTTTTTCTGAATTAATAACTATGAATTTTTCATCATATGTATCTTCATTTATTTCAGATTTATCAATATCTATTTGTGGTCGACAATTATAATTACAAGAAGCCATATAGTCACAAGCTGGAGAGAAAGGAGCATCACCAATTTTAAAGTTTTCAAGAGTTTCACCAGTTGATAATTTTTGTATAATATGTTCTTTTAAACTTGCTGACATTATAGTTCGCGTAAAATTTGTTTGATTATGATTAATTAAACAATCAACAGCTGTCTCCTTTAGAACCCTGGCAACTTTACCAATTTGAATAGCTTTGTATTCGGCAACACGATATACATATAAATCAGCTGCTTCTTCTACATTCTTATCAAGAATTGTACCATACATAAATATTTCGACATTACGTTTTTCAAAAGGTAAATCTTTATGTGAAAAATTACGAACAGCACGCCCGATAATTTGCTCTGCACGATTAATGTTATACCAAGGATCAATTATATGGACCTGACGTATAAATTTAAAATCTATACCTTCTGAACCTGCTTTTGAAATTAATACTACTTTTACTTTATCTCCATCTTTATTATTTTCACTGGTTAAACCTTTAACTTCAAAATCATTGTTAGGAGATAATCTAGGATCACCAGTAATCATAGCATAACGAGCAGGTCTAAAATCCTTTTTATCCTCTGGAGGCTTCATTGTTCTAACATCAACAAATTCAGATGGTTTATTTTTAAATAGTGATTTTATTCCTTGTTGACCAAAACGCGTAAATCCCATTTCTTCTAAAGCTAATGCTACTGGAATTAATCCACTGTCAATATATTGTGAATAAATTAAAATTATACCATCTGATACTCTTTTTGTTTCTGGATTATATATTTTATCTAATATACATTTTATTTTGGCACTATAATTTCCTATTTCTTTTTGAGTGAATATTTTGCCGTAATTCTTAAGTGTATTTGGCTTATATTCAAACTCACCTTTTGTTGGGGGAGATTTACTGTCCAAAAAGTTCATCATTCTCTCTAAACCGATTTTTCCTGTTAATTGATGAGGATCTATTTGTAATGTATCGTCTCTTTCGGATGAAGATACATTGTCACCTCCTTTGGATGTTCCTATCCCTTGATGACTACGTTGAACATTTTTTAAATCAGGAACATAGCTATCTTCAAGAGAAGTTATTTGATTATCGTTTTGCTTATCGTTTTGATTACTTTTATTTGTTAATGAACTTATAGATGAAATATTCTGATCAGATATATTTCTTCTCTCTAAACTACTTTTAACAATTGTAGATTTTGATTTTTTGATAGGCTCTTTATATTCATCTTTATCTTCATCTTTATCTTCATCTTCTTTTACAGAAATAGTTTTACTAATATCTTTAGTATTTTCTTTAACATCAATTTCTTCTGGTTCAGATTCTTCTTCTGAACTTTTTCTCTTAGATGAATTACTTTCAACAATAAAATCTTTTGGTTTTAATGCATATTCTTCCTCTTCTTCCTCTACATCTTCTTTTGTAGATAAAGTTTCACTAAAGCTTGGTGTGATTTCTTCAGAAAATTTTTCAGAAGGAATTTTATCTAATATATCTTTTAATCCTGGGACAGGATAAGAAATAATTAAAGATTCTAATGGTGTTTGTAATAGCGTGTAACCAAATGATTCCATATTTTCAAAACTAGGCATTTCTCTAATAACACCTTGTTTAGTTGTGATTGTAAATTTTTTATTTCTTAAACTATAAATGATATATCTATAACAACAATATTGGCATTTTCCGCAATTATCACATTCACCAATTTTAGTTAAATATAAACTTAAAATACGTTTTTTATCTTCATGTCCTATTTTTTTTAGATTCATTTGATAAGAGGGATATTCTATTTTTGGAAATGTATGTTCAGCAGCAAATTCATTTGGATAAATTCTATAAGGGAAAGTATATGGATTCTCGCCTCTAACAAATGAAATATATCCGGTAGCTTTTCTAATTAGCAATTCCTCTCCATTTTTCTTAAAATTTCCATTTTTATCAAAAATATCTGTTACTTCAACACGTCCTCTTTTATCATTTGTATTCATAATATTTAAAAGCCATACAATCTCTTTATAATTATTATACATTGGAGTAGCAGAGAGAAGAAGAAATCTCATATTTTTAGCAGCTTTTACTAATAATTCCAAATTTATAGCAACCTTTTTATTTTCATTGTCATCAGTTTTACGAATATTATGAACTTCATCAATAACGATCAGTCTATTATCAAATTCATTTTGGAGACGACGTATAACTCTACTATTTAATTCAACTTTAACATCCTTTAGAATTTCAATCTTAGTTTTTTCTCTTTTCTCTCCATTTTTACGAAATTCTTTTTTTTCGTATTTCTTTTTTATTTCTTCTTCATAATTTATCGTTTTTATAATATAGTTAGCAAACTGAACATAGCCTAAAAAAATATAATAAGTATTTATCAAATTTTTAATTTGACTAATAATCTTTTCTTTGGAAATTGGCATATTCATAGGGTTTATTTCTTTTAACAGTTTATTACCAATACAGCCTCTTATACTCCATACTCCATTAACTTCTTTAAGTTTTCTCTCATCAAATAATTGTACTTTAAAATTATTTTGAACATTTTCAGATGCAACTATCATAATTCTTTTAGAAATACCCATCTGCTTCATATAATCCCTCATCTCTTCGCAAACACCAATTGCACTACATGTTTTACCTGACCCTAAGCCGTGGTACAATAATAAACTACTATATGGTGTTTGAAATGACATAAAATTTTTTACAAACGCTTGATGTGGTGAAAGTTCAAATTCGGCTTTAGCTAAAATATCAGCTTGTTTTTTTATATCTTCATAAATAGTTCCGTCATATCTTGTATCATTAAATTCTTTTTTAGTTGCTATTTTAACATTAAATTTATTATCATTTAAATTAGGATATAAATAATCATTATTATCTTCATTTTCTGATAAATATTCACGCTCAATTAGTTCTTTTTTAAGCAAAAATTTATTACAATCAGTAGTATAAAAATTTTCATCATCACAATTTAAGCTTTTAAATTCGTCTTCCAAATTACTTTTATTTGGAATTGAAATATCAGACAATGAATCTAATGTTTGTTGTGTAGATGTAGATGGAATACTTGAAGATGTAGTAGATGTATTACTCGAAGATTTTTTTGATAATATTGATTGTGAACTAGATATTATTTTATTAGATTCAATGCCTTGTTCAAGAGCTGTTTTTTCAACACTATTTTGCTCTGTAGGAATACTTGATTCATTATCTGAAGATTCTACTAATAATAATTTTTTTGTTTGATTTCCTGACATAATACTATATATTATGAATATAATCTATATTCTTGTAATACTTTATTAATATTTTGAATTAATTCTCTTTTTTCTAAATTGTATGGTCTTATTGATTCTAAACAATTATATAAAGTTTTCCATTCTAATTTGCTAACTTCAGTTTTTTGATAATTATTCAAATTAAAATCTGTATCATCTGTTTTTTCCATAAATGCCAAAAAATATTTATGTTTATATGGTTTATGGTTAGAACCAATAAATATTTCTTCAAATGGCAATACATTTTCAATAATTTTAATATCATTTTTAGATATTCCAGTTTCTTCTTCAAACTCTCTTAAAGCGCATTCTAAATCTTTTTCTTTTTGATTACGTCGTCCTTTTGGAAATTCCCATTCAGTTTCTATCCAATTAGTTTGGCTGGATTTAACGATATCTTTTAGTGTTACTAATTTATCATTTATAAGTAAACCTTCTTTTATACTTTCAAATTTTTTTTTTGATAAATATTCTTCATTTTTATATTGTATATCAGATTCACCCCACATTTCATTCCATAATAAATCAAAATGTGTAGTTAAAATTCTTTCTTTTTCTTCTATTGACATTTCATTTATAAGTATATTTAATTGAGCTAAATTATTAGCAGAATATTTTCCTCTAATAAAATCTATATATCCAAAACTATCTTTTCTTCTAATCATTAAATATTTAATCCCTTCTGTGGTAAATCTAAATACAATAATTCCATAACTTGTTATTGGTAATTTACATTGGTGAAACATATGACCTTGTTTACCACAATTATTACATATAGTTGTGTTTTTTATCATATAATTAAATATACAACTAAATTAGGTTTAAATTATATTTACTATATATAAATACCTGGTTCACGATTATTTAATTTAGGTTTATTTCAAAAATTTCAATTCCATATCAAGAGTAACAGGTCCAGCAATTAATATAGATTGTACTCATGGAAGAGGATTAACAACTTATATGTATAATTATTATAATAAGAAAAGTTTGCAATCTATATGTATAAATAAATTTGTAAAAGTTAAATAATTAATATTTTTTTAGTTTAAAATATTAATGTCAACAACTATTAATCTAGATCCGAAAATTTGGGGACCACATTATTGGTTTTTTTTACATACTATAGCAATGACCTATCCACATCATCCAAATGCTGTTACAAAAAAAAAATATTATGAATTTATTCAAAATTTACCACTTTTTATACCAGTTGAGGAAATTTCAAAAGAATTTGAAAAATTAATTGATAAATATCCTATAACACCATATTTAGATAATAGAGATTCATTTACACGTTGGATGTATTTTATACATAATAAAATAAACGAAAAATTAGAGAAACCATCAATATCATTAAATGATTTTTTTGTTCAATATTATAATCAATATAAATCACAGAATGAAAAAATTTTAGAATATTATAAACTTAAAGAGAAAATAATTTATGGAGGAATTTTAATAACAATTTCAGGTGTTATATACTATTTGTATGATAAATAATTTCCAAAGATGAACAATTTTAATGTTTAATGTTTAATGTTTCTTGTATATTTTTTATTTTTTCTTTTTATTTTTATTTTTCTTTTTCTTGTGTATTTTTTATATGTATTTTTTTTGTTATATATTGTTTTTTTCATGTTTATATTTTTTTTTGATTGTTTTTTATTCCCACCTAAAAAAAAAGGTCTTATATTGACAAAATCGTTAGATGATAAATGATTATTAATATTATTTTGATATGTATGTAATCTACTACAAACCGTTTCATCACTTCTTAAAGCACCTTTTTCAGTGATGTTCATTTTATTAATTTCATTTTTACTGTATATATCATCACATAAAAATTTTGTTTGTGTTAAATCATCAACCAGTTCCATACACGATTTTTTATTACAACAAGATTTATTTGTTAGATAATTTAATCTATCATTAAATTGTTTTTTTTTCTGCTTTATTTCGTATTTTTCATATATATCATTAGAACAACTGCTATTCATTTAATATAATAAACTATTATAATTTTATAAATTACATATATATATATTTAGATGGGTAAATAATATAAAATATATATATATATTAATGGTAAAAACAAGAAAAAAATATAGAAATAGTAAAGGGGGTAATGTAGTCGCATCTGGTGGTTATGGATGTGTATTTATTCCGTCATTAAAATGCGAAGGTGCGTCTAAAAGGACATCAAATAAAATATCTAAATTAATGACAGAAGCACATGCTACTAGTGAATATGAAGAAATTAACAAAATTAAAGTTGAACTAGATAGCATACCAAATTATCAGGATTATTTTTTAATTAATGATGTTACATTATGTCGTCCCGCTAAATTAACTAATAGTGATTTAAAAGCATTTAGTAATAAATGTAGTGCCTTACCTAAAAACGATATTACTAAAAAAAATATCAACGATAAATTAGATGAAATAATGTCTTTAAATCTTCCAAACGGAGGATTACCAGTCGATGATTATTTATATAAAAATGGTTCATTACAAAAAATGTATAATGTTAATTTAGCATTAATAAAACTATTAAAAAAAGGTATTATTCCTATGAATAAACGTAATATATATCATTGTGATATTAAAGATTCAAATATTTTAATTGATGATTCAGGAAAAGCAAGATTAATCGATTGGGGACTTTCGGTTGATTATACTCCTAATAAAAGTATTGTATTTCCAAAAAATTGGAGAAATAGACCACTTCAATTTAATGTACCATTTTCAGTTGTAATATTTACAGATGATTTTTATAGAAAATACTCTGACTATCTAAATGATGGAGGTGAAGTAAATAAAACAGAACTAAACATATTTGTCATTGATTATTTAAAGTATTGGATGAAAGAAAGAGGTCCTGGTCACTATAAATTTATTAATGAGATTATGTTTATGTTATATAATAATAAATTATCAAGCGTTTCGCGTGATAGTAAACCAGCATTAATAGAAACTGAAATAACTCTTCCATATATAGTCAATTATATTGTTGATGTTTTGCTTCATTATACAAAATTTAAAAGTGATGGTTCATTAAATTTGAGAGAATATGTAAATGAAGTTTACATTAAAATCGTTGATATATGGGGATTTATTACTTCATATTATCCAATGCTCGAAATGTTATCAAATAATCGGGAAACATTGAATGAAAACGAAATTAAAATACTAGAAAAAATAGAAGATATATTCAACGAATATTTATATACACCAAGACATAAACCATATGATAATACAGAATTAATTAATGATTTAAATGAATTAGGTTATTATATACATAAATCTGTAAATAGAAAAAAGAAAACTTTGAACTCTCCTTTAGCGAGTGGTATAAAAAAAAATAAAACAATAAAGGTTAAAAAATCCAGAATATTTAAGCGAAAACCATTAATGAAAAAATTTAAAAAACCATTTTTATTATCATTAAAATAAAAATATATATTAGATATATAGATGAAGGATTTTAGTAAGTTATGTACTCCAGCAAAAATTTATTTTGGTATTGCGGTCATTGCATCAGTTATAGGTTTATTTAGTGGTGTTTCGATTATAGCGATATTCATGAAATTAGTTTTTGCGTTTATTTGGACTTATGTTTTGGGGTGGTTATGTAAAAAGGGATTTACATCTATCTCTTGGTTCTTAGTTCTCTTACCTTATATTATTGTTGTTTTAGCTATGTTAAATATTTATCGTGTTACTCACGAACAGAAACAAATTATGAGAACTCTTAAATTACAAGATGTTTATGGTCAAGAAGCTATGTCGTCTATGCCTGCTTCTGTACACGTAAGTAATTCAAATAATAAATCTAAGAATAAATAATCAACACTCTGATGCAATTGTTGCTTATAAGAAGAATTAAACAAATATAATTTGTATTATTTTATTATAAATTAATAATATAATATGAGACTAGAAATATTTATATTAGGATTAACAGCATTTTTTGTATATAATACATATGCTGATGGAAAATATACAAAAATGATGATGTCTTTTAAAAAATATTATAAGATGATTTTTTATGCTCTTCTAGGAATAGGTATTTATTATTTATTAAAAAAAAATCCAAGCAAGGGTAAAGATATGTTATTATATGCAAATAATTATATTAAATATTTACCAATAGATAAAAATTCAATTGATATGTTAAGTCCTATTATTGATTTTACAGGAACTCCTGATTCCAGTTTTATGGAGTCATTTAATGGAATTTCTCCGCAAACATCTGGATTTTGTTCAGAGCAAAGAATTTTAAGTTCAGGAAAAGGTGGAACTAAGCGTTCTGTTAGTGAAACAAAAAAGAAATATGTTGCTTCTAATCAAGAATGGAAATGTGGTCATTGTCATAATCAATTAGACCATACTTTTGAGATTGATCATAAAGTGCGTTTAGAATATGGTGGTGGCAATGATGTTCAAAATTTAATAGCATTATGTCGCAATTGTCATGGTAAAAAGACTGCCAGTGAAAATATGTAATAATTACTAAAAATACATAATAAATGACATACCAGATTAGTATAATGCGCAATACAAAAAATAAAATATGATAAATTTATTTTGAGTAAAGTAAAAAATTGAAAGCATATATCATAAATAAGTATTATACTAAATCGAATATAGGTAACATCAAAATGAATATCTTACTAATTCTTCTTGGTTGTAATATTTTCAGATTATTAGAAAATAGAATTAAAACCGCGGTGGTTTTTGCTGATAATTTTAACACTACCAATATAGATTGGTTTCTGAGTGGTGGAATTAAGAATCCAAATGAAGATACTATTACAGAGGCAGAAAAGATGGCAGAACAAATTTCAAAGTTTGAGAAAAAATATACAGACAAATCAAAAGACAATAAATGGAGTTATATTTATGATACACAAGCAACAAACACAGCAGAGAATTTTATAATGGCAAGAAATTATTTGAAGAATATTAATAGAGCATACGATGATGTATATGTGATCACATCAGAATTTCATTATAATAGAGCAAATAAAATAGCGGAAAAAATTTTAGACACAGAAACAAAATGGATATTAGGTGACGAAAAACTAAATGATTCATATTATTGGGAAAAAATTCACATTAAAAATATTGAGGATGATATCAATAAAGCATTATATAGATATATTATTTTCCCGATTTAATTGTTTATAAAATTGTTTATAAAATTTATTATTCTATTATAATATTATATGGATAACACAAACTTACAAATAAATAATGAAAATTTACTGCCACAATTTAAAACTCCTAAAATTTTTTATACAATGGCAGCAGTTATGTGTTTTTTAATTATTATGATGTTTATGGTTTTTTATGATTTTAATGTAAGTTCATTTGGTAATGTATCTAAATCTCAACAAGAAATAATTGCTAATATTTTTATTATTTTATTTTTCTCTCTATTGGTTTTTGGTATGTGTATTATACTTTTACCAAATTTAAAAGAATTTAAAGAATTATTTGAACAAATCGGTAATGTTACTTATGTTATACTTTATACTATATTCACTATTTTGTTCTATACAATGGTATCTAAAGATATTTTAAATAATTATTCTTATATTATTAACCCGTTAATGCTTTGTTTAGGAGCTTTATCGTTTTACAAAAGCGCAAGTGATAATTATATTGAAAAATTTAATATTGGATATGAAAGAATTAAGATGCTTATTTTATTATTCTGTTTAATTACTATTGTCATTACCTTCTATAATATAAATCCAGGAGGTGCTTCTAAAAAATATTTTGGATACTCATTATTACTTACAATTATTATAGCTGTTTTTGCTTTTTTATATGTTATTATTTTGTTAACTTTACCAGGAAAAGAAGGCAGTAATCAACCAAATTTTTTAAATAATTTTTCATCATTTGGAACATATGGTACAATTTTATTTTTAGTATTTTTAATTGTAATGACAATAATGATTTCAAAGAATAAAGACAGTTTTTTTGCTAACAAAACAAAATCATCTGGAGTAATGATATTATTATTAATAATATGTATAATATGGACTGTTTTATTAGGTTCTAACTTATTTAGTAATAATACAATGACACCTAATGTAAGTTTATATAAAAATAGTTTACTAATATTATTTGGGTTAGTCATTTCAGGTTTAATAATTTTTTGGATTTCTTATAATATTGAGGCTTTATCTGGTAATTCTAGTATTACAAGCTTTATATTAAACATCTTATTAGTCGCTATTGTTCTCGGATTGATATATAAAACAATAAATGTAAAAATTCCTGCTGGAAATTCAAAGAAAAATGGGTTTTTTAATTTAATATTTACAACAATGCTATACATACCTTGTTTAATGAGTGGTGGTTTTGATTGGATCGGAAAATTATTCGTTGGTGAATTCAATTCTACAAATGCTGGATCAATAATAATGCTTATAATAGCTATTTGTTTATTTATATTGTATTTTTATTCACCATCAGTATTAAATTTAATAAGTTCACAAGGTGGCACACAATTAGTAAATAAGCCTGTTTATACAGACACACAATATAATCTAGGGAGTTATGAAAGTTTAAATGGCAGCGATAATTTTAATTATCAATTTGCTATATCATGTTGGGTATTTTTGGATGCTGCTGGTCCAAATATGAATGAAAGTTACAATAAATATACTTCATTATTAAATTTTGGTAATAAACCTAATTTATTGTATAATGGTAAAACAAATTCATTTATGATAACAATGCAACAGAAAAATTTACAAGATGTAACAAAAAATAAATTGACTGATTTTGACAGCGAAGGTAATAGAATTATTTACATAAATGATAATTTATTGCTACAAAAATGGAACAATTTTATAATTAATTATAATGGAGGAACAATGGATATCTTTTTAAATGGTGAATTAGTTAAGTCATCAATAGAAGTAGTTCCATATTATACACTTGATAATTTAACAATTGGAGAGAATAACGGAATAAAAGGAGGAATTTGTAATGTTATTTACTTTAGACGCGCGTTAACTTCGCAAAACTTATATTATATTTATAATTCTGTTAAAAATAACACACCTCCAACACTAAATGACTCTAGCGAAACTATTATAGTTAAACTGTAAATCAAGTTATTATTTAACATAAAATATTAATATCCAATAGTTTAATTAAATTTTTTATTTAATTTGGTAAATTAAATAGAAAATTTCTAAATCTATATTATACAATGAATCCTTTAAGTATTGTGATTACAATAGTTGTAATAGTATTAATCTTTATGTTATTGAAATATATATTATCAGACCCATATACATTACAAAATATGCAAAATGGACAAACATCATCAACTATTAGTGCTTCTACTTTGGCGACAAATGATTCGGGTGTGCCATCCAGCAATTTTGCTTATTCTATATGGTTCTACATAAACGACTGGAATTATAGATATGGTGAATCTAAGGTTATTTTTGGTAGAATGGGTGCTAAATCTGATAGTAACAGTGGTTCAGTTCCTGGAGTTAGTGGTTTAGATCCTTGTCCTGCTGTTGTTTTAGGTGCTGTCGAAAATAATATTTCTGTATCTTTAGGTTGTTATCCCGGTACTGATCAAGAACCCACAACAGAGGGTGGAAATACTGTGGTTCATACTTGTTCTGTAGCAAATGTTCCTATACAAAAATGGGTTAACTTGATTGTTAGTGTTTATGGAAGAAGTATGGATTTATATATTGACGGTAAATTAGTAAGAACATGTTTATTACCAGGTGTAGCAAGCGTTAATAATAATTCAAACGTTTATGTTACTCCCGCTGGTGGTTTTGATGGATGGACTTCAAAATTCCAATATTATCCTAATTCACTAAATCCACAACAAGCTTGGAATATCTACACTAAAGGATATTCTAGTTGGTCAAGTATGTTCAATGCTTATCAAGTTCAAATATCTTTAGTTGAAAATGGAACAACACAAAGTAGTGTAACCATTTAATTTATTATTATTATTTATAATTTTCTTATTTATTTAATATATACAATGAGTGATAATCAAGTATTTAATACATTTTCTACAAATAAAGGAACTTTTGGAACTAAGGAATTTTTAGAATCTAATAGTTTAGTAGCTAAATTTGCTTTTTTATTATTAGTACTTTTTGGATTTGTTATTTTATTAAGATTAGGAATATCTGTTTTATCATATTTTTTGAAACCTAATGAATCACCTCATTTAATTGATGGTATGGTTGATGCTACACAAATGATTACCTTCCAACAAGACCCCAGTAATAATGGTGCTGTTACTATTTACCGTTCTGTTAATGCTACAGATGGATTAGAATTTACATGGTCTACATGGATATTTATTAATAATCTTCAAACAAATGCTGGAATATTTAAACATGTATTTAGTAAAGGAAATAGCAATTTAACTGAAAATGGGATGATTCAACCTAATAATGCTCCTGGACTTTACATTGCACCTAATACTAATTCTTTAGTTGTTGTTATGAATACTTTTAATGTTATTAATGAAGAAATTATAATACCAGATATTCCGATTAACAAATGGTTTAATGTCATTATCAGATGTGAAAATACAACACTGGATGTTTATATTAATGGAACTATTGCTAGAAGTGTTAATCTTATTGGTGTTCCTAAACAAAATTATGGAGATGTTTATGTTGCTATGAATGGTGGTTTTGATGGATATATTTCTAATTTATGGTACTATAATTATGCTTTAGGAACTGCTGCTATTCAAAAAATAATTAATGGAGGACCTGATACTACAATGATTAGTGAAAATGGAATGTCCGACAAAATATACAATTACTTATCTTTAAGATGGTTTTTTTATGGAGCTGGCGACGCTTATAATCCAACAGGACCTGGGGGAATTTAAGAATTATTAACAATTTAGATTATTTATTCAATTTAATAAATAACCTATATATAGATGTCAAACTATAATCCAATACCCCCAAGAGTATGGTCCAGAGTACAAAACCAATGTACTTTTACTAACCCTGGTGCTACATACGATCAAATATATATACCACTAACTGGTCAGATTGTATCACAGACACAATCTGATTATGAAAAAAAACAAATATATAAAGGTAATATTTTACAATATAAAGGCAATAGTGCCAGATTGACTAAAGCGCAAAAATATTCCCAGCTCGCTAAAATGAATGGTCCTAATAGAACCAAAGTATTTGCTACACAATCTCAAACATATTCTAATCCAAACACTACTGGATTATTAAGAGTTGGATATAGTACATATCAATTCCCTAATCAAATTCCAGGCGCACCCAATAATATTTCCGGACCATTTGCTTATGGCATTCCAGATCCAAACAATTGCTCTGGAAATTCAATACAAGATGGCGGATCATTAGTTTGCGGAATATTTGCAAATCCTTGTTCTGGAGAGATTATTAAGACTGATATAAACCCTATTGTCACATGTCATCCTGCTTCCGCATCAAATGTCCCTGGGGGTTCTCTTTTATGTTGGAATAATAAGGTTCAAACATGGTTTCCCAGACAACGTTATGTTATGAATAATAGCGGTAATAAATGGCCTTCTGGCTATAAAGGATTTGTTAGTGCGATTATTCCTGATAAACCTTGTTCACCTGTATTAAATTTAGAATTTTATGAAAAAAATATTGAAAACTTAGAAAATACAAAATATAACATTCATTTTTCTTGGAAAATGAATAATATACATCGTGCTGATTCATTTAATATATATATAAACAACAATTTATATAATAATGTTACAAATGATGAAATGTATAGTACCATTATAAGTAATTTTGATGTTTCCAATTGTTTTATATCTATGACAGCTATATTAAATAATATAGAATCAAATATGTCTTATCCTATTTTTTTTTATGATACAGATATTTCTTTAAATACAACTGAACAAATTGACCCTAGCAATTCCTCTACAAATTCAACGGGTGGAAATAATGGTCCAGCACAAACACCAATTGGTACGGGTGGAAATAATGTTCAAACATCAAATAATACGGATATAAATAATATTCTTCTAACAACAAATAATGCTCTTCTAACAACAATTGATATAAAATTAGATAGTGTAATAAATAATATAGACAATAATCTAACTGACATACCAGAAATCTCTAATAAATTAAATTCTATTGAATCATCTATTAACAATATGAATGATATAATACAAACATTATCATCTTCAATGAATAATTTACTAACAATTATATCCACACAAATTTGTAGTTCTGGTAGTTGTTCTGGTAGTTCTTCTGATATATATAATGATTTATTAAGTAATACTGTTATAACACAAATAAATGAATTGGTTTCGTTATATATTTCAACCATAGGAAGTAATACAAATGATTATATATCAATTGATACTTATAATGAGTTAAATATAGGGTTAAATAATATAGAGGAGTTATTTAATGAAAATACTGATTGTAATTTATACAATACTATAAAAATTTATAAAGACTTATTATTAGTTATTAAAACTTCTTTTGATAATAAAAATTTAGTTTATTCTACATTATTAGACGCAGAACAATGGAAGAATGATTCTATAATTTTAAATGATTCTGTAAAATTAGAAGAATACATAAATAATTTAAATAAAAGTTTATATTTAGCAGATGTTTCAGTGAAATCAACTTACGCTAATTTTAAACCCAAATATAACATTTATATTCAATTATATGGACTTCCTGATAATTTATTGTTTGAACCTAATCTATTAAATAATATTATTAAGGCAATTGATGAATATGATTCGACTTACGGCGTTCCTCAAAATGATAACTATAACTTAACTAAAATTAATAGTTTATTAAATAAATATAGTTTGTAAAATTTAGGAAAATTTAGGAAAATTTAGGAAATATAAGTAAAAATATTATAATTTTTTTCTGTAAAAATTATAATATTTTTGTATATTATAATGAGTGCGCAAGATTTTTACTTGGACCAACTTTCCGTTAGCATTGACGCTTCTTCTGCCACATTTACTGATGGTGTTACTGTCTCTTTTGATGCTTCTGCTTCTGCTGAAGTAGATGTTAGTTACAATGTACTTCGTAACCTTTTTCAATTCAGCACAGATGCATCAGACATTGATAATACAGTTGCTACTGATATTTTGTATAAAGTTAGTTACACTACTGGAACTGATCCACTTGGAATTGATATAGATACAAATACTGAATTATATGCTTCACCTATACAATCTAACGCAACTGATAACAATATTACATATGATTATGTTAGATATTTAGCTCTACAATTAACAAACACATACCTTGGCGTTGATTTATTTAACAATGAGTCTGAGTTGCGTGCGAACTTAAATAGTACATTTAAAACTGAATTTAATGATATTCTTCTTGGTTTAGCAGCTAATGATGCTGTAGATGCCTCTGGTAATTCTCCTTCTGAAGCAATATTAAGACAAATTCTTGTAAATCACCCATCAAGATTTAGCGATCTTACAAGTTTAAATGTTGGAGGCTTTTGGTATCAAACTCCAATTAATGCTGGAGATAAGTTATATTTCGTTTTAACTGTCAAAGCTGCAGCGGATCAAGAAACTTTAACTGGTGTATCAGCAATTGGTGATAGAACATATTTAATTAAAATTAATGCTGTATAAACAGACATAAAAATTACATATAAAAATTACATATAATATTTACGATAATATATTATATTTAAGCTCTTAATCTTGGATTCATACAAATTTCTTGACTTGGGAAAATGTCTCCAGACATACATGTGTCATTTACACCTACTTCACCGCATGTTCTAAAACCTCTATCCATTCCGATATAACACCAACCTGATTTTCCAGCGTTATGAACAGAACTGGAAGCTTCATTTGCTTGATAATCTTCATGTGGTTTTTGTGATTCTGCTGAATTTAAAGCTTTATTTAATGTAGCTTGTTGTATATCATCAATTTGTTGTTCTTTATTAATTGGTTGTCCTTTCATAGATGACGGAACACCATTAGGTGTAATATCTTGAACCGCAGTTAACCCTTTATTTAAAGCACCTGCCGTTTCACTAACAACTTCCTTGGCTCCTTCAGCAGAAACATCCACTGCTTGGCTCGCTACTAATGTCGTAACTCCAAAAATCTTATGTAGTATTGGAGCAAACACATTTGATATATCTTGAGTTCCTTTTGCTAGATAAGCAAAAATATTAAACCCTAAAAATGCCAAAATTAAAATTATTAATAACCATGTAGTTATATTTATATTTTTCAAACCATCCAAAAAACCACTCTCACTACCAGAATTTGATGGAATTATAGAATCGCTTGATTGTAATATAGAATCTGAAAAATTGTTATCCATTTATAATAAAAAACAATATATTATTTTTACTATAAATTCGCAGAATTATTTAAATGTTAATAAATACAAAAATTGGTTCAAATCACCTAAAATTGTATCACGAATGTTAAATAAATCAGTATTACTCATTGATAACATGGCTTTACTATTATTTAAACTGACTAAATAACCCTTAAATCCTTCAACTTCTTTCTTTAATTTTTCTTGGCTTGATAAATCAATTAGTTTAAACTTCTTATTACCCATTAAATCGATGCGTGAACCTGATTTTCCTAAAAGAATTTCAATAAAATCATCAATATTAGCATTTAATTTAGTATAAAGTTCATCTGTTGCTTTGTGTGTAGCATAACTACTTGTTTTCCAATGGAATAATTTTACCATCATTAGCATTTCTAAAAATACAACGGCTATTTCTTTTTGAAACGCAGATAATGAAGAACCTCGCTTTGAATGATTTTTACGAGTTCCACCTCTTTTTCTGTGACCTTTGGTATACATATATATGTATGTATATATAATTAAATTTTTCACCAAAGGTATCTATCCTTACTATTTAATCATTTTGTCAATAGTAGTTATATTAGATATATTTCGTATTATTTTGTCTTCTTTATTATGGTCTGTTGTCATAACTTCTATAACCATTTTATCATATTTATCCGATATTTTTGAAGAGGAATTACTATAATCAGGATATTTTTGTCTAAATTGGGGCAACAATCTTATATTTTTATTTGAAACATATTGTATTGCTTTTCTAAGCTTGGTTTTATTTTCATCTTCTTTTTTCCATTCATTATCATCTTTAATATACATTGTTTCTCTCTTTTTATCAGTACAATGAACTGGTCGTTGTGTAACATCAAGTGTTTTTAAATTTGACGAAATGATATTGGATATTCCTTCAACATAACCTACTTCAGCAAATTTTTCCAAATCAGGTAATTGAAGTTTAATAGATTCAACAAAATCAGTTATATTCATCGCATCTTTACACGTTTCATTTAAAAATACTTGTAAATTAAATGTCTTATTATTTGAATTATTATTATTATTATTATTATTATGGCTATTATTTCCCACACCATTTTCAATGACCTTCATCATCATACCTTGTTGTTCAGCAAACATATTTTGTTGTTCAACAAGAATATTTTTATAATCACTACATTCCTTAATTAAGAACATAATAAGCTCATCTTTATCAGTAATAGATTTTGCTTTTTCTTCTATAGTTTGATTATTTATGTTATTAGAACACTTTTTTTTATGTTTCCATAAACCAGAAGAAGATTGAAATTCTTTATTACATTTTTCACATGATACAATATTTAGACTTGCCGAGTTTTGTTTCCACTCGTTTCCAAAAGTTTCCTCTTGACACTGTCTGATATGTTTACGTGTTGTAATATGTCTTTTCCAATCAGATGTAAACCGACAATAGAAGTCACATTTACTACAATAAAAACTCTCGTTTTTCTCGTTTCCCTCGTTTCCTAAAGTTTCCATTTTATTTCCATTGAGAAAAAATCTTTAAGTTTTTATAAAAAATTTACAATCACAAATAAAAAATATTTGGTTTAATTTGTGACGATAAAATTTCAATATCGTCACAGAAAAATTCGGTCAGTAAGGAGTATTTTGACTACCCAATTTTGGACATTTTTTTTGTCCATTTTTGAAAAGTTAAAATACTTTTCATTTTTTGAAATCAGTGGATTTCTCTTCATATGTAGGGACTAAAAAATGCCCATTTTTTCAAAAATCAACGATTTTCCCTTCATGATGTAGTATATTGTCTTTATAATACTTAAATATTTATTACATTTTAGATTCAAAAATTTATATAGTTCAAATCATTTTGGCATTATTTAATCATTTTATCAATAGTAGTTATATTAGATATATTTCGTATTATTTTGTCCTCTTTGTTTGTATCTATTGTCATAACTTCTACAACCATTTTATCATATTTATCTGATACTTTTGAAGAAGCATTCTTATATTCTGGATATTTCTCTCGAAACTGTGGAAGTAATCTTATATTTTTATCTGCTACTTTTGTAATTGCTTTCCTCAACTGAGATTTATTATCATCTTCTTTATTCCATTCACCTTGATCTTTTACATACATTGTTTCTCTTTTCTTGTCTGTGCAATGTACTGGTCTTTCTGTTTCATCTAAGTTATTTAAGTTTTTCACTATTATTTTTGAAATACCCTCTACATATCCAAGTTCACCTACTTCCATCAAATCATTAAGCTGTAATTTTATGGAATCCACAAAATCAGTGATGTTCATAGCATTTTTACAGGTCTCATTTAAAAAGAAATTAAGATTGAATGCTTTGTTATGTGAATTGGTATGATTAGTATTATGTGAATTGTTAGTATTAGTTATACCATTCTCTGTTAATTTAATCACCATATCTTGCTGTCCTTTAATAAGTTCAGCATTTTGTTTAAGAAGAGAGATTATGAGTTCATCTTTATCAAGTTCAGTAAGTTTTTTAGTTGTATCTTGTTTGGGTTCTTCTTTATTACATTTCTGTTTATGTTTCCATAAACCATTTCTGGAGTGATAATCTTTACCGCAATTTTCACAGAATAATTTTTGCCCTTTTTGCCCTTTTTGCCCTTTTTTTGTCACCTCTGGTTCGCTTTCGGTCACCTGGTTATGTTTAAGAGACATTATGTGTCTTTGCCAGCTATATTTCTTACAGCATTTAAAATCACAGTTTATACAGACATATTTAGTCTGCCCTTTATTTGCCCTTTTTGCCCCAATAATGTCACCTAAAGTTTCCATTTGTTTCTATTGAGAAAATATTTTTAAGTTTTAAATAAAAAAATATCATAACAAAAATAAAAATTATTTGGTTTAATTTGTGACGATAAATTTTCAATATCGTCACAGAAAATTTCGGTCAGTAAGGAGTATTTTGGCTACCCAATTTTGGACATTTTTTTTGTCCATTTTTGAAAAGTTAAAATACTTTTCATTTTTTTAAATCAGTTGTTTTCTCTTCATATGTAGGGACTAAAAAATGCCCATTTTTTCAAAAATCCAAAATTTCGCCTTCATGATGTAGTATATCGTCGTCTTTATAATACTTAAATTTTTTTACATTTTAGATTCAAAAAATTATATAGTTCAAATAATTTTGGCATTATTTAATCATTTTGTCAATAGTAGTTATATTAGAAATATTTTTAATAATTTTTTCATTCTTATCTTGGTCTACAGTCATCACTTCTACAACCATCTTATCATATTTATCTGATACTTTTGAAGAAGAATTCTTATATTCTGGATATTTCTCTCGAAACTGTGGAAGTAATTTTATATTTTTATCTGCTACTTTTGTAATTGCTTTCCTCAAGTGGGATTTATTATCATCTTCTTTATTCCATTTTCCTTGTTCTTTTACATACATTGTTTCTCTTTTTTTATCAGTACAATGAACAGGACGTTGTGTAACATCAAGTGTTTTTAAATTCGACGAAATAATATTGGATATTCCTTCAACATATCCTACTTCAGAAAATTTCTCTAAGTCTGACAATTGAAGTTTAATAGATTCAACAAAATCAGTTATATTCATCGCATCTTTACATGTTTCATTTAAGAATACTTGTAAATTAAATGTCTTATTATTTGAATGATTGTTATGGCTATTATTATGACTATTATTATTTCCCACACCATTTTCAATGACCTTCATCATCATACTTTGTTGTTCAACAATCATATTTTTATAATCACTACATTCCTTAATTAAGAACATAATAAGCTCATCTTTATCAGTAATAGATTTTGCTTTTTCTTCTATAGTTTGTTTGTTTGTATTGTTGAAACATTTTTTTTTATGTTTCCATAAACCAGTACGTTCTTTATATTTTTTGCCACATTCACAGACGAATACGGAACTAAATGTGTTGACATTTGTTGACAAATGTTGACAAAATGTTGATTTTTCATTATTTTGATGTTTGTCGGTTTTAAGATGTCTTTGATATTGACTATTTCGTGACGTTGAATAGTCACATAATTCGCATAAAAATATTTCGGAACTTTCGGAACCAAATTCTGTTGACATTGTTGATATATATTGTCAACAAAAAAAGTTCCTAAATACTATTTTGAAAAAAATATGAAAATTTTGCAATCATAAATAAAAATTATTTGGTTTAATTTGTGACGATAAATTTTCAATATCGTCACAGAAAATTTCGGTCAGTAAGGAGTATTTTGGCAAGTCAATTTTGGACATTTTTTTTGTCCATTTTTGAAAAGTTAAAATACTTTTCATTTTTTGAAATCAAGTGGAAGCTTTTCATATGTAGGGACTAAAAAATGCCCATTTTTTCAAAAATCCAAGATTTTCCCTTCATGATGTAGTATATCGTCTTTAAGTATATTTGAAATATATATTAAAATTCAACTTAAAGACGAGGTACAAAAGTCTCTCCAAATGAATTCATAGCATCTAATTTCTTAATGGTATTTTCTAGATTAGACGACTTAATTCCATGAAATAAATAATCAGTTCCAGTAGATTCCTCATTTTTTTTGATTTGTATATATACTAAATCTATTTTTTCTTTAATTGTAGTAACTAATCCTGTTTGTGAATGTCTTATTATTTCTTTTTCGAGTGTAAAATTTTCACACAAAACAGAAATAGCGAGATACATTATATTTTTTCGTTTTTTATGACAACCTGTTGTGTATTTTAAGCAAAACAAACTTAATAATGATTCAATTATTTTTTGTATAATCTTCGGGCGTTTAGATGACTCTTGTAAAAATATATCCCAAATAATCCATATAATATCTTTTTGGTATTTTGAATCAACTTTTGCAAACGTACGTCTTTCACAAAACAATTTTTCTTTCAATACCTTACAACGATTTTCATATTCAAATATCCATTCTATCCAATAACATGATATCATTTGATTATTACCGGTTTTTGTTACACTATATGCTAACTCATTTACAAATGGAAATAATTCTTTAGGGTCTTCGGTAGTAAAAACTTCTTCGCCATATATGGTTGTAGGTGCTTTAAATTTATCTTTTATAGTTAACATATTCATGTCATCTGGTTTTATTTTAATATTATCAAAACTATGACGACGTTTAGCATCACATAATATACACATTATTTCACAAAAAAGTTTTCGAATCTTTTCATTATTACGAAGTCTCAATGTATCATTAATGTAACCATTATTTACAATAGTTTTGAAATCATTTATTCTCATTTCTAAATATATTCCTACATTAGCATTGCCAAGGTGAACAAATTTACTAAAAAATAATAAAATTATTTCCCATAAATCACTATAATGACCAGCACAAATTAATTCGGCACTCCAATAGCAAGCAGGCTCTATTTTAGAATGAACTAAATTATTTAGTAATTCTTTTTTAACTTCAGCCTTTTTAAATTTTGAAAATGAAAAGCCTTTAAATTCAGTATCTCTTCTTAAATCATTAATTTCTGATATTTCCATATAATTAACTTTTATACAAAAAAAATAACAACAATACATATAGATGAAAATAATTAAATCACTTACAAATTGTTATAATAAGTTATCTAATTTTGGGAAAATTCTGATATTTATTGCTTTGTTGTTAGTATTAGTAATTTTTTTTAAATCAATTGAAAAAACAAGAGAGGGTATGGATACATTTTCAGATTCATATGATGTAAATAATGAAGTTTCAAAATTCTTATTTAAACAAGGCACTGCTATTTATGATGATTTTTATGCTGATATATATGATTATTTGGTATTTAACAATATTAAAAATGATTATGAAGTTGGTATAATTCTAAATAGCACAGTTCCAAGTGAAAAAAGTGTTATAGCTGATATAGGTTGCGGAACAGGTCATCAAGTAAATGATTTGAAATCAAAAAACTTAGAAGTGATTGGTGTAGATATTTCTCCTTCGATGGTAAAAAAAGCTCAATCAAACTATCCTGATTATGCAAAAAATTTTATGGTCGGCGATGGTTTAGATAGATCATTATTTAGAGACAATCATTTGACCCATATTTTGTGTTTATATTTTACAATTTACTATATGAAAGACAAAATGAGATTTTTTTATAATTGTATGGATTGGTTAATGCCTGGTGGTTATTTAATTGTTCATTTAGTTGATAAATATAAATTTGACCCAATTCTTCCACCAGGAAATCCATTATACATTGTATCTCCGCAAAAATATTCGAAAGAGAGAATAACAAAGACAAAGATAACTTTTAATGAATTTGTATATGATTCCAATTTTAAATTTGATGATAATGATGTTGCGATTTTTGACGAGAAATTTAAATTTAATGATGGACGTATTAGAAAGCAAGAGCAGGTTCTATATATGGAAGATTTGCCAACCATTGTAAATATGGCTCAAGAAGCAGGATTTTTAGTTCATGCTAAGATTGACATGGTTAAATGTGCTTATGAATACCAATACTTATACGTGTTTGTAAAACCAAATTAAAATATTATAAAATAATATAAACAAATAGTTTTATATTATCTAATGGAAGAAGTCGATGTTATTATTGAAATTTCTAAGGGTGGTCATATTAAGTATGAATACGATAAAGAGCAAAAAATGTTAATTTGTGATAGAATACTTCATACACCAATGAAGTATCCATTTAATTATGGATTTATTCCAAATACATTAAGTGAAGATGGTGACCCAATAGATGTAGTTGTCTTGACTGATGATGAACTTATACCTGGATGTATGATTAAATGTAAATTTTTAGGTTATCTTGACACTAAAGATGATGCTGGAAATGATCCCAAAATAATTGTATCTCCTATTTCAAAAGTAGATCCGATGTGGACAAATGTAGATAATTTATCTAATATTAATGATGTAATTTTACTACGTGTAAAATATTTCTTTGAACATTATAAAGACTTGGAAAATAAGAAGGTTGAAGTAGGTGAATTTTATGATAAAGAAAAAGCTTATATGATTTATAAAGACTCCCTCGATAGATTCAAATATAATAGTATTCAAAAATCAAAGATAACCAATTTTTTCGAGAAAATTTAATTATTCGTTTTTGAAAATAATTAATTATATTGTATAAGATAAATTATGCTCGAATATTTATCTTATATATTATGTTTTGGAATACTTATTGTATTTTTGATATACATTTATATTCGTATAAAATATGGTTTTTGGGTAATACAACCTGTTTTCCATGTATATGATGTTAGTTATATGTTTAATCCTCCAGGTATTATTCAACATTCACTCCCAGATAAAAACAAATACACAAATTTTAAAGATATTGATACAATAGTTTTTTCAGAAATAACATCAATTCAAAAAACACGTTTCTCTAATTTAATAAGAGCAAATTATTTACAAAATAAAGACAATATTTTCTCTCCACAATTAGAAAACATAGTTCCTTACTTTATTGGTTATAATGATAAATCATTTATATCTTTTTATTATAAAGATGAAAATATGATTGACTTAAAAAAAGGTAATATGATAACAGACCGAAAAATAATTAGCGCGATTACTTCAAGACCATTAAACGTGTTAATAAATAATTATAAAAATAATAAAAATAATAATTTTAGAGTGTATTATGTTGATTATTTGTGTGTTGATAAATTATATAGAAAAAAGGGAATTGCTCCACAAATAATCCAAACACATAATTACAATCAGAGATATTTAAATAAAAATATTGTTGTCTCTCTGTTTAAGAGAGAAGAGGAACTGACTGGAATAGTTCCTTTGTGTGTTTATTCTACATATGGATTTCATGTTGATAAATGGACTAAACCACCTGAATTATCTGGTGAATACAAGTTATTGGAAATAAATAGCACTAATTTTAGATTTGTATATGATTTTATTAGAGTAAATAATAGTAAATTTGACATTGTAATTAATACTGATGTAGCTAATATATTAGAATTAATAAAAACAAAAAATATTTTTGTATATGCTATTTTATGTGATGAAAAGATAATATGTTGTTATTTTTACAGAAAATCTTGTGTTCAAATAGAAAAAGGATTAGAAGTATTAAGTTGTTTTGCGTCAATTTGTGATTGTGAAGAAAATGTTTTTATTCAAGGTTTTAAAATAAGTTTTTGGAAAATATCTGCTGAAAATTTTTTTGGTTTTTGTGGTATAGAAAACATTTCAAATAATAATATAATAATAAATAATATTATTCTAAAAACCAAACCATTAATAGTTTCGCCGACAGCTTATTTTTTTTATAATTTTGCTTATCCAACATTTAATTCTGAAAAAGTTCTAATAATAAATTAAATTATTTATTTTCGGTTGTATCTTTTGAAACCTTTGGTTTTCTTGGTGCTCGCTTTTTCTTTACTTCTGTAGTTTCATTAGCATTTTCGGTTGTTTGTTCTTTAGCAGATTTTTTTTTCGTTACCTTCTTTTTCTTTTCTGGCTGAGGTTCTTGAGTAGAAGATGTTTCTGGTTCTGGAATGGTCTCAACTTTTTCTTGTGTTACTTTATTCTCAGGTTCCTTTTTATTGTCTTCATTATCACTTGCTTCATCATTATTACAATCTTCACAATATTTACCAAGATCAATATATCTTTTTCTTTGTTCGCGACCAAGACTTCTACACTTACGAATAAGCTTATTAGTTAAATTAAGATTAAGAATATCGTTTTTAAGCTCTTGATTAGGTAAAAAAACTTCTGGACCATGTTCCATCAAAAAAATCTGGTTCTTTTTGTTATAAAATAGGATAGGTTCGCCTTCACTATCAAGTTCAATAATACCACAAGTACAATAATCAACATGCTCTACTTCTTCTCCTCTTTTACATTTAATATCAATACAATCAACATCATTAATATATTCCTCAAAAAAATCTTGCGCTGCTTCCCTCGTGTTAAACATAAAAATTTTTGGTGGATTAATAGTAATAGATGTTAATCTAATTCTCGCTACTTCATCTTGATAACATTGAAAATCATAACATCCTTCGTGTTTATTGTGAATTATAAGGTACTTTACCATAACTTATAATACTATATAAAGATTGGTTTAAATAGTTTATCTTAATAATTTATATAGTGAAATTAAATATTATAAATTATTAAATTTATCTGGTATATTTTCCAGCTCTCACAAAAGTATCAGCTATAAAAATAATAAAAATTCCTAAAAATGAATATAAAATAACTTCTTCAGTTACATTATTCGTTTTTTCATCTTGTTGTTCTTCTAATAAGGTTATCATATAATTTAGTTTTTTAAGTAATAAGTCTTGTGATGGTTGTTCAACTATGTCAGAATTTTGAGGTTCTCTATAAGGATAATATGGTCTATTTACAACATTTTTTTGTTGATTATTATAACCAGGCATAACTGATTTATAATACTCTTCAATTGTTTTATCATTACCATAATTTTTATAATCATTTAAATCTAAATTATCACTACCTTCATAATTGGGAGTAGGTGTTTTTCCAATAGTTCTACCTAAAGGAGTTACAAAAGATTCAACGTTAGATTGAGCCGGAGGAGTAGTTTTCATTACACCAACTGATTCTGGTTTGGGTGGCGGATTAAAGGTAAAATTATCATCGTCATCATCCTCGTTTGTATTATGTATTTTATCAAGAACAGAGTTAACTTTATTGGAATCAAAATTTTCAATTTTAGGATACTTTCTTTGTGTCTTTTTATGACGTTTTTGATTTAAAATATTATCTGAATTGTCCGAATTATTTGGTAATGTTATATTTGAATTATCATCAATTGGTGCTGCAAAATAAGCTAAAGACATTCTCTTATTAAAAATTTAGATAATAATTTGTCAAACAGACTGAAATAAAAATTTGAAAATAAATTATATCATATAATTTATATAAATGGATTTAAAGTTGGTTAGTAAAAATAACATGAGTATTGTAATTACTCTTATTTTAGTTATATTGTTATCTCAATCTAGATTGTTTGATTTTTTGACAGAAACATATTTAGGTAGAATGATTATTTTGTTGCTAATTATTTTTATTTCACATACGAATCAATTTTTAGGTTTGTTAGCAGTATTATTTATTATAATAGCATTTAATCACTATTCGCTAGAAGGAAATATTGTTCATAGCTATAATTACTATGAAGGGTTTGATGTTTCTGGAAATTCATCAGCTTCAGAAATTATACAAGATAAGACAAATATTGTTAAAGCTAAAGAAGATATAATGAAACATAAATTAACAGCATTACAAAATCATTCAAATGCTACACAAACAGCTACTACAACATCAAGTGACACTTCTGGGGCAACAACTTCTAGTACTACTACTGAAAGTTTTGGTGGTAGAGAAGGATTTTGTATGACAGATAAGGAATCAAATATATTAAGGGGAAAACAATCTAATACAATTCCTGTATTAAATAATACACGCGAACAAGACGATAACATAAGTCCAACAGATAAATCAGTATTTTCTGGCTTATATGCTTCTTTTTAATTTATTTGAATTATATATGAATAAGTTTGTATATAATTTAGTTTTTTTACTTTTAATAATTATTTTAGGATGTGTTTTTCCAAACAATTCATATGAAGAAGCGTTTGTTCCAAAAGTAGTAAAACAAACATATAGACCGGTAGAGAGAAATATAAGAAGAAATTTTGAAGGTTTTTATGATAAATCATCAACAAATATTTCAAATCTTTTTAGAAAATTTGGCATATTATAAAAATATAATAATATGTTATTTTAGTATAATGTCTACAATTCCACCATCACAACCAATAAATTTAAATAGTCAGCCACCTGGCATTCAATCTGGTGGTAAGACCACTATATTTACACCTTTATTTAATGGTATAGCTTATATGAATCATCATATATTGTATTTAAATAGTAGCAAATTTTTTGCTGGTGTGATTATGATTCTTCTTAACATTGGTTCAAAATTTATTCAAATACAATTTAGCAAATCAACTGAAGAATATATGAAATATTCAGTAAGCAAACAATTATTAATATTTTCCATGGCATGGATGGGTACTCGTGATATATATACAGCTTTAGGTTTGACTGCTGTTTTTACTATTCTCTCGGATTATTTATTTAATGAAGAAAGTTCTTTGTGTATTGTTCCTTACGAATATAGAGTTTTACATAAATTAATAGATACAAACGAAGATGGTGTTGTAACTGAACCAGAATTAGCGGCAGCAATAGCTATTATGGAAAAAGCTAAGAGGGAGAAACAACGCAAAGAACAAAAAGAAGCTTATGCAAAATTTGATTTCGAGAGTTTTCATAATGGCAACTAATTTCGCACAATATAAACCAATATAAAACAATATAAATAAAAATTAATATAATATATTATGTATTATATTAATTTATTGTTTGTATTCTTCTTATTTCAAACTGGTTATAGTATAACATTAAATAATCTTCGCGGTTCAAACACGCCTGATGTAGTTAGTGAATTAGATGTTGAAAAATATTTAGGTAATTGGTATCAAATTTATGGTGCGCCAACAAATGTTATTTTTCAGGGATATGGTGAATGTCTAACAGCTGAATATGGATTATTGGATAACGGAGATGTAAGTGTATTAAATTCACAAATTAATTCTGATTATGAATTAGAACAAATATCAGGTTATGCTTACTACACAAATACAAGTGAACCTGGTAAATTATCTGTCCATTTAGATGGAGTTCCAGTAGACTCGCCTTATTGGGTAGTCAAATTGGGCGAAGAATTAAATGGTCAATATCAATATAGTATTATATCAGTTCCTTCTGGAGTTTCTCTGTGGGTTTTGGTCAGAAATATTGAAGATTTTTACGATAAATACGATGAAGAAGTAAAGGAATATTTGAACGAAAACAGTTTTAAATATGAAACGATTATTCAAGATGAATCTTGTGAATATTATTTTAAATCTTTGAAAGCAAAATATAATTCAGAATTAGTTTGTTAAATATATATATTAAATATACTTAAAGCTCTTTAAGCCCAAAATTTAATATATATATTATAGATTTTTACGTGTTTTTCTTTTACCACCTTTAGTTTTCACTACATTTTTTTTTGTGTTATTTTTTGACTCAGGATATACAGGTTGCATTGTATATGGCTTTCCTGTAAACTCAGAAAAAGCCTTTCTAATAGCGTTATATTTCGAGTTACATTTTGAGTTTTGTAATTGTTCTGGAGTTAATGACGTTCCTGGATGAATCTCCATATCAATTATTATCGAATATGCTATTTTTGACGAATCTACTTCATCTGGTTTTTTCATTATATTAGCTGCTCTCGAATAATCATATTGATTACTATAATTTGGTGTATAATTTGGTGCGCCACCATCAATTCTATTTATTTTACTTAAAGATTTGATTGAATTTACATTATCATCTGTATCATCCTTTTTTTCTGGTTTAATTCTTACTTCAATTGAATCTTTATTTGGAAACATATCATCAAAAGAAGTTTTAAAAAGTTCCCAATTAGGCGTTGACTCTATTTTTAAAACAGAAGAGTCTATACTTTCTATTAAATTTTTAAAAATATTAAAATTTTCTCTGTACAATTTATTTATTGTAGAGTAAATTGTTCCATAAATTAGTATTAAAATATGAAATGGTGGTGGTAAACCTTTTGATTTAAATATTGTAAACCATTTTTTTTCATATATAGTTTGTTTTCTTATTCCTTCGCCAAATATTTTTGTATTTGGTTTTATAAAATAAGTGAATCTTATTAAATCATAATGATTATTTTCATATAATAAAAACATTATATTATTTGAGCATTTTTCGTTTGCCAAATCTTTATTTAATAGCAAAGCTTTTAATCTATCTACCATTTTTGATTGTATTCTAACTTTACCAAATGTTTTTTGATATTCATATTTTTCAATAGGTATTACACATATTTTTAATGTACTACATATAGCATCAATAGCTATATCATTTGCCCAATAATTTTTACTAATTATATAATTATAAACTTCGGGTTTTTTTATAACTCTAAATGGTTTGTTATAATTGTTAATATCTATTGGAATTTTACCTGGATTATAAATTAAAAAATTAGATTCAGAAAAATAAGTATTATTTAATTCACTTACATATTGTTCTTGCGTAAGTTCTGATCCATCTAATTTTTGTTTTAATCCTTCAATTGAATTGCTGAATTTATCATTTAATTTGTTTAATTGCTCTTCCGCAATCAATAACATATTATTGATTGTTTTATCACCCAAATTGTTTATATATCTTGCAACTAATTCTCTTATAAAAGCTGTTGTATATAAAAGAGTCTTGCCATAATTGCCACTATATATCTTAGAATCTTGATTTTCATAATTATATATATTTATACCATCAGCAACTGCTTTAAAAAAACAATCTCCATCTGAAGGTCCTTTTATAATTGATACTTGGTCACATGTTTTTTCATATAATTGATTACTTAATCCCTCTTTTTTAATTCTAGGTTCTGAATTTGTTACATAAGAATAAAATGCTTTCACACTTTTTCTAATATCAGATGGAAAATTATTGAATATAGATGTAGCAATAAATTTATATGGCTTACTTTTAAAATAACTTCTAAAAAAATTAGTATTTTTGGTATTACTTTGAAAATCCTGTTGAAATGTTTCAAATAATCTATCTTCTTCAGGAGATATTTCTTCTGCTTTTTTTGATTCTATAGGTGGTTCTATTGCCAGTTGTTTAGAAGGAGGCTCTGTAGGTGATTTTATTGCCAGTTGTTTAGAAGGAGGTGGTTCTATTGTCAGTTGTTTAGAAGGAGGCTCTGTAGGTGATTTTATTGCCAGTTGTTTAGAAGGAGGTGGTTCTATTGTCAGTTGTTTAGAAGGAGGTGGTTCTATTGCCAGTTGTTTAGAAGGAGTTGGACCTGTAGGTTGTGTAATTGCTAATTGTTTAGAAGGAGGACTAATTGGAGGACCTGCTGCTGTTTCTATTTTTTTTCCATATTCTAATGGTGGACCCGAATAATTATTTCCAACTACTATAGATTGTGGCAATTGATTTAATTGTTCTTCGCCACTTATTATTTCATCTTTCACAAGTTGAGTATATAATTGTGGATCAGAAACCTTATTTGGATCAATTTCTTGTTTTTTTTGCTTAAGGTCTACTTTCCAATCTCCTGTTGTCCATTGATGATCAGCTATTACATATGGTTTTTTATCTATATATATCACAGAACCTGTTGGAAATATTGAATTTAAAGTAACATTTATATTATTATCTACATACCCATATCGTGTTGCTTGAACCAAACTTTTAGCTGGTGTTTGACCAGTAGAATTAATCAAAGATTGAAACAACCCTTTATTAAAAAACTCTTTTATCCTATATTCTTGTGGTATTTTATCTATTGCAGTTTGATTTAATTTAATTAAAGGATTAAAATTAACGCTTTTTTCACTACTATCTTTAATAGTCATTGATGGTTTATATGTAAATTTTTGATAACCAGGAAGACTCGTCCGTATTGTTATATTTAATTGGTTAGGATATAATACTTTTTGTGTTTTTTTTTCTTCTGTATTCATACTAATATATTAATATATTTAAAAAAATATAAAATTGAAAACTTAAAATACACACTAAATAAAACATATACAATAACAATGTCATTAATTCTTAAGTTAGATGGATTGATTGAAGGTGAGGTTATCAAAAGACCATCAAAATATATTAAAACACCTTATGTTGCTGATATTAAAATATGTTCAAATAGTAATATGATATTAGGACATACAGCTTCACTTGGTTGCTGCGGTTTAGCAGACGTTGGTGCTAATATTTTAATGTCTCCAGTCCCTAAAATTCATAAAAAATCAGATAAACTTCATTGTGAATATCGTGTTTATTTGTCTGTTATTCGAGAGAAAGAACAAGAAATTATTGTTGGAATCTATCCAAAGTTAGCAGAAGAACTAACTGAATCTGCTCTTAAAAATAATTTACTATCACGCTTAATAAACGTAAAAAATTACAGGAAAGAATCAAAAATTTGTGTACCTGGTCTTGTTGATTCCAGATTTGATTTTACTGGAATAGATCAAAATGGTATTCCGTTTATAATGGAAATAAAAAATGTTCCACTTGCTGATTATGAAGATGTTACGTCTAAAGACCGAAAAAAAATGTCTTTTGATGATAGAGATATAAATTCAAAAGTAGCATATTTTCCTGATGGCTACCGAAAAAAAAGCACTGACCCAGTTAGTCCTCGCGCATTAAAACATATTAATGAATTGGCGCTTATTAAAGGCATGTCTAAGACTCGTTGTATTATGTGTTATGTAATACAACGAACTGATGTAGATAGATTTCAACCATCTGTGATTGATCCTCAATATAGAGAAGCATTCAAAAATGCTGTTAATTCTGGAGTAGAAATTATTACTATGGTTGTTCAGTGGACAAGAGAAGGGGAAGCATATTTTATTAAAGATGATTTATTTGTAAATATCTAAAAATTTTCACTAATAATATTTTGTGTATTTTGGTCTATTTCTTCCATAATATTTTCTAACGATTTTACATTATTAGGATTTTCATTTTTTTGTAAAAAAGTTATGATGTCTAATATTACTTTTATTTTTTCGTTAGTCCATTGTTGATTAAAAGCATTATTTATAGTTTCTGTATAATAACATGTTAAATTGTCTTTTACAAACATAGTTGAATTATATGTATCATCTATATGATTTGTTAATAATGCATAATAATAATTTAATGTAATTGTTATAATAGAACAAGATTTATATGTTTCTATTAATTTTTTAACACCATTTTGAGCACATAAAAATAGACTTTTAATTTTAGGTGTTTTTTCAACAAACTTTTTTGATAAAAAATGCGAACATGCTATATTAATTGGATTGTAAATGAATTGTAAATCAGTTTTATTAGATTTATACACCATTCTCGTGATAGATTGAAATAACCCAGGCACTTGAAAATAAATAATATTATTTTGAATTAATAATTTAGTTCCCACGGGTTTATTACTCAAAATAGCCAATTTAACTATTACAGATAGTGGGTCTAGTATAAATGTTTTGATATTAAAATTATTATTATCATCAGGAATAGTTATTACAGAACTCATAATATAATAAATTAAAAAATTTTTAAATTATTTATTTAATGGTTTTTATGGTTTAATTTTTTATTGTAGCCATAAATTCTTCCACATAATTATCTGGAATTTTATCAAAACTTATGAGTTGTTCATTTAATCTATATTGTTCATAATATACTGGGTTATCTGCCATTTTCTTTTTGAAGAAATTTTCGTCTTCAATACATTTTTGCGCAGTTTTTAAGCCACATTTTGGAAAAACAGACGGAATGTTATCACTAGTATCTCCCATAAGAATTTTGATTTTCAAATCATCTTCCGCATTTCCAGTAGCAGTTTTACCATCTGCTAAATTCTTATATGTAAGTGTGAATATATTGACATTATCAGCATTAAGCTGTAAATAATCACGATCACTTGTAATGATATAAATTTTACAAAGCGGATATTTATTGACTAGGTATTTAACAGAAATAGCAATACAATCATCTGCTTCTAACTGCGGATGCTTTAAAATAGCTTTGGCACCTCCTTTTTGAAAAAACTGTTCTTCGTAAGCCATTTTGAAGAAAGGACCGCCCATAAAACCATCTTCAGGACCATTATTACGATTTGCCTTATAATCCTTAAAAAGCTCATTTCTCCAAATATGATCTCGTTTACAATCTTTACCGACAATTAAAATAGGTTTTGTCGGCTGCTTATGAATTTTAAGTTTTTTAGGTATTTGCTCCAAATTTTCTATGAAAGTTTTGCGAAATTTTTCAACAAATTTTTCATTTTGATATGGGTCATCAAGAGGTTCGTCTGGATAAGCATTTTTCCACCATTGTATTAACGCAAAATAACGATAAAAGCAGTAATAACTTCCGTCTACAAATATAAAAGTTGGATTCATTGTTGATATGTCATTTTCCATTTATTAATATCATAATTAGTATTTAATTTATTTCAATTTTAAATAATAATATTGTTCAAAGGTGTATATTGCGGTTAATATCTTTTATTTAAAATAACTTTTTGGTAATAATCATAGCAAATAGATAAATTAAACAAAACGTTATTAAGTTCATGTGAATATTCAACAGATGAATGAGAATCGTGATTAGCAACATTAACAAAGTGAATATGTAGATGATATGTAGATGGGTCATAATGAAAATACATTTTAATGTAATATTCATTTAATCCATATTTTTCTTTTATAATATCCAATGTAACTTTTTTCATATGTTTAAGTAAAGGAATGTGAGCAGATGTTAATGAACGAATACAACGTAGAGTAGTATCTCTTGGTAAACAAAGTAAGTGTAATTTATCAATATTTTTACTATCCCACATGTAAGTAGGAATGATAACGCAAATGTCATCCATATATAAAACAGAGTCTTGCTCAGAAATTCCATCAATAATGTTATATATCCATCTATCTTTTTCAATATTTCGTTTTGAGATGTAGTCTAGGTAATCTTGATATGTTTCTCTAATAAGTTTTTTTTCAAAACGCAGTGATTCACTTGTGTCATTACAAATAATAAGTTCACCTTGAATTTTAGCAATAGCATTATATTTTTCATAGATATCATTTTTAAGAACTATTTCTTTTTTTACAATAGTATCTATTGTAGATAAATTAGAAGGAATAAACTTATAATTGAGATTGTCAATTGTTACTTGCATTATTTATCAGGGTATGTATTATACATAATATACATTTAAATATTTTTAATATATAATTTATATAAAAAGATTAAAAGCCATGAACTGAATGCGTTTGTGTGATATTCAACATATCTGGACAACGAACAAGCTACACTTACTTATTTAGTGTGAAATGGTGAACTTTTTTCGTAGACTTTTATATAAAAAAAATATAAATATATATTATAATGTCTACAATTTCAACATCAACAACATTAACAAATTCAGATATATCTGGATATACTTGGCCTGTTACAATAAATGGTGGTACAGAATCTAATCCTGTTTTAGTAACTTTTGACGATGATATTAGTTTTAATTCCGCATCTAAATACTTTATCATTGGAAGTGAATATATTACAATAGATGGTAATAATAAAAATGTAACTATTAATGATATTACTTGTTATTCTGGTTTAGTTCAAAACGGTACTCAAAGTACTAATGGTTATTCAAATGTTACTGTACAAAATATTAATGTAGATTCTGATAGTTCTACTTTAGCTGATTCTATGGGTTGGATTGGACATTCTTATTTTGGTAAATCTTCATCAGATGTAATTGTTAATAATTGTAGTTCGTCAGGTTGTATTAGTGGTCAAGGTGCCAGTGGTATTTGTGGTTTAGGTCTTAGTAGGAATGGTACATCAACAATATCAAATTGTTACTCTTCAGGTTGTATTTGTGGTCCTGATGCTGGTGGTATTTGTGGTCCTGATGCTGGTTCTAATAATGGTATAGTAACAGTATCAAATTGTTACTCTTCAGGTGCTATTAGTGGTAACAATTCTGGTGGTATTTGTGGTTCTTATGCTGGAAGTTATGGTGGTACAACAATAGTATCAAAATGTTCCTCTTCAGGTGCTATTAGTGGTAACAATGCCAGTGGTATTTGTGGTTTTATGGCTGGTTATAATAGTGGTACAGTAGACATATTAATTTGTTCCTCTTCAGGTTGTATTAGTGGTCAAGGTGCCAGTGGTATTTGTGGTAAAAATGCTGCTTCTAATAATGGTACAGCAACAGTATCAAATAGTTACTCTTCAGGTTGTATTAGTGGTCAATGTGCCAGTGGTATTTTTGGTTATGGGGCTGCTTCTAATAATGGTAGAGCAACAGTATCAAATAGTTACTCTTCAGGTTGTATTTGTGGTAAAAATGCTGATGGTATTTTTGGTAAACATGTTGGTAATACTAGTTCATCAAATACTTATATTGCTAATGGTTCCTGGAATAATATTAGTGCTAGTAATAATTTAACAGGTAATCCTATATATGATAATAGTGTATTAGTAAATCCTATTGGTAATATATGGACAGAATTAGGACCATATGATGATAGTACCCCTTGGATATTTACTAATAATGTTCTTACGTATACATTAGATACTAACAATAATACTGCTTTTGTATCTGGTAATACAATAGGTAATATACCAATAGATGTAGTAGTACCTAGTACTATTACAGATAATAATATTGTATATTCAGTCACGAGTATCGGAGATAATGCGTTTCTGTCCTGTACAAGTTTGATTTCAGTTACAATACGAAATTCAGTAACGAGTATTGGAAATAATGCGTTCAAATCCTGTTCAAGTTTAGATTCAGTTACAATTCCAAATTCAGTGACGAGTATTGGAAATTTGGCATTCGATACATGTACAAATTTAATTAATGTGGTTATTTCTGATCAAAGTACAATAACAGTTAATACTAATTCTTTTACAGATGTTAGTAGTAATACAGATTCATACATTACATTTTATAATACAAATAGTGAAAATGATTTATCTGGAAACTGGCCAAAAATATCCAGTTATTATGCTAAACAAATTTATCCTGCTGGTGATATGATGATTATTAACAATATTAAGTATACATTGGATGATAACAATAATAGTGCTGTTGTATCTGGTAATACAATAGATATCTCAACAAATGTAGTAATACCTAGTAGTGTTTCTTATGATAGTGGTATATCATATTCAGTAACGAGTATTGGAAATAGTGCGTTTGAATCATGTACAGGTTTGTCATCAGTTACAATTCCAAATTCAGTGACGAGTATTGGAGATAGTGCGTTTAATGGTTGTTCCAGTTTGAGAAGTTTAACATGGGAGGATTCAAGTATATTTTCAAGTATAGGTGAAACTGTTTTTGATAATGGTGCTCTTGGAAATAATTCTACTGTTACTTATAATAATACCGTATCTAATAATAATTTACCAAATATATTAAAAAATTATACTTATCCAACTGATACTACAATAGTATATGATTTAAATTTAGAATAGTGAGCAAAAATAAATCTCCATTATAGAATATTAAAAAGAACTATTTTAACATTTAAAAATCGTCAGCGGGACGCGTTTGTGTGATATTCAACATATCTGGACATTCGAACAAGCTACCCTCACTTATTTATTGAGAAATAGGGATTTTTTATATATATATATATATAAAATATAAATATATATATATAATGTCTACAATTTCAGCATCGGTAACATTAACAAATAATGACTTAAATAACTATAATTGGCCTATAACAATAAATGGTGGAACATCAAATTCTCCTATTGTAGTAACATTTAGTAATGATATAACATTAAATTCTACATCTAAACATTTTATCATTGGAAGTGAATATATTACGATAGATGGTAGTAATAATAACGTAACCATTAATAATATTTCTAATTATCCTGGTTTGATTCAAAATGGTACTATAGATAGTAGTGGTAATTCAAATGTTACTGTACAAAATATTAATGTAGATTCTAATGGTTCTACTTTAGCAGATTGGGGGGGTTGGGTTATGCATTCTTTTTTTGGTTATTCTTCATCAGATGTAATTGTTAATAATTGTAGTTCATCAGGTGCTATTAGTGCTGAAAAATCTGGTGGTATTTGTGGTTTAGGTTTTGGTAAGAATGGTACATCAACAATATCAAATTGTTCCTCTTCAGGTGCTATTAGTGGTACAGAGGCTGGTGGTATTTGTGGTTCTCAGGGTGGTAATAATGGTGAAGTAACAGTATTAGATTGTTCCTCTTCAGGTGCTATTAGTGGTCTACGGGCTGGTGGTATTTGTGGTTCTATTACTGGTATTTTTGGTGAAGCATTAGTATCAAATTGTTCCTCTGTAGGTGCTATTAGTGGTTCTCAGGCTGGTGGTATTTGTGGTTTAGGTTGTGGTAAGAATGGTAAAGCAACAGTATCAAATTGTTACTCTTCAGGTGCTATTAGTAGTTCTTATGGTGGTGGTATTTGTGGTGGTCAAGCTGGTTATACTGGTGAAGCAACAATATCAAATTGCTCCTCTTCAGGTATTATTAATGGCACAGGTTCTGGTGGTATTACTGGTCTTCATGCTGGAAGTTATGATGGTACATTAACAGTATCAAATTGTTACTCTTCAGGTGAGATTGCTTCTGCTGGTTCTGGTGGTATTTGTGGTTCAGTTATTGCTGAGGAAGGTGAAGCAACAATATCAAATTGTTACTCTTCAGGTGCTATTAGTGGTGACGCTGCTGGTGGTATTTGTGGTAAACGTACTAGTCGCAATGGTGGTACGACAACAGTATTAAATTGTTACTCTTCAGGTGCTATTAGTGGTAAATGGGCTGGTGGTATTTATGGTTCCCTGGCTGGTGATAATGGTAGTGGTACAGCAACAGTAACAAATAGTTACACTTCAGGTGCTATTAATGGTCAAAGATCTGGTGGTATTTGTGGTGCCCAGAATAGTGATGGCAATACTATATTAATAATAACAAATTGTTACACTTCAGGTGCTCTTAATGTTGGTAGATCGGCTGGTAGTATTTATAGTACATATATTCTTAATGAATATTTGACAAATACTTATGTTGCTGATGGTGATTGGTCTGATGCCGATGCTAGTAATAATTTAACAGGTACTCCTATATATGATAATGGTGTATTAGTAAATAAAACGGGTAGTGTATGGACAGATATATCACAAAATAGTGATACTATCCCTTGGGTATTAACTGATTATGTGGTTACGTATACATTAGATACTAGCAATAATACTGCTATTGTATCTGGTAATACAATAGGTACTACACCAACAGATGTAGTAATACCTAGTAGTACTACAGATAATAATGTTGTATATTCAGTCACGAGTATTGGAGATGATGCGTTTCTGTCCTGTACAGGTTTAACTTCAGTTACAATTCCAAATTCAGTTACAAGTATTGGAGATAGTGCGTTCAAATTATCTTCAGATTTGATGTCAGTTACATTTGAAACTAATAGCACTCTTGACACCATTGGAAATAATGCGTTCGAATCCTGTACAAGTTTGTCTTCAATTACAATACCAGATTCAGTAACGAGTATTGGAGAATATGCATTCTCTGACTCTACAAGTTTAAACAATGTAATTATTAATGATGTTAGTAA
>Ga0208434_1000014_pt1 | contig 106477 bp, 106 predicted proteins | sample 13_taG_FD_184086 | JGI IMG/M metagenome (GOLD analysis project Ga0208434, IMG submission 184086) | Marine viral communities from the Subarctic Pacific Ocean - 13_ETSP_OMZ_AT15268 metaG (SPAdes) (version 2) | ecosystem: Environmental > Aquatic > Marine > Oceanic | place: Pacific Ocean... | reverse complement strand
TGTATTACCCGCGCTCAATCCAACTCTTAATATACCGGACCCGCCAACATAGTTTTTTATTACTTTGGCAATTATAGTATTTTCTGCTGTTGTACTTGGGTCAAAAACATCTAACTTAGCTCCAGGATTAGTCGTACCAATACCTACGTTGCCACTATCCAGCACTACCATATCCGCAGACGAAAATGCTCCGCTTCCAGCAACTAATGCTATACCAGATAAAGATGTGTCATATCCAATCTTACCTTTTTGAGATGAATTTTCGTGGAAATTCAATACAGAGTCATGACCTGTAGCAGAATTTAAAAATATTTGAGCTGCTGATGTTGAGGTGACATTCAGCCCCGCTGAACCAGGTTTTAATACAATACCTCCAGCACTACTACCTCCAGTAACTACTAAATGTTTACCTGTATCTAGTTGGAAATCCCATGTTTGAGAGTATAAACTGTCGGCGTTTCTAAGTCTTAATAAATTTACGGTGGTATCTGTATCGTCAGATATTTCAAGTTTATAGGCGGGACTAGTAGTACCTATACCTACATTGCCAGCGTTAGCAATGCGCATGCGTTCACCTATAACACCACCATTCTCCGTGTAAAATAGCATGTCTGATGAATCTTTGTTTGTACTTGCAGACAAATTAGCTATGTACGATCTACCTCTACCATTCATACCCATAGCTAAAGCTATACCTTCTCCACCCGACAATGAAGTGTCAGGATATGTTAAGTGTAAACCTACCGCTGTTCCATTATCTAGGTTTGTAGTGTTTAAAGTTACTTTATCTTGTTGTACATGAAGTACGCTGTCAGGACTAGTTATTCCAATACCTACGTTGTCTGTAAAAGTTGAGGCGCCAGTTACATCAATTCCTCCTGCAGAAATCATAACACCTGAGCTTAAATTTTGGAAAAATGCTCGCGTGGTAGACATGTACATTTTTCTACTACCATTTACAGCAAAGCCAAGTTGATGATCTCCTGGCCAATACATACCGGTATTAGTGTCTCCAGTATTATGTATTGATGGAGCACCTACCGCTCCATCAGGTAAACGTAATGTACCTGTAAAAGTTGCATTGTTATTACCAGCTATAGAAAAAGCTGTAGAGCTATCAGTGTCATTGTAGACGATAAAAGTACCATTGTCATTTATTATAGAGTAATCGTCATCACTGTTTGTGTCTGACAAATATATTCTTGGATATGTACCTTGAACGTAAAATTGAGCTCCAGTTATATTGTTAGAACCAACAGTAAGATTCCCTGCAAAAGTTGCGTTATTACCACTGACTGTTATAGGTGCATCCGTTAAAGTATTAGATGTACCTGAACCTGACCATAATGCTACTTTTTGACCTGTACCAGACCCGTCTAATACAGAAGAGTTATCTACTTTTTCCCAAGCGTCTGTAGCTCCTTGCTCTACAAATACAGCCCAGTCACCAACTTTCCAATCAGTTATACCATCTAAGTTAGTAGAACCATCCGTTGATACTATATAAAAATGACCTGTTGTACCTGACCCACTTGCAAGTGTTGGTGTATTTGTAGCTGCATCCCACGTTCCTTGAAATACTAAACCTGCAGGTATTGTACCTATCAAGTTTTGTACAAATGCTGTAGTAGCTACTGTAGTGTCGTTTGTTGCGTTTGCTTTTGTTACAGCTGTAGTTGCTGTATTTATTGTGCCGTTTAAATCACCTAAAAAAGTGGTTGCAGTTGCAGTTCCTGTTACATCAATACCTGTGCTTGTAGTTTCAAACTTTTTAGAGTTGTCATACATTAACTCTACAGCACCATTTTCAATAAATTTAGCATAATGTTCTGTTGCACCTACATTGGTTAATCTAACCATAGATGAGGCCATTATATATAAATCCCCTGTACCATTATCTTTTATTACAGAATTACCTGTATCGTGATATATTTCAAGGTCTGAACCTGTACCTAGTATTAGTTTCTTACTATCTGGTAAACTTACATTGCCTGCAAAAGTTGCGTTAGTACCAATACTAGCTAAAGCTGTTGTAAAAGTACTCTGAGCAGTTGTAGATCCTTTACCATTTGGTCTTAAAAATACAGTACCATCTGAATTAGTTGAAAGCGTTACGTTTGTGTCGCTTGAAGTAAAATGAGTGTCCGCTTTCACATCACCTGCAAAAGTTGCATTACTACCAGATGTAGTCATTAGATTAGCACTGTTTTGCCGTAATATTAAATTACCAGACGCATCACTACCAACTCCAGCACCTCCACCAGCTACGTAATAGTACTTCTCAGCACTAATAAGGGTGTGTCCATCAACGTGAAGCTTTTGACTTGGACTAGTAGTGCCGATACCTACGTTACCTGTAGAGGTAATACGCATTCTTTCGCTTGCGTTAGCAAAGAACCTCATAAAATCTCCGTTGTTGTCATATTCAATAACACCAGAGTTGTCATCATCAGTATCTCCAAAGAATATTGTAGAACTTCTAGTATTGTCTGAAATTATTTGTATTCTAGTATCACCGCCAGTTTTCTGTATATGTAAAATTTCTTCTGGACTATTAGTACCAATACCAAAATTACCAGAAGAATTAAATCTAGCGTATTCAGACTGAGTTGTACCATTGTCTCCTTGAAAAGATATGTTACCAAAATTAGTTCCATTTCTAGCCTGCAGCTTCAATGCTCCTCCTTGGGTGAAAACTTCACTCTCCCAATTAGTGCCGTCTGTGTCTACTATTTTTATTCTAGGGTCTGAAGCTTCAATATGAAGCTTTTCACTTGGGCTAGTTGTTCCGATACCTAAATTATCCGTAACATACACGCCACTCGCGTCTAAAGAAAGTTTTGTGTTACTGTCTACGGTTGGATTTGATAGTGAACCGAAGCCTATTTTTAATCTATTGTCTGTATTGCTGTATCCAATATAAGAATCTTTGTTAGTACCGAGTATAGATATTAAATCGTCACTATAACCTGTGTTTACTTTAAAATCAATAGCAGTTGCGGTAATATCTAAACTTCTGGAATTACCTACATAAAAACTATGCGTAAGATTACTCTGGTATCTTGCCATAGGGCTTGTACCTATATGAAGCTTTATGTAGTCAGAAGACTGGTCGTCAAATCCGTATATGTTCAAACCATCCCAATCTGCACTCTGATCTATCCTTTGGCTACCTACAACATGCAATTTGTTAGAAGGACTAGTTGTCCCAATACCGACATTACCTGGGTTTGAAAAGTAAGCGTGAGTAGTGGAGCCGTCTAAAACAAGGTATTCAGTATAACTGCCTGTACCGTCGTCAGTTCTTAATATAATGTCTTTGTCATCTGCTCTATTTTGTATATATAAATTACCTGTGTGATTTGTTATAGTTGAATCTGCACTATCGTGAAATATTTGTAAATCGTTTGAATTACCGAACTGTATAACTGACTTATCTGGAAAGTTCGTATATACGTAGTTATTACCCGCGTTACTACCATCTAACCTAAAGTATTCTGCAGTACCGCCGCTGCCATTGTCTGATTGAAAAATTATATCTCCATCTGTAGCATCTTGTTTAATAATTAAATTATTATTATAGTTATGCATCAGCGTTTGTGTATTGTCGCTGTAGAAAACTAAATCAGCATCATCACCTAATTGTAATTGGTTACTATCACCTAGCTTTAAGTTTCCTGCAAAAGTTGCATTACTACCTGAAACAGTTATAGGAGCATCTGTAATCGTATCAGTATCACTCCACATAGCAACTGTATTAGCAGTACCAGTTCCATCTACTCCTGAAATATCTGATAAATCTTGCCAATCTGTCCCTGTAACTGTAGATACTAATACTTGGTCTGCTGTGCCTGGTGAATTATTTGAATCGTAGTACGCACCTGTTACTCTTGCGTTACCTGCTACGTGAAGTTTCTGAGTAGGACTAGTAGTTCCAATTCCTACGTTACCAGAGAAATAAGCCTTACCATTTCTGTCTACTAAAAACCTATCAACGCTATCTCTTTGAAGTTGTATTAGATTACCTGTAGAACCTAAAAAAGCTGTTTCCGTGTAGTTAGCAAAATAACCTACGTACGACTTGCTACCTCCTGTTTCGTTAAGAATAACGTCTAAATTAACTCCATAGGCTGTTCCACTACCATTAGAAGCTCCGTACGTTCTGCTTAAATTTAAAATATTTCTAGCACCATTTATAGCAGAGTTACCATATGTTATAGAGGTTATTCCACTAGCTCCAGGTTGAATACTGAAAGATCCGTTCGAAGTTGGTGCTTCTAATTTAACAGTAGTTCCTGAATTGCTTAAAATGTTGTAAGTACTGTAGTCGTTAAGTCTATAACTTTGGGCTAGTAAATGACCTTGTGCTTTTATGTTATTACTAACCTCTAAATTTTCACCAGGACTAGTAGTACCAATACCTACGTTGCCTTTTAACTGCGTTGTAACTATACTATCATTTCCAAGTACTACAGTATTGCTACCAAGACCAATAGCATTGTAACCTATTACTATTTGGTTTGTTTGATTGTCACCGGCTGGATCAGTATTGTTACCTATAAATACAGAATCATTAGATGTTGTATTTTCGTTATTAGTACCTCCGTATTTACGGCCAGCTTCAAACCCAATACCTATATTCCTTTGCCCACTTGTAATTCTACCTAAAGCACTAACACCAACAGCCGTGTTTTGACCGGAATTTGTTGATGATTCCAAATTCACTAAAGCACTGTTACCTACCGCTACGTTTTGATTTGTTTGAGTTTTGTATAAAGCGCGGTAACCAACGGCTGTGTTACTGCTAGAAGCTGTAGCAAAATTTAAAGATTGGTTTCCTATTGCAACATTTTGATTCCCGGAAATGTTTTTTATCAAAGCTTGATTACCAAAAGCAGAATTGTAATCGCCTGTTGTGGTGTCTTGCATAGAAGAGTGCCCCACAGTAGTATTATACCTAGCATCTGTTGCGCTTCTAAATGAAGCTTGACCAATAGCTACGTTTCTATCGCCTGTTGCAGTAGTAATATTCCCTGTATTACCATCACCAATAAATGTACCGCTGTTAAGAGAGTATAATTCAATCAGCCCTGAGTCAATTTGTACATTACCTACAATGTGTAGCTTTTCGCTAGGACTAGTTGTCCCTATGCCAACGTTGCCAGCGTTTGTGATGCGCATTCTTTCGGTTTGAGAACCCATGCTTGTTGTAGAACTCAAAAATTGAATACTATTGTATCCAGCAAGCCTTAAATCATTAGAGTCTCTATACGCGCCTACATTAGCATTGTTAAATCTTAATTCGCTTCCAGTGTTAATTCTTATATTTCCATGAACATCTAGCTTTTCTACTGGACTAGTAGTTCCAATGCCTACGTTGCCAGCGTTAGCAATCCACATTTTAGTAGTTCCGTTTGTTCTGAACTCTAAATTATTATCGCTAAATGCTGTATCAATTATACCAGAACTATTACCTACTGAATAGCTTAGTTTTAAACCATCTGTACTAGTTGCAATAATAGCTTCACCATTATATACGTGCAACTTAGAAGATGGACTAGACGTTCCAATACCGACATTGCCTGAAGAAAGAATAGTCATTTTACTTCCTGCAGCAACTCTAAGAGTCATTTTATTATTAGTGTGATCATATTGTATTCCACCAACACTATATGCTGTAGTATCAGAAAAATATAAGTTAGATGATCCACTTACACCTGAAAGTATTTGAATTTGAGATGTTGAACTTGCAGCTATTGAATTAGCAACTAATAAATCTGTATCAGAATGAGCAGTAGCAGTTCCAGAAGTTTGTATTATTGCTTTACCTGCAACATGTATTTTAGCACTAGGACTAGCAGTCCCAATACCAACATTATAATCATTGCTAGAGTTATCTACTTTTAAACCACTACCTACAGGTCCTACTTGTAGTATACCTTCAATAGTAGCATCACCAAATACATCTTGATCATTAAAAAATCTAATTGCCATTTATTTTTTTTATTATATTCCTACAGAAGTTACTAATACTCTTATAGGATTTGCTGGAGTTGCTCCAAATGTAACACTTATTGTATTATTACCTGTTCTTACAACTTCTGCATACACAGTATCATTAATAACTGTATCATATAATTCAACCATAACATCAAATGTATTAAGATTATGTGTAACTGTTCCACTAGCAGTTATGGTAGTTGCATATCCTCTAGATGTATGACCAGAATCTATGTTACTAATTAACTGAAATGGATTTACAGCTTTAGTTGTATTTGATCCTGCTGTTGCTTCTGCATTACTTGCAATTAAAATTACACCAGGGTTTGTTTCACTAGCACTTTGCGCTGTTTCAGTTGTAAATGAAGTAATTACACCATCTGTTAATGAAATTGTATTAATTATATCAATACCACTTGTTGTATTATTACCTACATCTATATCTGTATCAGTACCAACAGTAGGGTTATAAGAACCTGTAGTTTCAACACCTAACTCAACACCACCATTTTTAATAGTTACTTCACCTGCTGCACTAACTGCAAAATTATCCGAACTGAATGAAGCAATACCAACTGTTGTTGTAGATGCTAAATCAATATTATTTTGAACTGTAGTCCAATCAGATAATGCAGATGGATTATCTGAATTTGCAATTACTACATCGCCAACTCTAACTTGTTCAGTAAAAAATGTACCATCTACTGTTACTGTATAAGTCCATCCTTTCTTTATACTATTTGGACTTGTTGTTAAATCAGGACTATTTGTTGATGCATTATACCCACCTTGGTAAATTAAAGCACCTGAACCAGCAAATGTTGTATCTACATAGTTCTTTGTTGCCGCATCTTGGGTTGCAGTTGGATCAACTAAATTAGTAATTTTATAATTATTAACTGATAAATCAGCTATTGGAGATGCAAGACTACTTAAAGATAAAGTATTAATTAATGCTTTATGAACATTACCTGTCGATGCAGAACTAACAATTAATGTATCACCACCTACAGGAGTTACTAATGCACCAGATGATAATATAATATTTGAAGAACCAGAATAATTAGGTGATATTGTGCCAGTAGTAGTAATTGGTCCTCCTGTTAATCCTGCTCCAGTTGCAACATTTGTAACTGTTCCAACAAATTGATCTGTAGAGTCAATTGTTATTGTTGTACCTGTTATACTTGTAGTTATATTAGTTCCTCCTAATATTGATATTGTACCACTTGCTGTAATGGAAGAACCTGACCCATTATCTGCAGCAGGTGTTATACTTGTTACAGTACCTGTATATTGATCTGCAGAACTTATTGTTAGCTCTATAGCACTTGTTCTTGTTACTGTTGTTGTGCCAGATCCAGTAATTGCTACATCATTAGTTGTTGCATCACTTCCGCTTAGTCTTAACGTTGTAGTTGATGTAGGAACATTAAATGTATAAGTAGTATTAAGTTCATTTCCTGATTGAATAGGTACCCATCCAGAACCTGTATACAACTGCAGTTTGTCAGTGTTTGTATCATAGTAAATTTGCCCTTCTAAAGCACCTGATGGTGCACTAGAAAGAGGATCTATAACAGCATTTTGTAATTTGCTGTTAGATAAATTTAAGTCATTTATATATCTTATTGCCATAGTCTTTATTTTTTACAATTCATTAATTTAAATATGCAAATCCCGCAAAAGGTTCATCAAAAGTTATTGATAATACATTTGTATTAATATAATTTATATCTCCAACAACAACTTGGTTATTATTATCCACAACTGTAACAGATGGAAATTTACCTAAATTATGTGTAATTGTCCAAACTATTAATGGAGTTGCTTGAGTAAATATAAATGTACCTTCAGATTTTAATAATAGTTCTAAATCGATAATAGTACAAACATTTGTTGGTGTTTCTGGGCATAATAAACTTGCTTCTTCATTAACTGATACAAGTGGTTCAATAAAAACTCCTGGTATATTACTATAAATAACAGTTTTGTTGGTAGCACTATTTTTCCAATCACATAAATATTTATCTATTGTTACATTAACTAAATTACTAAAACAACATTGAGTAATCCCAAGTTTTTGCTCACGATATACTCCATTTATTGCATTAGCAAATTTTTGTTGAATATCTATATCTTTTTTTAGTGCTTTATCCATAATTTAATTTATGTCAAGATGTTGATGCATTTTGTAAATTTTTTTGTTTTGCTTCCCATTCTGTTTTACATGTTTTATGTACAGTAATGCCATTAACATTTGTTTTTTGACATCCGCAAGTAAAAGGTTTATTACAATGTTTACAATTCATAATTTTATTGGTTTTAAAATTTTTTATACTTTATATTTATTATCTCCACAATTTCCAGAAGGACATATAATCTTATTCAATCTTTGTTTTGCATAATTATATAATCTCATTCCCTTATCAGGCGCATTACAATATTCTACATTTGCTACTGCAGCATCAATTAAAGTTCTTATAAAATCCATTTCTTTTAATAAATCAGATTTTTCTGAATCAGGAATCATTGGTTGTACATCTAAATCACATAATACTTCATAGTATGTTGTCATTAGTTGTGTTACTCTTAAATGATTATATTCTACAAATACTTTATCATTTGGAGAAACACTATATTTAATAACATATGTACCATCAGGTAAATTAGATTGAATAGTTCCACAATCTTCTTTTTGAATAAATAATGCACATGCTGTTAAACACATATCAAATCCACTATCTACTTTTATTAATATTGTGCTTCTAAATCCAGGTAATGTAATTAATAACTCTGGACAATCTACTGCAAGTTCTGTTGAATATTGGCTTGTATCTTTAATACATAATAAACCGCAATTTGAAACGGTTGGTGTTTCTAAACTTAATATATGTTTTGTAGCCATGATAATTTTTTAATTGTAGGAATATATATATAATATACAAAAATATTAATTAATATAAAATAAAAAGAGCAAGAGAGTTTACACCCCCTTGCTCTAGATATTGTTTTAGAGTTTTACTTCTAATTAATTATTATACAGTAATTGTTTCTAATGCAACGTTACTAGCAGTTACTAAATCTGCCATAAGAAGATCCATTCTTCCTACAGTAGTAGTATCAGTAGAATCTACATAAATCTTGTATATATACTGATCATTATCAAATACTCCAGATGGATTATTGTATCTAGGTACTACGTGTTGAATTATGTATTCAACATAAGTACCAGTTCTATCTACAGCAGCAAGTAAATCATCAGACATTTCAATCTCACGAATACGTGCAGAATCAGCATTCCCTTGGTTGTAAGGAGACTGTCTGTAGTTTTCAGATAATAATAACTCTCTAAGTACTGTTTCTCCTAATACTTGAGCAGATTTTCCAGTAACAGATGTAGCAACACCACAATCATTACAAGGATCACCAGTTTCATCAAGTAAACTTGGGATAATTGTTACAGGATCTTTACCATAAAAATCTCTAGTATCAAATGAACAATCTCCAAATTTAGTATCTACATAAGCTCCGATAAAGTTTGCTTCTGCACTTACTTGATCTGTAATAGGATCAGTTGAAGGTGTATAAGTACCATCAAGAACTTCTGCAATAGTGTACTGAGTAGTAACACCAGCAACAGTAACATCCATTGCTCCACCAGATCTCTCTGCTACAAAAGGAGAAATCAAAGGATCAGCCAATAACATTTCAGAAGCAGTTGCTAAAGCAACAGCTGGATCAATGTAAGTTTGACCGTCTACACAACATACATTAGCTGAATCACCAATTGCATAAGCATTGTGATTTAAAAAACGTAATGCTGGAGTTCCTTTAACATCCATTCTTACATAAAGAGATGTTCCACATGGAACACAGTCAGATGCAACAGAAAGAGTAGCAATTGATTGAACAGCAGTTACATCATCTTGTTTAACTAATCTGTTAATAAATTTAGGATTGATTCCTTTAGATTTTACAGACTCTTGGTATCCACCATGTCCGGGGTTACTTCCAATAGAATCTGAACCATAAAAACTACCTTGTACAAAATATACAAGATCATTTGTGGGCAAAGTTGCACCAGTTGCAATTGTTTGCCAGTTTGCATCGCTAACAAGACCTGCTTGTCCTGCTGTTAAAGCAGAAGTTGCAGTACCTGCACCGTTTTCTACAGAACTAACAACAAAGGTCTTACAAAATGCTGAATTAAATAAAGCCATAATTTTTAATTTTAAAGTTTAATAAATATATATAATTGTTTTTGTACTTATTGTACATATATAATATAGTGATTTTTTTTTAAGAAAGAAAAATTAATTTATAATTAATTATTTCTCTCAGCTGCTGCTTGCCCTCTTTGCTGTTGATATATATTTTCTATATCCCCAGCTATTAATGATGCAGTATCATCTAATAGTAATTCTACAAGATCATCTTTAAACTCACATGGTACATCAACAGTACTTACTTGTCCTGTATAAGGATCAGTACATCCTAGAATTTGAATAAATTGTGGTTTTCTATAATATGTTAATACTGGATTAGCAATATTAAAATCAGAATTTTTATAGATTCTAATTTTATTACCTATCATAGTACAAAATGTTTCACCCCATTCAAAATCAGGATTCTTTAATGGATCTCTAAGTAATAAAGAAACATTAGCTTCTTCTGCTAAATAAACAGTCATTGAACGTGGGTCAGGACAACATTCACTAGTAGCATCTGTTGAAATTCTTTTGTATTCTAAATATGCATCCTCTGGAAAATTATCTGTTTCAAAATAATTATCAGTTGTATTACCTGTTAAAGATAATTCTATAAGTAAAGGTTGTAAATCATCTATTCTTCTTTTAGATAACTCATCACCCTCCTTGTACATATTACCACCATGTAAATTTCTTCTACACCATTCTAATTGTACTTTATTAAAAGCTTCTACAAATTGCCAACATTCTATATTGTCATAGTCTTGACTATCAAGTTTATTGAGTCTTTGCTTAAGTTTAATTTGGAGAGTGTTGTTATTCATTATCTAAAAATTTATGAGTTCCAATATGGTTCTATTTTATTTAATAAAGATGTTAAACTTTCATCATTTTCAGGATTCTTTAAAAATTCTAAACATTCAGAAGGAGTTTTTCCTAATCTAACACCACTATCAATAGGTTCAATCCATCCTCCTGCTTTAGTGGTCATAAATCTGTAATATAAACTATCTTTAATTAAAGCTCTTATTTTTAATTCTTCCATATCTAATGCTGCAACATCTGAAAACTGTGAAGCTGCTCTTTTCTTAGATGACTCAGCACCATTACCATTAATGTATTCATCCATATTTTCATACAGTACATCATTAGGTGTGCTCTTAACGTACTGAGCACTATTTGCATCACATATCTTAGCTACATACATTAACTTATTTGTATTTGTATCATATAAATTTTGTAAAGAGGCTAATGCTTTATTTCTTAACTTACTAATTTCAGTTCTAGTATTTAATGTTTCTTGCATAGTATCTAAATAAAATTTAGGAGAATTGTTTGAAGTTTTAGCTTCTTTTAGTGATTTAGCTACTATAGAAAAACCACCTGCATTAATTGCATGTAATTTTATTAAATCATATGGATCTGTTTCTGGATCTAAAAATACCGGGTCATTTCCGCATCTTAAACTAATCTTATCCCAAAATGAAGAATTATCAGGTTTCATTACCGTAAGTTTATTCCAAAAATCTTTATCTTCAATATCAACTACATTAGCTGCTAGTTCTGCTTCTAGTTGTGCAACAACTTTTCTAATTTCTTTAATTTTTGCTTTTTTTTCTGCAGGAGCTAATTTTTTAACTTCTGGTGCAAATTCATTTAATCCTGTAACATATCTCTTAACTCCGTTTATTTCTAAACATGCTAAAGACTCCTCATGAAATACTCCATCATGAAGGGATAATCCATACTGCTCTAATCCCATGTTTTCAACGTTAGGATTAAAAAATGGACGTATTGCAATACTTTGATTTTTTGATTGCTGATACTTTTCTACAATTGTGTAATCTGTCATAATAAATTGGTTTGTTTAAATATTTAATAATTATTGTTAATTCAAATGTACATGTATATGTACTTTATTAATATTAATATTTCTATAGTCAAGATTATCCTGACTATAGTTATTTAAATTATATAACTATTTTTAAAAGACCTGCGGTATGATATAAATCTCCCTTAACTAATCCTGCAGCTTTTGCAGCAGCATTATCAGCATATTCTAAATCTGCAGCTCCTCTTACCCAGTTAATAACTGCATTTACATGAAGAAGTCTAGCTAAACCTGTAGCATTTGTTTTATCATCATATAAAGGATCTTGAAATTTTTGGGTTACTTCTGTTAACTGTGCCATTTTATAAAATATTTTATAAGGTTAAAAAAAAAGGGAGGAAGTTTTAACCGCCTCCCTTTAAATTATTACTCTTAGAATGATCCTCCCGTTACTGGGTTTCTCATTACAATCTTAAGAACTTTAGTTGGATCTTTAACCCAAATTGCAGGCATAGTCTGCGACATCATAACTCTGTAACCATTAAAGTTACCAGTTGATGAAAATCCTTGAGTTCTTCCCATGTAGTCCATAGTACCATTTTGGTAGAACCACTTAAGTTGATTATCCCAAGAAAGTTTCAACAAGTGAATGTTGTCGTTTCCTTCATCTGTAACATCAAAGATGATAAAGCTATAAGAACTTAGAGGACGACCATCAATCAATGGATTCTCTATGTCATTAGTGTTTAAATTATCAAATGCAGGGTTAAGAACAAATTTAACGTTAGCAAGGAAAGGAATAGTAAAGCTTGTGTAAGCAAAACCAAAATCAAGATCCATACCTTGTCCTGTTACTGCACCAATATCAGAAGCATTTTGAACTAATCCAGAACCATATACTTCATCAGCAATAGCTTTGTTAATTAGTTGCATACCACCAATACCAGTTTGTACAACAAGTGATCTTTGTGGATCCGGACCTTTAAATTCAACTTTTCCTTGATAGAAATTATAAAGTTCAGATTTGAACATATCAAGAGTGAAAGAAGATTTGTTGTATACTCTCTTGAAAGAGTTATCCAACTGAGACCAAAGTCCTACAGATAATCTAACGTCATCTGGACCATCTTGCTTGATTCTACCTCCCTTACCCCACATTAGGTAAGTTTCAATGTCAGTAGCAATTTTTGAAAGGTGAGCAGCTTCCATGTTAGTAATGAAAGTTTTAGTAAGAGTACCATTTTCAAATGCTTCTCTTGCTCCTGCTTTACCCATACTAGCAACTAATCCTTCAATAGAAGCTACTGATGGATTGTTAGAGTCTTTGTCAAAGTTTCTCCAAATCTCAGTTACTGGAACAGTTCCATCTGCATTCAATCCACCTTTGATCATAAGATCAGCACGGCTAGAAATAGAATAATGAACGTGTGCTTCAGCTCCTCCTACAAAGTTGTAGAATTCACGGAATCCAGATCCTGTTGTAATTTCAGAAAATCTTTCACCATACTCACCACGTGCAGAACCTTTTCTAAAGAATTTAGTTCCAGAAGCTAAGTAAGCATTGTCTAGAGTTGCTGTGTTATTGTTGTTTACTAATTGAACTGTGTAAACAAATCCGTCACCTGCTGGGATAATATCGTCAGCTGTGATGTAAAGTTCTACACCATTGTACTTGTCATAAGTGATAATATCACCATGTCCAAATGTTCTCTTAGAAATTTTAATTTGAAATGTTGTTCCATCAATACCTTTTGAAGTATTTCCTGGATCCATGTCTGCCACAATATATGGAAGATCTTGCGCGATAGGGGTTTGCCATTTGTACTCACCACGTGCATTGTCTACTAAAATTGTATTCTTTCCACCAAATGAAGCCATTTGATAAAGAGGCATTTCAACTTTTTGTGTCATTGCCCATAAATCTACTGGTCCCATATCCATTGGTTCTGCTGAACCAAGCATCTGAGTTAAGTGATAAGAATCAACGTGAGAACTTGCACTATAGCTAGTGTCTCTTAGGAAAATCCCATTGTTTAATACTGGAGTTGCCATAATTTTTAACTTTTAATTTTTAATTTTAATTTATTATACATTTTGATTGATTAAATCCGTTTAAATATGTTGTTGGTTCTCTGAAGTTTTTTACCCGGTTTACTTTTTCTAACTGGCTCAGTTTCTTTTGTACCAAGTGAATTAGATGTACGGTTAGATTGTTCTGTCTTTAATTTTCTTACAGTTTTCTCAATATTCTGTTGAGCGCCTTTAGACATTATTTTTGCTTTGTATCCTTTAGGATCTTGTAACAACCATAATGCTTCTGATATTAAAGAATAGTTAGGTTCAACAAATTGATACTTTTCTAATAGATGACCTAATAGGTTTGTATTTTTACCACTAACTGATGGATATGATGGTTGTACTAATCCATTATATAGCATAGCCTGAGTCTTTTTATCTATCTTAATTTCATTTATTATACCGTCTTTCAACGTATCATATACATTTTGCATATAATGAGCTGATGCTTGCTCTTGTTGTTTCTTTTTCATTTCTTGCTCTTCAAGTTTTTGAGCAACAACTTTTTCTTGCATCTTATCTAATTTAGGTTTAAACTTAGATGCTTGTGCTTCTAACTTACCTAAATCTTTCCAAATTTCAATTTCTTCTTGAATCTCTTCAGATGTACCATATCCTGTAGCACCTAGATACTCAGTAATAATTCTTTCTTGATCATTTTCTTTAGTAACATCTAATTGTTTAGATTCTTCTACATATGCTAGTGTAGAAAACAATCCTTTTAGATCTTGTCCTCCATCTGCAACATACCTTGCAGCAACTTGTAATTCTTGAGGTAAACTTTCAAAAAATTGTTTTGGTGTTTCTCTTCTAACTTGGTTAGCTTTTTCTTCAAGATTTGCTTCAATAAGTTCTTCCCAATCTTTAGCACTATAATCTTCTAACGGTTTTTCATCATCAAAAGGAACTATCTTTTCGCTACTAATAAGTTTAGAAAATACATCAGATATTCCAGAAATAGGTTTTCTACCTCTTTTCTGTTTTATTTCTTCATCTGTGTCTTCATTATCTATTGAATCAATAATATTATTTACTTCTTCTAATGTATCTTCTTTTGATTCAACTTCATTAGTTTCTTCTTTTGATTCAACTTCTTCTTTAGAATCTTCAGATACAATTTCATTTAAATCATCAACATCACTTTTAGGTTCAGTAAAAGAAAAATCTACTTCTTCTCTTCCTTTAAGAATGTTGTTAGTTTTTGGTTTTTCTTCTGTGGCAGATATAACGTCACCTCCAGCGGGTGCTCCACTGAAAATTTCATCAATATTAATATCTAATACTTCTACGTTACTTTCCACAATATTTGTTTTTTCACTCATAATACTTGTTGGTTTTAATTATTACTGGTTTCTATGTATATATAATATAATAATTCTTTATTATATAAACTTAAATAATTTTAAAAAAATTAATGTTTTTCGCACTATATAGCTAACTATGATTTTTTATCTTTAGAAGATTTGACATCATATTTATTTTTATTTTCTCTAGCTATCTCAAGATTTGTATTTGCAATCTGTAAATCAGCAGCAATTTTTTGTTTCTGAACATCTGCTTTAGAACGCTCTACTGTATTTCTAGTAGCCATCTCATCACGTTTAATATTCATTTGTTCTCTATATCTAGTAGATTCTTGAATATCTTTCATTGACTCTCTATAATCACTAATCTGATTCTGATTAATATCAGCTTGTGCTGCATATCCTGCAGATCTTATTTCTGCAATTGTTATATCTTTCTGACGTTCAAGTTCAGCATCTCTTTGTTCAACTTCAAGTTTCATTCGTGCTTCTTCAGCTTGTTGTTGAAGTTGAGCTTCTTGCATCTCACGTTGTTGCTGCATATCTTGAGTTCTTTGCTGAATCATTTTTTGTTCAGTATCTTTAAGAATATCACTTACTTCTGCAATATTATCAGATTTAATAATGTTACCTAATTCATATATAGATGCACCAGTAGTATTATTAGTTAATGCCATTTGCTTTAACTGTTCTAATACAGCTCTATGATTTGTTTTAGATGTTACAAATACATTAAAGTCTCTTAATAAAAGATCAGTACCATTTATAACAAAATTTACTTTTTCTGCTTCTGTAGTAATATAATTCAATCTAATACTTGGATTAGTACTTTGATAATATTGAGCTAAATCTGTTCTCATTTGATGAACCCTTGGCATTAAATGATCTGAATGCTGTGTAAAATATATTTCTGTTTGTGCATATGATTGTTGCATAGCATTAACAACACCAGTGGCAGTTTCAGCAGATACAGCACCACCTAAACGTTGAGGATTAATACCAATAGCATCAAAACATTGTTGTTTGAAATAATTAGCTAATTGAATACGCGACATTAATCTACCAGTTTGCTCCATGTTAAGAGTCTGATAGTGATTAAAGTTTGTTGCATTTTCTGTATTAGTAATGGAAGTATCTAAAGGTAACATCTGAAAATCCTTCATTGCTACATATGCTTTTGCATAATTATTTTTACCCCAGTCTTCACCCATTGAATGTCTTGGTAAAGCATTCTGATCAAACATAATCACAGTACCAAGCTCATCTACTAAAATATCAGCTATTTGATTATTAACCATGTTGTATCCAACTTGGTATGCTTTCATTAAATCAACTAATGATGTTGATCTTGTATTTCTATCTGAAAATACTCTTCCTTCTACAGGTAACTTACAACCATATAATGATTTATTACCTTTAAATTGGAAAGGCATTCTTCCAGGAGTCTTTCTATTAATACCTAAATATATTGGTGCAGAGTCTTCGCTTATACTAGATCTCCATGATGTTGGAATGTTTGGTCCAAGTTTAACACCACCCCATACTTCATTAATCCAAATCCAATCTATATGCTCTCCATATAATAAGTTTTCTTTATTCTTTTGTTTATATATGGATGTATCATATACACCTTTCTCAGTTATCTTATAAGTTTCATCAACAATGTCTTGAATAATTTCACCATCTTCTAAAACTCTTATTAAATGACCTATCTTTCTTTGAGTCTTCCAGTATATAGTTGTAACCCTCATTAAGTTACTATCACCATACTGTGCTAAGTCTTCACTTTGATCTAATATTTGATTTACAATATCACCACCAACACTTCTATCATTAAAATAATTACTAGTATATTGTCTATACCCTAATGAAGGGCTATCAGTATTCCATGAATGAGATCTAGTTGGATCATAATATGAACCATCATTTTGATATCCATTAACTGTATATTGTGCTGATCTTGCAGGATATATTCTTTGTAATGATTCTAATTGTTTCTTATTCATTAAATATCCATATCTATCTACAACATCAGATACAGTCATTAAATCTATTTTACCTACATAATTAGAATCAGATATATATCTCTGATCTGGGGACTTTTCATAAAATGTTAGTACAGGATTCCATAACTCTACATCATAATCATCCTCCATCATTCTAAAATGCCAAAACTCTCTATCAGTAATAAGCATATCACGGAAAGCTCTTTCCTCTAACTCAAGCATTCCAAACTTTTCTTCATCAACAGCATATTGATGAGAAGCCCATTCTTCAATTGAACTTCTATATGACTTACTAAAATAATCTTCTATTTGAGGTAATGTTTTAATATTCTCTGGAGATAACTGTTGAGCAAATTGTTCTGAATTAGGATCAACTCCCATTTGAATCATTTTTGTCAATAATTGTTTTTCTGCATCAGCAAGTAATGCAGACTCAACTTCAGCCTTTTTAACCTCAAGCATCTCATTGTAAGAAGTATCATCAACAGCTCTAAATTGAACTTTATTATATCTCTTAGAAAACTCTCCAGATAATACATTTATAACATTAGGGACAATAGGATAAAATTTAAGTTCTAATGCAGAATCTTCTTCTTTTGTTAGAACATCCATTAGATCCTTGTAGTCATTATCAGGTTCTACAATATAATCAGATTTATCTATTATACCTTTAGCAAGTTTATAGTTCTTTAATAATCTTCTTGCATTAATTTTTAAAAACTCTATACCTTGTAATTCTAACCAGTCTAAATTCCAAGCAGCCCACTCTTCATTTTTTTGTTTATATGGTAAAAACTGAACAGGTTGTGTTAAATTAGAAAAGGTAGGTCCTTCTGTAGATTTAGCACCATTTTTAAGCTGCATTGCATTAAGTACTTTCATTCTTAGTTTATTATCTTTTACTTATCTAAAATTTTTAAAACCTGATCTTTTTATCTTTGAGCTATTGCTAGATCTACTACGCCCAATATTTTTAAAGGGACTATACTTTAATTTATACAAATTTTCTGTATTATCCAAAGATTTTTGCTCTGATTCACGTCTTTTTGCATAGCCTCTATTTGCTTGTTGAACTTTTACAAAAGCCACTAAAGCAGAAAATGCAACAAGTCTATCCACGTTAAGACCAGGATAATACGCTAACATTTCTTTAATTAACATAGGATCTGGTATTCTTTCCACTCCTAATATAGTATTTATAACTTTACCGTTTTCATCTGTGTCTTCATATATTGACTCTCTTATAAACTCAATTGCATATGATATAAGATGTGTCTTAAATAATGTTCCTGTATTCTTCCAACCATATTCTTGATATACACTTCTATTACTTCCAATATCCTTTAAAAATATAATTTGATTTTTAGGAACCAAATACTTTTGTTTTTTACGGGATATCATATATTGAATGAACAAACTAATATTATTCTCAACTAGTGTCCATGCATTATACCACTCAATCAAAAGTTCTAAGCGTTCATGTGTTTTATTAATATCATCAAAACGTCCACACCATGATGCTACTAATTTATCTTTTTCAATAAACTGTTCTGTATCTCCAGCTTTATTAATTCTTGTTACTTCAACAGCATTCTTATAAATAAAAATACTACACAATGAATCTGATGTTGTTGTCTTACCTTCACCAACAGGGTCAATAGATCCATAGTATGCACCAAAATCAGCATTAGGTGTTGGTCTTTCCCAAACTGTAATAGCTCCAGTTTTATCTTGCATCTTTTTATCTACTGGAAATTTTGATATTGGTAACTTAGAAGTTCTTTTGGCAACAATACCTGTTTGGTCCCTTTCTAATTCTAATAACTCATATGGATATTCTTTCTCACTAATTTTCTTTTCTTGTATTGATAATATACTTTGTGGGAATATAGATTCTTTCCTATATGCAAATGCTTCTTTAATATTTGTTGGTTTTTGTGAAATACGTAATTGATATTGTTCACCATCTAATTTAGATTTCCATTCTTTTCTTTCTGTTAAAATAGACTCTAATGCTTTTTTCACCAATGAGTTTCCATATTCATCAATGTATGGAGGCATAGACCACTGTTCTGGAATAAATAAACCTGCAATACCTATAGCACCTTCTGCATCCAATAAATTAGTTTCTATACCATATATATCATTTGCTTCCGGATTTAATATCATCTCCTTTAATGGATTACATTGATCTAAATCTCCCACAGAACCAGCAGCAATAAACATACCTGTAGTCATCATACCTGAAGACATTGCAGGACGCAAGTACTCATATGTTTGCATCATCTTAGGAGCAATCCCAGCTTCCTCATGAAAGAAATATGTACAAGGTCCACCTACTCCTGTAGTAGCATTTTTTTCAAATGATCCACCTTGTATTTTAGATTTAAGACCTCTTGAAGTTTTTCTATTACCGACTTTAACTTCAATCTGCTGTTGCCATAATAAAACTTTCTCTGGATTACTTGGTCTATACCAAGCAGTATGTTCATTAAGAAATGTTTTATATTCATCAAGAAACTTCCATGAACCTTTGTCATTGATATAATCTTTAAGTGATGCACCAATCTTGCATGTACTACCTTCTTCAAACCAATACGTATTGATTATCTTACCCATATGAAAGTAAGAAGAAGCAATCTGACGTTTCTTTAATATTGCAGAGTGTTTATAATGCAGTTCTGCTAATAGTTCATATAACGCCATATGATATTGAGCATCTCTAACTTTAGCAAAACCATACTTCTTTTCTTCTTTATCATAGATTGGTAAGAAGTTTAACCACATATAATAGTCTCTAGTTAAATACCAAACCTTACCGTTATCTTTATAAATAACTCCGTTACGGCATTTATCTTTTTCTGTTTCCCAGTATGTTTTAAAATCTTTTGATCTAAAAGGTTTATTACAATAAAAACCTTGATCATTAAAAATTCTAGCTTGTTTGTTAAATTCATAAGATATGTTTGTAAACCCATATTCACCAGGTTCACTAAATATATCTAATATAAATTCTTTAAAATCATCATAGGTTAGAAAATCAGTTGTAGACCATTCATCATTTTCATATGTCAATATAGATTTATACATTCTTTATAATTGCAAATACATCACCTTCATTAATCAATAAATGTTCTTCATTATCATGCATCATTGTTGTTGGTAAACAATGATCACTATATTGAACCACATCACCTATATTAATTTCTGTAACAGATTTACCTACACCTACAACTATACCTTTATATTCTTTTTTTCTAGCTGTATCAGGAATAATAATTTCTGTACCTGCAAAATATTTATCAGCTTCTTTTTGTTTAATTAGAAGTTTTGCTCCTACTGGTATTACTTTTTGACTCATTTTTATTTGGTTTTTTATTATTAATTGTTTACTCTACTTGGGAGTTGCTCTTCTAAATGAATCAACATTAACAGTAAGGCATGTAACATCACTCCAAGTCTCTTTAGCATATTCAATAGCCTGCTGCTTATTGAAAGCATATACACTATTCCATCCCCCCTCTTTAAAATTAAAAAGATATTCTCTTCTAACCGGTTCCTTGGCTCCGGCTTGCTCTTCATGAGTATCTACACATACAAGAAGGTCAGCATATACATCAGGAGGAAGAACGTTTGAGAATTGTTCTACTGCCTCTCTTAATTGATCATGACTATTTTCTATTTTTTTTAACATAACTTTTATTTCTTAATAATTAATTCTAAATTATTACCTTCAAATTTGATACCTACTACTTCAGTACCATCTTCTTCTACTTTTTTAATGAATTGATTTAAATCAAATGATCTAAAATGTAAACCACCTTTTGCTGTTCCATCAAATCCATCTTTCCAAAATACTTGTTCTTCAAACATAACTTTTATTTATTTAAATAATATTCAATTTCTTTATTTAACCCATTTTCTAACACTTCAGCAGCATCTCTAATATCATACTCTTCTTGAGTAAAACCTGGTTCATCCCAATAGCAGAAGAACCATTCATCTTTTCTATCATTCATATTACATTTGATCATAAGCTAGTCCTGCACCTCCACGTACTTGACTTTCTTGCTCTTGTTTCATATCACTAAATGCTCCTTTATAAGATTGTCTTATTTGCTCAAACTTAGCGGCAGCATTAACCATTGAATTAATATTTCCATCTCTACCATGTTCAATGGCTGTAGTTTCCATATACTTTGCCAATCTGTCTAACATAGATTTAATACCTACATATGCTCTATAGGTAGGTGTTTCATAAAGTTTCTTACACATATCTAATGCATATCTTATTTTACCATCTTCAGGAGATTCTTCTAACTGAACTTCTTCAATTATAATATCTTCTTTTTCATGCTCAGGTAAATTAAAAAATGGATTCATATCAGGATTAGGACAAGTCATGTAAAAAACATATTGATAAATTTGTAAATAATTATCAGGATATTCATCCATTATAGTTTTTAAAAAAGGTAATGCATAACAGTGTTCTGTTGGAACTACTTTATCATTTTGTACATCAAATAACTTTACTATCATAATTTATTATCTTTTAACCACATGATTAAGTTGCTAACCTCATCCTTTAAATATGGTAAATCATATATCTTAATTTCTTCTAATACAGGTTCACCATTAACATGTTCATTGATTGGATATCCATTTGAATCTTCACCAACTTGTTTAAACTTTACATGTTGAATTGTCAACTTTCCAATCTTTAATTTAGGATTGTGCTTTTTAATAATATACGCATAAATACTCAATTGTAAATTATAATGATTTAAATTGCAATCATCTAAATGGCTAACAGGTTTATACATTTTTTTAGTTATACCTTCCCAATTAGTAAATCCTTTCTCTTTAATTTCTTTATTTGTTTTATAATCATTAATGTTTATATATCCATTTACAACTTCAACAACATCTGCTTGACCGCATAAACCAACAGACTTTAAATATACTAAATGCTCAGGGTATACTCCTTCTTGTAACTTTTGTTCTGGAGCCATTTTTATACCATCCTCATTTATTAAAGGTTTTATAATAGGTACTTGAACACCTTGTCTTTCAATAGTTTTAAAATCAAGCATATCAGCTTCTCTTTGATTATGATAAAAGTTACCTAACTTGATTGCTCTTTGTGTTTCATTATCCCATGCAGCTAGTATTTCTTCTGGAGTCATACCATACCACTTTGACTTTTTATTTTTAGAAGACTTCTTTGCTTGTCCTTCTCTGTCAAACTTAGGTTTAAACATTCCTATAAATGAAGTAACACTTGTCCAATCAATTTTATCTTGATCAATACTTTCATACAAATGTCCTTCTTCTTTAAATACTATTGCCATTTTGCTATATTTGATTTGTAAAACTTGTATACCAATTATAATAATCTTCTATACTATAAAGATTTGATGTTGATATATTTTTTTCTACTTTATTTTTTTCTGTAGTTTTACCTGTCATTTCTTTAAATGCACTTGCTTCTGCTTCTGCTTTTAATAAAACTAGTGCAGCTTCACATGTTATTAGTTCATACTTTAAAAGATCTTCTACTATTTTTGTTACGGTCATAATTTATTAATTTTTTTCTTGTTCGTTTATTTGTTTTACTATCATTTCTTCTGCTTCTTCTGTTGTAACAGCATTCCAAAATTGTTTAGGACATTCACTAGATAATGATCTTAGTTTAAATTCTAAACTACATCCACAATCTGAACAGCATGGTTGTGTTTTTGGAACAGCACATTGTGTACCTATATCATCATAAAAACTACAATTAACACATATTTTTTGTCTTGATGTTGCTATTGCTTCAATATGATCTTTTTTAAATGTATTATTCTTAATACCTTCAAGTATTTTATCCGCGTTTTTAAAAGCTCCTAATAGTTTATTTATTCTACTTGCCATATTTCTTCTCTATAAATTTTCTTTTATTATCTTTATCTTCTAAAAGCTGTTCATATGCATTAGTCATAATGTTAATATTTTCTTGTATTAATTCACTTTTAGTGTATCCATTGTATGTTCTTTTTGTAAGATTGCCAAGTTTACTTTTATATACTTTAATTTTATTTTCTAATTTTTTATTTCTTAAATGAAATGTTCCTAAATTATCTATATATATTCTTGGATAAACTAAGTTAGATAATGAACTTCTAACTTTAGAATAATAAAAACTTACAAAGTCATCAACAACTTGTTTATGAACTCCTACTTCTTCAGCTATTCCTTCTTTAAATATTTTATGACTCTTGGGATTCACTACCTAATATCTTATAATCTAATAGTACATAACCATCTGTTTGAACATTAATAATATCATTAATTGATATTGTCTTTTTATTCTTACCTTTTTTTAAAATAAGTTTCTTCTTAGTAATCTTATTTATTGCATTTCTAGCTGACTGTGGACTTTTAAATATTTTTTTATCAGTAAGATGTATACAAAATTTAGTTATCTCAGTGTTAGGATTTTTTGCTAATTCAGCTATACAATCTAAATCAGAAATACTCAACTGTATACCTTCAAAAAAACAATATGTTAATATTTGAAACTTTATTGTTTCATTAATATCAACTTTTAATTTTATATCTACTTTGTTTACTGTTGCCATAATTATAATCTTAATATCATTTCAACCAACTTATCATGAGGATAACAATCTGTTTTATCTTTTCTTACATTAGTATGAGTAAGTAAACCTTTTACTTTTCCTAAATATGCATCTTCATGAAAATCAAATGCTTTATTAGCACCGTATTTCTTAATCCACTTTTGTAGTCCTTCTCTGATATCAATATTGTCTCTATCAGCAATATACTTCAACCACTTCTCAGTTTCTTCTATCTGTTTATCTGAGTAATTATGCCACTTTGAATATCCTCTAAAAGGTTTATCTAATGTATATATTTCAGAATCATTAACTAGACTTCCAAAATACGTTTTATTATTTTTATCTAAGTAACCGGTTGAACATAATTCTAAACCAACTGAATGTCTATTCATATGTCTAGATCCTGTTTTACCAAGATGCCATCCTTGACCACCATCAGGAAATGCTTGAACCATAACGCCATCATATTCATTTAGATCAAACTTATTATGTGATCTACCTCCTAATACAAATTCAGTGGCTATTCTACCTCTTGAATCTTTAGCCCAATGATCAATACATTTATATGGATTATTTCTACCAGCTGTATGATGAATAAAAACATATTCATTCTTTACAGGTCCATTTATATATTCACCTTCAGGTAAATAATGTTTATGAATTACTTGATTATACTTTGTTATAAAATATTGTTTAGAAGTATCACTATCTAATTCAGATTCTAAATCTAATATAAATTGCCAAGTTTGTTCACTTGGATTACCTGTTATAACTAAGTTATTTTTTTTCTGAAACTCTTTTACTTTAGCAATTGTATTAGGTCCATACAAACCATCTGGTTTTGCACCAATAGCTTTTTGTAGGATCTTAATATTTTGTTTAGTAAGATCCATGTTAATCTTCTTTGAAGTTTTTAACAGCCTCCATAAATGCTTTAGCTTCTTCATTAGGTTCTTGACCTTCTGGAGTTTCAGCAAAAGCTTGCGCCATAAATGTTTGTGCTTGTAATCTTTCAGCTCTAGATTTTTCAATACTAGCTAAAAGCTCTTCATACTCTGCCTGAATTTTAAGATGTGGTAAATTATCTTTGTAAAATTTTGTAATCTCTTCTCTACGTTTCTTTAATTCTTCCGGAGAAAGATTTGAATTTTTTTCATCTAATTTTTTACTCATAATATTTTTATATAAACTTGTTGTTTACAAATCTATACAAAAAATATTTAAATAAAAAAAGTTTAATTTAAAATTGATAATTTCTTAAGCCTCCTTTACATCCTCTTTTACTATTTGACTTACATTTACTACGTCTTAGTTTTTGAGGTTTGCTTGTATCAGGTTTTTTATCACCTAAATTTTGAAAAAAACTTTTTATTGCTTTTCCCATTTGAGCTTTCTTAAGATCTCTTTGATCATTGTAATATTTTAACGGATGTACTTTTTTATTTTTCATAGTTTTACCACTTTACTTTATTTGCCCAATAAGCTGCAGACATTTTACCTTTTTTTATATTTTTAGCATGTCTAGCTTTAAATGATGCTCTTTTCTTTTTCATTTTAGCTGACTCACCTGCTTTAGGTTTACCAGCTGTACTAGCGCCTTGTTCACCAAAACGTATAGTCTTTACCTTGTCTCCTTCTTTAGCTACAACAATGTGAGACTTCTTTGGGTGTCCCGGTGTACGCTTTGGTTTATTATAACCTGATACCCCAGCTCTTGCTAATCTGTTATCTTTTTTCTTAACTGCCATAATTAATGTGCTTTAGCTTGTATAACAATCCACTCTGTACCATCAGACCAAATAGATATACCTTCATATCTTTTAGAAATCTCAAAATCAGCTCCACCATCTATACTATCTCCTGGAGCTGCAGTAATAAAAATCTTATCTCGTGCTCCATTATCTAAACTACCATCTGTAATAATTCTAATATTTCTATATGGTAATGAAGATGCAAGTGGTAAATTAAGAATATAACTTCCACTTCCAAGACCATCCCAAGATATATCTATTAAGTTATAATTAGTGGGCATTGTAGAAGATCCTCCAGCACCAGCTAAAAGATTAAAAGGTTCTAGTGTGACTAGTTTAGAAATATTATTGTTTACAAAAGATACTAGGTCTTTTGCTAATATTAATTCTGTATCCACCTTCGGATTTGGTTTTAATCTTTCATGGGGTGTTTCATATCTAGATATAATAAAATAATCATCTAGTTTAGGTGTCTTAACTTTCTTTCTTGAAAGCATACCCATCATGTCTTGTAATATTGTACTCATCTTTTCTTTCCTTTATGTAAACCATGTTTAGCATGCTGTTTACCTTTTTTAGTGGCTGCTCTCTTCTTTTTGTTAGCCGCAGCTAATTTCTTTCTACCTGCCGCAGTACTTTTTAATTTAGAAATAGTTCTAGAAGGTGCATATACCTCACCAGTTTCAGAAGACTTTTTACCAGAAGCAGTTCTCCATTTTTGTTTGGTCCATCTATCTAAACTCTTTTGTCTTTTAGTTTTTGTAGATCCACCTTTTTTATAGACACTTTTAGCCATTGGCTTTGCTGCTTTAGTTTTTTTAGCTTTCATAATTATTTCTTTTTACCTCTATATCCTCCACCAGCAGCTTTATAACGCTTAGCTAACATTTGAGCTTTACGTGCAGACCACTGTCCAGGTGCCCCACCTTTTCCACCAGCCTTGATAGAATTAAATAATCTCTTACGCATTGTAGGCTTCGTATAGTTACCTGATGCATTTACCGTACTTTTTTTCTTTGTTGTCTTTTTTAACGCCATATTATTTTTTCTCTGTGTCAAACAATGCGTATTGACTGATTCCTTTCTTAGCTTTATAAACACTATTGTGTTCGACTAGCTTATAACTATTCTCTCCAAGCTTAACCCAGTAATGATTATTCGGAGCCTTTACCCTTGTCTTCATCATTTAACTTTTGTTGTAGTTTTTGAATTTTAATTCTATCCTTCCCCTGTAATTTTAGTTTTACGATCTTTTTGATTATTTCTTCTTTTTTCATTTTTTTATGTATTCTTTTATTTCAACACATTTTTCATAATCTTCTTTATCCTCATAATGCTGTAACATAATCTCTACAATCTCATCTTCTATTTCTGACTCTGGATCATGTGCAAAGAAACTTACATTATAATCCTTATCACCAAACTCACTCCCTTTCCCATCCATTATCTCCTCAAACGTATATTTCTTGGTTAACACCAAGTACGAATTATATAAAGCATTATCAAGTATGAAATCTTCAGCTTCCTGCATATCTATAAACTCTTCATTTGATCCTCCAATAGGAGGGATAGGCATTCCGTTGTTATCTTCAAAATTCATATTCCCTACTACAATAATATACAATTTTTTTTTCTTCTTATCAAGAACTATGTCCCCGGCATACATATCGAAAAACAATATCCCCCGTGGTACACCTAGCCCATGCAAATAAATACTCACATAATGGTATTGGTAATTATCCATGTATTGCATTGGCGTTGGGTATAACAAAACTAATCCCCAACAATTTTTTGAGACACCTATACCCCCCATGGTTAGGTTGTAACAGAAACAAAATGTCAAATAACAAGGCAATGTTTTTGTGTGTGGGAAATGTAAGTATTTCTACACTACTCTACAGCTTGGTTGTACACTACTGCTCCCAAGCTATTTTTTGAGGGATACATGCAGTCTCCGCAAGCACTGCTACAAAATTAAATTAACTATATAAATCAAAATGAAAAGTTTATTCTTTAACAAAAAAAATGTTTCTGCTAATGGTAAGATTAGCTTTGTATTCACAGATCGTCCAAGTGTTGTAACTGAATCAACCAAGACAATCAAAATCACTAACCCTGAAACGGGTGAGGTAACTGAACGTACTATTGGCATCAAGTCTGCCAATGCTGATGGACCATTAACTTATGGTGTATTCTATGTACGTGATGCTGAAACTAAAGATGTGGTACATGATGAAAACCATGAGGAAATTCAATTCTTCTCTTCATTGGTTAAAAACACTGAGGTGGAAGGTATGACCTTCTCTGAGGAATTCATCATTGACCAACGTACTAATGAGCCTACATCACTTAAGTGGGTTCGTACTACATAACAATACTAAATGGGAGAGTGTAAAAGCTCTCCTGTTTATTCCTAATATGTTTATACTTACTATATAGCAGAATGATTTATTTCCTATATAGAAGAAAGTGTTTTCCCCTTATATAAAAATGAGACTCAGTGTCTGATTATCAGCTATTTACAAAATATAGTTTTTTTTATTTATTGCTTATTTAGCAGCAGAATGAGTAAAATATGTAGAATATTATATGTTTCTACACTGCTCCGCAGCTTTTTTCTCTACTGCTCCCCAGCTATTGCTTGTACACACAATTACCTATAAAAAACTTTAAATTATTGGTGTAAACAATTGATAATGTGTGTGTTACAGAGTGTGTGAATCATCATAACCCACAAATCATTATATATATCACTACTATAAAACTCACTACTCCCTATTAAATAATATAGCTAACTAGCATAACTACTAGTGAAGCTACTACATATTCCTTATTACTCTTATTAATACTACTAGGGTAATTGTTACTCTTGTTATTATTACTTATACATTTTCTTTATGAAGAGTATCACCCGGAATATCATAAAATCTTTTTTAACAACTAAATATTTATTCAATTATTAATTATGCAAAGTAAAACGCAAATTTCAAAAGTAAAAGTCAGAACAGATGACTTAGGTAATGTAATTCAACAAGGTAAGAATCCAGAGTATGGATACATTACATTAGAACAAGACAGAGTTACTGTAGGTAACAACGGATGGGTCAAAAGATCCGAACTAAGTACAATCCTTCAAGGTACTATGGAAGACTTACAATCGTTAGATTATAACGCTGAGTCTACATTACCAGGTAAGATTGTAGTAAGAGAACAATTAGAACCGTTTAATACAAATGATCCAGATCGTAATATCAAAAGAGCTGGTAAAGATGGAATCATTTGCTGTGTAGATGGTCAACCTATTTATAGGAAAACATTCTATGTACTTGACTCAAGTGCAGAAGATGTATTAATTGCTCATGACAACACTCAAGCTATCAAAGAAGCAAATGGTACAGTAGAAGCTAAACCAAGTGCTAAAATTGATAAGCACATTACACCTGAAGAATTCAACGGAGAAGAAACTGTTGAAGAGGTAGAAGAAGAAGAGGTGGAAATGGAAGCTGAGTCATTTGAACTCTAACCTAAAATCTAATTGAACTTATGCTCACACTATATAAATGATTTTTTCATATATAGTTTTGTGTTGTAGTGTGGGTATAGTTCAGTTTAATATGCTTACAGAAACTGATTAACCTATCTTAGTATTCTAGCAGAAAAACAATGTAAAGTGTAATATGTAACAATCAATAATAATCAAGTATAACAAATGTTTCTTGATAATTTAAGTAATGCGGTAATCAACGTACACTTTTTATGATGTGGACTATATGTCCATTGTTAGGCCGTAGATAGGTTTTTCTTTATTTAAAAATCTAATCACTAATTATAAAAATCATGTTAACAACTATAGACCAACCAACAAAATTCTACAAGTATAGAAGTAAAGTATATGCTTTAGTAGAAGAAAAAGACGGTAAACTTTTACTCCATAATGGACATAAAGGTATTACTAAAAGACCTACATCAGTTACTTCTCCTACTATGGATGAAGTATCAGATGCATTATCAAACAACCCAGACTTTCAATCAATATGTGAAATGTATGAGTACATAACTATTGATCGTGGACCTGAAGAGTATCACTCATATTTGAACTATGTAAAATCCTATTACTAAAAGATTATCTTGAGAACATAATTAATGCCTACTGTAGTTAAATCTGCAGTAGGTTTTTTTAACCTTTTAACTAAAAATCAAATGAAATTATTATTAAAATTAATTTATGTGGTAATACTACCACTAGCATCTTTACTTACAACAGTATGGATGATAAGAGAAAACGCTGACATAGCAATCATATGTACTAACATAGGTATTCTGTTACTACTAATAGTAAATGCAGTAAATTATGCAGCACTATTTGACAATTGGAGACTGTTACCATATATATCTTTTAGTCTTATACCAGGTATAGGATTCCTAATAGGATATGATAAAGACTCAAAAGAATTTACTCTTATACTTCTGTTCATCCATATGGAGATAACTTGGAGTAAAAGCAAGTAAAAAACCCTAATTTAGAAAAAAAACCGCCATGTATGACGTACTAACAGTACCAGTATTATTCTATAGTATATATCTATGAGTGTAAATACTGAGTGGGTACATTAGTACATGGTGGTTTTATAGTTAAATAATGTTATTTCCGGTGTGTCTCTAAGTAGATACACTGGTATAACAATTTTAAAAAAAAGTAATATGCCAACAATATCAAAACAAACTACATTAGATATAATTAAAAAATATATCAAAATAGAAAACAAAGAAAACTATGAGCGTCTACTTTCTTTATTGGAAGATGTAAATCAAGATGATCTTATGGAAATAATATTATCACAGAATAAAATAGAAGATATAAAGTATGGTCAAGTTATAAAAACCAAAGTAAAGAAATGGAATATGGATTATGAAGTAGATGTCTTGGATAGATATGGATTAATCAATAACGGTTATGTGTATGGTATTATAACAGATACAAATCTTGGATATGATAATTCATATAAAACAATCATGTATACACATGACAGTGATCATAAAGTTAAAACCATAGAGCTCAACATAAAGAAAGAAAATATTCTTATGGTAGATAAGAATGAACCATTCTTTACAGTATTTAAAAAATACAAAGAGAAAGAAACAAAAGAAAGTAATGCAGAGTAAAAAAAGGTTTGGTATAGTATCATATGATATTATTACTTCACCTGAAATAACTCCTCAAGCAAAAGCTTTATACTCTACCTTAGCATGTTATGCTAATAAAGAAAGAATTTGTTATCCTTCCATTGCTAGATTAGCAGATGAATTAAACATAAGCGTTAGGACAGTAGATAGACTGATTAAAGAACTAAAAATTAAAGGCTGCATAAAACGCATTGGAAGAAAAATACAAATTAAATAACGTTAGCTATATATATGCAATATAGATATAGTTAATACCCTAATACAGACCAAATTAAAATAGAATTATTATAACTTTGTTTATATACAAACATGATAATTCAACTTCAAGATGGTCGTATAATAGAATGTTCTCTAGAACAGTACTTATCTCTAACAGATTTAGAGGTACATCAGCTGGTATCTTTGAGCTCATACTACACCAAGGAAGTTGGTGATCCATTCTATAATAATTTCTCAAAAAGCATAGATATATTATCTGATGATGAACTAGAGGAATACATCAGCAATCATGAACCAAAACTTTATGAAATTGATGATATAGAAAAATTGGAAGATCCGGACTTTCAAAAAGATGATATCTAATCTATAGATATCTATTTACACTAATCTTAATAAATCAAATTAATCATGTTATCTCAAGAACAAATCAATCAAATTAAACTTAATAAGCAAATAGAGTCTATTAAGCAGCGTGAAGAACGTTATCACTACTACGGTCTACTAGACCAGTATCAATTGTATCCAGAAAAATTTAATGAACTATCTTATAGGAAGTTAAATCCTCAACAGCATTTCTTATTTAAAAGAGTGTTGCATGGTCTTAATGTTTATACTCCAGAAGAAGTTAAGAAACTTCACTGGGATAAAAGAAAAAGGATCACTAAGGTTTGGAAAAGAGCACAAAGAGAAATCAATGCTTGGAAACAAATCATAACAAATAAAAGAATTAATGCTTATCTTCGTAAAACTTTCAGAGGAGATACTGTTAATGCACTTCTAAATGTACCTGATACAGAAATTATTGATGACTATACTAATAAGTTATCCTTAAAAGATCTAGGAATTACATATGAAGATTTAATACTATTCTTTCTTAGTAAAGGTTTACTGCCAAAGAACTATCTAAGTATTAAAACCAATTGATAAAACAGAAGAAAAAGTTATGTGACAATTGCAATACCATGCAATTTATCTGGAAAAATGATAAAGGCAGTAGGTATTGCAAGGGTTGCTGGATGAAACATAAATCTTCTGAAACTAAACCACTTAAAAAAAGACAATACATTAAGCCTGTGTCTAAAAAAACACAGGTTCTTAATGATGCATATACTACCATTAGGAGAGATTTTATGTTATCTAATCCTATATGTCAAGCAGCATTACCAGGTTGTTCAACACATGCAACAGATGTACATCATAAAAAAGGTAGAGGTAAATATATGTTAGTTGTAAGTAGTTGGTTATCAGTATGTAGGAAATGTCATATGTACATTGAAGAACATCCTGATGAAGCTATTGAACTAGGTCTATCAGAAAAAAGATATTAAATAAAATATAAAAATCATGGATTATTTTGAATTAGAATGTGCTATTGAAGAATGGGCACAAGAAAAAGGAATCTTGGATAAAGCCACACCGATGGCCCAAGCACTAAAAACATTAGAAGAAACTACAGAATTTTGTACAGCTGTAAATAACAATGACCTTGCAGAAATTATTGATGCAATGGGAGACATCATGGTCACATTAATTATACAGGCTAAAATGCAAGATTTACAATTAGAAGAATGTCTTGAATCAGCTTACAATGTTATTGCAAAACGTACAGGTAAGATGGTTAACGGTCAATTTGTAAAAGATGAATAATAGAAATAAGATACAAATAGAATGTCTTAATACAATTATAAAACACTATAGATGTACAGCAGCTGTAAGTATGGGTGTTGGTAAAACAAGGATTGCATTAATGCATCTTCATAACTTCTATAAACCAGGAATGAAAGCATTAGTAGTTGTACCAAAACTTTCTATAATTAATTCTTGGGCAGAAGAAATTGAAAAGACAGAACTTCATCATCTTACAGACTGTATAGATTATACTACATATAGATCTATAAATAAACAAAAAAATATATATGATATAGTTTATTTAGATGAGTGTCATAATATATTAGGAACTCATATACCATTTCTTAGTGGTCATAAAGGTAGAATACTTGGTTTAACAGGTACACCACCTTGGGATGAACGCACAGATAAGTATAGACTTATTGATATATACTGTCCTGTTAAGTATAAGTTTGATGTTGATAAAGCAACAGACTCAAATATATTAAATGACTACAGAATCATTATACATGAAATAAACTTGTCTGAATCAAGAAATCTTAAGAAGAAAACAAGAGATGGAAGACAATGGTATACAAGTGAAGTTAAAGATTATGAGTATGTAAATAAAAGATTTAATGAAGCAAGACCGGGTAAAGATCAACAGATTGCAGCTATTATGAGAATGAAAGCTCTTCAGTCATATACCAGTAAAGAGTTTTATGCTAAAAATCTTTTAGCTAATATATCTGATAAGTGTATTGTGTTTGCAAATACGCATGAACAAGCAGATAAAATGTGTAGTCATAGTTATCATTCAAGTAATCCAAAATCTGAAGAGAACTTACAGTTATTTTCAGACGGAAGAATAGATAAGTTATCTTGTGTTCTACAATTATCAGAAGGTGTTACAATACCAAATTTAAAACAAGGTATTATAATGCATGCTTATGGTAATGAAAGAAAATCTGCTCAGCGTATCGGTAGATTATTACGTTTAAATCCTACAGAAACATCTATATGCCATATACTATGCTATAAAGGAACTAAAGATGAGAAATGGGTTAAGTCTGCATTACATGGCTTTGATAAAAATAAAATAGAATATTATAATCCACTAGAAATATGAAAAGAAAAAATAAAATAAATTCAGAAAAATTTATAGATCTTGCATATATAGTATTATTACTATCTGTAATGATTGGTTCTTTAAAAGTAGTTCTTAATCACTTTATTTAATATGGGTAGGATGAAAGAACTATATATGGAAATGATTGAGAATGAATATAGAGGGGACCATGATGCATATCTACAGGACTTAGCAAGAATTACTTGTGAAGAGTTTATACCTTTAGATGATCATCAATGTCCAAATTGTTTTCAAAGCTCAATTGTAAGGAATGAAACATCAGTTCAATGTGAGTCATGTGCTCAAGAATTTGTACTGGTAGAGAATAATGTACTTAGATTTAAGTGAAAGATTCATTATATATAAAGTGCACTGTCAAGGATGGTGCACTTGATTTCCCTAATAAAGGAACAAAAAGTAAATTTGATAGGTTTATAAAGAACCTACCTGACGCAACTAAACTTGAGATGTTTATTAGTGCATCATCAAGCAATGGTTCATTACCACAATTAGCCAGAGTTCATGCAATGATAAGAGAAATAGCTAATGAGATTGGTTATACCTTTGAAGAAATGAAACTAACTGTAAAGAGGCAAACAGGAATGTGTATAGTAAAGAATGGTGTGGAGTATTGTAAGTCCTTTGCGGACTGTGATAAAACAGAACTAAATATGGTTATACAAACATGTATAGAGATAGGAGACTTTAATGGTATGCAGCTTAGGTAATTACTTACCCCAAACTAAAGCAGCATAAAGTAGAAACATTATACATACAAATTCAAACATTGACATTATTTAACAACTTTCATTTTGCTGTTAATCTCGTCAAGTTTTTCTTTGATATCTTTTCCTTTGACAAGCATATCACCAAGTTGATTTAAATCTTCTTGTGTTGCTTCTGTCTCTGTTTTAACAACAAGATTTTGTTCTTGAGCATGATACTTAAACAACTGAGTCATAGAGTATAGAGTATATAAATCAGATTCAAATCTGTCAAATACTAAATCTTTTCTCTTAGGATCTTCAGGTGGAAGAGTAACCATATCTTCAAACTTTTTGAATATAGCAGGTAAATCACTTGCTCTATCAGGATTATCTAATATAAGTTGAGATGTAATTCTTTCTAAACCAGGAATATAAGCTGTTGATAGCTCTATATTCTTGATAGTTTTAGTGAAATCATAAGTATCAACTGTTTGTAATCTTTTACTTTCTTCAGACATAATAATACAAAAATACAATTAAAATATGGAACAATCAATATCAGAAAATGATGTAATAAATAAACTAAAAGATAAATTAGTTGGATCCGGGTGGGAAGATATACTAAATCCATTCTTAGATAGTAGTGAATTCTATAAGATAACAACTACTCTTATACAAAATTATCAAAATAATATTAGGTTTACGCCGAGGTATTTTGATATACTTAATGCATTTATAGAATGCCCTTATGATAAAACTAAAGTTGTTATACTTGGTCAAGATCCCTACCCCCAGGTTGGAGTTGCTGATGGTATAGCGTTTAGTTGTAGTAATAAAGATAAAGCAGAAAAGTCTTTACAATATATATTTAAAGCTTTATATGGGACATATGAAGATAAGGATTATGATCTTAAAAGATGGTCTAATCAAGGAGTGCTGTTAATTAATACAGCATTTACTTGTCAGATAAAGAAAATAGGTTCACACTTTCATTTGTGGCAACCTTTCACTAATTATTTATTTAAATATCTTAATGAAAATAATAAATTAATATTTGCATTAATGGGTAAAAAAGCCGAAATTTGGGAAACTAAATTATCTAATCAGATATTATTAAAATGTCCTCATCCTGCATCAGCTGCATATAAAGGCGGTGTATGGGACTCTAAAGATATATTTAATAATATAAACTTAGAACTAAATAAATTAAATAAAACAAAAATTAATTGGTAACATGACAGCAGTAGAATTTAAAGACTATTATAGAGCTTGTAATAGAGCTAAAGCAGATATTAAAAAAAATCATGGAGTAAATATATTCATACTTCCATTTCCAATATCTAAAGAAAGATTAACATTAGATGAAATAGCTAATATATCATTAGAAGTTCATAATGAAGAACCACATCATGAACATATAACAGATATAAAGAAGACATCAAGAAAGAAAGAACTTGTTAATACTAGACATGTATTCTGTTATTTTGCAACAATGTTTGGATATGATAGAACACAAGTAGGAGAATATCTTGAAAGAGATCATAGTACAGTTGTTCATGCATTAAGATTTTGTAGTGATATGATAGATACAAATGATATTGCATTTGGATCAATCATAAGAAAGATAAGTAAAAAAATAGATAAACATGTGGAAGATATTTCAGATAATTACAAAGCAGAAGTTAACACCGAACCAAGTGTTGCTTCTCTATTCAATGAAGAATAAAGTAAAACCTTATATATTAAATAATCTTGAGGAGGAAAAAGAATATCTTTTATCTCAAGAGTATCTGGAATATGATGGTAAAGTATATAAAATGACTGCTAAAGCTAAAGCTCTATTAGTAAAAATAGAGAACTACTTTATTACAGCAAAAAAGAAAACAGATGAAGAGTTAATGGGTAAAGAATTTTCTAAAAGAATTAATACTTATAGAGAATTATTTCCTGCAGGTAAGTTACCTCATGGTAAACCAGCAAGACAAAACGTTAAGACTCTTAATGAATCATTTAGATGGTTCTTTGAAACATATGATTATACATGGGAAGAGGTGATGAAAGCCACCAAGATGTATATCAGTGAGTATGTATCAACAGACTATCTATATATGATGACAAGTCAATATTTTATATCTAAGCAAGATAAACATAAAGTTAAAACTTCAACCTTATCAGATTATTGTGATATGATAAGAGATGGTGTACAAACCAAAGTAGAACATTTTTCAGATAAAGTAGTATAATGGATAAGTTCTACTATTATGAATGTAATAAATGTGAATTTGAGTTTGAATCAAACGAAAAAGAACAGGTATGTATAAATTGTAAAGATGATTGTTGTCTAATTTTAACAGCAGTATTATGAGTAAAGCAAAAGAAGAATGGATAGGACAATATTCAGCGTTTAATGAAGCGTTGAAGTATATGTCAAAGAGAGCAAATGGTGAAGAGAAATCAATATATACACCGTGGGCTAAGTTTAATGACGCTACTACTGATGGTTTAGAATGGAATACTTTAACTGTAATGGGTGGACGACCTGGTTCAGGTAAAACTTTAATTAAAGATCAAATAATAAGGGAATCATTTATGTTGAATCCTAATGATGACTTTAGAGTATTAGAGTTTCAGTTTGAGATGGTAGGTAGAACTTCAGCATTACGTGAGTTCTCCTCTATAACAGGTAAAACATATAAAGAACTCTGTAGCGCAGGTTCTAAGTTAACACCTAATGTTATTAATGAATGCCATCAGTATGCAAAAGAACGTGTAAAGTATCCGGTTGATATAGTAAGTAAACCTATGACGGTTAATCAAATGCGTGAGCAAATAGATATGTACATGAATGAACACAAGGGTAAGAAAACAATTATTACTCTTGATCATACTATGTTAGTTAAAAGAGCTCCTTATCAAAATAATACACTAGATATGTTATTTGAATTAGGTGAGTTCTTTACACAAACAAAGCGTGAATATCCATGTATGTTTATTGCTCTATCACAACTTAATAGAAATATTGATAAACCAGAACGCGCTCAACAAGCAAAGTATGGTAATTATATTCTTGAGTCAGATATATTTGGATCAGATGCAATGCTACAACATGCTGATACTTTAATAGGTATTAACAGACCAGCAAAGCAGAAGATTAGATTATATGGACCTGATAGATATATAATAGGTAGTGATAGAGATCTAGTATTACACTTTCTTAAAGCAAGAAATGGTGATACAAGAATGAGTTTTTTCAAAGCGGTGTTTGAAGAAATGAGAATAGAAGAAATGAGTACACCGCAACAAGATATTAGATAAAATGACACCACAAGAAAGAAAAAGTAAAATAGCAATTTTAAGACAATTACATGAAGAGTATTTGCAGACAACTGGAGATACTGATATATTGTATATACCTAAGATGGCTTATAGGCCACAAGGTAAAGATGAAAAATTTATTAGTTTTTTTCCTAGTGAACTAGAGAAAGAAAAAGATATTTATACAGAGTTTGTTAGTATAGAATATGATGCTGAAGATCCAAAAAGAACTTTATATTTGTACAAGTATAATCCACATTGGAGAGAGGAGTATGAATTAGTTAAAAGCAAATCAGGTTTTGAAAGACATTTAATACCTGTAGCAGAACTAAAAGTAATAGATAAATCAGTATCTGCATCACCACATGCTCCTAAAATACTTGAGTTAGACTTAATAAAAAATCCAGATGATTATGATGCTATAGATAAGATCTTAGCAAAATTAGGTGATATAAATATTACATTAAATAAAATAAATGATACAATTAAATTATCAAATCAAAAGTAAATTATGGGAGTAGGAGTATTAGTTATTGCTGAATCAGGATCAGGCAAGTCAACATCAATTAGAACGTTAAATCCTGAAGAGACTGTAATTATAAACATTGCAAACAAACCATTACCATTTAAAGGATGGAAAGGTATGTATAAACTATTGGATAAAGAAAATCCAAATGGTAACATGATTAATGTATCAAGTGGACCAGGAGTTCATAAAGCAATGAAGCATGTTAGTGATAAAATGCCTCATATCAAAAACTTAGTTATTGATGACTGGCAATATATGTCAAGCTTTGAGTACTTTGATAAAGCCAATGAAAAAGGTTATGATAAGTTTACTCAGATTGCAGCTAACCTAGCACAGGTTGGTAAACTTCCTAAAGATTTAAGAGAAGATCTATTATGTTTCTTTTTAACTCACTCAGAAGAATCTACAGATATTAATGGTAGACGTAGAGTAAAAGCTAAAACAGTGGGTAAAATGATTGATAATGCATTGACATTAGAAGGATTATTCTCTATAGTATTGTTTGCTAAAATAAATAAAGAAGAAGACGGTAGTCTTATTTATGGGTTTGAAACTCAGAACAACGGAGAAAACACTTGCAAATCCCCTATGGATATGTTTGATGAAGCGTTTATTCCAAATGATCTACAGCTTGTTAGATCAAAAATTATTGATTATGAGAAATAAATTATTTAAATTAAAAAAATTAATTAAAAAGAAGAAGAATGTTAAGTACTAAAGACATGTCTGCAGGATCAGGCAAAATTAAACCAGTGGTTGGACCAGGTAATCACACTGTTAAAATTAATGAAATTGGATATATGGTAACGCCATATGATCCGGATTCACATAATATTATATTACATGTAGAAACAACACCTGTAAAAGGAGAGTTTCAAGGTTTCTTGAAAGATGTAAATAATCAAGATGGGCCACGTTATGAAGGTCAAGTTGGTAGAGTTAGATTCAGCCCATATGCATTTAAAGATACAACCCTTCCTAATGGAAAAGAAATATCTAAAGTAGATGAGGTGATGAAATCTATGATTCAGTTGAGTGAAGTTCTTGGTAAAAGAGAATCTCTTGATCAGATTGAAGCAAATACAATTGAAGACTTCATGACTCAAGCAAGCAGTGCATTATCAGGAGATGCATATATTAATGTATGTCTAGCCTCTAGAGAATGGGTTAATAAAGAAGGATATGTAAATAATGATTTATATCTTCCTAAACCTAGTTCTGCAGGAGTAGCTATGGAATCTGTTAATGTAGAAAATTCAAACATAATTAAGTTTGATAGTAACAACCCAAATCATTTAAGAAAAGCTCAGGTTGAAACTAAACCAGCAGATTCATTTGAACCTGCAACTCCTGAGTCAGGTAGTGATTTTGAATTTTAATATTTATTAGATTTATAATGTGCCGGTTATGATGTAATATTGTAACCGGCATTTTTATTTAAATAAATATGATAAATACAAAGAATCTAGTTTATGATGGGTTAAATGTACCAAGCTATTGGATATTTCAATATTATTTAAATTTATCAGAAGTCTTAACAGGACAGGATGTAAAGATAAAATCAATCTTTAATCCTAATGAGAGAACACCAAGTTTTTGTGTATATGTTGATAAGACAGTTATGCAGTATAAATTTAAAGACTTCTCAACTGGTAAAAATGGAGATAAGATTGATTTAGTAAAGATGCTATTTGATCTAAGTTATTCAGATGCAGTAAATAAAATACTAAAAGATTATAATAATTATATATCTAAAAATGGTAGTGATATAAAAGTTGAGTTTGCTGTAAAAGAAAAATGGAAGGTTGATTATATAAAGAAGAGAGGTTGGAATAATCAGGATGCTGAGTATTGGTTAAAGTATAGAATAGGATCAAAGATTCTAAGTGAATATAATGTGTATCCTATAGAATATTATAACCTTGTAAGGGAAAATGACGAGACCGTAGAATCTATTACAATTAAAAAACCAATGATGTATGGTTACTTTGATAATAATGATGAGGTGTATAAAATATATCAACCAAAAGGTAATCATAAATTTCATAATGTAAAACATCATATACAAGGTTTTGATCAGCTTAAGTTTAATCAACCTTATTTAGTTATATGCTCATCACTTAAAGATGCTATGTGTCTAAAAGCAATGGGTTATAACATAGAGGTTATTGCTCCTAACAGTGAGAACACTATGATAAAGCCTCATGTTATAGAACATCTAAAAGGTAAGTATAAAAAAGTCATAACTCTATTTGATAATGATGAAGCAGGACAAAAAGCTATAGAAAGATATAAATCTGATTATAACTTAGATGGTCTTACAATACCATTATCTAAAGATATTAGTGACTCAATGGTTAAGTATGGTTTTGAACATGTTCATTCCACTATAAAACCATTATTTAAAAATATATTAAATGGGTAAAAGAAAAAATAAATGGTTTATACCAGGAAATGTACCTTCAAGTAAAAATGGACGCAGATGGACAGGTAAATACTTTATAGCAAGTAAAACTGTTGTTGCATATAGAAAGAAAACAAAAGAGTATTATGAACAATATGCTCAAGAGTTTAAGGATGAACTAAGTAATTATGAACTTCCAGTAAGAATAAAGTTTACATTTATCAGAGGAACAAGACATAAGTTTGATTATATCAATCCCGCACAAACAGTACAGGATGATATGGTAAAAAATGGATGGATTGAAGATGATAATGCAGAATTTATTATACCTGAGTTTGTTCAATATAAATACAATAAAGAAGATCCTGGAGTACACATAGAAATAATAAAAGAAAATAATGAGAAGAAATGAATATAGAATTAATTTACAACCAACTAGCAAACATTAGGTTTAATAAAGATTATCATGAACTTAATGAAGATGAGAAACAACAAGTTATAGATCAAGCTGATAATGAAATACTGTTTATATAGTAATGAAAGAAATAAATATTACTGAATATAATGGTATAATAAAGATGTTAAAAGCATCTACTGAAGATTTTGAAGTTGGCTTTTTTAGTTTAGTAAACTCAAACTATAGTAATCCTTATACTTTAGCATGTGTTATTGCACATCAATTAGTATTTGAAAAAAGAAAAAGATTTATAGATAGAGTTAATGAGAATAAAGAAGCATTTCAAAATAAGAAGATAGTAAATCCAGCTAATCTATTAATTGATAATATGAAAGTATTACCAGGTTTTAATAAAGTTTATTATGAAATATTAAAAATAGAAAATGATTAATATACAAGACGCGGTTGCTAGAACAACCAAAAATTTAATTTTTACAGAGCCCTTTTACGGGCTTTTTTTGATTGGTATAAATAAGAAATATACTGATGCTTTACCTACAGCAGGTGTAAGTAAACATGGTATAGGAATGCAGTTAGCAATTAATCCGAACTTCTTCAATGAATTATCTGAAGATCATAGATTTGGTTTAATAAAACATGAGCTATTACATATTGCATTTGGGCATTTGGTGATTAGAGATAGATATCCCAATGCAAAGTTGTTTAATATAGCAGCTGACTTAGAAATCAATCAATATATACTTGAAAGTAAACTTCCTGAAGGTGGATTACTGTTATCAAGTTTTCCAGAACTTAATTTACCAGTTAAAGCAGGTACAAAAGAGTATTATGATATATTAAGTCAAGCACAGCAAGATGGTACATCTCCATCATTAGATTCATTAATGGATGAAATGAATGGTGAAACACCATATGATCATGCTACATGGGATGAGTTTGATGATTTATCTGAAGCAGAGAAAAAACTTGTTCAGAAGCAGATAGAACATCAATTAAAGGATGTAGCTGAAACAACAATAAAGAAAAATGGCAACATTCCTGGAGAACTTTCAGAGGTTATTAATAGATTAATGCATGTTGAACCTGCTAAGTTTGATTGGAAAGGATATCTTAGAAGGTTTATAGGTAATTCTAGTATAATATATACAAAGAAACTAAGACGTAAATATAATAAGAGATATTCTGGTAATCCTGGGTTAAAGATTAAATTTAAAAATAATATTCTTGTTGGTGTTGACACAAGCGGATCTGTAAATAATGATGAACTTAAAGAGTTCATGTCTGAATTATGCCATATGCATAAAACAGGTCATAAGATTACAGTAGCGCAGTGTGATACAAGTCTTAATAGTGTTAAAGAATTTAATCCAAAACATAATTGGGAAATACATGGTCGTGGTGGAACAAGTTTCCAACCAGTAATTGATCATTTTAATGAAAATAAAGGGCAATATACAGCTCTAATATATTTAACAGATGGTGAAGCATACTCTCCAGATAACTGTCCTAAGAATACGTTATGGGTTCTTAGTAGTATTTCTGATATGAATGATGAGTTACCAGGACAAGTAATTAAGTTAAACTAATGGGTAGATATTATACAGGTGATATTGAAGGTAAGTTTGCCTTTGGTGTACAAGCAAGTGATGCAGCAGATCAGTTTGGTGTTGAAGGACAAACGCCTCAATACTTAGAATATTACTTTAGCACAGATAATATCTCAGAAGTTAAAGCTAGACTAACAGAACTTGAAGAAAGTTTTGGAGAATATAAAACTTCTATACTAGCATATATTGACCTATTTGGTTGTAAACCATATGAACAAGATATTCCTTTATCAACATATCTTGAAAGGGCTGGAATGAAATTATTAAAAGATGAAAAGTTAAGTAATTACTTTGACTATAGTCTTGGAAGACAAATACTTCAGTGTATTGAAGAAGAAGGAGAATGTAATTTCTCGGCAGAATTATAATAAACTAAATAAAAAAAAAGAAAAATAATGGCACAAGTAAATTTAAACGCAAAAGAACTAAAGGGATTTTTAAATCATATTATTAATAATAATAGATCTCTTCAGGAAAAAGGTAAGCTTCCAGTAGCAGTTGAAGTAGTAGGTGAATCAGGTATTGGTAAAACATCTAATATATTAGAAATTGCTAATGATAATAATTTAAACTTTGTTAAGTTAAACTTAGCTCAGATTGAGGAGCTAGGTGACTTAGTTGGTTTCCCTGTACGTCAGTTTCAGATGTATAAAGAAAAGATTGTCTCAAAGACAACAGGAGATCAGTTAAATTATACTGCGGCGCAAAGAGCAGCTGCATCTAAAGATCTAGCAGATATGACTCAAAAGACAACTAAGAAAGTTGGAATGTGGGTTGATGAGCTTGCTGTACAAGAGTATCTAAAGAACGGATACAAGATGACGGGTAAAAACAGAATGTCTTACTGTGCTCCAGAGTGGATTGCAGATAAGAAAGAAGGTGGTATCTTGTTACTTGATGATTGGAATCGTGCAGATATGCGCTTTATTCAAGCATGTATGGAATTGATTGATAGACAAAGTTATATCTCATGGACGCTTCCAAAGGACTGGCATATTGTTCTAACAGCTAATCCTGATAATGGAGATTATTTAGTAAACAGTATTGACTCTGCTCAGAAGACCAGGTATATTACTGCAAGTCTAAAATTTGATGTTAATGTATGGGCTGAGTGGGCTGAGGATGCAGGTATTGATTCAAGATGTATTAACTTCTTGTTATTACATCCAGAACTTGTTACTCAAGAAACTAATGCAAGATCTATCACAACATTCTTTAACGCAATATCAAGCTTTGATTCTTTTGAAAGCAACTTAGCAATGGTACAGATGATTGGTGAAGGTAGTGTAGGAGATGCATTTGCTTCTATGTTTACAACTTTCATTAATAATAAGCTAGATAAGTTAGTAACACCACATGATCTATTAACTCATGATAATGAGCAATACATTTTAAATGAGCTTAGATCTTGTATTGGTAAAGATGATAACTATCGTGCAGATATTGCATCTACATTAGCTACAAGATTATCTAATTACTCTTTGGTATATGCTAAAGAAAATAAGATAACTCAAAAGGTGACAGATAGATTAATTGCATTATGTACAAAAGATTATTTTACAAATGATCTAAAGTATATGATTGTAAGAACCATCTTTAACGGAAACAAACAGAAGTTTAATAAGATGATGATGAATCCAGAAATCATCAAAATGACAATTAAATAATATGGCAAGTAAATCAGTATATCAAGAATATGATGCTGATGCACTAAAACATTTTGGTTTGGCAAGTGATCCTGTATATGGGATCCTTGCTGGATCAAATATAGAAAGTGTATTAGTCACTCAAGATAATACAACATATGGTAAAATAGAAGATATATTAAAATCTAGCAAAGAAACAGATACTAGCTTTAGAAATAAAAAGAAAGCATTTGTTATGCCTGGTGCTGATATATCGTTAGATAAAATAAAAGCTGCTTTAAAAGAGCATAAGATAACTATAACAAATGATTATACAAAAGCAGATCTAATTATAACAAATGATAATATAGCAAGAAGATGTAAGCATGGAGAAAATATTCCAACAAGTAAAATGCTTATAAAGTTGGTAAATTATGAATTAGTTAAAGATGGTGCTTCACCACACAGATCTTTTGTTGATGGTTTAATAGATGAATATAAAGGAAATGTAATTCTAACTGAAAAGATTACAGAACATACTAAATATTATTATCATACAGCAGTTGATAGTCTTTATGATAATTGGATTATAACAGGTCTTGCACTTAATATAGCACATCTTATAGATACAGGAGTATCTGGCACCGTAGATTGTGAAACTATACTACATGCTTCTTCTTCACAAATGGATCTTACAGAAGAACTATTATCTCAATTAACCGCTATGCTTCATGGTGGTAAAGAAGAGAAAGAGATGGCAGCAAGTATTATACCAAATTTAAATCCTTTTAAAAATTATCACTTACTATGGCAGTTTTCTCAAAAGAATACTAGTTTAACTTATGAATTTAGCAGGAATAAAAATATACAATATTGGTTAGGTCAAGTAAATTTTAGTGATATAATGTATAGATCAGCTGAACAAATGATCCTCTGGTTAGAGGAAAATGAATTACTTGATGGAATATCTTTTAAGTATCTTGAACCTATAGTACGTAAAGAAATCAGTATTCATAATAGAAACTTGTATGTATTCAAAGTATCAGTAAAAAAAGAGTATCAAAAATATTTAAAATAAAAAAATGAGACACATAAAAGAATATTTAGTAGAATTTGTAAACGGTAAATGGGAATCTGATTTTGAAACATATATGATAAATTTAGATCAAATAACAATAGATCTAGACGTAAATAATTTAGATGGAAAATCATTTTATAGATATCCTAAATTAAACTTACCAAGAACAAAAGTAGATAGTTTAAAGTCAAAGTATAATATAAATATAACTAGAAGTGAAGATAACGCTGATTATAGAATTATATCAGAAAAGTTTTTAGAATTAAGTGGTAGAGGTTATTATTGGAGTACATATAATATTTATGATGTATTAGAAAAAACAAAACAATTAAAAAATTCTGATGATTATAAAGGTTTTATAGATGTACTTGAAGAAATAGATAATAAACATTGTTTAAGATTTAAATATTATAATTTACCTGATGATTTAAGAGAGATATGTAGAGATGTTGAGACAGCTGCTTATTTTCAAAATGGTTATATTAGAATTAGTTCTGAAACTTTTAACTTTTTATCTAAGAAAAATAATTTAGTATTGGATAGTAATTTAATAAAACTGGCTAATTCAGAATCAACTGTACTTGATAAAGAGCAATATTATAGTCTTGTGGAAATGATAAGAAGTAAAGATAATGATAATATAACAGTTGCTTTAGAAGTTATGGCTAATTGTAATATAGAAGAATCATTAGATTATATTTCATTAGTTTATTATTTTTATTATGATAGACTTAGATATTCAAATAATTGGAATAGTGTAAATGTAAAAGCACTAAGAAACAGATTAAAAAGTTTTGATAATCATTCGTCAGGATCTTCATCCAGAGGTTGGTATTATAATAGATATATTAAAATACTTGCTAGAGAAAATTATCTAACAAAATTTGCATTTTTAGTGGTTCAGAAATATGTTTATCATAATGTTGTTTTACGCGCATTAGATATAAGTGAATCTGAAGGTACTTTTAAAATAGATCATAAATCTATTCAACTATCTGATGAATTTGAATCACAAATAATTTAAATTATAGAGGTGGTATATTAAATTACACCACCTCTTATTTAAATAAATCTTAAAAAACTTAAACAAAATGAGAATAGACAAACAAAAAGAAGATGATTTTTATAAGAAAGAATTTAATTTTAGTTATTCATCACTAAATAAATTATTATTTTCTCCTTCTTTATTTTATAAAGATTATATACTAAATGAACGTGAAGTTAAAACAGATAAACATTTAGTTGAAGGTAAATTAATACACTGTTTAGTATTTGAACCTGAGAATTTAGAAAATAAATTTAATGTATTACCTGGTAAGTTACCAAGTGATTCAGTAAAAAAGGTTCTAAAGGATATGAGTTTTCATACAGATGCTGAGAAGCTAGCTGATGTAGAAGACTTTGTTATATTGGATTCATTAAAGCAGATGAACTTATATCAGTCTCTCAAAAAAGATGAGGCAAGAATAGATAAGATCAAAGTGGATAGTTATCAAACATATTGGGAGTATTTATCCAATACAGATAAGGACCCAATTGATCAGGATACACTGATTAAATGTAAAGATCAAGCAGAAATGATAAAAAATAACAAATATGTTATGTCTTTATTTAATGAAGTATCTACTGACTTTGATTTAGATCCTATAGAAACACATGCAGAAAAATATCTTTCATCTAAAATAGAAGGTCAACCTTTTGGGTTACACGGTTATATAGATTATTATAAAATCAACCATGATACAAAAGAAGTATTAATATATGATCTTAAAACAACAGGTAAAGCAGTTACAGACTTTAAAGAAACTGTAGACTTTTATAACTACTGGCTTCAAGCATCTATATATTGTAAATTAGTTTATGATTCATTAGGTGATAAAGCAGATGAATATGATATTAAGTTTAATTTTATTGTAATAGATAAGTATAATCAGATATACACGTTCCCTGTTAGTGATACATCATTAAGTAAATGGGCTGAAGGATTAGAGTATGTAATTGGTGTTGCAAAGCACCATTATACAGAAAATAATTACTCATTGCCTTATGAATTACTTACAAATGTTGTAACTTTATAGTATGGATAAGGTTTATAGTGATTATTTTCAGAAGAGTAAGGTGTTTTTATATCCTTTATTAGATTTTAAGAAAGGATTAGAGTTTGTACCTAAACAAACATATATAATGTGGGATAATCATTATTACATACAAGATAGAAAGTTATTATGTTTATATAAAGAGAAAAGAACTCATGAGTTTAGATCTTTTGAACAGAATGTAATACACAAAGCAAAGCTATTTGATAGTCATATTGAATTAGATAAGAATAATCAGCTTTTTATATTTGATTTTAGCAGTCTTAAAGAAGACTATGATCATTTTATAAAAGGTGAATACTCTAGATTAAGCATTGAATCTAAATTAACCATTACTAGGTTTTTTGGAGATACTGTTAAAATTATAGAACGTGTTGACTCTTATCTTTTTCCTTATGATTTTCATGAAAAATATGCTGAATTACTTAATGTAGATATCAAGCTTATTGAAAATGTAAATGAGTTATGTGATAAATTAGATTCCAGAAAAGAAACACTATTAGATATTTATGAAAATAGTGAGATTAATATTTTAAATAGTATATTTGAAAAAAATAAATAAAATTATGTCAAATACAATTGGAAAAAACATGATGATTGTAACATCAAGTTTTAGAAATGTAAAGTCATTCACCCTTATTCCAGCAACATCGGATTGTCCGTATGTTGAAGCTATGTATGATCCCTCTTCAGGTATACTAGCTGTTATTAGTAAAGTAATGAAGCAGTCTTATCACATGATTCCTAAGCTGGATGATAACGGTGAGCCTGTAAGATTAAAGGCACCTAATAAAAATACAGGTAAAACTGTAAAAGAAGAAAGAAGATTAGTAGATACTTTTTCTGAGTTTTATATAAGTGATGCAAAGGATATAGAAACTTTCATTCATTTATTTTCTATCAATGCTGATACGTTTGATTACAAACAATACATAGTTGATACAAAAGAACCAGTAAAAAAATCTAACATCATTACATCTGTGTAATACAGATCTATATTAAACCAACCAAAAAAAAGATATATTAATTTATATCTTTTTTTTTCTCTAAAATTAACTAAGCATTATGAACAAACAACATTGGGTACACGATTATGAAACACTAAGCAATTGTTTTACTGCTTGCTTTCAAGATTATAAAAGTCAAGAAACAAAAATATTTGTTATTCATGACTTAAGAAATGATCTTGAAGAGTTTATTAATTTTCTAGGTAGGAACGTTAAAAATAAAGAATGGCACATATCTTATAATGGTTTAGCCTTTGATGCACAAGTAACTCATTTTATTATAGATAACTATAAGAATTGGTTAGACTTAAGCGCATGTGAAATAGCCAATACCATTTATAGATATGCTCAGAGATGTATAGAAAAATCAAACAAAAAAGATTTTCAAGATTATCCTTTATGGAAGATGAAAATAGGACAGATTGATTTATTTAAAATGCATCACTGGGATAATCCAGCAAAACGTTCTAGTCTTAAATGGATTCAGTATAGTATGGATTGGGATAACATCCTAGACATGCCTATACATCATAATACAGAAATAACTACAACTGAAGAAATAAATACAATACTTGAATATAATATTAATGATGTTGAGTCAACTAAAGAAATATTAAATAGATCTAAGGAATTAATTAATTTAAGAAAAGAGCTAACAGGTAAGTATGGTATAAATTTATTCAGTGCATCTGAACCAAGAATAAGTAAAGAGTTATTTGCTTATTATATGTCTCAAAAACTTAATATAGAAAAAAGAGATCTCAAAAAAATGAGAACTCATAGAAGCAGTATTAAGTTTAAAGATATAATATTACCATATATAAAGTTTGAGTCCCCGGAATTTAAACAGCTACATGATAGATTTAAATCTGTTGAGATAGATCCTGAAAGAATGAAAGGCGCTTTTAAGTATTCAGTTACTTATAAAGATGTCAAGACAGACTTTGGTGTAGGTGGTGTTCATGGTGCAAGAACTTCAGGTATATATAAATCTGATGATGATTATGTTATTATGTCTTCGGATGTCACTAGTTTCTATCCCAATCTTGTGATTAGAAATAAGTGGTCTCCTGGACATTTTCCAGCACAAGAGTTTTGTGATCAGTATGAGTGGTTCTTTGAGGAGAGAAAGAAGATACCTAAGAGTAATCCAATGAACTATGTTTATAAGATTATTCTTAATTCTACTTTTGGTCTTAGCAATGATAAGAATAGTTTCTTTTATGATCCTGAGTTAACAATGAGAATTACTATTAATGGTCAGTTATCTCTAATAATGTTATATGAAATGATCATGGAAAGAATACCAGGAGCTGTTGCATTAATGCAAAACACTGATGGTATTGAGACAAGAATATCTAGAGAATATGTAGATGAATACATGAAAATTTGTGAAGAGTGGGAAAAATTAACTAACTTACAATTAGAACATGATGAATATCAAAAACTAGTTTTGGGTGATGTTAACAATTACATTGGTCTTAATAATTATAAAGAGGTTGATATAGCAACCTGGAGAAACATTAAGAATAAAAATCCACATTACAAATTTAAAGTTGATGGAAATAAGTTCTTTTATGCAGGAGCAAAAATGAAAGGACGTTTTGACTTTTATGGATTAGCATTACATAAAAATAAATCTAAATTAGTTATACCAAAAGCAGTGTATAATTATTTTATTCATGATATATTACCAGAGGAATATTTTAAAAAAAATAGAGATATACTTGATTACTGTATTGGAGGTAAATCAAAAGGTGATTGGCAAATTACATCTAGATATGTTGATAACGGAGAATATAAAGAAGAAAAACTTCAGAAGATAAACCGTTATTATATATCAAGAAATGGTGTCAAGCTAACCAAAGTTCATAAGACAGATGGTCGTGAAATACAACTTGAAGCAGGGAAATGGTTACAAACAGTTTTTAATAAAATGGAATGTAAACCTAAGTGGGATTCTTATAACATAAATATTGGTTATTATCTAGAAGCAGTTGAACAAGAAATAAATAATATCTTAAATGTTCCAAGTAAACAAATGAAATTATTTTAATATGGCAGCAAAACAGAACAAGGAAAAAGTATCTCCAAAAGGTGCAATAAGGTTTTCAATAACTTTATCAGATGAGCAAAAAGTAGCAAAAGCAGAAATGCTAAAGCATGCTTTTAATTTTATATTAGGTAATGCAGGTAGTGGTAAAACACTACTTGCAGTACAAACAGCTCTAGATCAGTACTTTAAGAGAAACTATAATAAGATAATTATAACAAGACCAACAGTTTCTACTGAAGATAATGGTTTCTTACCTGGTTCAGAAAAAGAAAAGATGGAGCCATGGTTGGTTCCTATACGTTCTAATATGAGAAAGGTGTATAATAAACCGGCTATCTTGGATAAAATGGAAAAAGAAGAATCCATAGAGTTAGTTTCTCTTGCTCATTTTAGAGGTAGAACATTTGATAATTCAATAATAATTGTTGATGAGTTTCAAAACTTAACTAGATCACAGTTATCAATGGTTCTTGGAAGACTTGGTAAAAATTCCATGATGATGTTTTGTGGAGATAATCAACAAGTAGATTTAAAAGATAGAAATTATTCAGCAATACATGAAGTATCTAAAATAGTTTCTTCTCAACATGTTTACAAAGTTGTTTTAAAAGATAATCATAGACATGAATCTTTAATAGAAGTATTAGAATTATTAGCAAATAACTAAATAAAACAAATGAACGCAAAAGAAAGAAAGAAAAGACCAGTATTCACTGGCGTTATTAAATATTTTCCTGATGCTTTACTAGAAGTATCTCGTGTATCACTAAAAGGAAATGATCAACATCATCCTGATAAACCTTTACATTGGGATCGTAATAAATCATCTGATGATTATGACGCATTAGCTAGACATTTAATTGATGCAGGTACAATTGATGATGATGGTATTCGTCATACAGCAAAAGTAGCATGGAGAGCATTAGCATGTTTACAGAAAGAATTGGAAGCTGATAAATAATGGAGTTAATAACAACACATCCAATAAAAAAATCAGATCTAGGATTTCATGCTAATCTATTTGGAGGAAAGCTTTTAGCTTGGTTAGATGCCGCTGGTGCAGCATATGCTATGGAAGTATGTGATACACCCCGGATGGTAACAGTAATGATAGATAAATGTATCTTTAAAAAACCTGCTAAAGAAGGTCAGCTTATAAAAATATATGGTAAGGTTGTGAATGTAGGTAATACATCTATAACCTTTTACCTAGAAGCTAGAGCTCATAATGTCTATTCTGGTATACAATCTGTTGTGTTATCAACAAATATAAGATTTGTAAGGATAGATGAAAATAATGATGCTATACCTATAGCTGAAAAAGTAAGAATAAAATATAGTGATAAAAGTACAAGAGACTAAAACTCTTGTTACAAAAGACAACAATAATAGCGCTAACTGTATAGCTCCCAATATTATCTACGGATGTTTTGGAGGCTGTGTAGATACTTATTGTTATATGTCCAGGTATAATGGACATAGAGTTTTTGTTAACAAGAATGTTGATGAAATATTTCATTCTGTTGTTAAATGGGAAAAAGGATTTACTAAAGTACCTGATCAACAGGACCCTATATATACTATGGTAGATGTTGCATGTAATTCAGATTTAGTTCTGATGCAAAAACATATGCCAGAACCGTTGATTGATTATCTTAAAAGATATGATGATCACCCACGGTTGAATAGTACAATGGCTACTAAGTATCCAAGTTTGTTGAACATTAATGTAAAAAAGTTCAACAAGAAACCAAGGGTAAGAGTAAGCTTGATGCCTCAGAAGTATTCAGATATATTAGAACCTAAGATGCAAAAGATTTCTTCTAGAATAGAAGATATAAATAGATTAAAAGATCTAGGATGGGAAGTACATTGTAATTATAGCCCTTTAGTGTTCTACCCCGGTTGGAAGGAGGAGTATTATAATCTCTTTAATGGAGTGAAGCAGGTAGCAGGAACGAACAAGTGTGAAGTTATAGCATTAACCAATCATGTAAATCAGATGGCTAAGGCAGAAGAACCAGCAAAAGAGTTAATGAAATATTCAAGAGAAGTAAAAAATAAATCTGGAGTTATGAGGTATCCTCTCGTACATAAAACAAGATTGTTAAATGAGTTTAAAGAAATATATAAACAATTCTTTCCATTAAATACAATCCGTTATATATTTTAAAAAAATAAATATATATATAGTTACTGACTCAAATTAATTCAGTATATTTACACCAAATAAGTTTAAAAAATTATGGGATATAAAAAACCAATTACAGTATCAGAAAAATATCTGACACATGCACCGTTACCTACTCATGGTGACACTTATACAGTGGTAGAACACAAAGAAGTTATTGACAGAACAAAGCAAATGTTATATGCTTCTGGTTTTAAGATTGAAAAAGAAGAGTATAAAGCAAATCTAGATGCAAAAGTTGCACAAGGTGTGTATCATATAAAACCATTATCATCAACTGATGAAATGATCAGAGATGAAGAAGAACTAGGTATGATGTTCGCATGGACAAACTCATATGATAAAAGCACAACATTTAAATGTGCAATTGGCGCATATGTATTCGTATGTTCTAATGGAGTTGTTTCTGGAGATATGATGAATTTTAAAAGAAAACATTCAGGATCAGCTAATTTTGATATAGGAATGCAAATAGCAGCTCAGATTAAAAATGCTGAAGCTCATTATAAGAAAATAATAAAAGATAGAAACGCTCTTAAAAGCGTGGATCTAGATCATAAACAGCAATGTGAATTATTAGGAAGATTATATGCATCTGAAGAAATACTTGATACAACTCAATTGTCTACAGTTAAAGCAGAAATGAAGAAACCTTCTTATGATTATACATTTGATAGTGATAATGCTTGGAGTTTTTATAATCATGTTACACATGCATTAAAGAAATCTCATCCAAGAAAGTGGTTATCAAGTCAACAGAACTTTCATGATTTTATGGTGGCTGATTTATTAAGCCAAAATAAAATTGTAACAAGTGAGATGCAAGAAGGTAATGTTAATAACATAATAGAAATGCCTGATAACCAAATGGTTATGGTTTTTGAGTAGATAAGTTTTTATAATATAAATTAATTATATATATTAGCAACCGTTTTATTTGTGTTTACAGGGGATCTCTTTCCCCTTGTTAATGTGAATGTTTATTTAGTTTTGTGTAATAGGGTGTGGGATTGTATTCTACACCCTTTATACTTTTAACACCAAAGAGAGATGAAAAAAATAATAAAAAAAGTAATAACATTTATACTATGTGTACTATTTGCACATGTATCATTAGCTCAAATAACTTACTCTACTGATTATTTAGGTAACACAATTGCTAAAGATCAATATGGCAATATTATAGCAATAGGATCTGAAGATTATCTAGGTGATTTTGTATGGAAGGATCAATATGGAAACATTATACAACAAGAGTCTGAAGACTATCAAGGAAATACCATTACAAGGGATGAATATGGTAATACTAAAAGTACAAGATCTAAGGATTACTTAGGTAATATAGTAGAAAGAGATCAATATGGAAATATAATATATACTTTGGAAGAAGATTATTCAGGTGATATTATAAAGAGAGATAGATATGGTAATATTATGGGAATATACCAACTTGATTATCTAGGTAATTGGATTTATTATCCAAATTAAAATTAGTATATTTATATTATGAACAAAGAAATATTTATTGCAGTAATAGCTGTTCTTATTGTACAATCTATAATAATATGTGATTTATTAACAAAAAGAAGTATATTGTTAAATAATAAATATCAAATTATTACACAACCTATATTAAAAGATATAGACGGTACGTATAGTGATATTGATACTACTCTGAATATAGAGCTACAAGAATGACACCTACAGCATCAGAATAATTTAGGGTTATCTTCCCATAAGGATCATTAAAAGCGTAAGTTTCAAATGGTCCTAGGTAACCTTCTTCATTAGGTGCTAGTTCTAAACTTGCTATTTCTTTAGCTAAAGTTCCTAATAATGGATCAATAACTGTTGTTACTACAGGAGTAACTGAAGCAGTAATAGTAGAAACACCTGTATTCTTTATATAAAAGAATTCAACACCTTTATTAACTAATATATCACCAGCAGCATCTGCATCAACAAATGTAGGTTTTAAACCTTCTTGTGTTATTTCGTAAGCAGTTAAATTAGCCATATCTTATTTACCACTTTTGAATTTAGCAGACTGAATAGGTTCAGGTGCTTTTGTAGATACTTGAGGTATAGAGATACCATTCTTAGCTAAACGTAATCTTTTCTTTACGTCTTTTCTATTCTTATTTGCTTTAATAGCAGCAGGAATAGTAGCAGGACTGTAACAGTAGTTATTCTTTTTCATAATAATTATTTTTTAGTTTTTGGACTACCACCATAGTAGTAGGCAAATATATTTCCAATAACAACACCCTCTACCATACCCATTAAGTGAACAAATAAATCATTGTCACTAACGGTTGGTATGTAGACTATTGCATATATGATAAATATGAAAGCTAATAAACCGGTTGCACCAGTTGCAAGCATCATATAATCTTGTCTTTGTGTTTTAGCAATTTCAACTTCACGCTCTCTTGCAGAGTCACGGTCTTCAATTTCTAAAGCAAACATGTTTTTTATATGTTCGTTGGCAGCTTTCTTATCTTCAGGAGACATGTTAACATCAGTGTCTATCATATTTTTTACAATACCTAGAACACCGGAGTTTGGTAATAAATTTCCAGCTACATCTAAAACATGTGGAGCAGCCTTTTTTAGAAACTGTCCTAGTTTAGTGTCTTTTAATTTCTTACGCTCTTTGCTCATTATTTACCTGAGTAAGTTCTTGATCCATTAGTTCTACCACCCATGTTCATTTTCTTTACGGGTCCACCGTAACCTTTCTTTTTCATAGGTCCACCATATGCCATTTTACCACCTTTGCTTTTCATTGGTGGAACCATAGGTTGTGTCATATCAATTTGACCACCCACCATTAACATTTTTGCTTTTGTGTCGCAGCTACCCATTGGTAGAACACCACCGCCTTTTTTATATTTTTTATAATTCATTGTTTCCTGTATCTAATGTTATTGTTAATATTAATAAATACAATTTAATTGTATAATATGAAAATTCTTCGTCAGGTCTCATGATCTCCCAACCTAAAGCAAGTCTATCATGCGGCCAGTGTAAAGCAAATGTAAGTATCCAATTCATACTTTACAATATCCAAAGCATACTTTACCAAAAGTGATTTTACTAATTAATATACAAATTAATTTTTTCATCTACCTTGTCCTCTATAGGGTTTAATGTAGTTAGTAGCATTCTTAGAACGTGATGTTTTTGTCTTAGCATGAACACCGGGTCGTTTAACTTTAGCCTTTTTTATGGGCCCTAGAGATTGTATTAGTTTAGCCATTATTTTTTCTTTGGTCTTCCTCTACGTTTCTCTCCTTTAGCAGCAGATCCAACATCTTTGATTTGCTCTTTGACTTCGGATAAAGCTTCTGATACATCTTCAGCTTCTTCCTTAACTCTCTTAACTCTAAACACTACAGCATCTCTAAACGCCTTAACAGCTTTAGTGATTGCATTTACTACATCCTCTATACTGGAGGTATAAATAGCTTTTAATATTTTACTGAATATCATATATTATTAATATACTAAATTATACTTGAATTATGAAATTTATCTGATCGCCTTAAGTCTCTCGTTTTCCTTCTCAAGGAACTCAACCTTAACTGTTAGGCTACTCACCTCTTTCGTAAGTGTGAGTATTTGTTTTCTCATCTTGTCTTTCTCTTCTGCACTGTCAGTAAGCAATTGCTCAAGTCGTTTAACTCTATCTCTTAAATCGTCTCTATACATATTTTGGTCTGTTCTTTGATCGTCTTTATATTTTATAGTTGTGCTTATTTTCTTCTCGTAGAATCTCCAGGCACCTGCTGAAAATAAAACAGTAATAAGAGTTATAACTATTGTAACTAATCCTTCGCTCATGACAATGATTTATGTAAATTTTCTTTTTTTAATTTAAATGAAATCCATACCCACATGAACGTATACCAACATGTTATAATTATATTTTTTGCATCAATTGTACTGAAAGATTTACCAGCACCAAAATAAATACTTATTAAATATCTTATTGTAGAAAACAAAAACAATATTAAATAGTATGATACAAATTTACATAACAGTTTTCTGTTATTAGTAGATATACAATAGAGCATGCCTATACTACCTATTAGGTAGGCAAAATATAACCAGTACGTATAAGCTTGTCCAGCATCTTGCCAATAGGATAGGGAAGTCCATAATACTTGGTTATTTAATATATCACTTGTAACCCAAAAGAACAATAAGGGTTGAAAGTCAAAATATAATAAAATATTGATAATTCTAGATATCATTAAAATATAAATATATATATATTTGTTGTTGACTGTGTTAGCTTAACAACTTATAAGTATAATATACAAAAAACTAATTTTTAAAACAAACATAATTATGTCACAAACAAGAAAAGCACCGGTAATTGCTAACGTAGAATTATTACCAAAACAGTCATTATTAGGTATACATATTATTAATTGTAATATGTCAATGGAGGTAGACGGGGAAAGACAAGTTTACCAAGCCGCTGGTATTGAGGTAGGTATAATTTTTATAAAATTTATATTCATCTATACTTGGTAATTCATCTCAATTAAACTAAATTATATATTACCGTTATATCAAAAACATGGTATAACATTTAATCACAAAAACACACTTATGAAGAAGAACATTTTTTTATCTAGGGAAAATATTTTGCCCTATGAGTACCCATCTTTACTTGAATATAAAGATGCAATTAGACACTCTTATTGGATTGATACTGAGTATAACTTTACAACTGACATAGATGACTTTAAAGTTAAAGTTACTGATGAAGAACGTGAAGTTATAAAAAAGACAATGCTTGCAATAGCTCAAATAGAAGTTAATGTAAAAACTTTTTGGGCAGATTTGTATAAAAGAATGCCTATTACAGAAATTGGTGATGTGGGTATGACCTTTGCTGAATCTGAAGTTAGACACAAAGATGCATATGCAAGACTACTTAGAATACTTGGACTTGAAGAAGAGTTTAAAACTGTTGTTGAGATACCAGCTATTAAAGGTAGAATTAAATATCTTAAAAAATACTTAGATGGTTCACGTAGTAGAGATAATAAAATGTATACTAAATCTGTATTATTATTTTCTTTATTTATTGAGCATGTAAGTTTATTTAGTCAGTTTCTAATAATGATGTCTTTTAACAAAGAGAAAAACCTATTTAAAGGTATTTCTAACGTTGTAGAAGCAACAAGTAAAGAAGAAGATATCCATGGTAACTTTGGCGTAGAGATAATTAATATAATCAAGTCTGAGAACCCTGAATGGTTTGATGATGAGTTTGAAGAATTAATTTATTCTGCATCTAGAAAAGCCTATGAAGCTGAGTGCGGTATTCTTGATTGGATATTTGAACAAGGTGAGTTATCTTTTTTACCTAAAGAAACCATAAAACATTTTATAATGAATAGGTTTAACAACTCATTAAAGAAAATAGGTATGAAACCTATATTTGAAATTGATAATAACTTATTACAGTCAACAAAATGGTTTGAGGTGGAGATTACTGCAACTAAAGAAGGAGACTTCTTTTATAAAAAACAAATAGATTATAATAAAAAGTCAAAGGCTATAACAGCTGATGACTTATTTTAAAAAAATATGGAAAGAAAAAAGTATTATTGGCTTAATGAAGAAAGCCGTACATTTTTATCAAGGGGTTATATAAATGAAACTCCTGAACAACGTATACATGATATTGCAGTTATAGCAGAAAAATACTTAAAGATTAATGGCTTTGCTGAAAAGTTTGAGGATTATATGGCAAGGGGTTTTTACTCCTTGTCCACTCCTGTTTGGATTAACTTTGGTAAGCATAAAGGTTTACCTATAAGTTGTTATGGATCTAATGTAGATGATAACTTAGATAGCATCTTGAATGCAGGACGTGAGATTGGTATGATGTCTAAGTATGGAGGAGGTACTAGTGTTTACTTAGGTAATATTAGACCTAGAGGCTCAAATATATCAACCGGAGGCACTGCAGATGGACCAGTACATTATGCAAGAATCTATGACACTGTTGTAGATGTTTGCAAACAATCTGAAGCAAGAAGAGGAGCGTGTGCTGCATGGCTACCTGTTGAACATCCTGATGTATTGGAATTTTTAGAGATAGGAGGAGAAGGTAACCCAATACAAAATCTACAGTTTGGTATTAGTGTAACAGATAAGTGGATAGATGATATGAAGAGTGGAGATCCTGATAAGCGTAAAGTATGGGCCAAGATAATTCAGAAAAGAAATGAGTTCGGTTATCCATATATAATGTTTAAAGATAACTCAAATAACAACTCTCCTTATAAAGAGCTAGGTATGGATATTACTGCATCTAATCTTTGTTCTGAAATACAGTTACCAACAGATAGTTTTAATTCATTTGTTTGCTGTTTAGGTTCTTTGAACTTATTACACTGGGATGAAATTGTTGAGACGGATGCAATAGAAACTTACACATTATTTTTAAATGCTGTGATAGATGAATTTATTACTAAGTCTAAAACAATGCCTGGAATGGGTAGAGCATATAAATTTGCAAGTGATCATAGAGCTATAGGTTTAGGTGTATTAGGATGGCATTCTTATTTACAATCTAAACTTATTGAGTTTGAATCAACAGAAGCTAAGATGATAAATAGTAGAATATTTTCTATAATAAAGACAAGATCAGAAATAGCTTCAATGGATCTCTGTGAAACAAAGGGTGTTAAATCAATTAGAGAAGGTTATGCAAATACTACATTAGTGGCTATTGCACCAACTAAATCTAGTTCATTCATTCATGGTCAAGTGAGTATGGGTATTGAACCTATCAAGTCCAATTATTTTGTAAAGGATTTAGCTAAGTCTAAAACTATATATAAGAATCCTTTCTTAAAAGAAGAGTTAGCAAAATATAATCTTGATACAGAAGAAGTGTGGGAAGATATCCTTAAAAAAGATGGTTCCGTTCAACACTTAGACTTCCCAACAAAAGGTGTGTTTAAATCATTTATTGAGATATCTCCTAAAGAGATTATCATTCAAGCTGCAGCAAGACAAAAATTTATTGATCAAGCTCAGTCTTTAAATTTAATGATTGACCCGTCAGTTCCAGCTAAAGATATTAATCAACTATATCTTTTTGCTCATGAACAAGGAGTAAAGACACTATACTATCAGTTTAGTGTAAGTTCTGCACAAGCATTCTCTAGAAATATTCTTGAGTGTGCAAGTTGTGAAGCATAATTAAACTATATATTTTATGTAAAATTAGTAGAGTCAACCCTAATAAGGTTGGCTCTTCTTGTTTTAAGATTATATATGTTGTATATTTATTATATAACTATTGACTACTATGAAATCATTATCAGAAAAATCAGAAGTAAAACTTGATATAAAAACCTTAATTGGTTTAATAGCTGGCATAATAACTATTGCAGGTATTTGGTTTAGTTTAACAGCAGAAATCTCACAATTAAAAGTTGAAGTACTTAGAATGCAAGATGATGTTATACTAAATGATGAGTTTAGAATTAAGTGGCCTAGAGGTGAAATGGGTTCTTTACCTGCTGACTCTAAACAAGATTTACAACTTAATTATCTTAAGGAGAATGTAAATGATCTAATGGATAGAGTACATGATATGGAAATAACCATCACAAAACTAGAAAGCAGCAAAAAGAAATAGACTAGAATCCTATCTCAAAATCTTGTTTCTTAATAGCATCTATATATTTACTGTATGTTCTTATAGCTGGTAATGATCTCTGCCATTGTTTATTTACTTTTAACATGCCTTTATATGGCTTGTTTTGGTAAACATAATCTGAATCTCTATAAAAAGCATCTTCGCCTTTAGTAATATAGGCAACTGGTGTTGTAAGACTTAATTGTAAAGCTTTTGATGTATTTCTTAATAGTTTTAGTGATGCTATAGGATTAGAGAACATTTGATAATTTTGTTCAATGCCTGCAGGTACTGGGATAAATGTTAACATTTCATCTTTAGTTCTATCTGCTTGTAATCTTGCAAGATTTTTTAATCTCTTCATTGTATCTGAGTCATCATCACCTGATAATAATCCATCCATGAGAGAGTTTAATACAAAAACTGATGATAGAATTGCAATTTCACCTACAGTTCTATAAAATCCTTGTAATTTATTTAATGCTCTTTTATCTAGATTACCACCTTCACCGGTATATCCATATTGTTCAAGAAAACCTGCTTTTAAAGCTTTAATATCTCTAGTACCTTTAATAAATTCTTTAGTTGCATAGTTTGTAAACTTCCACCATGATAGGTATCTTCCTTCCATCCATCCTAAATTTTGATCAAAATATTCTCTTTGATATCTAGCTCTTAATGCTGGTGCAACCCACTTTTTAAATTGTGTTATTAAGTTACCAAGAGCATAACTCTGAAGAACCATTCTGTCTTCTTTAGCATAATTACCATGAATTTGTTTATTAACTTCCCTTATTTGATTTCTTAAATCATATCTAAAATTGTCGTTATAATCAGCAATCTTATTTCCTTTTTTATCTACAACAATATCATAATCTTCTAATAAAGAAACGGTATTAGTTTTAGCATCAAAATGTAATGCATCATATAGGGATAATGTTTCTCCTGTTTTACTGTTCTTTATAATAGTATCCATTAACATTGCAACACCTACTTTAGATTGTACATTATATTCAGCAGCATCCTGCATTACATAACCCCATTCCTTAAATCTTGACCATAAAGATGAATCATCATACTTAGAACTATTCTCACGTATATCTGTATCAGGATCCATCATTCTAAAATATTGAGTTACAGCTTCATATTTATTATTTGCTTTATCGGCATCATAATCAGATTTTTTTAAACCTAGTTTACCTAGTGTAGCAATATCTACTAAATCAGTTGCACCACTTCCTATTCTTTCAAACATTCCAGGAATAGCATTTGTATTAAATTCTTTAGTTGCTCTTAAATATGCTTTTTTACTAAAAAATCTTTGACCTAGCATTTCAATATTATTATTTATTCTGCCTAGAGCATAGTTATTAAAGTTACCCATAGGGTTAAATGCTACCCATGTTAATGATGTTGCACCAGTTATTTCTTTTGCAATTTTATCAAACATGCCTTTATTTGCTAGTTCATTATCATAAAAAACCATTGACATGAATTTTTTAGCTCTTCTTACAGCATTAGCTTCTAAACCTTGATCTCGTGTAAAACCTACAGCTTTAAGAACGCCTTCTTTAGTTCTTGAAACAAAACTTTGACCTGTAGCAACAGGTAAGTCATATTCTCTTCTTTCTAATACTTTAACAAAAGCATTTAATGTATCTTCTACTTCACCCATAACTTCATAGTGTGTAGCCATAGCATTAAACTTTATTAAACTAGATCCTAAATCTCTACTTAGTTCACCTGTTGATGGTTTATTATATATTCTATTATATTCTCCTCTAAGCTCTTTAATTTGTGCATTATACTTATCGGGTGTTATAAGACCTTTTACTCTTTGTTCTTCAACAAAAGCCATCTTCTTTTCTACTTCTTCTAATTCACCATCCATTCTTGGCCTTCCTGTATAGAATACTGGTAGTTGATTTGTAAAGTTACCTGATTCATCAAGCATGACTTTTTTCATAGTTGATGTTTCTTGAGTTAAGTTTTTTACAGATGTTGTAATATCACTCCACATCTTAGATATTATGTTTGGTTTATCCTTTAGATCACTTAATAAGTTATCTTTAATAGTGGGGACTCTACCCATCATTTGATCTCTTTGATATTCAGGAATCTTTTCTAGTAAATCTTCCTCATACATTTTAATAAATAAGTTATAGAACTCTCTTCTAGCTAATGTACCCGCATCAGTTTTAGTAGGATCCATAAGTTCTGCGTACTTTTTATCACGCATATCCTTACCAGACTTTGTTATTTCTCTAACTTTTCTATATTCAACTTTAGGAAATTCACTCTTAACATTTTTTACAACTACACCTGTTGGATTACCTTTAACTCTTTGTGGTTGATCATATGTAGAAGATTCAAAATACTTTGCTCTATATACAGCATAATCTCTAGCTGAAATGCTATTTCTTTTTTTCCACTCTCCATATTTACCATTAGCACTTACCTGCCAAAACTCATGTATATCTCTAGCTTTCTTAAACTCATCTGTATAATAATGATACTCACCATCTACAAGATTACCATCTTCATCTATTTCTTCTGCTCTAAAAAAATCTGCAAATGCTTTTTTCTTATTAGCTAAATCAATATTATATTGAATATCTTCTTGAGATGCTGTAGATAAATCTGTAACATCCCTGTATTTATAAGGTAAACCTGTATCATCAAATAGTTGAAATCTTAGATCGTCTTGTATTTTATTATATAGCTCACCTATAGGTTTTATATATCTTCCTGTAAAATTACCATCTTTATCAAATATAGACATGAAGTCATAAAGCTGATTTCTTTTTAGATTTGGATATAATTTAATTAACTTATTAGCACTATTAATTACAAGTTTATTACGCTGATCAATTAAATCAAGTACCTTTTGTTTTTGGGTTTTATATATTTTATCCATAACAGAAAGCATTGCATCAGATTGAGTAGCCATATCTTGAGTTAATAAAGCAAGTTGAGATATATCAGGTGATCTTCTTACAAGATCATCTAAATCTTGTTCTGTAAATACACTTTGCTTACCACCCCAGTCATTATTAGATCTTTCTCTAATTTTTTCTTTTACAAAATTAATTATAGCATCATTTACTAATCCTTCTCTAAATATTCTTTCTTCTTCAGTTTCATTTTCTTTCTTTCTTACACCTGTTCCTTTTATCTTATTTCTTAATATATCCATCTGACGTATTAATGCTCTTTGTGTAGCATTATGATCTTGAGAATCTTGTATTAAAAATAAAGGTTCAAATGTGCTTAAAAATCTATTGAAATTTAAAGTATAGGTTATGTATTCATCTTTACCAAAATTTGCAGGATCTTGAACATAATTAGCAAATTTTTTCATTTGGCGTAAAGCACCTTGAAGAAGATATGTATATGTAGCAGATCTAGATGCTGGTCCATTATCAATATTTGCAGAAATATATGCTAGTGTACTAGCAATTTCGTCACGTAGTTCCTCTTTGGACATGTCTCTAAATACCGATCGTTCAATTACTTTTAAAGCCTTTTGTTGATCTACTAGAGCAATTCTATAATCTTCTAGTATACCCATTATAGAATTATACTCAGGATATACTAAAGGATCTATTTCTTCAGCTAGTTTTTCTTGATCTTCTTCATACTTAGAACCATCAAATATTCCATCATCAGAATTATCAATTATATCATCTAATTGGTCTTTAGAATATTGATCAACATTTTGTGGTATTAACATATCCACATATGTCATATTCTTAGTGTCGTTTATAAACTCAACTCCACCATCTACCTCAATCTTATCACCATCAGCTTTAACATGAAATGTCTGAGCTCCTGTTAAAGTTCTATTAGTGTTGTATCCCATGTTATCAAGCATTCTTTTTAACATGTTTACTTCAATGCTATTTTGAGAAGAGTTAGTCATTTTTAATATACCGTGTTTCTCTTTTAAAGCACTACCATTTTTTAATGGATGTAATTCTTCAGAATATGCTTTCTTTCCTTGTTCACCATATATAGAGTCTTTACTTACTTTTAAATCAACAATATTAACAACACCTGTCTTATCAATAACTAATAGATCTACAGTTCCTGCAGTTTTAGTATTTGGATCAAACACAACAACATTAGATAATGCAACAGCACCATCAGGAATAATAGGATTATTATTTCCTAAAAGTTGTTCTTGTAAAGAATCAACCACTTCTTTTGCAGCTTCTTCACTCAAAGTTGTTAACCTTGAAGAAGCATCTTCAAAACTTTCATTACCAACAACAGCATCAAATAAAGTTTTTATATCATCATTTACTTCTAGATTAAGAGCATCATTCTCATTATTACTAAGACCTATATAATCAGATGTAGAAGAATAAACCTCACCTGTTGATATATTCATGTATGAATTATCTTTTTTATTATAAGCAACTATATCTCCATTATAATCAGAGTTTTTATTACTTGCTGATAGGTCCCCAATAATATCTTCTGATGATCTAGCAGTATGAAATAAACGTTTTATAAATTCTTTTTGAATATCATTAGACTCTTTTAAAACTTTTCTTACAACTTTATCTTTTTCAGGAGATAATGAATATCTAACTCTACTATCTACTTTACTATCTAATTTAAATTCTATATCAGATGTATTTAAAAGTTTTGCTATATCTGTTAAAGAAGATGTAGCAGTTATAGATTTTGCTGTAAAAGGTTTACCTGTTAAGTACTCACTAAGATTACCTATAACATCTAAGAACCAATCTAATACTTCTTTAATTTTAGTTAAGAAACTTCTTGTTGGAGTTTTTTCATACTCATTATTAAAGTGTCTAGAAAGAGCTTGAGTAACCATCTCTAAATTTCTATCTAGAGGTGTAAATCCTTTACTGTCAGAATATGCAGCATTTATTGCTTGATTCATTTCAGGAAAGTTTTTCTTAGCTTCTTTTAATAAGCCTTCAAATAACTCAGGATTATCTGCTTTAATTGCATCAACAAATGGATGTAGTATTTCTTCTATTGCAGTTTCATCTGTTACTCTACCCTTTATTAATACAGCCAGACCTTCATAGAAAAATGAATTAACCTGATCAAAACTTACATCTGTTTTTGCCCACTTAGGAACTTTATTTTCATCATTCCAAATAGCTTCTGCTTCAGCTTCAGTCATAAGCTTTACACCAACCTGTGGAAACAATCTTCTTAAATGTGATACAACAGCTCTAGCACGTGGTGTATCCCAAGATCTAGACTTTTCTAATAAATCTTTAGGTGTAAATACATTATTTATAACTTGCACCTTATAGCTTTTAGGTGTTCTTGTAATTGTTACAGAGTTTAAAGGGATATTATTAATTTCTAAATACCTTGTAAGTCTTTTTAAATTAGCTTGTAAGAATTCTTCATCGTATTTAAACGTAGCAGGATTAGAATTATTAACTAAATAAAAACCCTGGTAACTATGTAGTATTCTTTTTTCTACAAGATTTGCTAATAAGTTTTCAGAGAACTCTTTTTGCTTTAATGAAAATGCTGCTTTGTTATTTTTAACAAACTCTTTTGCTTGTACAACAGATGGAAATACATCTGTGTTATTTAAATCTTGCCACTTATTGATTATATTATCAGTTTGTATTTCTGATTTATATACTTCCTGTAGAGATTTATACTCTGCTGTATTTCTATTTGGACACTTAGCCATAGTTTATTATAAGTTACATTTTTTAATCTGTTCTACAAACTCCTCTTGATCTTTATAAATACCGTCTTCATATTCTTTAATCAAGTCTTCCAAAGATAATATATTATTGTTTTCTCTCAGAGAATTTTTAATCTCTTTGTTAAATTGTATATTACTATCCCAAAAGTTTTCAATGATTGTATAATTATCATTTATTTCTTCATTGAATTTTTGAAGTTCATTAAATAGATCCGATGTTAGTTGTTGAGCATCTTCATTAATATTATCAAGTTCATCAATAAGATCTGGATCAATATCCGTATATTCTTCTACCTTTTCAACCTTAAGATTTTTTTCAGTTGGTGTAATATCAGCAATATTTTTATCATTGATTTTAACAATACCATCACTAGTAACTTCAATATTAGCGCCTGGTGCTTGTGCAGCTCGCTGCTTTACTTGATCTATTCTATCTAGTTGTTGTTCTTCCTCAACTGTATCTTCTTTCTTCTCTCTACTTTTTACATACTCTCTTACTTGATTATATGTAGGTCTATCACCAAACATAAATCCTATAGGATTCTGTTGATTAGAACCTGTAGTTTCTACTTCGGTATATGTAGCAACATCTTTATCCGCACCTGTAAGCCTATATGTTTTATAAGTTACTTTTGTAAAATCTCTACCTTCAAATGTATCGGTAACACGAACAAAAAGAGGATTTACATCTTCAGATTTAGCAGTTAATGTATCATCTACTATATTTACATCTTCAGGTTTTATAAGATCACCCGTTAATGTAGTAGTAAAATTATAATTGTTCAATAAAGTATTACTTCTATTAGATAGCAAATAACCTTCTATAAATTCAGATTTGAGATCTTCAAAGTTTAATCCAAATGTAGATGTAATAAGTTCATTGTTATTACTTCTCAATGCATTAGATGCTGTATCAACATGATTTAAATATTGTTCCATCATAAATGGTGAGATAGCTTGTATTAAAGACGCATAGCCTATTTGTAATCCATCTTTAACCATCATATAATTTACTATATCTATAGCATCTTGTTTATATTTAACAGAGCCATATAATCTAGCAAATGATGTTTGCAAATCAATCATTTGAGCTTGATTTAAATTTCTAAAAGTATTTGCTTCAAGTAATTCTAAACCTGTTGTATTAGATTGATCATCAGCAGGATTGCTTATTGCAAAATTCTGAACAAAGAAATTATCTTTTAAATCCTCCTGTTCTCTTAATGTATTTATAGTATCAGTGATAGTTTTATACTGTCCACCTTCTACAGTAGGATATATATAAGAATTATTCAATGTTGCTACAGATTGTGAATTAGTATCTAATTTGTTTTTCTGATAAGCTTTAATTGTCAAATAAGATAATAAATCTCTAGATATCTTAGATTCAACTTCTTCAGTAAAATCTAGTGTATTTGTTTTTATACTCTTATATAAATCATTCAATATAGATCTAAAGTTTTCTGTACCTGATACAAAGGCAGCAGGTGCTATATCATTATAAAATTGTTCAAATATTTTTAGATAACCAGACTGCCAAGTAGAACCTCTAAAAACTTTATTTAAATCTATAAGTGCTCCTTTTGCAAAAAGATCAGATATATCATTTACTCTTTTATTTATATCTGCTATATTTTTACCTAATCCATTAGATAATGTAGTAACAGCAGACATCTTAGATGTAAAGTCTTTAATGTCAAGTAGTTTTTGGAACTCTAAAAGAATACCTAATTTTATATCTTCAGCTCTTCCATCAGGTTTATCTTCTTTAACAACTTCCTCTACCGGTGCTTCCTCGGTTATAACTTCTTCAGTTTTTTCTACAGGAAACTCTTCATTATAGTAGTTTATTAATATATCATCACTTATTGATGCAGGTTTTATTTTCCTTACTTCAGTTAGATTATCAATCTGTTGTTTAAGAATATTCTTAACACCCGGATCTGTTTTTTCTTTTTTATTAAAGGCTTGATCATATATAGATGTTATCAATGGATTGTTGACAAGTAACAAACTAGTTTTAAGCGGTATACCTAATGCTGTAGCATTTGCAACAATACTAAGAGAATGTCTGTTTAAACCTAGTTTTGCTGCTAAACGTTCTTTGGCATTGTCTGTCATTGCAGTAATTAAAGAAGATATTATATCTTGCTTTCTATCACCTTTAGTACCATCACTAAGTATTTCATTTAATACTCCAAAATCATTATAAGCTCTATCGTTAAATACAGGAGCCGGTCCTTTTAGTTTTGATTTATACTCAGTTAATAAACTTAGATATGTATTAGGTAATACAATTGCTCCAATTGCAGCACCTTTATTTGCCATCCATGCTTTAATCTTACCAAGTATGTTATCCACATCTACATTATCCTCTCTATTTTTTTCTTTCAACCCTGGTAAAAGTTCTTCTAATACTTCCAGTATTCCAGTTTGAGTTTCTTTATCTGTTAATATTTCCAAACCTGCAGGAGTATATGATATAGGTGTTCCTTCTTTTGCTTCTGTTACACCTCTATTACCCATCAGTGCATACTTATAATCTAGTATTTCATTATTGTATGCTGCTTCATACGGTTCTCCATACTTAGATTTATAATCTTCATATTGTTTTTTACTTACAGGAAGACCTAATGCTGTTAAAGCTTTTATAGACTTATCGGTAAATCCTAAATCATTTAAAGCTAGCATTTCAGCATCTGTATATGAATCTTCTATATTTAAACCTTGGGTCTCATATAGTCTATATCCTTTAGCATATGGAGTATTCTCATTTACTTTTTCATTTACATACTTTATGTAGTCTTTATACTCTCTTCCTTCTGTTGCTCCATACTCATAAAATTTATTATCCTCTACATAGAATTCTTTTATCTGAGTAAATACCTTGTCAATATCAAAGTCAGATCCAGCTATCTCAACCAATTCTTGTGGGAACATTGCACTAGAACCATTTACAGTAGGTAAGAAATCTACAAGCTTTACATTCATTGTAGAGTGATTATCTTGAGAAGGTATACGTACAGCAAACATTTTTGATATAACTTCAGGAATATTAGCAGCTGTATTTTCAATAAGATTTCTAACAGATGCATGGTGCGCTGGAACAAGACCTTCACTATATCGTTGACCTGTAGCTGTTTTAGGATCTTTAGGATTAGTGTATTCCATCAAACCTGTTCTTAATCTATCTAATACTACTATGCCTTCTGCAGGTATTTGATCATTAGTTAAATTACTTAAAGTAAATACTTCTGGTTTATCTTCAAGTTTTTCCCATTGCTTTTCTCTAATTACTTCTGATCTAACTGGATTACCATCAGCATCTACTTCATATACTCTTCTGTATACTTTCATACCAAAATCAGAAACTAAAGATAAAGTCTCTCCAGGAATTTTTTCTGATAATACACCTTTACTAAAGAAGCTTAAAAATAATTCTTCAAACTTATTTACAGTAATAGGATTATTTAAATTATACTTTTGTTCACCGTTTTGTTTAGAAAAGAACTCTAAAAGATTACTACTAGACTTACTAGCTTTAAGTGACTCAGTAGCATAATCTAAAAATATAGATAAGTTAGGTGTTATCTTACCTGTAATTTTAAACTCAGCAACTTCTTTCATTGCCTTATCAAAAGTAAAAATAAGATTTCTGTTATTCTTATATTTTAAAACAAGCCTTCTATTGGTAGCCTTATTATATTCTTCTCTTATTTTACCTACAGTCATATTAAGACCTTCAACTTCTACAGAGTCATCTTGTTCAGAAGTAACAAGAGCTTTAATTTGAGTAGGATCTGTTGTTTCTAATTTATTAGATGGGTTTAATACTTGTAATCCAAAGTATTTTGTTTCTAATGTAGAATAACCATTTTCAAACTCTTCTGTATTATCAAGCGTAGTTAATGAATTTACTTTTTGCTTCATCATTTTAGAAGCACTTAAAGGAGAAGCCATGGCTATTGTATTTGTTTCTTTTTCAATAGCTTCAAGTTTAATTCTTAAGTTGTGTAATGCTTCTCTGGAAGGTTTAGCTGTACCATCAGGGTTAGAAGTTAACTCAGGAGTTAGTACAAATGCTGACATCTTTAAATATGTTTTACCATCAAAGTAAACCATCTTCTTACTGTTTAGCATTTCTTTATTTGAAGCATAACCTCCAGGTTCAAATATTGAGTAAGAAGGAATATACTCTCCTCTTTCAACTCTATCTAATAATTCTGCTTGAGCAGCTGTAAGTTTACCAATACCAAATCTTGTATATCTAAATGCTTTGGTTGTCATATAAAGTTGACCATCAGCTCTATCAATACTCTTACCACCAATTGATGATACTCCAATCGGTTCTTCTAAAGCAACATAACTAATCTCTTTATTAGGATGATTTATACCATACTCAGGTGCTGTAAAATTACTTTCTGAACTATAGAAAGCACCATTTTGACCTTTACCTCTTTTAGTTTTATCAACTGCATCTTTTAATGATACAGCTTGATCTCCAAGTAACACTTCATTTATTGCTGTAGTATTGATCCAATCATTAAAGAATATTTGTTTAAGATTATATTCTTTATCATTAATTAAATTTAATTCTGGAGCAGAAGATAAACCTTTATTAATTGCATTACTTGTTAAATCTTTTGCACCTAACTCTACTAATAACTGATCAAACTTTTCAAACTCATCATTTAATTTCTTCTCTAGATCTTTTTTAAATTGACCTTCAGTTTTATTTAATGATGATAATGCTTCTTTAAGTGATATATCAAAATTAGTTTTTGCTTTTTCTTCTAAACCTTCTTTGATGTTTTGATCTAATAATAGTCCTGTATTATAAAATTTAAATGCTCTTCCAGTATCAGTATCATTATAACCTAATCTTTCTTCAGATTTAGTTTCAGAATTTGACTCACGTTGTATTCTTTTAAACTCATTATCTATTTGTTCTAAATAAATATTAAGTGCTTTTTCAGTTAATTTAGTTTTTCCTTTTACTAACTCTACAGTTTTTATAACAGGAAGTGATAATAAGTCTCCAGTATTTGAAGCCTCCATTACTCTTATTAGAACTGGAGCTAGTGCCGCAGTCATAGTTTGATCTGTTAAATTATCCTCATATTCAACTGTTTCAACTTTACCACTCTTTGTATTATAATTAGAAGTGTAAAAATTTAAAAGTGATAATACAAGTTCTCTAGGAGTAAAGTCTCCATATGCACTTCTGTCTGATATACCTGTTAGTCTTGCATTTATTTCCTCTTCGGTCTCATTTAATTTTCCTACTAAACTACCTGCAATTCTAGTTACTCTTAATTTACTCTTATCAGAAAGTTTTATGAAAGCCGGATCATTTAATAAATAATTATTTTCTAAGTATCCATCTCTAAGATCATTTAGTTCTTCAGTATTATTTAATGCTTCAACTTGTTTTAAGTGGAATGTTGGAAGCTGATGAGCATATACCAAATCTCCATTTGGATTTTTAAATACTGGTGCACCAACTGTTTCATCAAACTCAGCATTGTTTTCACTCATTTTATTTAAACGTGAAGACATACCTTCTATTCCAGGATCAAATATATCACCATTACTTTCTATAGATCTTTGCAATTGTTCTATATCTGCTGAATCTATAGGTAAAACATATTGATTAGCATTATAATTAGTTTCTTGTTTTGGAGTTCTTGATTCTCTATTATACGCTATACTAAAAGCAATATATTTTTTGCTTAATCTTATACCAGTATAGTTAAACAAATCTTGTGATGTCTCTTTAGATATTCTATCTAATTGTAAATCATCAATTAACTGTGTACCTTCAAGATAAACTCTAAACTTATTAATTGCTTCTATTGCTCCATCTTTAAAAGTTTTATCAGATTTAATTTTCTTAGATGCTTGTACCCATGCTTGTGACCATCTTGAAAGTTGTGAGTTAACATCATCTCTATTTGCTGCTGAATATATTAAAGAACCACCTGTATCATCACGTTGCATGAATAAATAGTTTACTCTAAAGTTTTCAAAACCTTTTAATATACTTTGAAGTAATAATGGATTTTTAATTTTTTCTGGTAATGGATTATCAGACTCTATAACTTCAATGCCATTATCACCAATAGTATCTAATAGCATTCTATTTACAACAGCTCCTGTATTTGGATTATCCTGACCAAAGTAATACATGTTCCTTAATATCTCTTTTGAATCACTTAAGTTCTTTACAGCTTTTAACATTCCGTTATAAGCATCCATAAATTCAACAGGAACAATCAATGGTCTACCTTCGCTTAGTTCTTTGTTACCAAAGTAATCTACATCCTCTAATGTAGTAGTTGCTATATAAGCTCTTATACCTTCAGCAAGACTAGCAAATCCACCAATCATTGATGCATCTTTATTAAACTGCTCAACAGTTCTTAATCCAGCTTCACTTTCAAAAAATTCATTATCAAATTCTTGATCTGCGCTTTGTTTAGTTATTATACTAAGTAATGAATTTACATCTTTTTTAATCTCGGATCTGTATAGTTCAAATGATTTACTAACATTTTCAAGTTGTTCTTTTTGAATATCAGATTTATCATCATTAATCTCATTATCTAAACTATAAAGCCACTCAAACTCATCAAGAATATTATTTAAAATTTCCTCTGGAGTAATGTCTTCAACTTCTTCAACTTCTTTAAACTTTGATTCAAGTTCTCTTAATTTTTTTGCTTGTGTTTGTGATGAAACATCTGTTAAAAATGTAGCTGCTATTGATCTAATCATCGGCTCTGCAATAGCACTATCCAAATATAAATATCCTATATTACGGTCTCCATCTTTGTTTGTTTCACTAACAAAATCATATGGAATTAATGCATTAGCTTCAACAGATACACCCTCAATTAGATTTGTAGTAAAGTTATTATTTTTTACAGAAGCTGTTCTAAATTTACCAGAATCTATATTTTCAAAAAGAGTTAATAGTTCATTCTTAGTATATGAATTAAATAATGCTTTTATCCATTCTAATATTCTATTGAATAATGATTTAATACTAGAATCTGTTTTAGTAGATCTTGGATTTTGTTTAAATAATTCAAACTCATCAGCCATGTATTCTTCAAGATATTCTTTTTCTAATCTTGAATCACTCATATCAGAATATGTATCTGCAGAGTTTTTAAATCTTTCTAGTTCTTTTCTATAGCTCTTACCTTCTTTTCTTAACTTAGCTCTAACTTCTCTTCTAGCAATAGATAAATATTTTGCTTGTTGTTCGTCTGTTAAAAGTAATCTATATACAGCATGGAATCCTTCATGATATTTAAATGGATTTGTAGCTCCTGTATATATAGTACCGTTGATAGTTAGACCACCACCTAAATTATATAATCCTAATGCAAAAGCACCAACACGAACACCGCCAGCTTTCATGTTATTACCTAATGTATTTATATCATCAATAGTAATAAAATCAGGTAAATTTGATTTAGCCCAAGATTTAAATTCTTCAATATCAGCATTAGCTTGTTCAGTTGTATTTGCAGGTAATATTTTATTTGCAGCATTTAATTCATCTTCTGCTTTTCTTATTTTTTCTTTTAACTTAATTACCCGTTCATCTGTCCTCATAGCTTTAGCTATAGCAGGACCGGTTAAATCTTTAGTAACTTCAGCTTTAAGTACATTAAGTTGTTCTTTTAAGTTTTCTAATCTTTGATCAGGTGTAAATTCTTCAGCAACTTCAGGTGCAGCTTCAACAACTCTTTCTACTTGTTGTGGTTCAGGTTTATCAATAGCTGCTTGAGCAGATTCAACTGGAACTTTTACACTTTCGCTATTAGTAGATATTGAAGCATCTATAATAGCCTGTTGTCTTGCAGAATCAGCGTTTATAAATAATCTTGGTCTAGCAATAACATCATACTGAACATTAGTTGTTGTTTTATCAAGAATCTCTTGAACACCGGCATCTATTGGAAAAGATTTTCTAAAGTTATTAAATGATATTTTTTGATCTTCTGTAACTTGATTATTAAACTTTTCTAATAGTATATCCATTTTATCTTTAGCAGATGAGTCTGCCATTAAATCAGATATTCCTAAGTATGCAGTTTGTATAGTCTTGTATTTATTTTGACCAACACTTTGTCTTAATTGTAAATTTATTTTACCCCATGGACTAACTTGTAGTTCATATCTATACCCTTTAAGAGATGATGAAATAAATAATGAATCTTTAATTTCAGAATTAAATTCTTTATTATAAGCAATATTTTTTTCTTTAGCTTTTTCTAATTGCTTTACTGTTGTATCATCAGTAACTTCAACATCTAAATTTTCTTGTGTTGTGAGCATTGCTCTATCAACTACACCAATAAATAATTCATTTAATTCATCACTATTAAACTGTTCAGTTTTTAATGGAACAAGTTTATATGTTCCACTAGGTAATAATACAGCTAATGCATACTTCTCAGTAATATTAGGGTTAGTAAAATTATTATTCTCATCTATTTCACCAGCTTTTTCTAAACCTTTATTAACTTTATTTATAAGTTCAACTGCTGCAGCATCTTGAAGATTTGTACGTTCAATTCTTGTTTTATTCTTTCCTTCTCCTTGGATCTGAATTATAACTTTATTACCAAATTCATCTGAAGCATTGTATTTTAACTCATCTGCTTTTTGCGGATTAGCAGCATCAAAAATTAAACCATCAATTGATTGATCTAAAGTAAAACTTTCTGATAATCCAGATAAAGGAATAAAACCATTATAGTCAGAAGCTAATGATTCGGTTGATGTGCTAAGTAATTTATTCTTTGCAAAAGATTTAATAATAATATCTAGTTTTTGTTCATCAGAAATATTCTTACCTTCTTGTATTTTGCTAAAGTCAATTACATTTTTAGCTTGATCAATAGTAAAGTTTATAGGATCTGATACACCTTCAAACTCATAATTATCATTTTTAAAATAGGCAAATATTCCTTCTGGTGAATCTGATGGCTCTAAGTTATTATCAATAAGTTTACCATTAATTCTACTAAGTGTATTACTATTACCAAAAGCTAACCCTATTATAGATTTAGCTTGAATATTTTCTACTAAAGGATTAGAAGGTTGATCTCCAATAGTTAATTTACCTTTAGCTGTTCCTCCTTCAGGATCCTTTCTATATACTATTACTAATTGATCCTTTTCTTCTTCTGTTAAATTAGAAATTATAAACTCATATCGCTCTCTTGCCTTTGCATTTGTCTCACCAGTTTCTCTATTAACATGTGGATATGGTTGTATTATATCTCTAATATCTAGCTTAGATACATTATCTGGTAAATCAACAATCTCTAATTTTTGTAAAGTATAAAAGTTTTCAAACTCTCCAGGTTTTAATTCTTTAATAAAATCTAATCTGTTAGGATCAGAATTTTTATCTGAAGGAATTATCTCTAATATATTTCCTTTAGCCTCAATATCTTTTGGACTGGTTAATACTATAAACTCATTACCATTTCTATCATAAACAAAATTACCTACTTTTAATACGGTATTATCAAATACATATTTTGTTGTATCTGGAACTGCAGCTTCAATTTTTGTAAATGCATTTAGAGCTTGTTCAGATGTTGTAAATAAAGCATCTTCTGCAATATTTAATGAAGTTAATATTTCTGGTGAAATATCTTTTCCAAAGTTATCTTTTATTTTATATGATAAAACTTCATTGCCATCTGAATCTAATGTTTTAATTTCAACAATTGATACGTTAGGTCCTTTTCTAACTACACGTTTGTTAGTATCTCCTCTAACTGTACTTCCTTCTTCAGGTAATAATTCTTTTTGACCTATTAATTCATCAATTGTTAGATTAACAGAATTCAATACTTCTAATACTCCCGGATCATTTCTACCTTCTTCACTTCTCAACCAATCAACTAAACCAGCATCTGCTTTTATTTGCTCTTCTGTTAATGAGTTATCAGCATTAATTAATAAGTCATTTGCTACCCATAATTGTTTAATTGTAAAAAATGCTTCTTTATGATTTTTTCCTGCTTCACTATTTAACCATTCATTATATTTTAATGGTTTTTGATTTAATGATGCTGCCCTAGAAGAATATTCTTCATATGCAAGTTTCAGTGAGTTAGATAATAAAGGAGTAATTGTTTTTGAAACTTGTACTCCTACACCTTCTGAAATATCTTGTAAGTCTTTATTTTCTAATTCTACTTCTTCTTCCTGAATTTCTTCTTCTACTTTATCAGGTCTAGTTGCATTATATATTCCAATCTTTTCATTTATATCTTTTAACTTTTCTGGATTATTAATTGCTGTTACCTCACCACTATCATTATAAAAATTACGTAGCTGACTAGAATCTCCTGTAAGTAAAAATGATTCTACTTGATCTGGATCTGGTATAATATCTAATTTATCTAATTGATTTAATAGTATATTTCTTTCCTGAATACCAACATATTCTTCTATTTGTTTTTTAAATATATTTCTTGCATTTTTAAATGTATTTTTAAAAGTATCATATGATGATTTAAATACTCTATCAAATTTTTCTGGTATTAAGAAAGACTCTAAAGATTCACTATAAACTTTAGCACTACCCTTTAAAGAATTATAATCAATAATATCTCTTAATGCATCCTCTATAACTGCATCATTAACAAAACTATCTTCTGAAGCAGCTAAGAATTTAACATATTCACTAAATGCAGATTTTATTTTATTTGCATTTTTTCTAGCAAATGAACCTTTTTTAGTTAAATTTTTTGGATCTGTAACAATATCTTTAAACTTACTTAACTTTTTAATTTTTTCAGTTTTAAACTTTAAAGTATCTTTATCTTCTTTAAGATCTGATTCTTTTAATAGCTCTGCTTCTGTTGTTAATAAAGCTATTTCTTTATTAATAGATTCAGGACTCATTAACACAGTAATGTCAGATGCAGCCATGTTTTTAAATAAAGGTTCAGTCTCAAGTCTTTCAAAAATTCTAGTACTTCTTTCTAATGCTTTATCAAAACTATCTTGTGTAAACATATACAAGAATCTAGTATGATCATCTGCTAGTTTCTTAAATGACTCTTCTTGATATTCTCTTGATCCTTTTTTAAATGCTGATGGATCAAATCTAGGAGGAATTAGATCATATGCTTTTTCATATCTTTCTTCCATAGTATCTATTTCACCTATCATGGAAGTAAGTTTTTGTCTAATATCTCCTGCCTTTTTATCTTTTTTATTTGTAGAAAATGCATCTGTTAGATCTTGATCAGATAGTTTTAGATAATCTTCTAGCTGCTCTCTAAATAAATCTTGACCTCCTGTACTATATATGTGATATAAAGCTGTAAATTTAGAACGGTCTTGTTCATTCTCAAATTCAAATTTATCAGCATCAAAATTTGCAGACTCTAAGTTTTTTGAAATTTGTTTTTGATTTAAAAAATTAAATTTACTTCTGTCAAAAAATGCACCTGGATCCTCTTCATTAGCTTTCCATGCAGTATTATATGAATCTACTACATCATTTATATATTTTGTTCTTGCTTCTTTTTGTTCTTGATATGCTACTGGATCTTTAATTCTATTATATACAGCAGGTAATCCTTGGAAAAATAGTTTTTGTGGACCTTGTACTATACCACCCATTAAGAAACCGGACATAAAAGTTTCAAAACCTTTTGCTGAGAATTGTTCGTTTATTGCAGAGCCAACTGCTGAATCAAATAATCCTATACCACCAGCTAATGGATCTTCTAATAAACCTGTATAATAAGCTTTAGTACCTGCAGATATAGCTTCTTGACTTACTTCTTGGATACCCTCTCCAAAGTTAGCAGCAAAAAATCTTAACCCATTACCAGCAATCTTTTGAACATTACCTTTTACACCAGCTTTACCAATTGACTTCATCAAACCTTTAAAGCCATCACCAACATATTCAAATGGAACATCTTTATTTCCAGTCTTAATTAATTTAGAAGGTAGACCTTTTAGATTTTGTTTAGTTAATCTATTAAATGATTTTTGAAATCCACCTAAAGAATTACCTAATACTAAATCATTTGTTAAAAGAAGTATTGGAGTGTTAACAAGAGAAGTATAAAAAGCAGATTCATTAGCTCTGTTTTCTATTTCTGTCATTTGTTCAGCTGTTACAGGATCACCAAAATTTTCAACAGACTTTAAACCCATCCCTGTTTCAATCATATCATTATATGCAAAACCTCCTTCAAGTTTTGCTTCAGCAAGAGTATAGTTTAAACGTCTTACATCTCTATAAAAAGCACCTGCAGTTTGAGAAGCCTTGGCAAGATTAGTAAGATTCTGAGCTGTATTAGCTGTAGTTTTCCAATTTCTTATAGTAGCAGCTGTTTGTGGAGCAATTATATCAGCTCCAAAATTTAAACCTGATTTTACAGCTCTTCTAAAATCAAATGCTCTATCAACATTATTAAGACCTTTTGCAAAATTTCTTGATGCATTCAAAGCTGTACCTATACTAGTAGTTAATGCACCAAGTCTTCCTATATTTTGACCAGTTCTAAAAGCAGCAAATGGAGATGTAGCACCTCCGGTTCCTGCAACTGCTAATGCTAATGCAGCTTCTTCTACAGCTATAGAACTAATTGTACCAAATGTATATGCACTATTTAATAAAAGATTATTGGTAAATCCAAAAACACCACCTCTGCTTGAACTACCAATCATCATTGCTTCTTCAAACTCTTCAGCTGTTGTTGTATCCGGTCCTGTAAAATATGAATCAGAATCAAATAAATCACCATAACTTCTGTAAGCACTTTTAAATGCGCTACCTACTAAACTAGTAAATTGTCCGCCCATTCTACTTAAATCATCCCACATTGTAGAATTAGCATTGTAGTATTCTTCATTATTTGCATATGGAGAAAATCCTAGTTTATTAAATTTTGGATGATTATAATATCTTAAAAATTGAGTTTGTTTTGCCGATGCATATTGTGGTGCAACAATTCCAGGTAAATCAGATTTATCAATAGGTGCATTAGCTATACTTTGCAAATACTCTTTATCAGAAGGTGTAATTGGATTTTGTTGTTTAACTGGATCATACGTATTTGATGAGTATGAAGGATTTATATCAGCATAATTACCAACAGTTTGAACATTAGAAGTACTAATTATATCACCCATTGCTTTTATAGCATCTACTCTTTCCTGATCCAATAAAGCAATTTGATTATCAATTATCTCTGTATCAAATAATGATTCTATTGGTGTAAACTCATAACCAACATTTGGAATACCATTATCTGTTCTTTCATTGCTTTTAATCTCAGTACTTAAACTACTATTGTCCAATTGATTTATCATTTATTTTAATATAAATTATGTTGTAAATATAAACTATTATTTACTACCGTTCATCTTAACGTCTCTTGCTTTTTTCTGATCATTCATGTTTTTATTTACTTCAAATGCAGTAAATATTGTTTCATTCATAATTTTATCAAATTGCAAACCTTTATCTGACTGACCACGTAAATCTATAATTCTAGACATTTCTTCCGTAGGTGTATATTGCCCGCCATCCTGATACATATTAAATTTATAAGTAACATAATAATAATCATCAGCTGGTTTGGTTATTGAATAATCACCTGTAGGCATACTATCAATACCCGGATATTTTTTATCTACAAAGTTATTTGTACTAAGTTCTACTTCACTCATTAATGGCGAATAATATTCTTGTGATCTTGCTTTAGGATTAACATCTTCTTGTTGATCAAAAATTATAGTAATACCATCCTGAAGAGCTTCTATCTGATCACTTGTAAATACACCTGTTTCAAAACTTTCTCCACCTTTTTGAAAAGAATTTAACCATTGTGCATTTGGTTTTATTGTAATACTAGCTTTTGATTTTGTAAGATCATCAGTTGAACCAAATACAGGACTATATTCTAATTGAAATTGTGGTACATTCTTAATACTGGTTTTAGTTGCTTTATCTGTTGTCAAATAAAAATTAACATTATCAGCAAGAACATCAAATAATTTATTAGCTAAATCACTTTGCTTTAAATAATCTTCTTTACTTTCAACTTGATCTCCTACTACAATTCCATATTTAGAACCTCTTGATTCAAGACTATTCTTTTGCATTAAAAGCCTAATAAAGTCTTCTTTGGCATCATCAGACATTGAAGCAGGATTTACATCTGTTGCATATATTGGATATGGTTCTAAATCATCATCTTGTCCAGATCTTCCCCTTCTAGCATCTAGTAGTGAAGGAAGACCAGCATAATTTTTACTATTTTTTAATTTATTATTTAATATTTTATATGCTCTCCTAGCATCATTTTCAATAGTAACTTTATCTAAAGTAGTAGAAGGTCTAGCACCTGATCCTAAGTCTCTTATATCAGTACTTTTATTACCTTCATTATCTACATATACTTGTAAAGGTGCTGCACCGCCAAGAATCTTAGAACCAGTTCTCATTACCCCAGAAGTTTCTCGAATTATATAATCAGAACTTGATGTACCTTTATCTATACCGTATAAATCTACATTTGTTAACTTACCTTTTTCTGCTAATTGTAAAGCTTTAGCAATATATTCTTCTTCTGATACTTTACCATTTTTATCTATAATATCTGGAAAACCAGACTCTAATAATAAACGTGAATTATCTTTACCTTTACCGGCTAAAGTTTCTTTTTTAACATTTTGATATAATTTTAAAACTTCATCATTAGCAGAGGTAAAATTTTTATATAAAGCATCTTCTTGATTAGATATGCTATTCATACCATGAAGTTTATTATAAAAATTTGTATACTTTGAGTCTGCAATTAATGAAGGATGTTGTTTACTTGCCATACTTGCACCTTCTTGTTGATCTGTAAAGCTGGTAAAGTTATCTATTTCTTTTTCTATAGCATCAATGTTTATATAGTTACCAAATTCATCTTTTGCTTCTAATGCTTTTCTTATTTTTTGTAGTGATCCGCTTACAGTTTCTCCATTATCTAATGTAATCGTATAGGAGCCGGTACCTCCATCTCCTTTTGGATTAAACATAAGCTTACCATCTATTATGGTTTCTATCTTTTGCTGAAGAAATTTATTAGAATCTTCACTATATATTTGTGCATTTTCTAATTGTTTATCGCGTATTATTTTACCTTCATCATCTACAGCAGCTAATATTTGTGATGGACCTCCTGCTTTAGCTTTTCTTTGTCCTAACAAATCAACAAGCATTTTTTGCCTAGGATCTAATATTTCACCTTTTTCCATAGCTAATTTTCTTTTATTAGCTAAATCTAAGTCTGATCTATATTTTATTAATTCTTTTGCACGTCGATGCCTAACTTTATCTCTTTTAAGTTCATTAACTTTATAATCTAAATTATAATCACGCATACTAAAATCACGTGCAGCTTTAGTTAAATCACTACCAATACTATTCATCAAAATTAATTGATAAGCTTTTTGCAGTGTACCATTATAATCTTTAACAGGAGTTTTTGAAACATCTTTAATATTCTGCATAGATGCTAATGCTGCTTTTGTAGCCTCATATGAATTATACTGTTCTCTCATTATTTTTTCATCTTGAGAACCAGGTATAATACCATTATTTTTTGCATATGTCTCCCAATTAGTTACACCATTAGCTTCTCTCTGTAAAGCTTTGGTTGTCTTTTGCATTAAGAAATCATTTTGTTTTCCAATAAGATCAATAGTTTGTTGGGCCCATGCTTGTTGTCCTTCTTGAATAGATGAAAACTCTCCTGTTCTAACTCCTTCATCAGCAAAGTCTCTTCCTTTAACAAATGCTTGAGTATAATAAGCTCTCTGAACTGCAGGATCATCAATAAATCTATTCTTAATCATTTCTAAAGCTGGTCCTGTAACTAACTCACCATTGGTTTGTGTTATAATAAAATCAGCATCTGTATTAAAACGTCTATTTTTACCTTCGCCTACAAATAAATTCATAGGTGCGGTTATCTTTAATGGAGGATCTAGTTCAGATAAATATTTTTCTGCCATCTGATATAGATTAACATCATCAACATACCTTGGCATTCCCATAGCAAGAGCAGCATCACCAGATGCATTTTGAAAATCTTGCATCTTATATTGTAAATCTTTTATACCAGTTTCCCACCATTTACCTCTTTGTTCTTCATCAGGAGAATCAAGCAATCTATTTGCATATGCCATTTCATTCTGATAATTAGTGGTATATAACATGTCCTTTACAAGAAGATCATCTTCATAAAAAGGTGCAAATACAGCTTTTGCAGAATCAACATTTTGTTGTATAGATAAATCTAAACCTGATATTTTTTCAATAGAAGGTTTAATCTGTTCTATATATTGTTCTCTCTTATCTAAATTATCTTCTCTAGATAAAGGCGCATAAACAATTTTACTATATAAGTCGTTTGTTGCTTGCCAGTTTCTATTGTATTTATCTTGTCTAGATTGTAATACACTAGATAAAAATTTATAATCTGGAGTAAACGGTTTAATGTCTGGTAAATATGTTTCTACTCCTGGTACGTATGTTGACATAATATAAAATTAATCAAATTTTTTAAGTTTAACAAAATAAATCATAACACTTTTAAAGTTTACAATTCTACTCCCATCTTACCTGAGTAAAATGGAACTGCCATTTTTTTGGTTTCTAATCCATTCTTTGCACGTCTGTTTAATAATCCAGATGCCAATGCTTGAGCTAATTCTTGCTGTCCCATTGTTGAAAAGTTATTCGCTGCTGAGTTACCTTGACCTGTAAATTTTAAATAATCTTGAAACGTTGGCGCTTTAGTTTGTCCTGTTGATCTTTGAAATTTAGAATAAGCGTCAAAAAATTGTTGTTGTCTTTTATTCTGATCAACTACTGGAGCAGGTTGAAATGCTTTAGGACTTGTAAAATCTATAATCCCACCTGTAAGAGGGTTAATATTAAATTGATCAAACAAAGGATTTATGTTTGCTGTATATGCTCTATTAGTAATAGCTGCATTCTGCAACTCTGCATTTTTAGCAATCTTCCAATTCTTAAAGTTATCAGCAGCTTGTAGCGCTTTATTTGTATCATCATAAACACCTATAGTGTTTCTTTGATTTATTAAATCTACTTGCATATCCATTGCAGCTTGTCTACCTGCAACTGAATTCATAGTTCTAACATTATTCTGATTTACTGTATTAATAGTTCTAGCAATATCTTTTAATGTATTCCCCTGTATGTTTGAATTAGCAATAGCTGCTGCTCCACCTGCTGTTCCTAATGCATTAGCTATTGTATTTTGAGCACCTAATGCTGCATTAACACCATTCCTAAAATCATCTAATACATAATCTATTTTAACAGGAGCCATATCAGGTCTCCACGGTAAATATAAATTATCATCAGTTAAGTTAAGTGCTTGAAGATTATTTACATCTTGAATCCACCAATCTGTTTGTGGATTAGGAGCTTTATTTACATTTGGTATTTTATAATCTACCTTTTCTTTAATAGGAGGATCTGAATCTAATATAACTGTTTCACTATCTGGTTCAGTTACATCTAAGAATTGATTTAAAGTATTATTACCATAAAAGCCATCTGCTCTTGAAATAGTATTATTTTCAAACCAGTTTGTTTTTTGAGAAGGTCCTTCTGCTCTATAAGATAAAAATGGATTTTTACTTTCTTTATCTTCTATTGCAAGTGTTTGGAAAAATATTTGATTTAATTTAGTATCTTCCTCATTAATATTATATCCAGAATACTTATTAAAAAGATCTTGTGAATTTTTATTTTTAGCACCTTTATCAAGTTCTTTTGCTAATCTTTCATCTTTACTAGCAGCATCTGAAATAATATAATTATTTTTTTGATAGTCCAAAAACTTTCTAACCATATCTTCTTTAGATGGAACATTTTCAATACCTCTTGATTTTGCTGATGCAACAAAACCTGTATATGCTCTATCAACAGTATTCATCCATTGCGGATCATTGGATGTAAATAACCTTTCTAATTTATTATATTTATCTACACCTTTTAGATCTTTATTAGCCGCTTGTTTTTCAACTAATTTAATAATAGTTTGACCTTGTGCATTTTTAGTTTTAACAACATCATATCGTCCTGTATTAAGTTTGTTTTGAAACTCTTGACGTTTAGGATGTGTAACTGGTAATGGGTTAGCAGGTATATCTGCGGTCTCTTCTGTTGTCTCTTCTTCAGTACCTACAACTTCAGCACCTTCTGTATCTTCAGGAAAAAGCATAGAACCATATTGAAAAGCATCTTCTTCAGATAATTGTTCTCCTCCTTCTTGAGCCATTGGTATTTCTGTACCGTATCTAGCCATGCCTTCTTCCATAACAACCGCTTCATCATCATTATCAACTTGACTCATCAGTTGCTGAAGCATCATTACCTGTGCTTGTCTTTCAGGTGGCAATGCAGCCATTGCATCCATTTGTGCTTGTTGCTGAGTTATCTTTTCTACATTAGCTGTAAACTCAATAGGGTTTTCACCTAAAGATACTATATAAGGATGAGAAGCTAATGGAACACCATCCTGAAATTTTTTCTTTTCTTCTTGTTTAAAAGCAAGTTTAGATAAACCCATACTGTATTTATTCTTCATAAGGTCTACACTTCTTTTTGTTATATCATCTGAATGCTCATCATTTATAGCATCATATAACTTATTTAGTGGATAGTTTTTTGAAATCTTAGCTGGAGTTTTTTTCTTCTTACTGCTTATTCCAAACTCTGCCATTTCTTTTTTGTCAAACTTCATTTTATCTGTATCAGAAAAAACAAATGATCCTTCAGGTAAAAACATTGGAACACCACCTTTAGAATGTCTTGGTCCCTTTATATCATATAAACCAAACTCACCATCATTATTAAGATCTGTTAATACAGTTTCTCCACCCTCTGCTTCTATATTGGCTTCATCTCTAGGTACACCAGATAAACTATATCTCACATCTGCTTGACCTTCTTCATTAAAAGCTACACCAGTATAATAATCTTGTGGTACAGTTATTAAACCGTAATCATCTTGATCACCTGTAACCATCCCGCCATTTTTCATAGTATTTTTTTGAACTACAGTATTACCTTTTAATTCAAAACCTTCTGGTAATTTATTTATTTTTATTTTAGCCATAATTATAAAAAACTTATATCTGCACCTGCTGCAATTAATTTAGCAAGCATATCTGAATCTACTTCAATTTCTCCACCTTCTTTATAAAACTCTTCTTGTTCTACTTCTCTTAACTTTTGCATAAACGCATTTATATCCATTCCTGTTTGTGCTTTAGGTAATTCATGAACATATCCCATCTTATCCATTCTAACATGATCTTCATATTTATCAGCTTTATAACCTTTACCTGTTTCAGGATCATACATTATATGAGGTTTAAACTCACCACCCTTTTTCATATTAGCTTTAATATTCTCTTGAACTTCTGGAGGTAAAGCTCTAAAACCTGGATTATCTATACCACCACCATATTTGGTTACACCTGATGTATTTCCCATATAAAGTCCTGTAACATAATCTGCTTCAGGTGCATCATAGTATGGGCCTCTAAATCCTCTTTTATTAAATGGATCTGCTGCAGTTGCATAACTTTGATCAGCTATCAAATTAAAATCTCTTTGTTTTTCTGCTTCTCTATATCTTATATCTCTATTAAGTTTATTAAACTGATTAAAAACATTAAATGCAAGATCACCCATTTCTCCGTAACCTTCAACAAATCTACTATCCATAATTCTATTAGCAAGACCTTGAAGTTTATTTGTTCTTTCTACTTCAGGAGGTACAAAACCCGTTGGTCCAGAAACATTTGGATTTCCAAATCCAGTATTAATAAATGAATTTGTATTAAGATTTTGAAAAAACTGTGAACCCATACCAGAACCAGTACCCATTTGAGCTTTAGGTATATCACCACCATAAGCCATTTCTAAAAAGTTTTTAGTTGCATTTGGAATATTCACACCTAAATTAAATCCTGAAGTCATTGACTCTTCTATTTTCTTTTGTTTTTCAAGTTCTTCTTCATAATCTGGAGCTTTGGCAATCGGTCTACCATATTCATCATATCCAAATGTAGTTCCTGTTTGAATACCTTCATCTGTAAAAGATTTCAATGCTTCACCTTTTGATGCATCAAATAATCTTTGTGGTGTTATTTGATATTCATTAGGATCATTAGGATCTAGTTTAATATTATAATCATAATAATTTGGTATTCTTTCTTTTTGATTAGCTCTTTTTGATTTTATATCTCTAAAGAATCCATCTTTTAAACCATCCTCATCTTTATCTTTACCACCAAATAAACTTGAATAAGCATCAGCTGCTACATAAGCTGCTTCTGCTAAACTAAAATTGTCATTTGATCCTCTTAATAAAATTGGATCAATATATCTTGGAGAAGATATCCAATTCATATTTCTACGTATTCTAGGATCATTTGTACCACCTCTCTGATACATTTCCATACCATCTTCAGCTTTACCCATTGCTTCTTTAATAGCTCTATCTCTATTTTCTAAGTATGCCGCCTCACCTTTTTCACCACCGTATTCAGCTTTATTCCAGCCAGCTGCATTCTTTGCAAAGTTAGCCATTTTTACTATAGATGGTGGGTATTCATCTGTATTAGCCATAACTTTATTGTATGCTTGTTTAACAGTCATACCACGTTGTTTAGCCCATTTAGTAAACTTACCTTTATTTTCTGGTTTTATTTCTATACCGGATTTTGCTAAAAGAGTTTCTTCTGCTAAATCTACGTCACCTTCTTCTTCTTGCATGCTTTGCATTCTTGCAAGTTGTTCTGGGTTTTGTGTAACCTCTTCTCCTGTAGGTTCTTCTTGTTCAATGTAATCTTCTGCTCTTTGTAATAATGGAACTATTTCTTCCATTGGCATTTCCATTAAAGTTAATGCTTGTGTAATAGTTGCTGCATCAACTTTATCTTTTCTAAGTTTGATTACAACTTCAATAGGTTGCATTCCCTCTTCCATTGAAGAGTTTATCATTGATGCTAATTGTTGAAGTTCTGGTTCTATTTGTTGACCGCCTTCTTGTTTCTTTGATAAATAGTTCACTTTGATAATAGTTAGATTACACTATTAATATACAAATAAATAAAGTAAATTACTAATTTTTAACCGTTTGGATTCTTCAAAAGATAAGTCATTATATAGTTAGGAGCAGACATGCCAAACTGTTTTGCATTTTTATAATGTATTCTGTTAAGTTTATCGTAAACTTTTTGAGCTTCTATTTGATCAGCTTTATTATCAAAATCTGAATTTATATAACTTTTATATAATTCTAATTCTTCTACTTCCCCACCCTGTCTTTTAATATTAGGTATCTCCATTAAAGTTTTTTGAAAATCTTTAACCCTAACAGGAGTTTGTTTATACCAATTGCTATCAGCAGCTTCTTTAGCTGCTTCATTATACTTTCCTTCTTTAAGTAATTTCCAAGTATTTTTATGTTCTTTATACCAATTTTTTCCTAACTGAAAATTTACAGATGCTAATGCATTAATTAATCTTTCATCAGTATTACCTATTTCTTCAGCTTGTTCTATTGCTGCATTATAAAACTTTTTTGTATCTTGTTCAAACCATCTATTTACTTGTTCTTGAGGAATAGATGTTCCTTTAGGATATTTTCTTTTTTCAGCTTCTGTAAGTAAATGACCAATACCTCCTGTTAATTTACCCTCACTATCAATATAAGATCTCTTACCTTTCTTCTCTGTAAATCCTTCTCTTTGTTTTATAAGCTCTGTAGCAGGTTTAAACATTTCATAACTAAATGTATCATAAAAAGGTTTGCCTGGTGCAAAAAGATTTTCCATAGCAAGCTTTCCTGCAAAAGTTTTATACTCTTTTGGTTCAGAAATAGGAACATTAAGAGTTTGATTTATTTGTAATGTTCTACCTCTTATACCTGGATTGGCTTTTATAAACTGATCTTTACTTACACCTAAACTGCTAGCCAATTTATTAGCAATACCATCAAATGTATCTCCTGATTTAACTGTATATTCACCACCCGTTTGAAGTTTAGCTATTAACCCTTTTGTTTGAGATTCTAAATCTTTTGGTATATTAGCATCTATCCATCCTTGAGGTAAATTTTTTCTTCTTGCTATATCAATAAATTCTTCTGCAGTATCAAATCCATAATTATTACCATGTATGTTTACATATCTAGAAAATTCTTTAGGTTCTTCAATATCTGAATATTTATAAGCTTCTTTTGGTACTGGTCCTTGACTTTTAGGATATACTTTTACTGGGTCATATACTGGAAATACTGAAGCATCATTATCGGCATTACTTCTATAAAATTTCCATTTATCTGGTTTTATATTTCTATGTAATAATACTGGAGGAGCATCTTCACGATAAATAGTATTTACACCATGTGTGCCAAAAAGATCTCCTACTTGTATTAAATCTTTATTAATAACTTTATTTCTATCATCTAATGATCCCATTTTAATAGGACCATCATTATCTGGAAAAGTATTATACAAATTTCTAGCGCGTCTGTTTGCATAATCTGGATTAAAATTTTTAAAAACTTCTTCTATATTTTCATTGTCAATAAATCCTGACTGGACAAGTCTATCGGAATAATACGGTTTATAGTCAAATTCACCATCCCCAACATTTTGCTCATAAAACTTTGCCTTTAAAATAGCATTATTATATAAAGCTAAACTGTCCTGAGTTGTAGCTCCACCAAATTGTGCTGTAGGTAAAGCTTGACCTTGTTCATCCATAGCAATAATATTCATTAGATTTATAAGATCTTTTTCTGATTTTGTATTACGTAGTAAATCTTGAAAGTGTTTGTTTAATTCTATTCTTGTGTTTTCTTTTGCTTTCTGTAAGTGTTTTTCTGTAAAGTCTTCAGTTCTTGCATCATATATACCTTCCTCTTGTAATAAATATCTAAGAGGTTGTAACCTATTAATATATTCAGTGGGTTGTGTATAGTAATATTCTTCTTTAGGTATACCTAAATCATTGTCTTTTAATGTAGACATTAATAAATCTTTTGTGGGTTGTGGTATTCTCTTTCCACCTTCATCAGCTGCATGACCCATTTCATGTAAAGGTATTGTATTATAACTCCATGGTCCTTGTCTACCTTTTGAATATTCAGGTCTTAACATAATCATACCCGGATACTCATCAGCATCATATACACCTTGTACATCACCTGGTGTAGGAGATATATCACTTGATTCAGGAAGAAATCTTACAGGTGTATTTCTTAAGTTCATCAAACGTGCTCTTCTTTCATTTGCTACTTTATTAGCATCATACGCACCTGGCATAAAGCCGGTCATTTCTTTACCAAGTCTCTCTAAATACTTATCAGATCTTATGTAAGAATCAAACCAGTTTCTTTGCTTTTGTCCCTCTTCATTCATTTGACCTCCACGCTGAGCCATTGGTACTTCAAATACCATGTCACCAGGAAACTTATAATCTTTACCTGGTTTCATTAGTTTTGTATTACCTAAGTTATCTGTTCCTATAACAGGGAAGTCTACACCCTTCATTGTAATATTACCAGAAGGTATAACATTAAAAGGGTTATTTACATCAGGACTATCAGCTTTATAACCATCTACGGAAAACATTCCAGTTACATAAGTAAACTGTTCGTTTGGCCCACCTGGTAACCCTCTACTTTCTTTATGCTCAAATTTTCCTTTCATTATCTTCTAGATAGTAATAGTTTAGTATTATGTAATCTGAGTAACATCTTTCTATCTAAAGAATTTGTTCTTCTTAATAATACATGGTTATAGTAATGTCTAAACTTCTTATGTTGCAACTGTGCTTTATTATAATTAAGATTTGTAGGATTTAAGTTTCTTATATATCCATTGCACTCTGTATCAAATATAGCTTGTTGTGCATTTGTAAATTCACCTCTATCATTTGTAATATCATAGAATTGATTGAATCTATATTTCTGTTCTACTTTAGAACATAGTATCTCAAAACTATTAGTGTTAATAATAGGATAGCTTAGTTCTAAAATAGGATTATTAAATGGTGTAGGAATTAACTTTAACAAACCAGATACTTGCTCATTATTATAAATGATTGACTCGTCAAAGTTAAAGTTTAGATCTTCCCATCTATCATCACCACATGCATAATGTAAGTCTCCTTTATATACATATGTTTCTAATTGATATTCAATACTTCTAACCGTATTTACATTTTGACCTGAGTTCTCAATTAAATCAATTTCCCATGGATATGCAACATCATAGTAATTAGCAAAGCTATCACATCTTGCATTATGTCTCCATAAAGTACCAATCTCAAAACTTGGTTTTGTTGTAAATGCTTCAGAATAATAACAAAGTTGCGGATCTAAGTTTACGTAATCAGGATCACCTACTTCATAAATATCATCACATGTTCCAGTTATATAAGTTGGAAGACTTGGATCAAGTGATGGTGGGCATTCACATATGACCTTTCTACATATAGGATAGTAATCTAATGATAATGGTCTTTGAGGAACAGGAGAAGTAAAATAACCTGTTGTTATATCTGGATAAACTAAAGTATAACCTGGATTAAAACATTGAGCAGTCCATAGTGTACTACATAACATATCTGCTAAATAACCAACTGTACTCAATATAGTATATGCATCAGGAATTTCAGGACTAGTATTTTTTAATGGAACTAAAAATTGTTTATCGTCAGTTGCATATGGTCCAGTTGTACAAGTTAATGCATTTATCATATCCTGGAAATTTGCAGGTACAGCTGATGAATTTTCATAAACACCTACACCATAAACTTCTTGATTAGGAATTGTATTTTGCATTTGACATGCAAGTGGTGTTGAAAGAACAGTTGCCAGTCTACTTAAATGTATTATCTTTTGTTCAAAACCTGTAGTAGCAGATCTATCTCCTAACTGACTACCAAGATTAGGTGGATTAATAGCTTTTATATCAATTAAATCTTGAGCTCCCTGAAGTGTTGCTGGCATATTTTGGGTAGTTACCGCACCTGCTCCTTGTGCATCTAAAATAGAATGCCAAACAGGATTACCATAAAAAGGATCACCAGGAGTTTCATTTTGTAACCAACCCATTAATATAAGTATTTTACTTACACTATCAAGTTCTCTAGACATTGAATACTTATTAACACCTGTTATTAATTCAAAATCAAAAAATGTTGTAGCAGCATGATCAGATGTTGTTTCTGATGTTAATAAAATTCCAACCTGAAGATGATTATTAGACATCAACCATCTAGTTTCAGAATCTTGCAACCATTGTGATAAAATACTTAATTGAGCATATGCACTTGATGCAGTATCATTTGGATTACCTGCTGCAGTTGATGCATCTAAAGTAAATACAACATCAATCGGACAACCTGTACGTTGTAAATCAACGTCTTCTTCAAGTACTGTTACAATAGACGGAGTACTTTCACCTTCTATCTTTTCACATAACTCTGTAGATGGATTATAATTATATCCTGGAGGACATTGTGCTATATCTGTAGGTTTAGTTTTTGTTGTAAAGAAATGATTTATACTTGGTAAAGAAAGTTCTGGACACCAATCATGGAATGATATCCAAGCTTTTGCTTTGGGATCATAACTAACTGTCCAACAACAATCATCAAAATATGCAGGATCACCTATTTCAACAGGAAAACTATATCTACCACTATCTGAATCAATTGATATTATAAACCCTGTTTCTTCTGTATAAGATACTCTGTTTAAATACTCTTCCTTTATTTTAAAGTCTTTCTTCATAAAGTATACTATATCATCATTGATATCATATACTGATTGGCATCCTATACCTACAACAGGATTATCTGCTAGTTTAGAAAACTCTAACTCTGGAAATTGTTTTATTAAATTAGATGGTAAATATTTATTAAACCACCATTTCATACCTTGATTAGAAATTGGATCTAACCCCTTACCTGAATACTGAAATATTTTACCTTGTGCTTGAGATATATAAAATAATCCTGAAGGAGTACTAATAACACTTCTCATGCTTTCGTTAGATCCATACTCATTTGCTATTTCAGAGTTTGCAACATTTTGCATTGCTCCTTTAAATAAACCTCCATCTCCAATAGTAACTTTATTACCTAGCCCAGTTTGCAATTGATCAACACCAGGAAGTATTCTTGGTGATTGATATGGAAAAAACATAATAGCACCAGTTCTATTCATTGGTTTTATTACACTTATCTTATCTTTAAAATCTACATAATTTAAAGGTAAGAATACTCTCCAGTAATCTTTTCTAGCCTCTTGCATAGATCTTAAAGAATATATCAATCTCTTAGGACGATATACATAACATTCTTCAGCTGTATAAGGATCATAGTATAAAGGTTGTATTTCACCAAAGCCTGATAATTGTGTTGGAAATTTTGTTGCACTTAATGATTCATCATACTTATAAAAATTATCTATCTTTTGTATCTCTGCATGGAATAAAGCAGTAAGATCATTATAAGTATATGTATCATATATTCTTGCAGCTGGTCTATCTTCCCAATCTCTATAAGCTAAATTATATTCTGATTCAACAAAGAAATCTAATACACCATTTACGTGAGTATACATATATGCATAAACCATTGCAAATGCAGGATTAGGATCGCCACCTCTATTAAAAATATCAAGCGGATTATTTACACATGTATTTGATCCTCTATCTAAATAAAATTTATCATTTGGTAAATTAAGAATTGATCCTCCAAAAAATAAATTACCAACATCTATTAATTTACTAATATCATATTTTGTAGAATCTAACCAAAATCTTGGATAAGGGATATTAACATGCTTTGAATAATCATATGAAAACTCATCAGGTTGACCTAATAAATACTGAGCAAAAATTGGCATTATTACTTTTTCAGTATATCTACCTATATAAATATCACCACTAAACATAAACTCACTAGTAAGTTTAAGTTCTTCTGGTTTTGTAAAATCAATATATTGTATACAATCTCTCATTGGTATTTGTTTAATACCACTAAGCTGTCCATACTGATTATCTATATTAAACTTTAATGCACCATAATGTGCAGAAATAGGTCTCTTTTGTTGAGTGTTTATAAATTCTCTATAAGTAGGATCATAACCAACAACTTGACCATTTTTGTCAACAGAACCACTAATTTGAAATCTTGATGTGTCTTCTATACTAGGATCATCTATTTCTCTATCTAAAGAAACAGCTACAGTAGTTGGTCTAAATAAGTTATTTATTTTATACTTACCTTCATCAAATAATTGAAATGATTGACCTATATAGTTTGAATCATTATTTTTAGATCTAAATGTATTTGAATAATCTATAGGTTTAAATTCAGTAAAAAACCCGTGTGAATTATATTTTAATGCAAAATCTCTTAATGATAATTGATTATATATAAATTCTATTAATTCATCTGCACCTATTGATATATATGTAGATGACATTGCTAAACCAACAACACCTTTAAGCACAGGATCTAAATTTGAAAAATCACTATCTTTTGTTGTACTTACTCTATAAAGAGTTGGTTGTACACCCGCACCAGCAACAGAAACACTTGCAGCAAGTTGAGTACCAAACCAAGTAGTATTGGCTGCACTAGTTCCAGCACCTCCTGAAAATAAATCAGCTAGATTTGTAATTGCACTTCCAGTTCCATCAGTTTGTAGTATATATACTGCTGTACCTGGTTCTGCAGCTGCGTTAACAACACCAGCAGCACCAGCAACAAAATCACCACCGCCAGCTTTTGATGCACTTTGCTGTTCTATTTTACGTGTACCATTTATTTTCTTTAATGCATATCCAAAACCAGCAATAAGACCAACAACTACTGCTACATTTCTAAGTAACTTAAATTGCGGATGGTTTTCTGATGCTTTAAAACTACCAGATGAATTACCATGCATCTCACCATATATCTTTGTTTCATAAGCATTTAAAAATGGTTTAAAGAACATGAGGTCAGGAGAAGCAAAAGTAAATACATCATTAGTGTACCCTGATAAAGGAGGATACTCTTGTATACTTTCAGCATAATTATGACAATCTTCAGTTACAACATCATCATCATTACCTCTATCAAAAAAGTATGGATCAGGTCTTAAATCATTATAAGGATAGTTAGGATATAATCCTTGTACATTTCCACCAATTAAATTATCTGCATTAGGTATTCTATACTTACGCATATTTCTAAACAACCCTTTTGCAAGAATTGACTTAGCACCTAGTCTAGAACCTCTAAGTATTTCATAACCTACTACATTTGGTATATATGTACCATCATTATACTTTGGTCTACCTATATTAGTAAACTCTACCCCAAGTATATTTATAAAGTCACCATTATCTGAAGTTATATATAAAGGAGAGTTTGGACCAGTACCTTTTTCTTCACTTGGAAACTTATGATGTCTAATTGGTTTACCACATAAATCAAAATCTGGATTTGTAGTTTCACCAATATTTATACCTGTAGCTGGGTCAACATATGTTGAATCCCAAACTTCTGGTTTATCAGCAGAATATCTTTCGGTAGATTCCCAATATGCCATTTCACCTCTAGCTGTAATGGTTGATCCATCTAATTGAGGAATATTTAATGATTGAGTTATTGTTCCTGTATTATATATTTTATAAACCTCTTCTCCGCTTGTATTAATAAGATTATCTCCTACTACATCTGGTCCTAATATAACATCTGTTTCTTTCTTTACATCTCCATTAGGTAATGTAAAATCTTTTGCAGGTCTACCAGGTATATGATATGAGCTTGATCTTTCTCCTGTATTATAAATCCAACGGATAAAGAATGCATACTGCTCATCACGCATAAAACCTAACTTATTACCAGCTAAATTATAATACTTAGCAGGTAACCTGTTTGTTACCCAATTTACTTTTATCTGATTTGCTATAGGTTGATAATTAAAATCAAATTGTTCTGTTGGCCCTTGTCTTATTAAATAATCATTAACAACATACATTGCTTCTGATTTCTCATATGCTGGACTTCTTTGAGGTAATAATGTTTGATCTATTGATTCAAGTTGATCACTAATAAAATCAATATTTATTTCTTTTGTTTGAGTGCTGTAAAGACCTATCTTTTTTGTAAACGCTTGTCCTTGATTTCTTTGATATATAACTAATTCAAAAAATTCATAATCAGTATCTAAGTTACTTATCTTAATATTCAATGAAGAACTAGAACCTTCGTGGCTCCAAACTGATTGTAAATTAGATATACCAATATAATCTGTTACTCTTGCTTCATTTTCAACATAAGCAATAAAAGCTTGATAGGTTCCGTTTCTTATTAAACCTCCATCTTCAGCTTTAGATAATGAAACACAAGGTGTGTTTAGTAATGGAGCCAATCTAATTTCCTCACAATCTAATCTATCTGTATCAGTACATGTTACACAATCATCTATTGTTTCACAATCTTGAATCCAAGGTACATTATCAATGTTTAATGTACGTGATGGATTATTAGAATCATCCCAATATACTTGCCATGTACAATCAAAGTTTTCTTTAGCTGCACCTGATATAAGAAACTTTTTATTAAAATTAAGACATGGATCATTTACAAGCGTTGTATACTTACATTCACTATCATCAAATATACCTATCTCAGAATTAATATTATCTGTAGAATATATAACCCATTTATCACTATATAACTTTATAGCTCCAATTATTGTATATGGTATTTCTCCACATGAAAAGTTTGAAGGTTCATTTCCTATAACACCTAGATCTCCATCAGTAGAATTATTAGCTGCATTACGTGCATGCCACCAACTCTGATTAGGCTCCATAGATTGAGTAATATCCTTATTCATACCTTTTATAAAGGTATTAGTATTCACACTAGATGATGATGCTGATGTTTTCTTAGCCATGCTAATTTAATTCTTTATGAGTAAGTGTTATTAGTTTTAGTTCCTGTAACTCTTGGATTATGTGGAGCATAACTCAAAAACATATTATAATAATTATGATATTGAGCTCTTCTATTCACGTTATGCATCTTTCTCATCTCTGCAAAGTTTGGTGTATTAACAAAACTTAAAGCATTGTTTCTTGCAGCTCTTAATCTTTGTTCTATCAAACCTAATTGCTGACTTACGTTCTCACCTTGAAAAATCATATTCTCAAGTATTCTTTGTTTCATTGCATATTCATAATACTCATTGCAATATGGATGATCTAATACTATTAATTCACCATTTGCATTTTCCATAGCACCTTGATAACTTAAATATACTTTACCTGTTTTAAATGATGTAATTAAAAATCCATCTTTTATTTCTGCTATATCTGATGCTTGAGCTCCTAACTCTGGACAATAACAAACTTTATCATTAACATCTTGTATTCTTAATTGAGTCCATGTAGTAAAAGTTCTATACTGTTCTGGTCCAATTCTTTGTATTAATTGATACTCATTGCTATCATCACAAGTTTTAATAACACAAACATCTTTACATGTAGCAGATGTACCACATTCAGTTACTTCACCTGGAGCAGGAACATATGGTACTTCATTAAAAGTTTCTACATGTGTACCTGATGGCATTGTATTATTTACTTTATATTCACCACATAAAAATCCATAATTTATATATGCAAAATCATCTGGTAATTGTCCTTTACCATGTTCTACATCTATAATAACTTCTTTAGTTCTATGTATTTTTAAACCTAAATCATAATTAACCCTTGTTGCAACTTTAATAAGTTGAGCAGGTTCAATCATTCCTTCTAAAGCATAATTAGAAAAGTCTATGGAAACGTCTTCCATTAACTGTCCAAAAGTTCTATATTTATTTGATACTCCCATTACCTATGTATATTTTGTTTGTTGTCAGAATCATCAGATGGTATCTGAGCTGTGCCTATCATTGTTTGTATAACTTGTGCTTCTATTTCAGCAAATAGTGCCTCTGGAATATATATTGGTTGTTCGTATCTTGGTGTACAATCATCTTCTGTATCACAATTCCATCTTGTAATATCAGAATTAAATACACCTTCTATCTTTAATGCATCCCATTCTATATTTGGAGAATATATGTAACCATCTAACCACCAAAAATATTTTGCATTATTGTACTTAAAAGACGTTGTTTTTGTCATTGAGGTATATGTACCCGGTTGAGTTGCATTAAGCTCTTGAGAGCCATCTATAGAGCTTACAGTTCTAATAAGAGGACCCCAATATCCTTCTATCATAGACGGAAGTCTTACTTTAGAACGTTTAAATGTACAACCACTTTGAATACCAGAACATTGAGCTTCAACCTTATCAACATCAATTAATTCTACATATGGTAATGTTTTCCAAACAGAATTAAATTTCATTAATTTGTTTGCATAATCTTGTCTTCTCATTAAAATCTGAGCATACTTTTCAATTAAACTGTATACATATCTATCAGTTACAAATGAATCTTGCACCTCAGCTTTAACTTGACCTCTTATTCTTGATACGACTTCTGCTATAGTTGACATTATATTTAATTTTCAAATTCATTATAAGACTCTAATTCTTTTTGAGTCTTTTCATTAATCTCAGTATAAAGTTTAGCAACCCTGAATGTGTTCTTTACATGAACATATTTAGTCCAATTAATTGGATATGTTTTAGCAACAGTTCTTTTAAATGTTCTACATGCTTCAAACTTCCAAAGATCTCTATTCTTATACCTATACTTTGCAGACCAATTAGTGTAAAATATTTTACCTATATTACCATCTGTATCCCAGTTCTTATTCTGTAAAACTTTTCCGTATTTATTGGATAATGCATAATTGGTATTTCCGTTTTTAGAACCAGGACACGTTCCTATAAAAAAATATCCTAAAGAGTCAGGTAATTCTACCCCATCTCTATTTTCTATAACAGCATTCCATAAATTAACATTATACAATTTAATTATACTTTTAAGTTTCTTATTATCAATATTAGAATATGAAGGAAATTTTTCTTTAAATTCTGATATTGTTTCTTTATTTAGTAAACCAAATTTTCTCTCTCTATATCTTGGAGCATTTAAATCAGGTTTGTTAAATACATTACTCATATGGTCTCATTTATAATTTACAAAAAAAACATCACTTAATGAAATTAAAATGAGGCATTATATTGCCTGATAGGTTAATTCACATATATTACCTAATAATGCATCTTGAAGTTCTAACTTACCCGATCTTCTGTTACCTACATATTTATTACTATAATGGTAATAATCTGTTTTACCTAAACTTGGTAAAGTCTTATGAACAAAACCTGTTGTCTCAGCAGTAGTCATATATTCAACTTTTCTTTCTGTATGAAAATGTCCTGTAAATAAAGTTCTATTAATAGTTGCACCCCATTGTTTAGGATATTCTGTTGCATATACCAATGGTGTATTTTTACTTGGTTTATCTCCATGTTCAAATGCATTAAAATTATTACCCCATACATGAACTTTTCTTTCTTCATATTTAATATCCCAAGTAATTTCATCACACTCTATAGACTTTGATAATGCATGAGCTAAATGAAAAGAAGATAATCTATCATGATTACCAGGTATATATACTACAACTAATTCTTTACAAAAACTTTTAATATAATTAATACCCCAATGTAATGCATCAAATGCTTGAACATATGCTTCGGTTGATGTCATACAATTATCTAAAGGAGTACCGCTTGTTGTTGTACCATTAAATGTATCCATATTAATTAAATCTCCACCAACAACAAAATACATCTTTTCTATATAATGAGACGGTACAGCTCTATTTAATAAATTAATTAAAGTATCTTCAAAATCTTTATCTATAGTTTCATTACCTTCTTTACCAAAATGTATATCTTGTAAAGACATAATACCACACACTGTGTGTGCATTTTTTCCTTTGTCTAATTTAACTTTTGGTATCTTATGAGTTTTTGGTTTCCAGTTTTCTAATAATTTTTCAAAATTGCTTTCTGTAGCATCTTTTACTTTTGAAACCAATGCTGAAACTCTCCAATGATCTCCCATTTGTTTATTCCAATATTGGGAAAGCTTCCACTCTTTTGTATCAATACTTAAAAGTTTTATAATTTCTTCTGCTGACTTTGGTTCTGTAGATAATGTAGCAGCTATAGTTTTTTCACCTTTCTCTAAATTTACTGCTTCAGTAATACCTGAGTCAGCATCCATTTTTCCAAAAAACTTTCTTTTTTGTTTTTTGTTTTTTCTAATTTCATTTCTCAACTTAACATACTCTGATTCAGATATACCAAGTTTATCTGCACAATATGCAACAGACTTTTTCCACTTAAATGTTTTGATAATTTCTTCCTTAATATTCATAAAATTTTATATAAAAGTTTTGTAAAAATATATTTATTTTTTTAATAAGAAAAAAAAAGACTGAGTTTCCCCAGTCTTTTCCAACGTTTGTGATAGAAAACCAACAAACCACCACTTGTTGTTTCTTATGCTGCTAATGTTGTAAATAAAATTTCTATAGATTTACAAGAAGCAGAATTATTATTATCTACAACTTTAACTTTGTAAGCTGTGCTAGCTGTTAAATTGGTTATTGTAAAGTTATTAGTTGTAGTTACAATTGGAGTTGCATTTGCTAATATCCATCCTGATGGTGCAACTTCAGTATCATAATATATATTTATACCTGTACTAGAACTCCATATACCATCCCAAATTATATTTGCTGTACTAGATGTAATAACACCAGCGTATACATTATATGGATCATGTTGTAAATCCTCAGAAGTACATGCACCTAATCCATTTGATAATATCATTGCAAATTTTTGTATTATAGAATCAAGTCTTTCTCCTGTATTTATTTTTAATAATGCGGCAGCATCACCAATCTGAAAAGATGTACCACAATAACTTACACACTCTGCGCATTGTACATCAGCACATCTTTCACTACCTACACTACAATCAGTATATGTACATGGTGTTGATAAAGCTGTATCTCCACAACCACATTTATTACTACATTTAGAACAATTACAAGCCATTTTTTTTTATTTTTAATTTTATTTATTTTATGTACATATAGTTGTAAGAGCATTATTTAATGAAGCTGCATTTGATGTAATATCAAATGTACCGCCTGTTGCTATCGCAAAGTCAGCCCATGGAGTTGTTGTTGTTCCTCCAGCATCTGTATAAGTTCGAGCTGCTCCATTACCTAATACAATAACTTTAATACCATCTATTAAACATTGTTGTTGTAATGATGCTAATTCAGCTACAGATGTTGCATCAAATACTCCATTACCACTACTTGGTAATTCATCTGTTATAACTACAGCAACCTTTGAAGCTAATGGTCTTAAAGCACCAAATGTTAAAGAACCTGAAATAGCTACTGATAATAATGCACCAGTAGGTTGTGTTCCAGCCACATCAGTTCCTAATGGCCAATCAACAGTATCTAATTTATTTAACTGTGTATCAAATGTTGCACCATTATTAGTCTGGAATACTTCAACAGTAGTAAGATAAGCATATAACGATGGAGCACCTGGGAATGCACTTACACTTTTTTGACCTGCTGGTAATGCTGTATATTCTACTGATGCATTATAACTTGGTGTTATTCCTGCTCCTTGATCTGTAATGCCTAATCCAATTCTGTAATCATTTACACCAGATAAAGTAGCTATTTGTGTAGCAATTGAAGAAGCATTCGTTTTAAAATCTGCAACTATAGGTTGCATTAAGTTAGCATCACAATAATCAAATAATATTGCTACATCCATTCCTTGATTACATGCTATAAATGCAAAGTTAGTAGTAAATGATGCAGTATTTGTACAAACTTTTGTTACTCCACCTTTTTCTACTGTAACTCTTACAGTATAAGTAGAACCTGGAGTTAAACCTCCAAATGTATTTGTTACTGTAACACCAGGAGTATTTTGTATAAATGTATCTACAACTACACCCGCACTATCTAATATATCTATAGTATATATTGCAGAAGTACCTATTAAATTTGTAAAATCTACCGTTGCATCTTCTGTAGTTACCCCTGTTACATTTATAATTGCAGGACATGGGACAATACCTGGTACTGTTCCTGCTGCAACATCACTACACGTATCAGATCCATTTGTAACACAAAATGCTACAGATGTTGTAAGATCTTGTGAAGTATTTAATGCTGCAGTAGAAATATTTATACCAGCAGCATTACTTTGTAATGAGCTTACATTTACGGTACTTGTTATTGCTGCACCAAGTGCATCTGTAATAGTAACAACAGTGCTTCCTGCACAATCATTAAATGCAGCAGGAATACTTGAAGATGTAAAATCAAAGTTTAATGTATCAATTTCACCAGATGTATTAATTACACCATTTGCAACATACCCAAATGTTACAGCATCACAACCTGATGGACAACAGTTAAGTTGAATATTTTGTATTGCCGTATACATATCATCTATAACAACCCAAGCATTTTGAAAACTTTCAGATAAAGTGCTTGGAGAAGCATTCCATCCTGTAATAGATCCATATGTTACTGCATTATTAGTTAATGTAGTATTTGAACTTACAATTACTGTTTGACTTATTGCTGAGTTAATTGCTGCTGGTAAACCTACAGCATTCTCTAATGCACAAAAACGTGCTTCTATAGCAAGTACTAAAACTGAAACATCTGTTAATACACTAGGTAATATACATGTAGGAATAATTTGTTTTTCTACTACAACACCTGAACATGGTAATACACATGCTTCAAGAATAGCTATTCTATCTCCATAAGAAGTTAATGTAGATTGAATAGATGATATTGTAGTTAATATATCACAAACCTTATTTGCTATTAATGTTGCAAATAAATCAAGTCTTAGTTGTGTTACTGGATTTCCTCCTGCATCAGGATATTGAAGACAAAGAGGTAATGTCATTATAGGAAGGTTATCTTGTACATAATCTTCAGGAGGTAAATTACTTCCTGAATCTGCACAAATAGAATTAACCATTTCCTGTAAAACAGGAACTAATGTAGTTGGAGTTGTACCTGGAATATTTAAACATGTTAGGTCTAACCCATCAAGATTAGGATTTGCAGTTACACCACTTGTAATTAAATCACATACCTCAGTAGCTAATTTATATGTTACTTCGCTTATAGTATCTCCATTACAAAGATCTATACAACTAATATCTGGACCTTGCCATATAACACAATTAGATGAAATACTATCACATCCATTTGTCATATTACTTGAATTACTTGGAATCATAAATATATATTAATATGATGTATTACATTGTTGTAACACATATAGTTATAATATACAAGATTTTTTTAAATCAAACAAGTATCATTTATTATAAATACTTTTTTAAATAAAAAAGCCTCTCAAGTACTTATTAAAAGTCTTAAGAGGCTGTGAAAAAGATATAAACCTAATTATTTTTTTACTTCCTCTATTGGAGATATTTCACCTGTTTCTAAATTTACATTAACACTACCATATTTAGATTCAAGTTTTTTAGTATTATCATCCCAATCTTCTTTAAGAGATGCGTATAAATTAGATAAAGCTTGTTTATTAACTTCTATATTACCAATTTCCATTACAACTTTATCTAAAGATGTTTTTTTAGATATAACATCCTCTAATTCTTTTTTTGTAAGTTTGGTTTTTTTACTTTTACTCATCTTCTTTTTCTTTTACATCTGCTGGAAATACTTCTTTTAAAGCTGTAATAATAACCGCTGTATCATTTAAATTATAACAACCTTTTTGAACTGCTATATCTATAGCATCTACAATTATTTTTATTTTATCTTGCATAGAACAAATATAATAATTTTTTTTTAATTAAAAAATTACCAAGGTAAAGGTTTAACAGTAGGAACTACAGGAGGATTGATTTTAGCGTCAATTTGCCCACCTACCGCTGCTTCATAATCAGCAACACCTTGAGGTCCCAACATTTCTTTTATCCAACTAACTATAATTTCATTAGTTAAATCTTCAAAAGGAATAAAATCACTACCTTCAGAAACTTTAAATGATGCGTTGTTAGTTCTTAAGGTATATGAGTATTCTGTACCATTTACCTCTTCTGTACCCGATACATCAAATAATGCATCAACTACATAATCTTTCATGTTGTCTATATCCTTTACTAAAAGATTTTCTACTGTCCAAGTATAATTTTTCATATTTTTTATTTTTTAAACTAGTTATTATTAAGGTGCTAACATTATCTTTTTAGTAACTCCATTAATTCTCACTTCCCAAGTTTCTGCTGCCGCACCTGTATAAGCAGTAATTGTTCCTAAAGGAGTTCCCGATGAGCCTATAGAAAACTGATTATCTGCATTAGCTTCAGCTCCTTTTCCTATTACAACACAATTGTCTCTATTTTTATGATTTGCGTGTATACCTAAAACAGTATTATTATTTCCTGTGCTTGAACCACTAAAAGATGGACCTTCTCCTGTATATGGACCTACAAATGTATTACCATCACCGCTAGTTAAAGAAACACCTGCTCTATATCCAAATGAAACATTTTCTGAACCAACTGCATTTACGTAGTTTGCTCCCTGACCCATTGATGTGTTGTTATTTCCTGTAACATTAGAATAACCCGCAACAACACCAACAGCATTATTTTGATTACCTATGGTATTATTATTTAATGCAACAACACCAAAACCTGAGTTATCACTTCCTGTAGTATTGTTTATTAATGCATCTCTGCCGACTCCTGTATTGTAGTTACCTGATAAATTTGCTTCAAGTGCTTTACTACCTACTGCAGTATTACCTACTCCACTTACATTATTTATAAAAGCATCTTTTCCAAAAAAAGTATTGTCTCCGGATGTTCCAACAATAGGAGCAATATAGTTTGTAACAAAATCTTTTGCTGTGATAAGTGTTACATCTTCTGACGGGCTTGGTCCTGATAAACCAAGAGATCCTGATTTCTTACCTCCTAACGGGATTAAATCTGTGTCTTTTGCATCTACAACAACCTTTTTTCTTTTTAAAAGGCCTAGTAAGTCTGTTAATATTTGATTCATAATTTTACTATATTAAAAAATTACTCAGACTCTCCTATGGTCAAAGTAACACTTGTGGGGTTAATTAAATTATCTATTTCAGACTGAATACCAGCCTCAATACCATCTACCTGTTCCTCGCCCATTGTTGATTTAGTCCAACTTACTACCTGTTCGTTAGTCAATTCATCAAAAGGAATAAAATCCGTTATCTCACTAGTATCCAATATTTGCGTACCAATACTAGTAGCTGAATAAGTAACACCTTCAGAGTCTGAAGTTCCTGTTACAATCCAATGTACATTGTACACTACATCTGTGTAATCTCCATCTTTTGGATAAGCGTCTACTGTTTTACAGTTCCAATTATAATTTGTCATAATTTTTTTTTTATTTATTTAAATCTTAATCTTATAATACTAAGATACTATTTTTTTTTTACTTTTCCTTCAATTTTTTTTCTTAGTTCAAGTGTTAGTTTTATCATTATGGTACATATGCTGGTATTACGTAATCTGTTCCGGCTATATTAATTGTTAACCACTCATCAGGTTCTGATAAATATATTTCTGGTGCTCCACCAGGTCTTACTATTGCATCTACAGGCGTTTGATTTTGTAAAAGACCAGGCTGCAAACCTCCACCTGAATCTAATCTAGTTGTACCTGTAACGTGGATGTTTCCATCTATATCTACGTTATTACTACTATCTACAGTTATTACCTTGTTAGTAGTAGTTCCTACTGTTATATGGTATTTAGTTGGCGCATAAGTAACAAAATCATCTACAGATTTAGCTGGGTCTCCTGTTAAGTATTGGTCGTTAAATAAACCTCCTTTAAAATTAGCACCGTAACCCAAGTTTATGCTACCAGTTAATCCATTAGCTTCTAAAGTTGTAGTCCTTGTGTATCCTACTACATCTAGCTTCTGCTGAGGACTAGTCGTCCCTATACCTACGTTGCCGTTAGCGTTTATTCTTAATTTTTCAGATCCATCTACATGGAATATGTGTCTTGAATTACCAAATTCACTATTATAATCTGCTTCATACCGTAAATTTCCATCAATGTTTCTTATTCTACATTTATTTGGATTTGTTGTGTCTTCAAGTATAAATTCAGGGTTTGCGTCTGATATGTGAAGTATACTATCTGGACTCGTAGTCCCAATACCTACGTCGCCTGTTGATCTAATTCTTATAGCCTCATCTAATGTTTCGTCATTCTGTGTAACAAAAAGCCCTAAGCCTGTGCTTGAATTACTGTCACTTGATGACTCTCTAATAGCAGCTATACTAGCTCCGACTAAGCTATCCCCAGGTGTTGTTGAAGCATTACCTGCTATTCTAAACTTAATACCAACACCTTCGCCTCCCACTTGGTCTATAGAATTACCATCGTCTCTTGATGAAATAGTATATGGATAATCTATGGTAGATGCTGCTGATAATTGTTGGCTAATTTCTAATAGAGAATCAGGACTAGTAGTTCCAATACCTACGTTACCTGTTGATGTTATTTTTAATCTTGTGGTGTTTTTTTCTGTATGTGTAGAAGTGTATAGCTCCAAAGCATTATCTTGTAATACCGTACCTACTGATAAGCCTCTAATTCCCGCTCCGTAATCCCCTTGTTGAGTAACTGATCTTCTTGTTAAATGTAATCCTCCAGTATATAGCCCACCTGTACTACCATTTGAGCTAAGTACAATTTTGTTAGATGTATTGTAGTTGGCTAATGCATTAGTGCCTTTTATATTTACTAATCCGTAAAAACTGTTTCCTAAAAGATCTGCCTGTCCCTGAACGTCTAGTTTTACACTAGGACTAGTAGTTCCTATACCTACGTTACCAGAATTA
>Ga0208434_1000011_pt1 | contig 122486 bp, 130 predicted proteins | sample 13_taG_FD_184086 | JGI IMG/M metagenome (GOLD analysis project Ga0208434, IMG submission 184086) | Marine viral communities from the Subarctic Pacific Ocean - 13_ETSP_OMZ_AT15268 metaG (SPAdes) (version 2) | ecosystem: Environmental > Aquatic > Marine > Oceanic | place: Pacific Ocean... | reverse complement strand
GATATTGAAGATGATGAGTATATCTACGAGAACGTCCCTGTCGGAGATCTTGAGATTCTAGAGGAAGGTCATCACGAGCACTTCGCCAACTACGCTAAGAACGCTGAGGTTCTTGGTGAAAAACAAGCATTTGCATTCTCAGAAGCAGACTTTGCTGAGTTAGAAACTCTTGGAGAAGAGATTGATTCACTGACCGATGAGCAACTCATTGATGTCATGGAAGAAATCATTCTTGAGATGGCACAAGATGACCAAGACTTGATTGAAATCTGTGAGCATCTTGAGAGTGTTGAGGTTCTGTCTGAAGAGAAGACTAAGCAACTTGAACTCAAGTTACAACCTTCCCGTATGGATCGTCTGAAGGGTGCTGCTAAGAAAGCAGGTGAAAAGGTTGGTGCTGCTGCTAAGAAAGTAGGTAATGTTGCCAAGAAAGTAGGCAAGTCTGCTGCTGATAATGCTGGCAAGGCAGTAGGAACATTCCAAGGTTCTAGAGAAGCAGCACGTATCAAAGCAAAACGTGCATCGATGGAGAAAACTCCTGCCAAGTCCAAGTCATCTAGCGATGATGGTACTGGTGGTAAGTTGGATGGTGTTTTAGACAGCATCAGAAAGTCTAAAGGTACAAGTTCTAGCAGCAGTTCCGACAGCGGTTCTTCTTCTAGTGGTGGCGGGGAAAGAGATGCAGGTTCTGAGGCACGTCAGCGTCTCACTTCCAAGAAGAAAGGTCCTGGTCTTCTGAGAAGAGCAGCAGGTGCTGTTGGTAGAGGTCTGAAGAAGGCAGTTGGTAAGACTGCTCGTGCAGTATCAAGTGGCAGCGGCAAACTTGCTTCACGTCTTGGTGAAGATTATGACCAGATTGCACACTTGTATGAGTCTGGACTCTTCTCTATCGAAGAGATTGAGAATGTAATCGAAGAAGGTTACAAGGCACTACCCAAGAACAAAATGTTCCGTAAGGCAGGTAACTTAGGTCGTGAGGTTGTAAGTCCTTCTACTACTGATGCAAAGCGTCAGAAGTCATATGATCGTTCTAAGAAAATCGTCAAGGTTATGAACAAGGAAACTGAAAAGCAAGAAAGGGGTGAGAAGTAATGTTAAGTTTTAGAGCACTATCTGAAAAGAAAACTAAGGTTAAGATTAATCCTAAACAATCGGAAGTCACTGAGTGCTGCGAAAAGACAGGAGAGAAAGAATGTAAATGTGAGAAAACACCTGCACAAAAATCAGTTGCAGGTAAAGGTAAAGGTAAAGCATGTCCTAAGTGTGATGGCGAAGGATGTAAGCATTGCGGCGGCAAAGGTTACATGGATAGTGAATCCGAAGGTGCCGACATGAGCGAAGCGAAAAAGAAAGACGATTCTTATCTGGAGGTGGACCCCAAGAAGCGTCAAAAAAATAATGAGAAAGCTCGTAAAGAGATGGACAAAGTTCCATCCCAGAAAAATCCCCACTTTGAATCTACAGGAGACCAAGCGTATGGCAGTCAAGAAGAAGTTTCAGAAGAAAGCACAGAAGAAGTCGCAGAAACTGAAAATAAATTCTTGACATTCGGACAATTTGACGAACTCTATAAGGGTAAGCACGGTCAGACCGAGAAGCAGTATCAGGATTCCCGTTCTGATGCAGGCAAGATGGTCTCTGGCGACTCTAAGATGAGTGGATCCAAGTATGCTCAGGGTAGGAGAACTGGTAGTGATGCTGGTCCTCAACCTGCTGGTGGGTCTAAGAAACCTGCAAGTCAGGGTAAGATGGACAGTGGCAGTCGCACTGATTTAGTCTTCCGTAAAGCAGCACTCAAGAAGAAAGCAGCAGCGAAGAATGAAGAAGTTGTTAATGAAGAAGGTGCAGATTCACTGAAGGATCGTCGCATGGAGCGTGGTGGTGTTGGTGGTAACCAACGTTACAACAAACCAGTCAGTAACACACCCAATACATTTGGAAAGAAAAAACCAAAGTATGATGGTATGTCTGCCGTCGAAAAAGTGAAGGCAAGTATCGAGAAGCAGTATGGTAAAGGTGCCATCATGGACACCAAAAAGAAGAAGTAAGCATATATAGATTAGCACCCACTAAGTACTAATCATGTTATCTTTTCTATTACCATTAGCATCAAAAATTATTAATGATGCTGTTTCTAAGCTTCCCGATGACGAGGAACTTGGTGAGAAACTAGTCGAGATTTGTATTGTCATCCTTAAGAAAGCAGTCACTTTGACTAAGACTGATATGGATGACAAACTTCTTGCAGTTGTTGAACAAGCAATTAACAATCGCGAAGCATGAGAACCATCAGGGGACTTGAGTCCCCTTTTTTTATAAATAAATATATTAGGAATTAATACGGAGTAACCCATGTCTCTTTACGGGAGAACTGATAGCAACGCAAATAAGACTCAAGCAGGACTCGCCCGTGGTAACGGCAGTGGCTCTGTTTCTGAAACTGTTATTTTTGTTGACGCTGCTGAAGCAGTATTGAACGAGAATGCTTCTCGTGGTATCACTGGTCCTGGTTGGTGGGCATATAAGACCTACACCGATAGCTCTGGTAATACTCGTCACAAGGCAGAATGTCTTGCTTTCATCAGCAACCCTGATGGTACTGAGTCACAAGCAGATGACACGATTGCAGCAGACGTTGCATCGGCAGTAACTATCTCTGCTCAACCTGCAGCATCTACTAGTTCTTCTGGTGCTGGTACGTTCACTCTTAGCACTTCTACTACAGGAACACCTGGTGCTCTTGCTTATGTCTGGCAACGTCAGACCGCAGCAGCAACAACCCGTTGGGTTAACATTGCAGCAGATACTGACACTGGTGTAACCTATGCAGACTTCACTACTGCGACTCTGGCATACAGCAGTCTCGGTGATGATTCACTTGACGGTTATAAGTATCGTGTCAAGATTACATCTGCAGGTGGTACTGAGGAAGTCATCTCTGATGGCGCAGCAACATTAACCTTCGGCAGTTGATAAATGAAATTTGACGAACTGAATGAGTCTAACTATATTCTGTTCGCCATAAAACATTATGAGAATCCTCAATCGGTAACGAAAGAGGATTTTGATGAGGATATGAAACGCTTCAAATACTTGAAGCGCCTCCTTAAAAGATACTTGAGGACAAATGTGTTAAGGACGCATTTGATAATCAATCATTTAATTATTTTGTATAATGTTTTTGGTGAAGCTGCTACTCCTCTTTTATTTTTTAAACTAGAAAGGGAATGTTGGAGTTTGACAAAAACCCTACTTATATTTTTGAATAAATATCCTGTAGGAATGTTACCCGATTTAGATTTGGACGACGACGTAAAAAAAGAACTGGATAAACTATGACTGTAATGACTGCTGGTACTGGTGGATTTAGTGGAGACGCTGCTGCGAAAGGTCCTAATGCAGGTTACGATCCTGTCTTAAAATTTCGTGGTAAATTAAAAAAGAGTAAGGATGATAAGAAACTTGTGATGCCTGGTAATAAGTTAGGCGAATCCAAGGAGAATCCTACGATGCCATCTAGATTACTTCAATATAAGGTAACCATTCCTGAGGTTGGAGAGACTGTTATCTATGCTTCATCTCCTGCTGAGTTGACACAGAAGATGCGTCTCCTTATCAATCCTCGTTATAGGGGCGATGTTAAGATTGAAAGGATTATGCCTGGTGAGGCAGCTAAGTTCTTTATGAACAAGCGTATGAATCACCTGCGTAATGTTAAAGAGCAAGCAGATAAGCAAATGCAGATGCAGATGACTCAACAGCAAGTTGGTCTTGAACAAAAGAAATCTGCTCAAAAGATTGCTCAAATCAAAAAAGAATTACAAAAGAAAACTGCTGCATTAAAACTCAAGTCACGAGTTGGCGGCGCACAAGCAACTGTAGATAGGTAGCTATGGATTCTGAACTTAACACAGCACTATATGAAAGGTTAGAAAGAGTTGTAAACATCCTACAAGACAACTCTATACAAATGGGCAAACTTCTTGCAGTCCATAATGAAAAATTAGATAAGCAAGATAAAGTTGATGCAATTCTGTTTGAAAAGTTAGACAGATTGTCTTCAGATCTTAACAGAGAAACTAATGCGATTAAGAAGGGGTGTGAAAGAGACATCCGTCTTATCGATGATAGACTTAGACTCTTAGAAAAGAAGATGTGGAGTATTGCAGGGGCATTGGCAATGATTAGTATCATGATTTCCCCAATCGGTCAAAGACTTGTGCAAGGGGTATTGACACCACCATCAGTAGAGAGTAGAATGTAGGGACTAGCAGTCCAACGTATTGTCTAATTTTGTTGATGTTCAATATGTGAATCTCCTGTCGGCAAGACTGGATAAATTTGCTAAAAAGAAAGAGCACCTTTACAACTTTCGGTGTCCCTATTGTGGTGACTCTCAGAAGCATCGTAATAAGGCAAGAGGATACTTCTTTCGTATTAAGACTGATATGGTCTTCAAGTGTCATAACTGTGGCGTAGGAAGGACGCTACCAAATTTTCTAAAGGACAATGCTCCAGACCTTTATGACCAATATATCATGGAGAGGTATAAGAATAGTACGACGGGTAAAGGTTCGTATGTTCCTAAACCAAAACCTGCAATCTTTGATAAACCGAAGTTCAAGAAAAAGGGAGAACTTCAAAGTATCGAAGAACTAAATAGAGGACACCCCGCAGTCGGATATCTTCTCGGTCGTCAAATACCTGAAAGAAATTTTGGAGATTTGTTCTATACTGATAAGTTTTTTACTTGGGTCAACACTCAAAAACCAACGTTCAAAGATGTCAAAAAGGATCAACCAAGAATCATTATCCCTTTCATTGACACCAACGGCGAATGGTTTGGATTCCAGGGAAGGTCACTAGATTTAACTGATAAGTTGCGGTATATAACTATCATGTTGGACGAGTCTAGAACTAAAGTCTTTGGTCTTAATCGTCTGGATTTTAACAAGACGATTTACATTACAGAAGGTCCCCTTGATAGTTTCTATATTGACAATGCAATTGCAATGGCAGGAGCAGATGTTGATTGGAATATCTTACGTGACAAAGATGTTGTCTTTGTGTATGATAATGAATGTCGCAACAAAGAAATTATTGACAGGATGTCTAAAGTAATTGACAGAGGTTATGAGATTGTCATCTGGCCATCAAACCTAGAAGACAAAGATTTAAATGACATGTTTATCGCTGGACATGACGTACAATCTCTGGTAGAATTCAACACTTACAGCGGTCTACAAGCACAGATTAAACTAAGCGAATGGAAAAAGGTATGAAGGAAGTTCATGTAGTCAAAAGAGATGGGGTGAGTGAACCTCTCAATCTTGATAAAATTCATGTGATGGTTGAACACGCTTGTAATGGTCTTGCAGGCGTATCTGAGAGTCAGGTTGAGATGAATGCAAACCTGCAGTTCTTTGATGGCATCAAGACTTCTGATATTCAGGAGATTCTTATTCGTTCTGCTAATGACCTTATTAGTTTAGACGCACCAAACTATCAATTTGTTGCAGCACGATTACTTCTATTTTCTCTAAGGAAAGCAGTATATAATGGTCACCCTGATGGACATCCTCCTTTAAAGGAGCATGTAGAGAAGTGTATTGAGAAAAAAATCTATGATTCAAGTATTCTGAAAAAGTTTACTGATGAAGAATGGGATATTCTTACTGATTACATTGACCATGGACGTGATTTCTTGTTCACATATGCTGGCATTCGTCAGGTTGTAGATAAATACCTAGTGCAGGATCGTAGCACTGGGACAGTTTTTGAAACTCCCCAGTACATGTATATGATGATTGCTGCTACGTTGTTTCAGGATGACGATAAGTTTTATAGATTAGAATATATCAAGAAGTATTATGACGCAATCTCGAAGCACCGAATCAACATCCCCACACCTGTCATGGCAGGAGTACGAACTCCGCTTCGACAGTTTGCTAGCTGTGTTCTTGTTGATGTTGATGACACCCTCGATAGTATCTTTTCTAGTGACATGGCGATTGGCTACTATGTTGCTCAACGTGCAGGAATCGGTATCAACGCAGGCAGAATCCGTGGCATCAACGCTAAAATCCGAGACGGAGAAGTGCAGCACACAGGTGTTGTCCCGTTTCTCAAAAAGTTTGAGAGCACTGTCCGATGCTGTACTCAGAATGGCATACGAGGTGGAAGCGCAACAGTACACTTCCCAATCTGGCACCAAGAAATAGAAGACATCCTAGTTCTTAAGAACAATAAGGGTACAGAAGACAACCGAGTGAGGAAACTTGACTACTCAATCCAGATTTCAAAACTTTTCTACGAACGTTTCATTAACAATGGGGAGATTAGCCTCTTCTCACCGCATGACGTACCAGGTCTGTATGATGCTTTTGGTACTGATGACTTTGACACTCTATATCGGATGCATGAACTCAATGATGCTGTTCCGAGAAAGACTATCGGGGCGCAAGAACTTTTTCTCAACATCCTAAAGGAGAGAGCAGAGACTGGTCGTTTGTATATCATGAACATCGACCACTGTAACAGTCACTCCTCCTTCAAGGACAAGGTGAACATGAGTAACCTCTGTCAAGAGATTACACTCCCCACTGATCCCCTCCAACACATCGATGGTAAGGGTGAGATTGCTTTGTGCATTCTGTCTGCCATCAACGTCGGTAAACTGAAGAGTCTGGATGAACTGGATGAACTCTGTGAGCTCGCTGTGAGGGGTCTGGATGCCTTGATTGATTATCAGGAGTACCCTGTTAAGGCAGCAAGAGAATCTACTGTCAACCGCCGTTCTTTGGGGGTTGGTTATATTGGTCTGGCACATTATCTTGCTAAGAATGGTGCAAGTTATGAATCTACCAAGGCACACGACATGGTTCATAAACTGACTGAGCGTTTCCAGTATGCTCTTCTCAATGCTTCCAATCATCTTGCAATGGAGAAAGGTCCATGCGGTTATTTTGGTAAGACAAAGTATGCAGATGGAATTTTACCAATTGATACATATAAGAACGAAGTTGATGAGATTGTACCAAATGATCTTTCATGTGATTGGGAATTTCTTCGCGAGCGAATCAAACAGCATGGTCTCAGGAACTCAACACTGTCCGCACAGATGCCTTCGGAGAGCAGTTCCGTTGTGTCAAACGCAACAAATGGAATCGAGCCGCCTAGAGCATACTTGTCCGTTAAGAAGTCCAAGAAAGGACCTCTTAAGCAGATTGTTCCTCAGTACACTACACTGAAGAATGCATACACTCTGCTTTGGGACATGCCCAATAATGATGGTTACATCAAAATTGCTGCTGTAATTCAAAAGTTCTTTGACCAGGCAATTTCTGGCAACTGGTCTTATAATCCAGAGAACTACCCTGACAATGAAGTGCCTGTATCTGTGATGGCAAACGATCTTCTTAATACTTACAAGTATGGATGGAAGACATCTTATTATCAGAACACTTACGACAACAAAAAAGATGGTGATGAAGAACCCGTAAGGGAAAACGTTGACAATCTTATTGACCAAATTCTAGAATCCGAGGAAGACGATGACTGTGAATCCTGCAAGATCTGAAGTTAAAGGAATGACCGTATTTAACAGCAACAAAGTAGACACAAAGAAACAACCAATGTTCTTTGGGCAACCACTAGGAGTTCAGAGATATGACTCCTATAAGTATCCTGTGTTTGACAAACTAACTCAGCAACAACTGGGTTATTTTTGGAGACCAGAAGAAGTATCACTACAGAAAGACCGTGCAGATTACCAAACTCTATCGCCAGAGCAGAAGCACATCTTCACTAGTAACCTTAAATACCAAATCATGTTGGATAGCGTACAAGGGCGTGGTCCTGGGATGGCTTTTAGCCCTTACTGTTCACTACCTGAGTTAGAAGCATGTATGAATGTGTGGCAGTTCATGGAGATGATTCATAGTCGCTCCTATACTTACATCATTAAGAACGTATACTCTGACCCTACAGAGGTCTTTGATACTATCTTAGATGATGAGAAGATTCTCTCTCGTGCATCATCGGTTACCGAATCTTATGATGAGTTTATTAATCATGCTCATCAGTATGACAATGGAACTATGTGGGAACTGGCAAAAGATGGACATTATACAGGGCAGTATGATAGAATAGAACTGAAGCGTAAATTGTATCGTGCAGTTGCTAACGTGAATATCCTTGAGGGTATTCGTTTCTATGTTAGTTTCGCATGTTCATTTGCTTTCGGTGAGAACAAACTCATGGAAGGCAGCGCAAAGATTCTTTCATTAATTGCTCGTGATGAATCTCAGCACTTGAATCTCACTCAAAATATTCTTCGTAAGTGGGAAGAAGGCGATGACCCCGAGATGCAAAAGATTGCAAATGAAGAGTTAGGTTATGTTAAGAGCATGTTCCAACGTGCTGTAGACGAAGAAAAACTGTGGGCAGATTATTTGTTTAAGAACGGTTCTATGATCGGTCTTAACGAACGCCTACTACACAATTACGTTGAGTGGATTGCCAATCGTCGTATGAAAGCGATTGGTATCAAACCAATGTTCGATATTCCTGCTAAGAATAACCCATTACCCTGGACAGAGTTTTGGTTAAATAGTAAGGGACAACAAAATGCACCCCAAGAAACGGAGATTGAAAGCTATGTCATCGGCGGAATCAAACAAGATGTCAAATCAGACTCCTTCGCTGGATTCTCTCTATGATGAGATGTTAACTGAGGCAGGACAAGAGGGTAATCCTCTTGCCGAAGTTATGTGGGATAACGAAAAGAGGAAACAGCGTCAGCAAATGGAGCGTAACACTAGGCATGGTGTTGACCAAAGTCAAGACTTCATTGATAGTGGTATGACTCTTATCACTGACGTGGAATCTGAAAGATATCTAAATAAAAGACAAAGTGTATCAGACTGAACTACCAAATAAAATGTTTTATGCTATAAATAGTATTGTGATGAATTCATCACATCTTACGTTCATCCCTTCGGGGACGCAAGTAAGTCGCGGAACGGAGCGTTCATCCCATGATTGAATTATTATTCTATTCATCACTCACATGTGCTCAAGCTGATGCAATTATGCTTCGGATGAGAACAAATGAGAATATTCCTACCGAATATAAGGTGGAATTAATTGAGGTCATGAAGGAATCAACCCCTGATTGCTACCCATGGGACGCACACGACTGAAGGAACGGGGGAATAAACCACCCTATCTTCAGGAGTAACAACATGACACAGATCACTTATCGTGGCGTCAAGTATGACGCAGAAAGCTACAAAGCAAAGGTTCTTTCAGAGCAAACTGCTCAACGTAATCACAATCTAATGTATCGTGGTATCAAAGTTGAGAAGAAGTTTGCTTCACAAAGTTGATTTCATTATTGTAAAATGAACACAAAGCACCCATACGGGTGCTTTTTTAGTATAATAAATACTGACAACCTATAAGGAGAGTCATGAAACTTTTTCTGGACTGTTCCGACCCAGAACTTATTTCTGCTGCATTCGAGACTGGACTAATCGACGGAGTTACAACAAACCCCAGTCTCATGTTGAAAGCAGGTGAAAATCCTAAGCACATTATCAAAGAGATCTCGGCAATCTTTCCATGGAATTCTTCAGTATCTGCTGAAGTAGTTGGAGATACTGCAGAAGAGATGCTTGATATGGCAGCAGAGTATTTGGATATCGGACCTAATATTACAATCAAAGTACCATGCACAGTCGAAGGACTGAAAGTGTGCAGGGAACTTGCAAACGAAGATGTACATGTAAACGTTACACTTATCTTCAGTACAGCACAAGCAATCCTTGCTGCAAAAGCAGGTGCCAAATATGTTTCGCCATTCGTTGGTAGAGTATTTGACCAGCATTGGAATGGAATTTATTTAATTGAACAGATTGCAGATGTATTTGCAACTCATCAGGTCAAAACTGAAATCCTTGCAGCATCTATCAGAGACCCTATTCAAGTATCAGATGCCTTTAGAGTAGGTGCTGATATTTGTACAATCCCACTACCTATGTTCTATCAACTCTACAAGCATATTCTTACCGACAAAGGTTTAGAACAGTTTGATAAAGATTGGACATCACTACAAGAGAAAATCTAATGCCTAGGTCACAAATGCTTAAGATTGATATGGAAGCTCGTCTTTATAAACTAAAGTCAGAGTTATATGAAATGGAGGATCATACAGGTAAAACTGGGCAATGGTATGATGGTGCCCACCATGCTTATAATGAAGTTCTAAAAGTCCTACAAGAATATCGAGTATGAATAGAAATAATTTAAAAGTCTTGATACATGACCTTGAAGTTGCTCTTACTTACCTCAAGGCAGAAGTTTACTCCGATGCAGAATCTTACCTAGATAGTGAGAATGTGAGACGAGTACACACATACGATGACGACGGAGAAACCGACTAATGAAAATGAAACTGAGTATGAAAACCCCTGGATTTATGATGGACAACCTTTTCTATCTAAGGACATTGACAATCATTATGGGTTTGTCTATTGTATTACAAATAGTCTCACTGGGAAAAGATACATCGGTAGAAAATACTTCCACCAATTACGAAAGCCTAGAACTGGAGGCAGGCGAGTTAAGAGTGAAAGCGACTGGAAAAGATACTACGGAAGTTCTGCTGAACTTACTGAAGAACGCAAGCGGTTCGGGAATCTTGCCTATAAGCGGGATATAATCAGCCTACATAACACCAAGGGACTCACAAACTTTGAAGAGACCCGACAATTATTTCTCAATAATGTACTTACGGAGGCATTTGAAGATGGCACACCAGCATTTTACAACTCAAACATCCTTGGTCGGTACATGCGTAAAGACTATTTCAAAACTGGCACACCTGACGCTTGACGCTCGCTGAGTCGTCTGCTATAATTACAGGGTAGTCAAGGAGTTCCACATGAACACAGAGTTCTACGAAGGATTGAGTAACGAAGACGCACTGTTCGACTTATTTGTTGACCAGTTGCATCATTTTGCTGAATTGGAATTGGAAGAACCTAAGACTATCACTGGGTCAGTAGCTCAGATGGATAGAGCAACTGCCTTCTAAGCAGTCGGTCGCAGGTTCGAGTCCTGCCTGACCCGTTGCCCTTCGGGGCATACGGTCTACTTGAGGAAAGTACATGACTACAGCACAGAAGTTTTCTTCCTGTCTCGAAATTCTTTACGAATCCGTTGACAGACAAGTGACACTCGACACCGAGTACCCTACCATTTATAATCAGGTACTGAAATACTATGAGGAGAAAGGTGTCGATTTCTATGGTGATGTAGATGAGGATTATGATATCCTCCTAACTAAACTTGAACAAGACTTATTTTATTATGACTCCAGTGAAAAATCTTCCTAAAGTTCTTCTTGAACGCTCACCTTATCGGTATGTCTCTGTTGGGGAACTCGACAACGGGTTCCCCGACTACCGAATCCAAAAGTTTGATGAGTGGACCAAGCGTTACAAAGACATGTATCTCTGTGACAATGGTATGCAAATCACTCTTGCTATGGAAGACTTTGAATACACCAAATGGTTAGACCCTGCAGGTGTTCCATGTTACATTCGCGACTCAGTAAAACCATGAATCCCTATCAGAAAGCAATTAAAGCCCTCGAAGAATGCGTCAAAGACGCTATGGAAAATGATGTTGACCCTGGTCTTCAGATGGAAATCTGGCGTCACTATCAAGGTGTGAAAGCAATTCAACGCCAACTACCAAAAGAGAGTAATCTTTCTTTTAAGTTGGATGGTATCGATCGTGTGATGGAAATGTATGACTCTGAGTATCCTACTCAAGCAGCACAACCTGTTGATATTGGACTTGGGGGTTTTAGTCAGGGAACTGATGTGATTACATTCTCCTAGTCTTTGCCAATAGACTCTAAACTAGATGGTTTTTTGACTGGATGACAGTCGCATATAGAAAAGGTTTCTTGTTTTTCCTAAAGAACAAGTGGCGTGCATGACAAGACCTAAAGGACTCATCACGAGTCCTTTTTTATGTCATTTCAAATCTTAATATTTGAAAACACTTGACAACTCTTAATCTTTCCTATATAATTAGGACATAAATCTTTACAAAAGGAAATGACTGTAACAACCAACGAGCAAGGACAACAAAACTTGTTCGCTAAAGAACCCACCATGTATATGTCAAAGGAATCCCTTGACAGATATGGCATTGAGACCTATGCTGAAAGAGCAGAAAAACTCAATGGTCGTACCGCTATGATTGGATTTGCTGCAGCAGTGATTTCTTATGCGACTACTGGCAGTGTATTTTTCTTTGGTGCCTTCGGCATCTAATCAATTCAACTCTATCTAAGGACAAAACAATGAACGAAAACGCAGAACGCATCAACGGTTGGGCAGCAATGATCGGAGTCGTTGCAGCACTCGGGGCATATGCCTTGACAGGACAAATCATTCCTGGTATTTGGTGATAAATACATTTTTCGGGAGAGATTGTTGACTAACCCAAATGCCCTCTACGAAGATATGGAAACTCTGAACATGCTTTATGAAGAACTATGTTGGTCACACGATGCAGAACTCGAATTTAAAGCAGACTATGAGAACGATCGTATTATCATACAAATAAAAAAGACTAAATAAAAGCATATCGTCGTCGCTTAGACAAAGGGGTAACTGGCACAATCCAGTTGACACCCCTTTTTTTATGTGATATAGTAGTGAGGTTCTGATGAAATCCATGTCGTATCCTATCGCAGCTGCAGTAGTCGCAGTGGCAGCACCATTTCTAATGACTCTTCCAGAGGCACCACCCCTTCCTGAGGGAGTTGCTGAAGTAGTAGAACCAGACCCATCATGGCAGTGTCCTACTTGCTCTGTTGAAGAGCAGTATGTCCTGAAAGCACTTCAGGAGAATACTAAGATTACTGATAAGAATGCTCTCGCTACGCTGATGGGAAACATCAAGCAGGAGAGTAAGTTTATCCCTAACATCTGTGAGGGTGGTGCTCGTGTCTCTTATGAGAATTGCCTTAGTGGTGGGTATGGTTTGATTCAATGGACTTCTATCGGTCGCTACAACGGTCTTGGAACGTTCTGTAACAAGTTCTCGTGCGACCCATCTTCACTTGAAGGTCAGGTTCGTTGGATGATTAATGAACCAATCTTCCAACGCCACCTTCCTGAGTTTGAGGGTCGTGGTCAGTCCATCTCACAGTACATGGTTCCTGCCTACTACTGGTTGGGATGGGGCATCAAAGGTAATCGCGAGGTTTATGCCTGGGATTACGAGAGCAAACTCACTTGGGCATAAATGCTCATCTTTTGAGGGTTGACGGAAACCAAACTCTCTGCTATACTAAATACATCAGCAAGTTAAGAGACCAACACATTTCTTAACACGTTGTAACACTCCTCAAACCAAGACCTATAGGGTGTCTAAACACGTCTTTCATACCTCTACCTAGGGCGTAGAGGAATAGTAACTCCACCATTCCCTGATGGTCTTACTTTTTTTTCAATACAATGGCAACACTTTCAAGGCAACAATCAACCTCTTCGTGGGAATCATTCTGCGAGTGGGTAACTTCTACCAATAACCGCCTCTATGTCGGTTGGTTCGGCGTACTGATGATTCCAACTCTGTTGGCAGCAACCATCTGTTTCATCGTCGCCTTCGTCGCTGCTCCCCCTGTGGACATCGACGGCATCCGTGAACCCGTCGCTGGTTCACTCATGTATGGTAACAACATCATCTCTGGTGCAGTTGTACCATCTTCCAACGCAATTGGTCTTCACTTCTATCCCATCTGGGAAGCCGCATCACTTGATGAGTGGCTGTATAACGGTGGTCCTTTCCAACTCGTAGTATTCCACTTCCTCATCGGCATCTATGCCTATATGGGACGTGAGTGGGAACTTTCATACCGCTTAGGTATGCGCCCCTGGATCTGTGTAGCATATTCTGCTCCAGTCGCTGCAGCATCTGCTGTATTCCTCGTATATCCTTTCGGTCAAGGTTCTTTCTCCGATGCTATGCCTCTTGGTATCTCTGGTACTTTTAACTACATGCTTGTATTCCAAGCAGAACACAATATCCTTATGCATCCGTTCCACATGCTCGGCGTTGCTGGGGTATTCGGTGGATCTTTGTTCTCTGCTATGCACGGAAGTCTCGTTACTTCCTCACTCGTTCGTGAAACGACTGAAACAGAGTCACAGAACTATGGTTATAAGTTCGGTCAAGAAGAAGAGACATACAACATCGTCGCAGCCCATGGTTACTTCGGTCGTTTGATCTTCCAATATGCATCATTCAACAACTCCCGTTCACTTCACTTCTTCCTGGCAGCATGGCCTGTAGTCGGAATCTGGTTCACTGCTCTTGGTGTTAGCACCATGGCATTCAACCTCAACGGTTTCAACTTCAACCAGTCCATCCTCGATGGTCAAGGACGTGTACTGAACACCTGGGCAGACGTACTGAATCGTGCTGGTCTTGGTATGGAAGTAATGCATGAGCGCAACGCTCATAACTTCCCTCTCGACCTCGCTGCTGCTGAGTCAACTCCTGTTGCTCTCACCGCACCAGTTGTCGGTTGATACCAAACATGGTATAATATGAAGGACCCTTCGGGGTCCTTTTCTTTTCAACATTATTATTAAGTTTTATGTCTTTTAGTATTACTCTACAAACAAGTGAAGGTAACCAAGTTGTTCAATGTGAATCAGACCAGTACATTTTAGACGCAGCAGAAGAGGCAGGAGTTGATATTAACTATTCTTGTCGTGCTGGTGCTTGTTCTTCCTGTGCAGGTAAAATCATTTCAGGTACAGTAGACCAGTCTGACCAGTCCTTCTTGGATGATGACCAGATTGAATCTGGATTCCTTTTGACATGCGTCTCTTATCCTACTAGCGATTGTGTGATTCAAACTGAGCAAGAGGAGAATCTGTACTGATGGAAACTTCTATTGCCGAACTGCTTACTTACTACGTTATCGGTGGTGCTCTCATCATCGGTCCTCCTGCCATCTTTCTCATCATTGCTATGATGGGTGCCATTCAGAATACGAAAGGTCGTATGGTAGGTTATAAAGATCATAAAACTTATGGTGATTCATCTATCTACGACCCATCGCCTAAGAAACCCGTTGATCAATCAAAATTCTTCTTGGAAATTGGCTGAGATAGTCATGGACACTTGGCCTCAACTCTATTGGTTAAAAGATTTTAAAAAAGTAAACAAGGAAACAAAAAATGACGACAACAACACTGAGTCCTCCGAAGAGAGGATGGTTTGACATACTCGACGACTGGCTTAAACGGGATCGTTTCGTTTTTGTTGGCTGGTCTGGATTACTTCTTCTTCCCACTGCTTATCTTGCTATTGGCGGTTGGCTTACTGGCACAACTTTCGCTACGAGCTGGTATACCCATGGTCTCGCTAGTTCCTATCTTGAGGGTGCAAACTTTCTTACAGCGTCAGTTAGCACTCCAGCTGACGCTATGGGTCATTCTCTTCTTCTTCTCTGGGGTCCTGAGGCTCAAGGGGATTTCGTCAGGTGGGTCCAACTTGGGGGACTCTGGAATTTTGTGGCACTCCATGGTGCCTTCGCCCTAATTGGATTCATGCTCCGTCAGTTTGAACTGGCACGTCTCATCGGTATCCGTCCCTACAATGCTATTGCGTTCTCTGGTCCTATTGCTGTTTTTGTCAGCGTCTTCCTTATCTACCCATTGGGTCAGTCCAGTTGGTTTTTCGCTCCGTCCTTTGGGGTGGCAGCAATCTTCAGATTCTTGTTGTTCCTTCAAGGATTTCATAACTGGACCCTGAACCCCTTCCATATGATGGGAGTTGCTGGTATACTGGGAGGAGCACTACTCAGTGCCATTCATGGCGTTACTGTGGAGAACACACTGTATGAAGACGGAGAACAAGCAAATACCTTTAAGGCGTTTGATTCAACTCAAGAGGAGGAGACTTACTCTATGGTCACTGCAAACCGCTTCTGGTCGCAGATCTTCGGCATTGCGTTTTCTAACAAGCGGTGGCTTCATTTCTTTATGTTGTTTGTGCCTGTTATGGGTCTTTGGACATCCTCTATTGGCATTATTGGCCTTGCTCTTAATCTTCGTGCTTACGATTTCGTGAGTCAAGAGATTCGTGCAGCAGAAGATCCTGAGTTCGAGACGTTCTACACTAAGAACATCTTATTGAACGAAGGACTACGTGCATGGTTGGCACCTGCTGACCAACCGCATGAGAACTTTATCTTCCCTGAAGAAGTATTGCCACGAGGTAATGCACTGTGATTAAATCACTCTTCACTTTTATGTTTGCTGCATTGATGTGGGTGCAAGTCCCACAGTGGCAGGATGATTGGTCTAAGTGTGCCGTAGATGTACCTGACACAGCATGTCATTGGTACATCACAGCACCCGATAACACCTTTGGTGAAGGATTTAGTTGGGCGAATGCCCCATGGTTCAGTGCAGAAGGTCTCCTTGACATTGGAGAACTTCACAACACAGTTCAATCTCTTCAAGAGGCATAACTATGCACTTTGAATATGTTTTAATGTGGATTGCACTACTCATCTTATTCTTTGTCGCTCAGAATCCTGACGATGATGATGATCAAGATGGTGGTATGATGGTCCCATCGTATTCTAATTAAAACTTAGACTCTAAACTTAAATAGTGAAGCGATTAATTAAAGGTTAACGCTTCACTTCATAAAACAAATCTTAAATTACTATGTCTTGCAATCTTCGCGTCAAAATGTTGGATGCTTTACTTGCTGATGCTAGTGGTAACATCGCCAAAGCAAAAGCAAACGTAGAAGTTTATCTACACAACCCTGTTGGTATTGGTGAGCACCCTGATGTGCTTGCTGCTATTCAGGAACAACTAGATATCATCGCTCATGAACAAGAGCGTATTGATGTTATTGAAAATTACTTTAGTAATCATGAATAACTTTGAGCTCCTGCTATACTTTGTATGCTTCGCTGCCATTGGTGGTGCTGCCTTTGCAATGATGTGGAGTAACATTCAATCTATTAACATAGAGATGAGAACTCCACCTAAACCAAAGCATCCTGAAGCACCTGCTCCTGGTGACGAGTTGATGTATGTAGATTTGTCTAGAGAGAAACTAGAGAGTCTTTACAAACAAACTGAATGATGATATACTACGAGGGTTAAACACCCTCTTTTTTATGGAAGTAATTTTAGAAGGAAAGGTAAAGACAGTGTATCAAGGTGACGACGCTGATCGTGTCATCATTGAGTACCATGATAAGGTAACTGCTGGTAACGGTGAGATGATTGACCATCCCTTAGGAAAGGGATCTCTCTGTTGCAGCATTTCATCTATCATCTTTGAGAAACTTTCCAAAGAACTTATCCCAACTCATTATATTAATATGGTTGGTGCGAATAAAATGATTTGTAAGAAGGTAGATATTGTTCCACTAGAAGTTATTTGTAGGAACCGTGCTGCTGGATCTATTGTTCGTGAGACAACTCTTCAAGAAGGTGCTCCACTTCCACAACCGATTGTTGAGTTCTTTCTAAAGGATGATAGTAAGCATGACCCTCTCCTGACACCAGACCGTGTGCGTCTGATGGGATATAACCCAGAACCTTTTATTGAGATGACATTACGAGTTAATGATTATCTCCGTCAAATGTTTTATATCATTGGCATTGACCTTGTAGATTTTAAAGTTGAGTATGGATATGATGCTCATGGTGATTTGTATCTTGCCGATGAGATTAGTCCTGACAGTATGAGACTATGGAAGATTGGTAGTAACGAAAGATTCGATAAGGATTTGTTCAGGAAGGATGAGGGTGATATTGTACCTGCCTATCGTGAGATTCTAGATAGACTACAACCACTTGCTATTCAATGAAACACGAAATCCCTGAGGAGATTAAGAAGAATGGATTTGCTTGCTTCGGTAGTTTGAATCAAGCAGAGAGAGCATGTGTTCTACTTGGTGACGAAGCATATCGTGAGTCATTAAATCTTGAGAGTGATGATGCTCCCTGTTGGCAGATTCCAAGTGGAGAACACACTACTTTTGCTGGGTGGAATCCCCAGTGTGTCCCTACCATGGACTACATTGTATGGAAACTAAAGCGCCTTGACGGTATTATCAAAGGAGAAATCATTGGATAAGTTATCAAAAGAAGAAATGCGGTCTAAGATCAAAGAGTTTTCTGCACTCCTTAGAAGTCAAAGAGAACACTGGGACAAAGAAGACCAAATTGGATTCACATATTCTTGTGATTTAATCTCACAATCACTCATTACATTATACATTCGCTTAGGTAGAGACTAATGGATTACAAAACTTCTGGCGTTGACATTATCAAGGGACGTTCCTTTGTAGAGTATCTAAGAGTATTGGCACCTAAGATTGGTGGGTTCAGTGGAATGATGGAGGTCCCATCAGGATACGAAAAACCTGTACTTATATCTGGTGCTGATGGTGTTGGAACTAAAATTAATATCTGTAGGATTGCCCGTGATTACTCCACTATTGGTCAGGATCTCGTTGCTATGTGCGTCAATGACGTTATATGTTCTGGCGCTAAACCATTATATTTTCTAGATTATGTCTCTGCCAAATCACTTGATGCTAATGTCAGTGACATTGTACATGGAATTGCTACTGGTTGTGCCATGGCAGGAATGGAACTCCTAGGTGGAGAAACAGCAGAACATTACAGAGCAACTGACTATGACCTTGCTGGTTTCTGCACTGGTATTGTAGAAAAGAATGATATTGTTGATGGTAGTAATATCAGAGCAGGTGATGTAGTCATTGGTCTTGAGAGTAGTGGTATTCATAGTAATGGATACACTCTTATCAATGATATGCTGTGGAGAAATAAAATCTTCTACAAAGAGATGCCTGAGTTGCTTAGACCTACCACCATCTATGCCCGTCTCATTCAGCACCTGTTGGATGAAGTTCCTATCCTAGGCATGGCACATATCACTGGTGGTGGTATCCCCGAGAACCTTCCTAGGTGCCTTCCAAAGGGTCTGACTGTTGATGTTGATTACTCTGCTTGGGAGAGACCAGAACTCTTCAACAAGATCCAACAGGCAGGAGAGATTGTTGAGGAGGAGATGCGTAATGTATTTAATCTAGGTATTGGATTCTGTTTAGTTGTGCCACCAGACGTGGTAGAGCACACTCAAACTTTGATTGCTGCCACAGGTCTGGGATCATGGGTGATTGGAGAGGTTCGGTAATTAAAATAAATAGAGGAGATAAGACTCCTCTTTTTTAATGGCATTTTATTATCCTGAAGGAATATTTGGTCCTGTTTGTGATGTCATCAGACCAGAGGCAGATATTGCCCTTGACGGAAGAGGGGCATTAGTAGAACCAGATGACCGTGAAGTCGTGCTCGAACTTGATGGTGGTGATGATGATTATGGTCCTACTAATCCTATTGTCATTAAGAGAATTAAATGTAAGAGGCGTAGTGATGGAACATATTATGATTGTAAATACGAATGGTTAAATGATACAATCTTTGATGATTGGGAAAGATGTATTGCTCCTCAAGCAGAATGTTATGATTGGGGAGATAGGTCTACAAGAGATTTAAGACTAGAGGAAGACTTCTTTATTCCTGATATAGGACCCGATGCATGTTTTCCTTTTGACCCTGATATTAATATCAGAAACAATGCATTCTTTTCTGCTAATGGTGAAAGAGTATTGATGGCAGCAAGGGAACGGTCTTCACCAGTCACCTTTCCTGTATCATCAAGGGCAAGATTTTTAATTAGTAATAATAATGTACAGGCATCATTTACAGGAACTTTGAGTTACCTTATAACAGATCCCAGTATCAATTTACGAGTCAATGGAACTTCTACAAGAAACTGGGGCAATGGTTCTGGTGCATTTGGTGGTTTTGTTTTCCCTAATGGTGGTGGTAATAAGTATCTTGCTTTTGGTAATCCAGGTACGACTCCATTTTCAAATGCACAAGTCAATCGTCTAGCAACAGTCACTCTTAACATGAAGGGATTTGACACTCTGGTTTTGGAAGCGATTGCTGGTAGTGATAATAATGGTGGAGAGAGACCAAACCTTGATGGGGAAGGTCTTTATATAGTCTGGCCTAACGGTAATGAGGACAAGATTATACCATCAAGAGATGAGGTTGGTAATAGCTATGATAACAAGTATGGTGGGTGGAAAAATATAACTACCAATATTCCAAGTCAGTATAGAAAAGATAATGTAGACGTTATTATTAAACAGACTTTACAAGATGTTGCTGATGAAAATGGTGTTCCTGTAAATCAACATCCAAATGGATATGATGCTTTTGGTATTTCTAAAATTGGTGTGCAAGGAACTTCATTACAAACTTCTGGAACTGGTACAGCAAACTTAAGATTTAATTTTAAATGGGATGATAACCCAAATGACGCTGACACTGCTTTAGGGCAGGTAATTATTGGAGATGTTGGTGGTAGTATTGTTTTCTCTAGAGATACAGATGATGAAGATGGTGATGAAAATAAGACTATGTTTGGTGTGAGTTCAGGACTTTACCGAGCCAGTATTCGTGGGAATAAAGGTGGATTTGAAGTAAAAAATAGCAATCAAAGACTGTGCTTTAAGGATGGTGATGGGGACGATTGTAATGCTGACTTAAGAATTACAAATACTACAGGTGGTATTAAGGCAAAGTTTACTCGTGATGGGGATTTAAGAATAACAGGTTCTGGTGTTGGTAATGTGGAATTTAATTTTGAATGGGATGACGACCCCGATAACGCAGGACTTGCCATTGAAAGTATTTCATTTTCAAATAGTGATGGTCTCATATTCATTCAGACTCCAGGGCAAGAGGAAGGTTCTCAACAAGAATCTTTAGAGGTAACCGCAGGAGCAACATTCCCAGTTACAATTCAAGATAATAGTGGTGGGTATGAAGTTACAAATAATGGCAAAAAAATTAAATTTTTTGATAGGGACGGGAAAGATACCAACGCTTCTTTAGAAGTTTCTGTAGAAGCACAGAACACTATAGAAAATGATTCGTATTGGAGTGACCGTGGCAATGCTCTTGCCGCTTGGGTTAATCCAGAAGTATGCACATTGCCAAATTTGGTTCAGCAGGTTACTTACCGAGTTAATATTGCACAAGCAGATCAATATAATTTTGAGTTTGCATGTGATGATGTTGCACAACTTTTCTTTGAAGAAGAAACTGTGCCTGCATTGGATATCCAGGGTGGTATTTTTAGAGGTGGAGCACTTAATACACCATACAATCATCAAAGAAATTTATCTGCTGGAATAATAGAATTCACAGTAAGATGCACAAACAGTGCTGCTGGATATATTGATGGTGATGGAGACCCCTTTGGTGGAGCATATGACTGGGCTTTGAATCCTGGTGGATGGTATATAAGAATTTGTAGGGGTGGTCAATGTATTGGTGGTGACAATACTGCTCCATGGGTTCCTTCATTCCCTTGGCATACATGGAATAATTTTATGAATACCTATGCTGTATGGTCATCGGCAACAGACCCCAGTCCAGGAGTAAGTCAAAGTGCATCATGGACATTTAATGTGCCTTCAACTGGAAATTATGTGCTAAGAACAAATGCAGATAATACTGCAACATTCGTCGTAGATGATGTAACTATTGGTACTACTACAGGATTCCAAGGACCTGTAATAGAATACCCGTTAAACAATTTTAGTTCTGGTCCTCACACATTGACAGTAAATGCTTTAAATGTTACGAATTCCAATGGAACAAATATTAATTGGGAACAGAATCCAGCAGGTGTTGCATGGACGATTGAGGGAACTAATGGTAATGTTGATGCAACATTCAATAACCAAGGTGGTTTAGTTGTTACAGGAGATGGTAGTGGTGTAATAGAATTTACATTTGAATGGGATGATAACCCAAATACCGCTGGGACGGCACTGGGAACATATAGTATTCCTGGTATTGGATTGTCGTTCACTCAAGGAGGAAGTTCTTCGGGGAATGATAGTGCTAGTGCTACGGCAAAGGCAGGAACATATAATGCAAACATTAATGATAATTCTGGAGGATTTGAGGTTGTGAACAGTGGTAAAAGGATTAATTTCCGAGACCGCGATGGTGATGATGCCAATGCAAAACTTAGAATAGTTGGTTCAAGTCAGCAGAATGTGATTATTGCTAGCTCACTTGACACATCTTCAGGAAATGGTAATATAATATGGACTACCAGAGATGCAACAGGATACGAATACTATGAAGTTACCTAAAATACACAGGGAAGACTTACCTAAAGAGGTTCAAGACCTAGTTGGTGATGGAGATTATGAGTTTGAATCCCTATTACATGCATATGATATTATTGATGTTCCCTTAGATTTGGAATCCTATAATGAAGGAAGGGCAAAAACGGCAGAAGAGTTGATAAAAATTAGAAAGGAGATAGAAGAAATGCGAATCAAAGAAAGGAAAAGAAAACGTGCATAAATACCTAACCGTACATTGTTACGGTTTACAACAAATTGAAGGTGCCTCAATTAATCGCATCTCTTTGTTGACAGCACCGCCCAAAGGTGCTATACTTAATCCAACGAGAGCAAGTCGAGCTCTCTTTCATCCGTGGGATACTCCACGAGATATACTTAAAGGTAATTTTTCAATGATCAAAACTGTATTCGCAGCAACTGCTGCTCTGTTCGCATCCGCTGGTGCCGCTTTCGCAGGACCCTACGTCAACGTGGAAGCAAACTCAGGATTCACTGGTTCTTCGTACAACGGAACCGCCACAGACCTTCACGTAGGTTACGAAGGCGCTCTGGGTGAGTCCGCTTCGTACTACGTCCAAGGCGGCGCTACTGTAGTCTCCCCTGACGGTGGCGAGAGCGACACTGTTCCTTCTGGTAAGGCAGGTCTTGGTATCGGTTTGACCGATGCTCTGGGCGCATATGGCGAAGTCTCCTTCGTTGGTAGCGGCGACAGCAATGTCGATCGCGGTTACGGAACGAAGTTGGGTCTGAAGTATTCCTTCTGATTGACTAAATAATGTGGAGACCTTTCGTGCGGTCTCTACAAAAGTCGGAACACCCATGGGACTCTTAGGAGTCCCTTTTTTATTCTAGAGGTATTATGAATTTTCAAATCTATACTCGCAGTGGTTGTCCTTACTGCACAAAAGTAAAACAAGTTTTACAAGGAAAGAATCTTTCTTTCAGTGAGATGAAATTGAATACTCACTTTACTCGTGAAGAGTTCTATCAAAAGTTTGGTGCTGGAAGTACATTCCCTCAAGTGTTAAGGGGAAGTGCTAAGTTGGGAGGATGTACAGAAACTGTACGGTATCTCCGAGAAAACAACTTGATTTGATACTAAATAATTTCAGTTCATAAACGGGAGGTTGGTTTCCAGACAACACTTTTTTACGCCAATAATAAATGGAGGAAACCATGTTAATTGCATTAGTCGTACTAGGAGTAATCGGAGCATTTATTTTAGGAATTACAGTTTCCTGGTTAGCAAAGGGTTACGTCGAAGACTACATAGAAAATGCAGCATACGCAAAATCTGTTACCCATCCAGAAATGTTGGATGAAAATGGTAACATTATACAAGATGAGTTGATTTTTATTAGACCAGCAAATCGTTACTGGGATTTTGATGATGAACTTGAAGAATGATTAAAAGGAGTTAATTATGCCACGGACTATGGAAAACAGTAACGCAAGGTTGCTGTTAAGTGAGATTTTGAGAAAGGTCTCCAACGCAAAAACAAAAGCAGAGAAAATTTCTCTGCTTCGTAAATACAATACCCCCGCTCTCAGACAGTTGTTGATTATCAACTTTGACGAGAGTGTAATTTCATTACTACCTGAGGGTGATGTTCCATTTACACCTAATGATGCACCCGCTGGAACTGACCATACAAGATTAGAGCAACAGTATCGTGGTTTATATCGTTTCTTTAAAGGTGGTGCTAAACTACCTACTCTAAAAAGAGAGTCGATGTTCGTCCAACTTTTAGAAGGACTTGCTCATGAAGAAGCAGAACTTTTAGTTCTTGTCAAGGATGGACAACTTAATAAAGAATACAAGCGTATTACAAAAGCAGTTGTTCAAGAAGCATTTCCTCAGATTAATTGGGGAGGACGTTCATGACAGTATACCGTTTCAGTAAAGAAGAAACTGAAGAGGCTACTGCAGAACAAATTCTACAAAAGAATAAAGAAGATGGGGCAGCAGTTATTGTTGCGACCATCTTTTTCTTTACCAAACCTCTGGTTCTTATGCTATTATGGAACATGTTAATGCCAGGTATCTTTGGACTTTCTAGTATTGGTTACTTAAAGTCACTTGGTTTATACCTATTTGCCCGTATTATTATTGATAAGAATGACTAAAGTATGTTTGATCTCTGTTACTCCTGAGGCAGAGAAAACAATTGGATACATTGCTCGCGTTAGCAATCCAGCAAATCAGGAGAACCCTAAAATTTCTGGACTATTAAAGTATTGTATTAAGCATGGTCATTGGTCTGTGTTTGAGCAAGCGACTATGACTCTTGAAATTCATACTACAAGAGCAATCGCAGCTCAGGTGTTGCGTCATAGGTCATTTACATTTCAAGAGTTTTCACAACGGTATGCTGATTCTTCCCTACTCGCGGAGACGATCGCTCTCCCAGAACTCAGGCGACAAGACACCAAGAATCGTCAGAACTCTATTAACGATGTTGACCCATTTACCAGGCAGAAGTATGAAATCTTGATGCAGCATCACTTCAAAGAAGGAATGCAACTATATCAAGATATGCTTGACTCTGGTATTGCAAAGGAATGTGCAAGAAATGTGCTTCCTTTATGCGTAGGGACAAAAATGTACATGACTGGCAATCTCAGGAATTGGATCCATTACATCCAACTGCGTTCCTCCAACGGCACCCAGAAGGAGCACCAAGACATTGCAATTGCTGCCAAGCAGCATTTCATCTGTCAGTTCCCAATCATCTCTGAGGCGCTTGAGTGGTGTCCTGAGGGTGATTGTGGATGTCCAGAACATCTAGACGATTGTAACTGTATTCAACCAGCATTGAGGATTGATTAATGCCTTTATATAACGTAATAAATAAGGTCACTGGCGAAAAACAAGAGTTTCGCAAGACTGTTGCCGAATACGAGCAATGGAAAACTGACAATCCTGATTGGGATAAAGATTGGCACGCAGGTGTCGCGGGTACTACCTACGGCAATCCTAAACAGTCTGATGGATTCAAGGAAGTAATGTCCAAGGTCCAGAAAGCACATCCCAGAGCAAACCTTAGTAGATTCACTTGATATGGCAAGAGCAAGAAAGAGAAACACTACTAGCAATCCTGTTCCTTCTAACATGAGTGCGAAGCAGATTAAAAGAAAGAAACCTCTTGATAAGAGTTACATGGTTCCTATCAGACCATTGACTCCTAATCAGGAGACAGTATTTGATAGTTATGAGCAAGGGCAGAATATTTTACTTCATGGTGCTGCAGGTACTGGTAAAACTTTCATCACTCTCTACCTTGCTCTACAAGAAGTGCTTGACGAACACACACCTTATGATAAGATATACATTGTGAGGTCTCTTGTACCTACAAGAGAGATTGGTTTCCTTCCTGGAGACCATGAAGATAAGTCAGCACTGTACCAAATTCCATACAAAAATATGGTAAGGTATATGTTTAGTATGCCTGATGACAATTCATTCGACATGCTTTATGACAACCTCCGAGCGCAAGAGACTATTTCATTTTGGTCTACTTCTTTTATCCGTGGAGTTACTCTTGACAATGCCATTGTTATTGTCGATGAGTTCTCGAATCTCAACTTTCATGAACTAGATTCTATGATTACTCGCATCGGTGAGGACTCTAAGATTATGTTCTGTGGTGACATTACACAATCGGATTTAGTTAAGAGTAATGAAAAGAATGGAGTGTCTGATTTTATTCAAATCCTTCAGCAGATGCGTGAGTTTACTTGCGTTGAGTTTGGTATTGATGACATCGTTCGTTCTGGATTAGTTAAAGCGTACCTTCTCACTAAACACAATCTTGGTTTTTAATGTTTAATTTTATTGATGTAAACCTCAGCGAACATGTTGAGGTTGAACCTGTGACAAGAGATGGTACTAGATTTTATCCAATCCCTGGAGCAGATAAATACTATCCGAGTGTAACCTCAATCACATCCTTCAAGAGTGCAGCCTTCTTTAAAAAGTGGCGTAATAAAATTGGTGAAAACGAGGCGAATCGAATTACTGCTAGAGCAACTCAAAGAGGTACTGCTTTCCATGCAATAACCGAAGATTATATCAAAGGACAACTAGATCTTAATAGGTACTTGGAAAATAACCCATTATCTGTTAGAATGTTTCAGTCAGCAAAGTCGGAGCTGAACCGTATCAACAACATCCATTGTCTAGAAACCTTTTTGTATTCACATTATCTTGGTCTTGCTGGTCGTGTTGACTGCATTGCTGAGTTCGACGGTGAATTAGCAGTAATCGATTTCAAAACTTCAACTAAAGAAAAAAAAGAGGAATACATCGAGAACTATTTTGTTCAAGAGACTGCATACGCAGCAATGTTCCTCGAACGTTCAGGTATTGAGGTAAAAAAAATTGTCACACTTATCGCCACTGAAGAGGGAACTATTCAAGTATTTCAGAAGTACAATCTTGATGACTATCTACACTTACTCAAATCCTATATTGAAGAATTTGTTAGGGGACACACAAATGCCTGAACAAAAACCAGAGGAAAAGTTTCTAACTCCTACAAAGTTTTCACAAGAGATTGAAACTCTAGTGAAAACAAGTGGAGGTTTGATTTCATACATCGAAGCAGTATTAACATACTGTCAAGAGAATGAGATTGAATTGGAAACTATCTCAAAGTTAATTTCAAAACCACTTAAAGAACGTCTGCGGCATGAAGCAGAAACGTTAAACTACATGAAGAAAACATCTAAAGGAGTATTGCCACTGTGACAGGATTTGAAGTGTATAAAATGTATCTTGCATTAAAGATGCACTTCACTAAAGACTCTTATGATTATGTAAAATACAGAGGCAAAGTATCTGCCTCTGAAAAATCATTTGAAGAACGTCGCGACCGATATTTCTTCAAGAAACTAGCGGCAAAGTATGAGGATCATGTTATCCAAGATTACTTTGTCGCAAATTTTATGCATGACCCTAAAGGATACATTCAATCATTCTCCATCGATAATTATGAGAGGTGGAAAGTAAATCAAGAGTCATTCTGTTATAAATTTAGACAGGATGTGCATCTTTTGTTAGAAGAATATGAATCTCCTTATCAAGATAAGTTTGATAAAATTTTTAAAGTTCGAGAAGGAGAACATCCATCTCTCTTGAAGTACTATCTTTCAGGAGAGATAAACTTAGAAACCCTAGTTATATTTGAAACTTGTTTGGGGTATATCAATCAATTTGATAAGCACTTAAAAGACCCCATCTGGAAAGACATACGAAAGAGAGTACTTAAGTACCAACCATTTTTAAAAGTTGATTGTGTCAAGTATAAAAGGGAAATATTAACAGTCATAAGGACAAAACTATGAGTTTTTTTAAATCAGAACAGGTACAAGATAACTTACAGGATATTTTCAAAACCTATCAAGAGATTGCAGGAGTCACTAGTAGACTGAATGCAATGAACAAGGAAGAACGACTCGATCATATCGAGCAATGTAAAAATCTAATCGATAAGCAAAAAACATTCTATGGTCGATTGTCTTTGTCTTCTACTGAAGATGCTGAGGCATCTGACATGAAAACTAGAATCAATGCCTTGGCAAATGCTTTCGGATACGCAAACCTCTTGGAGTGTATGGACGCAATGATTCAGACACTTGAAGAAGCGGCACAGAGGGAGGTTGACGCCGACTAAATACTATGCTATCCTTACAGGGTAGCAAACAATACAACTACACACACTCAATACGGAGAATACTAAATGTCTTTTGCAAGTCTCAAGAAAGCGTCAAGCAAGGGTGATACCTTCGCTAAACTGACGCGAGAGATTGACAAACTGAATCAGCCTGCTGCTGGTTCTTCTGCTGACGAACGTTTCTGGAAACCAGAGATGGATAAGTCTGGCAATGGTTATGCTGTTATCCGATTCCTGCCTGCTCCTGATGGAGAGGAGATGCCTTGGGCAAAGGTCTGGAGTCACGCATTCAAAGGTCCTGGTGGACAATGGTACATCGAGAACTCACTCACCACTCTTGGTAAGGATGATCCTGTCGGTGAAATGAATCGCCAACTGTGGAACAGTGGTCGTGATAGCGATAAGGAGATCGCTCGTGCTCAGAAACGTAAACTCTCTTACTACTCCAACATCTATGTTGTGAGTGATCCTGCTCATCCTGAGAATGAAGGTCGTGTCTTCCTTTATCGTTTTGGTAAGAAGATCTTTGACAAACTGACTGAAGCAATGCAACCTGCATTTGCAGACGAGTCTCCTCTCGATCCTTTCAACTTCTGGAAAGGTGCTGACTTCAAACTGAAGATTCGTAAGGTCGAAGGTTACTGGAACTATGACAAGTCTGAGTTTGCTGCACCTAGCACTCTTGAGAACTTCGATGATGATAAACTGGAAGAAATCTGGGGTCAAGGATACTCTCTTGCAGAGTTTGAAGATGCTAAGAACTTCAAGTCTTATGAGCAACTTACAGCACGTTTGAATTTGGTTCTCGGTAAGACTTCTAATGCATCTGCTCCTACCATTCGTGAGGATGAAGAGGAAGTGTTTGTTAAACCCGAACCAGTAGAAAACTGGGGTGCAGAAGTTTCTGACTTCCGTCAAAAAGCAGTCGCAGCATCTCCTGTAGAGGGTGATGATGATACTCTATCAATGTTCCAACGACTTGTTGATGAGGAAGACTGATGAGAGTTGCTATACTTTCTACCCTAATGCTCATCGCTAGTGCTTCACCCGCACTAGCGCATCATGAAAGCATTGGCGATAGGTCAAATCGAAGAGCGTATCGTGATGTGTATATTGAAAAACATTACCATCACCCTCCGAGGCATCGTCACTATCATTGGCATGGAGATGGTTCATATCATTACCATCCTCATAGAAAGCATGGCAATCATCACAGGGGACATCATGAGTATAGGTATCACCGACACCCAAGAGTTCCCTTCCTAAACATTGAAATACATTGACCAAAACGAAATTCGACTTTTGATTCCCTGAAACGGCGGAAAAAATCCCCGCCAATTTTTCGGTCTCTAGGGTTTTCTAAATTGACTCTCTAACATAAGACGAAATAAGTTGTCTTTCAGTAACATGAGGTCTTGTTGCTCATAAGCATCGCCGCCAGGCCATTTATCCAAATGAAAACAGACGGACCTGTACATAAGTGCAAGTCCGTCTTTTGTTATGTCTATAGTTATGTAATCTTCGTTAGGATTAGTATCCACCGTAAGGAGAAGGTGAAGGACTTGGAGATGGTGTTGGACTAGGTGTAGGTGATGGTGTTGGGGAAGGTGTAGGACTTGGTGTAGGTGATGGAGTTGGACTTGGTGTAGGACTTGGTGAAGGATTCACAACCTGAACACCTGCAATTGTAGTAGTTGATGTTGTTGTTGTTACAACAGCACCTGTTGACCCAGTGCTGATAACTGAAGCACCAAATGTAGAACCAAAGTCAAAAGTATCGACTACTGGTGCAACACCCGTAGTTCTAGATGCACTACCAGTAGCAGAACTCTTTCTATTGATGAATTTTTGAGCAATACTCAGTTTTGTCTGCTTTACATTATTATCATTCAACTCTGAGTGTGGTTGATACTGAACTATGTCCTCAAATTCTTCAACAATCAAGTCAGCAATCTCTGCATTTGGTATTAGAATCTGACGTTTAACTTCATTCAAATAATCTTCATGTTCATAATTAGTTACTGGATATATCGACTCTTCTTTTGATTTTGTCGTTCCATCAGGAAAGACCACTCTAAAGGATTCATTTACTTCTGTTCCTTCTTTAACAAAAACAATGTTGTTGAATAATACTTCATTAGTTTCCCAATGATGTATCGCGTCAGAATCACCATATTTCTGTTGAACTGTAGTTAGTAATTCTGCTTGACTTCTTGGCCACTCTTCATATACATCAATAATATTATTTACTAACAACACAACCCAATCTAATTCTGCATCACCCAATAGTCTATATGCTACTGTTGGAGGCGTTTCACCATCACGTAGTGAGTAACTTTCAAAAAGAGTAATATACTCATTCAAATTTGGAATGGTAACTGCTCTTCGGAATATATTTTTAACTAAGCGATACTTATAATCCTCATCCGTTGATGTGCCCTCAGCGATATAAGTATCTGGTAAGCGATTAAAGTAACCCATTAGTATCCTGCTGTAATATCTTTTTGAGTGATAATTGAAGTTTCGATGAATGTCAAATTGACGGCAACTGAGGGAACCATGATTTGAGGTTGCCCACTCAATAAATGACGGAAAGCGTTATATGAACCATCAGGGGTATAATTTACTTGAATTCCTGCACATACAGAATCCTTGATTCTATGGTGTAATGGGTATCCACCCGTTGCGAAGTCACCTTTTGCATTAAGTCGTCTATAAGAAAGTTCAAACTTGTCAGGAACTTCAAAATACCGTGCAGAACGAGCTCTTCGGGCACCATCAGTCGCGAAGAGCTGTTCAAAGTTTTGATTATTTTCACTACTATCTCCACCACTATCATCGGTGTTAAATTCGTCAGCATCCGCTCCACCAATGATGGGAACAGAACCAAATTTGATATAGTTTATAATTTTAAAAATTTCTTGCGCCTCTCTTCCACTACGGGCAAAAAACTTGAATGAGAAGTTATGAGTTCGGAAGGACATATTACTGAACAATTGCTCAGTAAATGGGTTAAATACCTTTCCTTTTGTCAATGCCTGTAAAGCATTAGCATCAATATTACCTGCAAGACCCAACATCTGATTTATATTTGATGCTGAACTTGCAATTGCTGCAGAAGCAAACTCAGGTAAAGCAGCAGCTGCTGCACCTTGAATAGTTTCAACTATTTGATCCATATTACCGCCACTATTCATCAATCCTGCTGCTGCAACTCCAGCAACACCAATATCTACTTGTCTGTAGTTTGGTTGGTATTGAGTTTGAATCTGATTTGGGATTGCTAAGTAAACCCTCTCATTTCTGTGAATTTTACTAACTTTATTGCCAGGAAGATTTAATCCATAATAGTTTGAATCGCTATCATTATAATTGATAGCATATCTTCTCATAGCAAGATAGTCAATAAACTCTGTTGGAGACTCCAGGTCACCAGCATTGCCTTGGTCGGACACAGGAGGATTTAAAGGATATCTATAGATTGAGTTGGACAAAAGATACTACCTAAATATTATGTGACCTCTATGTATTTATGCGATATCAAGGAAAGTACAGACCTTCTTTTCCTGGGAAGTATAAGGGCGATTTCTCTAATGTGATTTATCGCTCCTCTTGGGAGTATAAATTTATGAAATGGTGTGATATTACCACATCTGTTCAAGAGTGGGGAAGTGAAGAAATTATTATTCCTTACGTTTCACCAGTTGATGGTAGACGGCATAGATATTTTCCAGATTTTTATGTTAAAATCAATAACAAAAAATATCTGGTTGAAGTAAAACCCTACAAACAAACTAAAGAACCCAAAAATCAAAAAAGACACACAAAACGATATATAAATGAAGTAGTGACGTATGCTGTTAATCAGGCAAAATGGAAAGCAGCAACCGAATTTTGTATGGACCAAGGTTGGGAGTTTATGTTAATTACTGAAAAAGAACTTAAAGTGTAATGGCAATTCCAAATAAAGAGCAAGCACAATATAATTCATTACAAGAATTTATTGGATTTTTTAAGGCGGAACCAAACGCCCCTTCATACTCCAATCTTTTTTCGGTACATTTTAGCACTCCTCCAATGTTGCAGAATGGTGCTTATGGAATGAATACGACTAAGTACGAACCCCAACGAGAAGTTTTAAGGACATTATTAAATTATTACGCAGAAAGTGTAAATCTACCTAGCAAGCAAGTTACAACGGGAACATATAATCAGTTAGGTTCTGCAATTAGATATGCGACTGGTTCTACATTTAGTCAAATTAGTATTACGTTCAAAGTTCCACGTTCTGGAGAGACGAGAGCATTTTTTGAAAAATGGATTTCTATGATGGCAAATGATGCCAGTCAATATACTGATTATTATAATAATTACGTTTGTAATACATTAAGAATTTACAAGTGGGAAAGAGGTGGTGGTGATGTCGCTGTTAGTAAACCTCAATTTAGAAAGGCAGTAAGAGACAGTGGACTGGACGCATCGCAAATATCAGCTCCTCGGTTGAATTCGTTGTCTACAGCATATGAACTGCGTAATGTATTTCCATATAACATCGGTTCTATACAGTTAGACAATGCTACAGCAAAAACTGTAAGTATGACAGTTCAGTTTTATTATGAAAGGTATAGATTCTATCAATCTGATGACCTTGTATTTCCTGAGACTATTGACCCCTCCCGAATCCGACTCGATAACTTAACACAACCTGGTACTGATCCATTAGTCAATTTTCAATTTAGTAAATTATTCAATAGCTACCAGGATCTAATCTCATCAACTGGCAATGTTGGATAGTTTGATAAATAAAATTACTGAATTGAATTTTTATGGCATTACCTAAGATTAATGTACCTAAGTACAAATTGAAATTGCCTTCAACGGGCAAAGTAGTGAATTTTAGACCATTTCTAGTTAGAGAAGAAAAATTACTTCTTCTTGCTACTCAGACAGGTGAAACCGAACAACTGGTAGATGCGATTACAAAAATTGTTTCTGATTGTACTGATGTTAAGGATGTAAAAAATCTCTCAACATTTGATATTGAATATCTGTTTTTGCAAATTCGCACAAAATCTGTTGGCGAGACTGTGAATATTAGTCTTACAATGCCAGATGATAATGAGACTGAAGTTGATGTTGAAATTCCTTTAGACGAAATCACCGTCAAAACAGATAAAACTCATAAAAATGAGTTGAAACTTAGTGATGAAATTATCGTCAGTATGGGATATCCTTCCCTAGAAATGTTCGTTAAGATGAATTTTTCTGATGATGATACTAATCAAATTGAACAAGTCTTTGAAATGGCAGCGAGTTGTGTAAAAACAATTTCGGATCCTGCTCAAGTCTATGACTGTGCAGATGTCTCTAAAAAAGAACTTATAGAATGGTTTGAAGAATTGAACAGTAAGCAATTCGGTATGATTCAAGAATTTTTTGAAACCATGCCCAAGTTGTCACATACACTTAAAGTGACTAATCCCAATACTGGGGTAGAAAACGAAATTGTTCTAGAAGGTCTGGCATCTTTTTTCGGATAGCACTCCTCCATACAAATCTTCGCTCTTATTATGAAGGCAATTTTTCATTAATGCATCATCATAAATGGAATATAGAACACATTGACAACCTAATGCCTTGGGAAAAGGAAATCTACGTCAATATGCTAATCCAATTCCTAAAAGAAGAAGAAAAACGTATGAAGGAGCAGCAAGCAGCAAGTGGCTAACATAACACCATATAAGTTTGTAAATCCTGGATTTACATCTAGTAAAAATCCATCTACAATTGCAGCAAGAAATTCAACTCTTGCTATCAATAGGATTGGTGTGACTGTTGAAAGTTTGGCAAATACCGTTGCTGGTCTTTCTTCTATTGCTACTCTTCGTGAGAAAACAAGATTAAAATCTTCTCAGTTAGAGCGCAGACAAGAAAGATTAAAGAAAGATAGGGAAGCAGAAGAAAACGAAGAAACTAATAAGTTACTGCAAAAGAAAGATCGTAATGCAGACAAAAAGAAATTAAAGGTTGGGAAAGGCAGTATTAGTTGGTTAGAAGAATTTATTGGACCTTTAGGTAAAATTCTTCTAGATTTTGGTACATTTGCTCTTACCAGTAAATTATTAGAATACCTAGGCGATACAGAAAATAGAGAAAAGGTAGCAGTATTTTTAGATAAGGTTGGATTTGTTTTCAATAAATTATCAGAATTTGCTGGTAATATAACTCAAACTTTATCAGATGGAATGGATGCCATCTTCGGTAAAGAGAGCACTATTGGAGAGAGACTAAACGCTTTCGGCAAGATTATTGCTGCGATTACAGGGATAACAGGCATCTTAGGTGCTGCATTTGCAGCGAGAGATTTATTTCAGGCGGGTGAAGACCTTGCAGATGTAAGACCCGACAGACCTAGACCAGATAAACCAAGAAAACCGCCAAAACCTACAGCAACGAACCCTAGTGGCGCAGACCCTGATATAGATGGTCCTAATGGTAGAGTAAGGGCATCTACTATTGCTGATCGGTATGGTGACCTTGCACAAAAACAATATAAAAAGATTCTTGCAGAGCGTGGAGATGAGGCTGCAAAAGCATTTGCTAATGCTTTAAATAACAGTGGTGGTAATATCACTGAGGCAACAAAAGCATTTAATAGGTTATTAGGGAAGGGTTTCTTTAAACCTATTGAACCACCAAAACCAACTAGATTACAAAGAGCTGGAAACTTTTTTGGCAATCTTGGTACTAAAATTAAAACTCAAGCAGTAAGATCTTTTGATTGGCTTAAAACTGGATTGATGAATGCTCCAGAGTGGGCAAAAAATCAATATAAGAATCTTTCTGCAGCAGGGCGTAAAGCATGGGAAACTACAGTCAAAGCAGGCGAAGTAATAGGTGCAAAGGGAAAACAATATGCTCGTGCAGCAGGAGATAAGTTTAAGGCAGCAGGAGATTGGGTTGCTGATGGAGGAAAGAAATTTTTAAGCAATATGGCACAAGGTGCCAAAAACTTATTTTTTGAAAAGGTACTGAATCCATTAAGACCTATCTTAGACCCGATTGCAGCAAAAGCAAAACTAGTAGGTGATTCATTAATTACAAATTTAATGAAGATCCCTGGCATGAAGAAGGGTGCCGAGATTCTTAAGAAGAAGGGTATCGGTAGTTTTGCTGATGTTGCAACGGCAGGAGGTAAGTTAGGGAAAAGAGCAGCTGCAGTTCTTCCTGTTATTGGTGGACTTGTAAACCTTGGGTTTGCTTATGATAGAGCAGCAAACGGAGACTCTATTGGTGCATTGATTGAAGGTACTTCTGGTATCTTAGATATTGCTGGTCTTGCTTCAGCAGGTGCTGGTAATGTAGCGTCAATGGTTCTTGACGGATATATGTTTATCCGTGACTTTGTTCCTCAACTACAAGAGGGTGAAAACAAGGTAGTAGAAGGATTGGGACTATCTGGATTTAAAACCCAAATTGATAGTGTGTTGAGTAAATTGCCTAATATTGGCGAAATTATCAACATGATTACAGGTAATAATAATACTGAAAATGTTAAAGCTACTGAACCAGAACAAGAACTGTTCTTAGGTGGTGTTGTCAAGAGCGTTGGTAATGCAATTGGCAGTGTCGGCAAGGCAGTAAGTGGAGTTGTGAACTCCCCTATTGGTAATGTTGTAAAGACTGCTGCATCGTTTATTCCTGGTGCAGCACCCATCATGGCAGGCGTAAATGCAATTACAGGACTTGCTTCAGGAAATCCAATTCAAGGTCTCATGGGCGCTGCAACGTCCTTCTTACCTGGTTTTAGCAATGCTGTTGGTAACTTCATGGGCAATAGTGCTATAGGCAGTATGTTGACTAATGTGATGTCTGGTAGTTATGACCAGGCATTAAGTACAGGGTTATCAATGATTAACCCTGCCATTGGGCAACTTGCGGGGTCGTTACTCAAGGGTGGAATGAATCCCATGAGTATATTAGATTCTGCTGCGATGCAATTTGGATTAGATGGACTCATGAACTCGTTTATGAGCGGAGATTATATCGGCGGACTATCAGAAACTGCAGGAGCATTAGGAATTGATCCTAAAGTTATTGGTGCTTCTAAGAGTGCAGCTAAATCAACATTTTCTCCTGGTGGGTTATCAGAAAAACTAATACTTGAAGAAGTAGTAGAATTCATACCACTTCCCGTCATTGTTGAAAAGTTACAACCTATTCTGCAAGCTGTGCCCATAAATACAGGTGGTGGTGCCGTAAGTGGTGGACCTTCTAGTCTGACAACCAGGATGCAATAATGGCAACGGCAGTAAACAAAAGCAGTAAAATAAATTTTTATAAGTTTGTCCAGGTAAAAGAAGTCTCTTCTTCTGCCTCGGCGGAAAGTGTTGAAGTAGCGTCAGTACTTAATTCTAACACAAAAGCAATTAATAATCTAGGGGGAACCCTTAACAGTCTTGGGAAGGTCTTGACAGACCTCAAAAAAGTTGCTATAATTGACCTTGAGAGGGAACAGAAGGAGAACAGATCTAGCTTCAAGTCAAACTTTGCTGACGAAAAAGGAACAAAGAGGAAAAAGAGTTTCTTTGGTTCTATTATTGCTGGTAAAGCAAAAGGATTTTTTGAAAGTATCTTAGGGATGCTTGGCGGATTATTTAAATTTTATGTTGGTACTAAGGCATTAAAATGGTTATCTAATCCTAAGAATAGAGAGACAGTTAAGAATGTTATCGGTGTTATTGCTAAGATTGGGCAGTTTATATTTGATTGGGCAAAATTTGGTATAACAACTACCATTGATTCTCTATACACATTATTATCAGATGATACTAGTTGGTGGGAAAAAACTTTATCGGTAGGTAAGTTATTAGTTGGTGTTGGATCACTCTTACTAGGAGCACGTTATCTTGCTAATCCATTAAAAATTGTTACTGATATTGGTAGAGCAATCTCTACTTTGATTAGATTTGCTACAGGTAGGGGAGGAAAAGGAGGGGGAAGAAGACGTGGCGGACGACTTGGTGCTGGTTTAAGACTAGCAGCGGGTGCGGGTTTAGCATATGGTGCTTATCAGGGATATCAATCTTTAAATGAAGATAAACCAGAAGAAAAAGCAAATGGTGGTAAATTAAAAAAAGCACATGCAGGAGGGTGGATTAATGGTCCCCAGTCTGGATATAAAGTATCATTAGATGGAGGTAGAAGCACTTCATTTATTGGTCATGGTAAGGAATATGTTGCACGTAAAGCTGATGGTGGAGCATTTGTAGTTCCTTTCAATACACCAGCAACACAAAGAATGTCTGGTCTCACATCCAAGAGAATTGGTGAGGCAAAAAGAGGTGGATACAAACTTCCTGGATTCTCTCAAGGTGGATACTTAGACGCAACGAAGAGACAAGATAATACTCAGGGAGATAATGCCAATAAGAAAATCTTCTTACATTGGAGTGCTGGACATAGGGATGGTACAAACTTTAATAATGGATATGGATATCACACTTATATTCCTTCTAGTGGAAAACCTGTTCGTAGAGCAAAGTATGGTGCAACTGGTGTACCCCACCATACTTACGGAAGAAATAAAAGTCAGTCTGCAGCAATTGGTGTTGCTGGTATGTCAACTGCTAATAATGAAAACGGTTCTAGTTTTGGTTCTCAAGCAATTACTCCAAACCAGTACAAAGGTATGGCAAAGGAATCTGCTTCCATTGCTTTGAATTGGGGATGGAAACCGTCAGACATCACGGATAAGAAAGTAAGAACACACGCTGAAGAATATAGAGATTATCCAAATTGGTATAACCGCAATAACGGCAGTCATTATCGTTGGGATTTATCCAGACTTTATGCTGGCGAACCCCATCTTTCGGGTGGTCCTAAGATTCGCGCTATGATTAAGCAGCAAATGGGAATCCTTGGTGGTAATAGACCATCTGGATCGAAACCAAAGAATCATCATGATGATGGGGCAATGGGACCAGGACCTCAAAGAGGGTTCTTTAGTAAATTGCAGGGTGCTGTTGATGCCATGACGGGCGGAAGGACAGACTTTGATGGTTTGGGTAGTGGAACACAAGCACCCCCTGCTGCTACGACGCCTAGCGAGTCTTCAGCAAATACTGGCGGTGGTGGTGGCGGTATGGGTAAGGGTAAAGATTTCTGGACCCTGGCTGCTGTTGCTGGTACTGAAGATAATGATGCTCAAGGTTGGGCAGACGTTGCTCAATCTGTCTACAATAGAAAAGCATCAGGAGTCAATTTCAATCAAATCAACGGAAGTATTTCGGGATATCTTCTCGGAAGAATGCAATATGAACCCACCTGGAAATATCCTAAAGCAGGTGTTACTGGAAAACCAAATGCAGAATGGCACGCAATTAAAGACGCTGATTCTGCTGCTAGAGCAATGGGGAAACCAGTCTCTTATGTAAAAAGAGTTGCTAAGGCATTGCAGAATAAAGGGTTGCAAAAGAAAGCAGCGTCGTTTGTTGGTGGTAGAACTGACTTTATGGGCGGCAATGAAGTTCCTGACTTCAATAAAGGTGATGTAAGAAGAAAAGGCAACATGCCAAATAACTTCTTTGGTTGGTTTGTTGGTGGTGGAGCACAACAAAGAAGTAAAAGTAAATCTGCTGCTGGTATTCCTGGTTTCACTGGATCACAATCTGGAAAAATATCTGAAACTGGTACTGGAACAACTCCAAGTGGTCATGATACTAGAGATGCTGCAGCGACTGGAGGCGCAGCAAAAAGAAACTTGTTTGATGATTTAACAGGTAGGGGCGCAAATCCTTTTAATAGAGAGTCTGAATCCTATGCTCCATATAGTGGTGTATATGGCACTAGTGGAGAAACTTATAGAGATTCTTCTGCTTTACAAAAAGCAACTCAAGAGCGAAACGCAGCAAAACAAACTGTATTAAATAGTTCTAGGCAACTAGCATCTTCTATAATGGGTGCTGCTACTGGTCAAAATCAAGTTGTAATGCAGCAAGTTCAGCAAGCACAGATGGCAACCCAGTCTAGTATTCAAAAGGCACAGTCAACAAATTCTTCCCCTGCTCTTGTAGGTGGAGGTGGTGGTGCAATTCTTAAAACAACTGCAGCAGTACTAAATTCTTTTAACAACCCACTTAAGGGCATTCTCTAATGGCATTACCAAGGTCTGAATCTGGATCAGTACAATATAAATTAGTTATCAACAGAGATGGTGCAGATATCACCAATGCTGATGGTGGTAAAGACCTGAATGAATTTGTTACTGCTATAGAGATATTTGAAAGTATCACATCTGCAACTCTAGAAGCAAGAGTAGTTATTAATGACTCTGCAGGATTGATTGGTTCCTTGACAGGTTCTGAAATTTTTAAGTTGCAGATTCAAGGATCAATTTCAAATTTCACATATTATCTTCGCTCATATAACATTGAATCTCGTTCTAGAGTGAGTCAAAGCACAGATGTCTATATTGTGAGTATGGCATCTGAGGAGTATATTAAAAATGAAATCACTAATGTATTTGGTAATACAACGGTACTTTTTAACAAAGACACTAAAGCAGCAAATGTTTTAAAGTTATTACTAAGAAGTGCTAGATTCTTAGGTACAAACAAGAAAATTTTTATTGAAGATACTTTGAATGCACATGATTATATAATTCCTAACTGGAGACCATTTGATTGCATTTATTGGATGTGTAATCGTTCTATTCGTGCGGGTAATTCAGCAAACTCATTACAAAGTGGATATGTATTCTTTGAGAATGCATTTGGATTTCATTATAAGTCTATTGATAAAATGATTGATGATGTAAACTCTCAATCACCATCAAAGAAAACAAACTATAATTCTGCAGAACCAAGATTATATCGGTACGAATATATCCCCAAGAGAACCAGTTCTAATCAATCTGCCGACCAATTCAAAATTGATACTGTTGTTTTTCCTGAAGAGAGAAACTTTTTGATGGGATTGCGACATGGTGCATGGTCAGGATTTAGCATTGGATTAGATCCTGTTACAGTATCTACTTCTAAAATGGGCGCAAGTACAGATTTATCAGGAGATGCGTATAGATATTCTATTTTTGAAATGTGGTCAAAGATGTCTCACCTCAAAGGAGGTCAGAATGCAAATCCTCTTGAAGCAATGGATACAGGCATTCAAGAAATGATAAAATATCCAAAAAGAGTCCGCTATAGTATCATGCCCAATCAGATATTTGACCAAAAAGATACTGATACTAAAGGTGCTACCTATGAGCAATTAGTTGAACTTCAAGCATATCAATGGATGAGGATTGAAGCATTAAAAACATTGAAACTTCAAATTAGTATTCCTGGCAATTTAGACTTGTATGCAGGTCATGGTATTGAAATCACATTACCAAGCACTGCCAAATCTGGAAATAAAACAAAGATTGATAAAAAATACAGTGGACGATATATAATAGCTGGGTTGACGCATAAAATTCTGGGAAATAACATGACAACAGAACTTATGCTACTAAAGGATTCTATTCGTCAATAAATAAAATTATGAAGATTAATAACCAATTATGGAAAGTATCGAAAAGCACATCAAAGTTGACAAGGAAATTCTTGACAACCCACTAACATCACCTAATCAACGTCGTCACATTGAAGGTGAATTGCATGAGTTGGAAGACTATGTGCAGCATCACAAGGCAGAGATTGAAGCAGGTGATCATCACGACCCTTCCCCATTAGAACTATTTTGCGATTCCAATCCATCCGAACCTGAGTGTAAAGTCTATGAAGATTGATGACTTTATCCTAGGTCATTGGTCTAATAGGCATCAAGCACAAAGTCAACCCACTAAGTATTCTACAGTCGAGATACTTTGGGAAAAAATGGGCGATGGATATCACTCCAAAAATTATTATAGATCTGATGGACCAGATAACCCGTATAGGGAAAGATATCATAAAGCGATTAAAATTTCAGAGACTGAAGTTCACTTTCAAAACTATGATTTGAACTGGACAAGAGCAGGAAAATGTGATATGATATTCACATACGACGGCAATGCATGGCACGGTCAACTTGGCGGTAGTGAATGTACTGGTGTTCGGGGTTATAGAGTTGTAGCAGAAATTCATTTGTATGGAGATAAACTTCATAGTATGGATCAAGGTTACAATTCTGAGGGAGAGATGATGTGGGGTAGTGAATTACTCTACAAATTTACCCGAATGGGCGAATAACTCAGCGGTAGAGTGTCTCCTTTACACGGAGGTTGTCGGGGGTTCGATCCCCTCTTCGCCCATAAATAAAAATGTTATAGATTATTGAATCGATGCAAACCATTGACGGTATCATTAATGAACCTACAGTAAATTTCGTCGGTAAGGATGGATTTTTCTGGTGGGTTGGTGAAGTAGAAGATGTTGAAGATCCTATGGAGTTGGGTCGAGTAAAGGTTCGAGTTCTTGGATACTATACAAATGTAAGAGGAGGAACGACAACAGACTTGCCTACAGAAGCATTACCTTGGGCAACAGTGATGCAGCATACTTCACAAGCAGGTAATGATTCTCAGGGTGAAAGTTCTGGTCAGTTGCAACCTGGTGCAATTGTTATGGGGTTTTTCCTCGATGGCGAAAGCGCACAAATGCCTCTTGTAATGGGAGTTCTTCGCGTAAATAAAAACGGAGATAGTCAAGATACTAAGGAGTTTGCATTTACAGGAGAAAAAATGCAACCAGGACTTGCTCCTGGAGCAGGTCAACTTCCTCCTGGTGAAACAAATATTCTAAAGTCTACTCATAGAGCAGGTAATCAGAATAACTCAGTAGCACTTCCTAATTCTAAAACTGTTGCTCCTGGTGGAATTGGTCAACCAGCAAATATTGGTACTCAACCTGGAATTGCTGGTAGTTCTAGCAATTCACAAAAACCTAGAAATCCTGAAAAACCAATTCCTGCTGGTAATGGTGTTGGTGGACCTTGGAAAACTTTAGAATATAAGTTAAGTTATCTGGTTGAGGATATTGCTAACACTGCAGGCAGTCTTGTTAAGAATGAGAGTGGTAATTTTCTAGATGTTGTTAGTGGTAAGTTAGTTACTGCAGAAATGCTTACATCAAAGTTGCAAAACTTTTTAAGTAGTGTATTTACTCAAGTCATTTCTGCTATACGACAGCAATTTTCCCAACTTACAGAACAATTATCAATTGCTAGTTTATTGGGTGGTGCTACGGGAGCACCATATATCATCTATACTATTATTCAGCAAGCAATTCAACAAATTCTTTCTGCTCTGTGCCTTGAAGATAGTAAGTTGATGGGATATATCTCAGACCCTATTGGTTCTGTTGTTAGTCTTGTAGAAGGATTTTTGGATGCTGCTATTAGTAAAGCAGAAATGGTATTGCAAGGAGTTCAGGATGTTATCGATTCTGTAATCTGTCAGGTCCAGAGCATTATCAACACCATGCAGGATGTTGTATCAACTGTTGTTGACCTTGTACAAGGTTTCGAGCAGGTACAAGCTATCATTGAAACCTGGAAGGAAGGAAGTAAGATTTTTGAAGAAGGTACAGACTTAATCCAACAAGGAATCAGCAACATCACAGGTTTGATTTCATTCTTCCTAAATTTCTTTTCGTCAGGTTGTAATCGTGAAGCACATGGCGGAAAGGATACTGTAGGTTGGTTCCCTATGTTTGGTGTCACTCACTGTACTGATGCTGAGTTAGATGAAATTAATAGAATTAGGGGAAGACAAAGAGGAGATTGTGGAAGTAATGATGCTGGTGCCAGTCTTTGGGATAGTCTTTATAAAGAAGCAGACCCATATTTAACTGCGGCAAAAACTTTTATCAATGGTGCATATGAATTGCATGTTGGTACTCCAGGGCGTCAAGCAACTGTTAAAAAATCTGAAAATGGTACTACTCATACGTCAGTAAATTATAATAACTCCTCTTTCTCTGAGTATCAATTTTTAAGACAACTTAGAAAGAGTAATCCTGATATCACCCAGGAAGAACTAGATAAAAAATATAACAGTTATGTTAAGAAAAATGCAGGTAGTAAAGGTGATACTGGTAATTTAGTTGCTGACCACTCTTCTTATGCTGGTAACTATACACAAGAAGTTCATGGTGATGATTGCAAACTTGTTGATGGTGATTATGTTCGTACTATTGATGGGAGTTATCATCTAAAAATTACTGGGGATTGCCATCTTGAAGTTGGTGGTGGATTCTTTATGTCTGCTGAAGGAGCACCAACAGTGGCACCTAAAAATGGTGCTTCACAAAATGAAAAAATTCAAAAGCATACTATCAGACTTGGTTCTGACCTTGATTTTAATGTTGCTGGAGGTAAATTAGGATTACAAGCATCCGAAATTGAACTTGCTTCACAGGCTAATAAAATTGCAGGTTCATCTTTAGAAGTTTCTTGTATGAATCAAAGTTATTCTGGCGGTGAGATTATGATTAATGCCAATAACTCCATTGAATTCAATACTGTATCGGAATATCACTTTATTAACTTTCCAACTACAAATCCAATTTCTGCTAAGTCTGGTATCTTTAACTCTGTTAGAGGTTCTGTAGACTATATTATTACTCCTGGAGGTTCTGCTGCTGATGCAGTTCCTAGATTTAATGTCATTAACCCCTCTGGTCCTGTTAATTTTACCTGCGGTGCAACTGGATATAACTGTAGTGTTACCACTGGAGCATTCAACGTTGATGTTGTTGCAGGTCTGTTTAGGATCTCTTCAAGTACCGTTGGCACCATTGACGCATTAGGAGCACTCAACCTCAGTTCAGAGGGTATCGTTCGCGTTTCAGGTAAGTCTATCTTCTTGAATTGACAACCGTTGCTTCCTGTGCTATGATATGGGAGCAACTCAAAGAACTATGACCGACGCCCTCGCACACATCTTTGTAGACTTCTCAAAACGAAAGGTGACTCTCGTAGATGATGAAGGTTATGAGAAGGATGTTCGATGGAACTTTAATTCTATAGGTGCTGAAGGTTTCTCTGAAACAATCTCTCAAATACAAGAGATTGTTGATAATGATATGATTACCTATTGCTTTGCTGTAAAATGAACGAACCCATCTCTGTAACACTGGAAGAAGCAGAAAAGTACTTTGAGTTTCTGGTTGATATGTGTGAGCGCAATCGTTGCGTTTGGCGTATCGAAAGACCTGATGGTGCTGCTGTAATTCTTGCGCCAGTTGTTCAGTCAGGACCTCCCTTATCGGAGGAAGTAATTGACCAGGTAGAAGAATTTCGCAAACAGTTTTTAGACCAACCTAATTAAAATGAAAAAGATTATTCTAACTTTGATGGCAGCATGTCTTGCTGCTCCTGTAATGGCAGAACCTATTATGGAGAGTGAATACAGGACTAATCATTCCTTGGGATGTATGTTGTTGGGTGAATGTACTGATGGTGTCAAGAAAGTATATTCTATGCTTGATATCTCATCAGAATACGATAACATGGAAGAATTCACTGGTGTGACTGGTGAGTTTCATAATATGTTACACTCACTCAATCAGATTGGTGTGAATGTATTCCTTGCTGATGAGAAGTATTTCCCCGCAGGACATCGTGGAGTATATCATACTGTCTCTAACAACTTCTTTCTCAATAAGAATTTTATGGGACAACCTAGTACTCTGATGATGGTTATGCGTCATGAAGGATGGCACGCTGCACAAGATTGTATGGCAGGCACGATTGATAACAGTCTGATTGCTATCATCAAACCAGAGGATGAAGTTCCTATGATTTGGCGTGTGTTAGCAGAACGTACATACCCTAAGTCTGCTGTGCCATGGGAAGCAGAAGCAGGTTGGGCAGGTAGAACTGAGAACATGACAATGAATGCTCTTGCTGCCTGTGCTGGTGGTAGTATGTGGGAAGTCTATCCTCCTACCCCACTAACACGTAAGTATCTGATAGATTCAGGATACATTAAAAACTAGGTTCTATAAAGGCAACTATATAGAGAACCCGTGAAATAAAACATGTATGAAGAACTAAATTGTTTTGAGGAAGCACTCAAACATTTTGGTACTAGAGTTGAAATTCTCACTGCTATGGAAATGGCAAGAAAAATATCACCTGAAGATGCCTATCAGATGATTAAGGATGAACTCAAAGAAGTCAAAAAGTGTCGTAAACTATTCAAGAAGGAGGGATGACTTTAATGGGATTGTACGACACTGTTCGGTCTTCTTTTGATTTAGGACCAGGTTACAACAGAAAAGACCTCCAAACAAAAGATTTGGAGTGTATGATGTATGATTATTGGATTGACCCTACAGGTAAACTGTATGAAGTTGATTACTCACATACACAAGATTTCAATCAAGATTTTACTTCATATGTTGCCAATGGCAATCATGGTAAAGTCAAACCAATTTACTGGAATGGTGTAGTAGAAGTATTTCCTGCCAAATGGGATTGTTACTACGCACCATTTCCATCTTGCTTTTTAACCTTTACTCGTGGTATAATTACTGAGGTAACACATGAACGTGAAAGAACTGCCTGATGGCAAACTCGAAATCGAATGGGACGAAAACGACCCGATTGAAAGCATCCTCAACAACTGGACGGAAGAAGACTTCAAAAACTTCTTCGACGAGTGCCTCCGTCAAGACTCAGCAGAATTTGAAAAAGAATCTGGAGAAACTGGCATCTCCGAAGCAACCCAAGAAGACATCGAAGACTTCTGGTACAACGAACTCATCCAAGAAGACGACATCACGAAAGAAAGTTATTGAACCCAAAAATAGTCGTAAGCAAGAACTATTTCCTCATAAGACATTTCCCTATCGTCTGGAAATAAAAAAACAAAAACGATTATGCTGGTTTGTTTGTCATGAACATGCCTTAAAAGAAATCACTAGATACAATCTACAACCCAAAGATTACGTTTATCAAGTTTATCCTAAGTACCTATGAGACCTGAAACCCGCGAATCAATGGAAAATCTTTGGTCAGCAAAATGGAACTTGCCAAAGGCAGCAAAAAATGCTAACCTTACTGAGAAGGAAATGAAAATCACATTCAATGAGTATTGTGCATTTCATCCTCCAATCTACAACCCCGATGGGAGTGTGGCGGAATCGGTAGACGCACCAGACTTAAAATCTGTTGAGCAATATGCTCGTGAGAGTTCAAGTCTCTCTACTCCTATAGTCACGGATGGACTTTAACAGCACATGGGTAAATATGACTTTGGTGGTCTTGAAAGGCATCCTGCTAACATACTAAGGTTAATTAGTGAGTTAGAGGGATCCTATCAACTTTGTAAGTGGATGGGTTTTGAAGAGGATATGAAAATCCTCGATGAAATGAAAAAACCCTACTATAAACTCTACTTCAAAACGAAGAAAGAGTATGATAAAATGCCTCCGTAGCTCAGTGGTAGAGCAGGGCTTTTGTAAAGCTCAGGTCGCAAGTTCAAATCTTGTCAGAGGCTCTCAATCCTCCTTAGCTCAGCGGTAGAGCGGTTGACTGTTAATCAATTTGTCCCTGGTTCGATCCCAGGAGGGGGAGTTATGAAAAAACTAGAAGTATTTCCAACACCATTACATTTCTTTAATATTGGTACTACCAAAGAATTTTTAGAATGTAAAAAAGCATTAGAAAATATTGCTGCTGAATGGGATTGCAAAGCAAGACCTAACGACCTTTCAGTGACTACAGACGATAATTTGCATATACAAGAACCTTTTATGGGTTTGTCTAAACTTATTCTGTCTAAATCCAAAGAAGTATTTGACGACCTTGGATTGGTGAGAGAATCTGAAAAGGTTGTTTGTATGTGGTCAAATATATCTCGTGCAGAAAATAAGCATCAAATGCATTTACATGCAAACTCTTACTATAGTGTTGTACTATATCTTAATTGTCCTCAACCATCGCCAGGAAATTTTGGAGTTAGAGACCCTCGTCCTGGATTACTACCAACATTTTTTGAATATGAAAAAGAAAATGCATTTTCTAAAAGAACTATAGATATTTTACCAGAAGAAGGATTATTAATTTTCTTCCCTTCTTGGTTAGAACATGGTGTGCAGAATGGAGATTTTCCTAGCAATGAACGAAGAATATCTCTTAGTTGTAACATCATGCCAGTTTCAAATGTAACAGATTACACCCACCAGTATTATTATCAATGAAAGGCATCTATTTACAATACGATTTTTTGTCTTCAGCAGAATGCTTTGCTGTAATGTCTTTTTATGAGGCAAATAAAGATAAAACATTTCTGCATGAATACAATCAATCATACCCTCTTCAATTGCATCATTTTCAGGGATTTAATGAATTTGATTATATTCATTCACGAGTAGTTGATTATGCTGAAGTGCTATCTAAGACCAAGTTTGAAGTTCATAATTTTGAGATTGTGAAGTGGGGTCCTAAATCAAAAATGAAATCGCATAAAGATTTTTCTGTTGATGAGTGGAGTGCTATTGTATATCTCAATGACAATTACTATGGCGGCAAAACAGAATTTACTGACCAAGAGTTAAAGATTACACCAAAACAAGGAACATTAGTTTTGTTTAATGGATATACTATGCCGCATAGCGTCTCAGAAATTTTGAATGGAAATAGATATACTATGGCGTACTGGTTAGAAAATGAATCTGTTTGAGTTCGGGGAATGGAATCTGACTACCGAAGAGTTTATGGGTAGTAAGATTATTACTATTGAAAATTATTTTAAGTATCCAGATTTAATTCGCAATCTTGCCCTAGAACCATTACCTGATTTGTGGAGAGCAAATTTAGAAGGTAGTATGAATGGTGTTCATTACATAGACAGACGGTCACTATTAAAATTAACTGGTAAGTATGATGAGCAATTTTCTAAGCATTATGATTACCTAGGTCAATTTATTAATCAGAAGGCAGGATTGCATAGTATTGATAAATCTGTTATCAGTAATGTTACGAGATTTTTAAAAACTTCTTTTAATAATATCAACGATAACTATTGGTGGCCACATAGAGATAGAGGATATAATGCAATCGTATCTCTGAATAATGAATTTTATGATGAATTCTCGGGTACGGTTTTATATCACCCTACAGGAGAACAACCCAAAGCACCAGAGAGTACAAATCCATGGGTATCTAAAAGTGAATATACTATTGTAAAACATTTGAAAGCAAAATATAATAGGTGTGTAATGTTTGATGGAAAATTATTTCCTCATGCTATGCACATAGATAATTATGATTTCTTTAGTGATTTTTATCGAGTAAATGTAGTCTTATTTTTTGAATAATGAAGGAAGAAAAAGAACAAACTATACCCGAACATCTATACGATGAATGGGAATCTTATCTTGCTGTTTGCGAATCTTTTGGTATAGAACCTAGCAAACGCAGATTCTTAAGATACAACGAATTGTTCCCGTATAAATAAACTTGTAGCAAATCGTGTGATTATTCCGTGGGAACTAGAAAAATTTCTCAGTTAGAAACTATTGATGATGCGAATCTATCTGGAGAAGCGATTCTTCCTGTAGTTGTATCGGACCCATTGATTCCTAACCGCAAGGTAAAGGTCAATCAACTTCATAAAGGAGTTGCACAAGGAGTAAAAAATGCACCTGGTTTGTGCTTTGACTTAGATCGTGATACGGGTTTGTATCAAACTCAGTATGATGAAATTGGTCTTGGTTTTGGTGATGGTGGTATTGAGTTTAGTAGAAGTGTAATTGATGTTACTTCTACATTAACAATCAATGCAGTTGATGAGACAGCAACTAATTCCAACATTAGATTGTCTCCTAAGGGAACAGGTGTTGTTCAGGTTGCTGGTGGATTTCGTATTGCTGATGGTGATTTTGAATTAGAAGATGCTCAGGGTCCACGAGTAAAGTTTGAGGTTGGACTTGTAGGAAGTGGAACTTCCTTACGAACAATGACATTCCCTTCTATATCTGCTGGTAGTGGAACTACGTTAGTTGGTGCAGATACTCAGCAAACATTAACGAATAAAACCCTACTCATTGATGAAGACAATTTAGTTATTGTTGATGGTTCGGAAGAAGCAAGTTTTCAAATTAATTGGGCAATATCATCAGGAATTAGAAGATCGTATTTTCTCCCTGATGCAGGAACAGTAACAACTACTGCTGAACCAACTGCAACTGCTTCTACATTACTGGATACTAAATCTATTCAGACGATTCTCAACAAAACACTTGTTGACCCTAGGATTGCTACTGACTCTGAGGCAGGTACTCCATATGTAATCATTAACACTGATTCATTAACTGACAATAGAACAATTACAGTTCCCGATTTAAGTTTAACTTTAGTTGGTCTTGATACTACTCAGTCGTTAACTAACAAAACGATTGAGAACCTAATTCTTAATGATAGTGGGGATGTTACAAAGAGAGCAACCTTCAGTACAGCGAATCAAAACACTACTACTAATAGAGTATTTGAATTCCCTGAGACTGATGACCTAAATACAACTATTAGTGATAACAATACGTTAGTCACTACATTAGCAACACAGAAGTTATCTGATAAAGAATTGGTACAACCAGGCATTTCTGATGCTGCTGATTCTTCTTTTAGTGTTACTATTCGTGCTGATAATATTACTGCAGATAGAGTTATTCGATTCCCTGATTCGGATGCTACACTTCTTTCTACAGAAAACGTTACTGCTGAAGACGTAAACTTCGGTGCTGGTATTGGTGGTCAAACCCTGACTGGTAGAACCAGACAACAACAATTTTTCTACGCAGGATTCTAATTTTTAACAATGGCAAGACAAGGACTTCTAGCACAAGCTAAACCAGCGGCAACAACTGATACATTGTTGTACTCTTCCTCAGTTACTGAGTCAACATCAGCATTACTTAAAATTGCTAATGATGGTACTGGGGCAGCATATCGTGTTGCACTTAGGGATTACGATCAAGCGTTAGTGCTTGACGCATCAACTTATAAATTACACAAAGGTGATGTAGTTACAAACTATCGTATTAATATTGATACTGCAATTGCTGCTTCAACATTCACTCCAGGACAGGCATTTACAACTGGTGATGGAGAAAAAAGTTTTAAGTTTGAATCTTTCTTCATCCCAACTCTAACAACAATTTTTGTTAAAGCATTTGCAATTCGTGACTTATCTCTAGAATCAATTACAGGCAATTTTGATTTGGGAGATACGGTTACAAAGGGTACTGGTGGTGATACGACTGTTGCAACAGTATTTGCATCATCTGGTGGATTTATTTCTGTTGGTCCTTCTACTATCAATGGTTCAGGAACCGAGTTTGCAGATGGTGATACTCTAACTAGTAGTTCTGGTGGTACGGGTACTGTTTCTGTTGGTGGTATTGGCACTGCTACTAGTAAGTATGTCTTCTCAGAGACTACTATTGGTGCTAACTACGATAGACAAGTATCTGCTCTATTCTCTGATAGAACGTATCGTTTTGATGTTTCTGACAGCACAATGTCAGGTAGAGATTTCAAACTATCGATTACTGAAAATGGAGAATTTGGTCCTGATGGGGACTTTACGGCAACCGCTGATAATGGTGTTGAGTATACAACAGGAAAAACTTCTAATGGTACTGCTGGTAGTGGTGGTGCATACGTTCAGTACGATTTCTCTGCAAATTCCTCACTCCCTGTAGAAATCTTTTGGTATGATGGTGGAACTGGAACTGCTGGTAATTCTTCTTATGGTGGTGCTGATGATACCTTCGCTACAACAAGTGATGTATCTTACGATGAATTCTACGCATATGATATTGTAGGTACTCTTGTAGATAATACGGACACTTTTGAAGCAGATAGTATTACATATACTATTGAAAGTCAAACATCAGGGTCATATGGTATTATCAGAGATTATACAGGAACAGCATTAAAAATTATTCTTGGTGTTGGTTCTACTGAATTTGCTGGCACTGACATCTTTAGAGACGTACCTAAAGTCGCTTCTATTAATAGATCTGATGTAACAGTAAGTTCAGTAACAACCGCAAAAGCAGCGATTGATACTAATACATACCTTGCAGTTGATACAGCGTTGTCTGCTAATACAGTAGATAATATTACATCATTAGTCATTGGTCCTGGTCAAAGAGTTCATGTTTACTCAGCAACTCAAAATAATGTATTCTCCTTAATTGGTTTTGAGGATGGAAGTAGTGAGTTTACAACTCGCGTCCACGGCATCTACTAAATAACTGTATAAGAAAGACCTCTAAGCAGAAATGGCTCTTACTAGACTTAAGAATATTATTACGTCCAGAACTGGACGTATTATCTACGTTAACCCTGATGATTTCGATGCATCCGATGCTATCGATAATAGGGGAAACTCGGCGTTACGACCCTTTAAGTCTATTCAAAGAGCGTTTCTTGAGGTAGCAAGATTCTCGTATCGAGTTGGTTTATCAAATGACGAATTTGATGCCTTCTCGATTATGCTGTATCCAGCAGAATATATCGTTGACAACAGACCTGGCGAAGTTTTATATACAAACGTTGCTCCCATTGATGAGAACTCAAACTTAGATTTGACTTCTCCAAACAATGTTTTATATAAGTTTAATTCGGTAGAAGGTGGTATTATCGTTCCTAGAGGTTGTTCCCTCGTTGGTACTGACCTTCGTCGTACAAAAATTATTCCTAAGTATGTTCCTTACCCTACAGTATTTGCTGCAAAGGGTATTAATACAGAATCACAAGTTCCTCCTCGTACTGCTATCTTTAAGGTAACTGGTGGTACTTATTTCTGGCAATTCTCATTCTTCGATGGTGCTGAAGAGGGTGTATATTACAAACCTGATAGTGTAGAGACACTAGCACCTAAATTCTCACACCATAGACTTACTTGTTTTGAATTCGCTGATGGATTCAATTCCTTACAAACTTTAATCTCTGGTGATCCTACTAGAGGTTTAGAGCAAACAGTTCCTAATGCAGATTATTCTGCTGTTCCTAATATCTTAGAAAGAACTGACCTAGAAATTTACTATCAGAAAGTATCGAAAGCATTTGCTACTATTCCCGATACATCTGGCGACCCTGCTAATGACCAAATCCAGGCAAGAGTAGAAGAAAATAGAATCGTTGGTCCTATTTCTGATGAATACCGAGTCCTTCAAGTTACTCGTAATGGTAATACTGCTACGGCAGTTACTGTTGATGAGTTTGATAATCCCAGGGACCATGGTTTCTCTGTTGGTGTTAACATTAATATCTCAGGAGTTACTGGTTCATCTGGACCACAATCGTTAGTCGATGCAAGTTTGTATAATGGTTCCTTTACTGTAACTTCTGCATCAGGTAATATCTTTACCTATCAGATGCTATCCGAACCTTCTGGTAATGCTGTTGGTAGTAATGTTACAGTTAAGACTGAAATTGATACTGTTGACTCTGCATCTCCTTATGCGTTTAACCTATCACTGAGAAGTGTCTGGGGTATGAATGGAATGTTGGCGAATGGTGCTAAAGCAACTGGTTTCAAATCAATGGTTGTTGCACAGTTCACTGGGTTGAGTCTTCAGAAAGATGATAGAGCGTTTGTAAGATTTAACGAATCTACTGGTAATTATGATAATGCAGCAGCAGGTGATGGTGCTCACTTAGATGGTTTTGCTGAGTATCGTAAGGGTTGGGCACATAGACATATTGTCTGTACTAATGATTCTTTCATTCAGGCAGTTTCTGTGTTCGCTGTTGGATATGGCACACACTTTACTGCTGAAAGTGGTGCTGACATGTCGATTACGAACTCAAACTCTAACTTTGGATCGACAGCACTTCGTTCTGCTGGTTTCAAAGCAAAGGCATTCTCTAAAGATAAAGCAGGAGAAATTACACATATCATTCCTCCTAAAGCACTTAGTGTTATTTCTACAACTGCAACAGGTGCAAGTGGTGAAGTGAATATTACATTAGCAAACGATGGTTCTGTTAATGGTGTTATTGAGGGTATGAATGTTACTGGCACTAATGTTGGTGTCGGTGCAACAGTTGTTTCTGTTAATACTAACACTAGAATAGTTACACTATCTGTAGTTAACACTGATACTGTCAATGGTAATATTATTTTTGGAGAAGAGACTTCAGTCAACTGGGTGAATATTGATATTCAGAGAACAGTTACTATTAACCAAGCACTTGCTGCTGGTGGAGGAGTTGCTGGTTCAAGACTTTACCTCTATGGATATACTGCTCAAGGTTCACCACCAACAACCAGAGTACAAGGTTATAGTGTTGGTGCTCGTCAAGATGGTACTGGTGCTAGTGCAGTTGCAGATAAACTTAACGTTAAGTTAATCCCTTCTGTCGGTTCTGATGCTGAAATTAAAACCGCAGACATCTCTCCATATGGTCCTGATGTATCTGGTAAAGCAGCAGGAGAAACAGGATCTCCAATCCAATTTGATGAAAATACATACACTATCGGTGGAGTATCTGCTGTTGGTGGATGGTATCTGTCTGTAAATTCAACTGGAAATTCAATTTATACAGTTCTCACTACAAATACACAAACATATGGTAATGTAAACTTTACACCAACAACATTCATTAAGAGAATTCCTGACTCTAGAGACCTTGCTGATAGAACTTACCGTGTTCGTATGGTTATTGACAAGGACAAGAGTAATCCTCTTCCTAGAGATCCCTTGAGTGGTTATGTAATGCAACCACTTAATAGTAATACATCTGCATTCAAATTGGATGGTACATTCTACATCTATGATATTGAAAAAGTACAAGAATTTGTTAGAGGCGTCGATGATGGAATATACTACCTCACCCTTTTATATGCATCTGTTGCACCTTCAGCTGCTAATTTTAACGACAGAAAATTCAGTCAAAATGTCAACGAAGTCTACCCTTCGTTTGACAGAGACAACCCTCTTGCTGACCCTGATCGTGCTTATTCCATCGCTGACAACGAAACTATCGGTCTCGTAAATGCAACGGATAATGCAAGTCCAACTCCAAATAAAGATCCTAAGAGGTCTATTACGAAAGAGGCAATTGTTAATCTTTTAACTGATACTGGTTGGGCAGATCCTTCTACTGAACCTGCATATAATTCAGTTAACAAAACACTTTCTAGTGTTCAACTTACTGCTCGTTTTGGTGATGAAGAAACTAGAAAGATTAACATCAGAGAAAATATTGCTGATAATTCAGTTGCACCTATTCCAATAGAACTTAGAAGGCATTCTATTATGCGTTCTGGTAACCATACGTTTGAATATCTTGGTTTCGGTCCTGGTAACTATTCAACTGCATTCCCTCAGACTCAAGTAGAGACGCTATCTGCTGACCAGATTAAGTTCTCGCAGTCTATTAAAGAAGAAGCAGGTGTTGCTTTCTACTCAGGTCTTAACTCTAATGGTGACCTATTCATTGGTAACCAGGTTATTAACCCTGTTACAGGTCAGATTACAAACGAAGATATTGCACAACTGAATGTTATTGGTGAAGAGAATACAACGATTGAGACATTCTCTGAGTTGGTGCTGACTGATAAACTCACTGTTATTGGTGGTGCATCTAACCAGTTAGAATCTGTATTTGCTGGTCCTGTCACATTCCAAGGTCAGGTATCTTCTACTAGTAATATTATTGCTAGAAAGATTACTTATAATAACCAAGATGGTACGGTTATTAAATCTACCCTGTTAGCACCAGAAGATTCAAATGGTCTACCAAACTTTACTAATATCACTAACTATGATACACCTTCTGATGGCGATTTAGTTTATAATTCAACTTGGTCTCCTGGTAAATCTTTGGGGTGGATTTATTATGGTCAAGTTTGGAAAGAGTTTGGATTGACTGATATTGAACAGATTGATATTCAAACATTTACTGACAATAATGGTGATGAGCAACAACACTTAGGTTTTGGTGTTGCTGCAAATACTTCATACCGTGCTAATCTAAAAGGTAATGTTAGAATTGATGGTAACTTAGTTACTACAGGTACGGGTGGTATTTCTGCTGATAAGTACGTCAGTCGTATATATCGCAATGGTGAAAGTAATGGACCTGATGGTAGTATTTTGACATTCCCAATTACTACTTTTACTGGCGGTGTTCAGCACACTGCAACTTCTCTCTTAGTTATGTTGAATGGCGTAGTTCAAATTGGAGGAACTACTACTGAAGTTAACGATGGAGATGCTAACTATTCTGTTGATAGTAATGCACAAAACATTGTATTTGCTTCGGGTACTCCTCCTCAGGCAACTGATGTTCTTCATATTGTTGAAATGCCTATCTAAATAGTATCGGAGCAACTTAGTCAAAAATGGCACTTACTAAAATCAGTGGAAATCAAATTTCTACTGCAACAATTGCAACTATGGATTCTCTCTCATTTTTAGATGGTGAGAGCATCTTAAAGTTACCTAACGGAACAACTGCTCAACGTCCAGATTCTCCAACTCAGGGAACGCTTAGATATAACTCTGAGTTGAACAATAATGCTGGTGCTGCTGAAGTATATGTTGCGAATAATGGTACTGGAAATCCTGGTTGGGTTGCTGTAGGTTCTGGTGGCGCATCTTTAGGTAAAGGTGGTGTTATTAGAAGTAATCCTGACTTTATTGATGAGAATATTACTGTAGACCCCTCTCTTGATGATAAATTTAAGAATGCATTTACTAGAGGTCCATTAGAAATTAGAGACAATTTTACAGTTACTATTGCAGATACTGCTGATTGGCAAATTTGGGGTGGAGAACCAGAAGATCCTTTTCCTGGTGCAGTATTGGGGATGGGATATGCTCAGACACCAGCAACAAGATATAGGTTGAATACTAATAATTTGAGTGATGCTGGTGCCACTATTCCCAATTTAGCAGTATCATTCACACCTACAAGAACGACTTCTAAGATTATTATTACTGCTTCTATAGCAAATAATGGTAGACACGTTTATTCATTTGGAGTAAAACGTGACGGTGTGTTACTAACGACTGGAGCAGCAAATTCTAATAATAGTAATAGTGGTGGTGCGATAGTAACTGGTTATCATGGAGAAGACGTGGCAAGTCACATGAGAGTAACTACATTTAGTTTTGAGGATACTTCGGTTTCTGCTGGAGATACCTATACATATGAAATTTGTGGCACTGCATCTTGGAGTGGATCGCCTCGTGATCTTTATATCAATGATAGAGATTCTAATGACATGAGAAGTATTTCTTCTATGACTGTCACTGAAATCATGGGTTCATAAATAAAGAGGGGGAATAATTAACTATTATGTCTAAAGTAAGAGCATCTTCTATTAAGGGACTTGGGGTAGCAGATGGTGGACCTTTTATTGATCTGAATAAATTCAGTCATGGTCAACCACTTGATATGGGTAGTTCTAATATTACCACTGGAGTATTGACAATTACAAGAGTAAACATTACCACTGCAACGACTACTACAATAAATGCTACAAATATGGTTGTTAGTGGTGGTTCTGTAAATCTTAATGGTGATGAATTGCTAATTCCTACTGGAACAACAGCAGAAAGACCTGGGTCACCTCTTCTTGGAAGTCTCCGAGTAAATAGTGAATTAGGGCAAGTTGAAATGTATACCAATCAAGGTGGTTTGGGTGATGGTTGGGAAAAATTAGGATAAATATATTATAAATACAAAAAAGGACGGACTTTTTCAGAAATAATTACTATGTCACAACTTAAAGTAAATTCTATTAAAGGATTAAATGTTCCTGCATCTGGTCCGCAGATTGACATCGGCAATACTGGAGATATTAGTCTAAACAACTCCAACGTAACTAATATCAATCAGGCAACTGTAACTACAGCGAACATTACAACTAATAATGTAGCGACAGAAAACGCAACAACTCTAAATGTTACTAATACATTAGATATGCGTAATGCTGACCAAATGTTAGTTCCTACTGGAACAACAGCAGAAAGACCTGGGTCTCCCTCAGTAGGAACAATTAGATATAATAGTGATACTGGTAAACCCGAGTTTTATAATGGTACTACCTGGAAAAACTTCACTATCCAAAGATTTACCGAAGAACTGTCAGGAAGTTCTTGGACAGTTCCCTCTGGTGTTTCTGCCGTTGACGTTTTAGTTGTTGCTGGTGGAGGTTCTGGGGGTTCTGGAACTGGCGGTGCTGGTGGTGCAGGCGGTGCTGTGTTTGCATCAGGATTTCCTGTAACTCCTGGTGCTGCTCTTTCTATCTCAGTGGGAAATGGTGGTCCTGGTGGATACCAAGGAAGGGGCAATAGTGGTGGTAACAGTACATTTGGTACAATTACTGCTAACGGTGGTGGTGGTGGAGGAACTACTTATCCACCTGCTCGTTCTAATGGAAGACCAGGAGGAAGTGGTGGTGGTGGAGCACAATATCCATCAGGTAGATATAATTTAGGTAACTCCACTCAACCTGGCACTCCTGTTGCTGGTGCTAGTGGATATGGAAATCCTGGTGCTCCAGGCGACCGTGGAGGCGGTGGTGGCGCTGGCGGTGCTGGTTCAGGCAATACTGGCGGTGGTGGTAGAACTTTTACCATTGGAGAAAGCCAGTATACTGTAGCGGGTGGTGGTAAAGGTCAGTCAAGGAACCCCTCACCGTCGCCAGGACAACGCCCAGGCGGTGGTGGTGGTAGTAATGGCGCTCGTGGTGCAGCAGGAACTGCTCGTACTGGCGGCGGCGGTGGAGCTGGATGGGACTACGGCAGCGGTCGTTCTGGCGCTGGTGGTTCTGGTATTATTGTTGTTTCGTATCTAAACTAATTTGCAATCATGGCACATACATTCGGAGAAGAAAAAGAAGTCGTTTCTAAGATTTCTATAGATGGAGACTTCATGGTATATGTTTATAAAAAACATTACTATGAAGCAGCAGATGGTACTGAACTATTAATTTCAGATACTATGAATGAACCACTTGAACCTGGAGATGATTTGAGTGGTGATGAATGGTATATGACTGATGCAGTTCGTGCAATTTGTGCTCAACAATGGGATGAAGAATCAGTTGCTGAGTGGGAAGCACTTAGTGATGAAGAGAAAGACGTACATCGTCAAACATCTGACGATTGAAGTTTACATTGATACAATTCAATCATTTCTTTCAAATCATCTGATTTCAATTCACTATAATGTTCAATCATATTAGCAAGATTGATAAACATTAAATCTCTATTCTCGCTTTTGAGAATAGTATAGTCTTTATTACGAAAATGGCAGAAGAGAAACACCAACTCTTCTGCCATTTCTCCTATGTAATATTTTACAGTTTCCCGTTCTATTGTTAATCCACATTTGAATATTTCTGTACTATAAATCGAATGAAATAATCCTGCTAAACAGACATATTCTGGTGCATCCATTCTCTTTAATATGGAATATGTACCAAACAAATGTGATGCTAAAGTTATATTACTATGAGGTATATTGGATGAAATAGAGTAAATGTAATCTATACATTCATTGGTACTTTTCATGAGAATGTGGTCACTGAAACTACTCTTCTGTTATTGGAATGGAAGTTACTAACACTGTGAAATATTGACCCAGGGAAACATATTACTTTATACTTCTTTGGTTTTATATTACATAGAACATTTAGTTGATTGTATTCATCTACATCATAATTTAGTTTTTGATTATCTCCAACTAACATTTTATCAAACAATACGGTATCACCACCCTCAAATTCATCAGTTAGATATATCAGTAAGTTGTAGTGATTGAATTTATGATCTACATGAGGTTCGATATAAGGATAGGGTAAATTCCAACCGTGAGTAGAATTTAGACAACTGCGATATATCTTATCAACAGATTTGTTTAGATGGAGTGTAGAAAATCTTTCAACTATAGGTAATATCCAACTACTTAATGTTGAATTTGATATTGGTGTATAACTATCATCATTTAATGTATCTCTTCCAAAAATTACATGTGAGTAAAATGGAAATAATCCACCTACAGAGTTTTGTTGGTAAAACCAACTGAAGTCATTAGATAGTATATTATTTTCCACAATCGTAATTTCATCAGGATTTAGAAAATCTTCTACTTCAATATATAATTCATTCATTAAAATGTCCTCCGAGACAGAAGTTAATCACAGACCTTATTCCTTGTTGTGGTAGTATATTAGCATGATAATTTCTACCATTAAATAACACGACACGTCCTTGTTTTGGCGTTACTGATTCAATTATATTATATTCTTTGAATGATGGTCTGTCATTGGATTCACTTTTCTCATCAAAAAATACAGTATCACCATCAGAAGTAAGTACATAATACAAACAAACTAAATGGTCCTCATTTATCATATCAACATGTGGATTTGATAATCCCGAAGCACCTATAACAGGTTGCTGAAGGAATGTCCTAACAAAGTAAGTATCCTTGATGGTATAGTTTATATTTTCACATGCCATATGTGCTAGAGGCATAACAATATTGTATAGGTGTCTATTGAAAACGTTTTCATCATCTACACTATACATCAAATTAGAAAATCCAGGTACATTAACAAAGTATTCTTCTTCTTGTTTTGGTGTATCCTCAGATAAGTTTTTGTAGAACCAATTGGTGTTCAATACTTCATTCTTAATATATTCTTGATATGCGTCAGATATAACGTTATCAATTACTTTCAGATTGAAGTTCATTTTTTAATTCGTGCTTTAATGTCTGGAAAAATATCTCAAGTCTCATAACATCTGTTGTTATTCCAATAATAGGATATCGAATTGCTTGTTGACCTTCTCCCATAGTCAAATATCCCTGATTAACACAACGAATTCCACCATCTTCCATCCTCCTAACACACTCGCTATCTTGGAGTGGAAATACAGGAACAGTTTTTAAGTTGTATGATAAAAGTAACTCCTCAGATTCATCAAACAGTCCTTTATTACGCAACCATTCTGCTGCTATATTTACTCCTTGTTTTTGATAATCATTTAATGCGTTTCCGCCTTCAATGAGATCTTCTTGGTCTACATTATTAAGTAACTCATAATCGGGAATATCAGGAATCAAATCAGTATCTTTAATTTTCATGATGACGCATTCACAAACTCTTACTATATATTATCTTAAATTGAATGAGATTGCAATTTTTCTATGAGATTTCTGAGATTGTGTTCCATGAAGCATATTACTCTTAAACATGATTAGTCTCCCTGGTAAACATGGAATTGTATGATACTCAGAATTGAAAGTATTTAATGTTGTTGGTTTTCTATCCATCAAATCATTGGGATTATTAAAAAATGTAATCTCATCATCTGAATTACATTCGACATAGTATACACCTGAAATAAAACTATCTCGATGATTATGGGGAAAAATATAACTATTCTCTCTACTAACATTAGTCCACATATTATGAAGAGACATGTCTCCTATGTCGGTATTGCTATAACCTAATTCTTTACAATATTCTAGTGCATTGATACAGATATGCTTGACTAAATTTTGCGTTTCTGGAAACTCTTGCAAGTTACTCTTGGTTTTATGTGTGGAGGGAACGTTTAGTAACTCGTTACTTTCTACAGTGTAAGTATCACATATGTCTATGCAAAATTGTGACAGAGAGGACAACTCATCTACCAGGATACTATCTGCCATCCAAATAGTCTTGGGAAATATTGTATGAATCATTGACGAATAACGTATTCAATTGTATAATACATATAGTATCTAGCAGATAGGAATGAATGGCGCAAAATATGGTATGGTGGCAAACTACAATGCCAGATGAACTAATTGATATTGTATCTAAAACTTTGACTAGTAACGATAATCACTTTGGTACGGCAGAAACTACGGGAGGAGTCAATCTAAAAATCAGAGATAGTAAAACTATTTGGATGGAAGAATCACACTGGATTACAGGATTGTGTTGGCATTATATCATGATGGCAAATAGAGAAAACTTCTTGTATGACATTGATAGAGTTGAAGGTGGTACTTTACAATATACTTCTTATGAACAAGGAGAATACTATCATTGGCATGTAGATGCTGATATTATGAGTTCTCGAATGCCCAATTTAACAAATCCAGATGTTGAGTTTGTACAAAGTAATATCGAATCGATTCGTAAGTTAAGTATTATTGTTCAGTTGTCTGACCCAGAAGAATATAGTGGTGGAGAAGTACAACTTCAATATACTGATAGGTCTACAGGTTTTATACCAAAACAAAAAGGAACTGTAATTGTATTTGATAGCAGAACTTTGCATAGAGTCAAAAAGGTTAGAAGTGGGAGAAGAAAATCTTTAGTTGGGTGGATTACAGGACCGAGGTGGAAGTGATGGCAATTCAAAAAGACTGGTCTGTTGTTAAATTATCCATGATTGCAGACCCCTCAAAATATATTGAGCAACCTCCATGGGTAAGGGGTTCATTAAACTATCACTCTCCAGGTTTCGTTACATATACTAATGAAGAAGGTCAGGTAAATGGTAGTTTTTCTCGCTACAATTATCCTGCATATAAAGAATTGCATTATCACATCAAAGGTATTGTGGAGAACGTAATTGGAGAAAAATTATATCCAACATATTATTATGACCGATTCTATTTCAAGGGACAGGAATTAGTTCCACATAGAGATAGAGAAGCATGTGAGATTAGTGTTTCGTATCATATATCAGACAACATAGATTATGATTGGCCGATATTTTTTGAAGCAGAAAATATCCCTAGAGTATCACTAACATGCCTACCTGGCGATGGTGTTCTTTATAGAGGATGCGAATTGACACATTGGAGAGAAAAACTAAAAGGAGATGCAAAGACTTATTTTCATCAAGTGTTTTTCCATTATGTGAGAGCGAATGGCAACTGTGTCCACCATGCTTATGACACTTGCAACTAGTGGTACACGGGGGTTGCATTCCCCCCATCACCATGCTATATTACATAGGTAATCAATCATAGGACCATGCCTCAATTCACTCTCATCTGTACTGATGAAGATTCTACAGTGACAACTAAAGAATTTGAAGCAACAATCCTAGAAGATGTTGTGGACAAAACAGAAGACTTCTTAAAAGGTGTCGGATATTGTTTCGAGGAACTTCATACTCAGGTATATCCTACTCCTGAAGCAGAATCATACGAAGATGATGATTTGCTTCACCTCTATAATCAAAACGACAACTGAATACATAGTATTGTAAATTTATTTCAGATACATTTTCATTACAATGGGCAAGACATTTCGACGTGGTGGAGATGAAAGAGGTTATTACTCTTTCGGAAAATCTATCAGAGACAAGCGTCAACGTGGCGGAACCAATCGCACAAACTGGGGAGATGACAACAACTTCGATGACTACCAAGAAAAGAAAAAAGCAGGAAGAAAAAAGTTCGATCCTGAACTTGACAACGACACTGGATGGTATTGACATCGAAAAGGAATTTGAAATTGTCGAGTTCGATGACTATTCCGAAGTAGATTATGACATGGACTACACCTCACAATACTAATCAAATGGACTTTGAAAACGAATCACAAGACATTAAGTTCAACCGAGGACTCGATTTGTTCATGGAATCTGTACTGAAACCAGACAGTAAGTTGCGTGAGTGTGCTCACAACCAAAAATGTTACACCGAACTGATGTATGTCCGTTCCTATGTTCTTGACTATCTAAAAACTCTAAGAAGAGACGACTAATGCAATTTTTACACTCACCAATCCTTGACAAGGATGAGAAGATGGTTCTAAAAGATGCGTTAATTTTGTATGTTTCAGACATACAAAAACGATATTACGCTGATGGTGTGATTCCTGAAGATGCTTATCTAAGTAAGATGGAACGAGTGAAAGAAATTGTTGACATTTTACATTTAAGTGAACTGTATCGACAGTGACACTTCGCAAGGTGTCCACTATGCCTTGCCAACCTAATCAATCTATGCAATACTAACAATGAACGAACTGAACAAGGACATCCGCCTATTGAACAAAGTCATCAAAAAAGGTGAAAACGGCGAAACTAATTATTCTTCAGAAGAACTAATTAAACTCAAAACAAAACGTTCTCAGTTGAAGAACTGGAAACGTTCAGCACAAATCTCTCAAAACAATGGATTCGGTCAGTATGTTCAGTGATGAAACTTTCAATGTGTCTTGGCAAGAGACTGACATGGTTCAAGTAGAAGAAGACGATTGGGTTTCTTCTATTCTTGGTTCTGAAGATGAGGTCATCAATGACATCTGCAATGCTTGAACAAACTACATTCAAACTTCACACTTTTGACAAATGGGTTACTGAATGGTCTCATTATGTTGACAATGAAGACCTAGGAAAAATCAGAATCTATAAGTCTAGATTTGGATTGTTCACTAGTATCAGTGAAAACGGTGAAAAACTTCTTACAGGACCAACTCAGGAATCCATCGCCACTATGACTTATTGGCATCTAAAGTGGAACCGTGATGGTTATGATGGGTTGTCTGGTGTAACTTATGACAGTACAGTTGGAGGTAAATTGTGATACTATGGTCAGGTAATTATGTAATTGAGGAGTCTACCATTGAACCAATGGTGGATAAACTTAAAATGTATCCTAAAGCATACAATCATAAGTTTAATCATCATTCTTCATATTATCTGAACTGTGAAGATAGACCAGAAAACTGTTTACACTCCTTTTACTTAGAAATTCTAAACCAAGTAACTAAAGACCTGACTCTGTATAATAGAATTAGGTTTAAGTATCCATTTTGGATGCAAGTTTATGGCAAGAATACTAAGTCTAATCATGGTCAACATGACCATTTTTGTGGCGGGGAAGCACTTTCTTGGGTGCATTTTATACGACCAACAACACAAAAATGTTTTCATTTTGTTGATGTAAACGGCAAAGATGTATATCCTAAGCAAGATAAAGGTGACTTCATTGTTTTTCCTGCTTGGGCATTACATAAGGTTGATAATAACACTTCAAATGAAGAACGTGTTATCATTGCAGGTAATGTTGGTTTTGAACAAATCAGTGTTGAACATGCTGACAATGTGATTCAAGTGTCTACACAAACTGAGGTAAGTAAATTTGTTAGAGTATGGGAAACCTATGAAGAAGGACTATGACCGTTGGCGTATTCTCTGGAAAAAGGAGAAGAAACCAGGATTTTATGCAACTCAAGAAGTTGTAGTTTATGGAATGCACAACGTTGAATATGTAATCGACAATCTTGTGCCAGAAAATGTAAACTGGGATGTTCTCCCCGCGTGACAGTCAGCAAACTGGTCGGGCACCCTTGACGGGGTGCCTTTTTCGTGCCATACTATAAGAGTCAAAGGAAAAGCATGATTTTCGATTTTGAAACTGAGTATCATTGGGGTGCTCTCATCGTCAAACTTGTTCCTATGTTTGCCATGGATGTTTACAAAGCATCCGATGATGAGTTAGTATGGGTCTTTGATGTGAAAAATCCTAAAAATGGTTATCACGTCCCCGCTCGCAATCTCTCCACCTATTCTTATTGATTATGCGTAAACCATTCCTTAAGTGGGCAGGCAACAAGTATAGAGTGCTAGACCATTTACTGCCTCTGATTGGTACTGCAAAAACATATGTTGAACCATTCGCTGGTAGTTGTGCAACAGCATTGAATGTTGATGCTAAAAGATATGTGCTGAATGATATTAACCCTGACCTTATCAATCTTTATAAGTACCTGATTAACCCAAACGACGACAGTTTTATTCAACATTGTGGCGACTTCTTTCGTCCTGAGAATAACGACAAGGAAGAATATATTTCTCTTCGTAAGTATTTCAATGACAGCACTGATACACTAGAACGCTCACGTCTGTTTGTATATCTCAACCGTCACTGTTTCAATGGTCTGACTCGATATAATTCTGGCGGTGGTTTCAATGTGCCATTTGGTAAGATGAAGAATCCAATGTTACCTAGCACGGCAATGATGGACTTTCGTATGTATTTTCTCATGCGTCAGCATACCTTTGCTAGCGTGCATTTTGATGATGGTCGTTTATATGCAGGACTAGGATCTGGTGATGTAGTATACCTGGACCCTCCCTATGTTCCTGCTTCTGATACTGCTAACTTTGCAAGTTATGCCAAGCAAGGGTTCTCATATGATGAGCAAGTTGCACTAGTAAAGAGAGCAGAATCTCTTGCTAGTCAGGGTGCTAAAGTTATCGTTAGCAATCATGATACTGACGTTAGTAGAGAACTATACAAAAATGCAAAAATCTATTCGTTGCAGGTGACTCGTAGCATCTCCGCTAAGGGCAGCAGCAGAAAAAAAGCAAATGAACTGATTGCTGTGTACCAGTAGATTGAACTGTCCACTATCACTTGCAAAGCACCTTAAAAGGTGCAATACTATAAGAGTCAAAGGAAACGATCAACCCCATGGCAACTCACGCATCTCGCCGCACTGACAAGACTGGTAAGGACTTCGAGAACCTATGTGAATATATCTTGTGTCTCTCTGGTTATCATGTAGAGGAGCAAGTAAATATCGGTTTGCGTCCTACTGGTGGTGCTCACAATACAGACCTAATCGTTGATGAGGAAGTTATCGTTTCTCTAAAATATCAGGACGTTGCTGGTACTGCTGAGGAGAAGATTCCATACGAGCAGATGTGTTTACAACACGCATGTGAGACCTATGGATATAAAAAAGCAGTCATAGTTCTTGCTGGTCCAGGTTGGTCACACGACGATTCTTATCGTGAAAATGTGTTCGGACAGTGGATGAATACTCCTGACGTTTCTGTTATCAACTTCGATGAGTTTCTTGATGAGTTTCAACTATGGGAAACTTACCTGTCTGAGGTCATGTGACAGTTGATTAAACTGTCCACCAAACCCCCCAAAGCACCCCAGAAGGTGCCATACTATAAGAGTCAAAGGAACGCCATTCAATGCAACTCCGTCCCCACCAGCAACGTGCCTTCGATGCTATGCAGGCGAACGATTGTGGTCAGGTGATCATCCCTACTGGCGGTGGTAAAACATATATTATGATTGCAGATGCTTTGCATCGTGCCGCGCAAGGTCAAACCATTGTTGTTGTTGCTCCACGCATCTTGCTCGCTAATCAACTCTGTGAGGAGTTTATGGAGCATATCAGTGGTACTTGGACACATGTCTGTCATGCACATAGTGGAGAGACTCACTACTTCAGCAGCACAAAACCCGAGAAGATTGCACTCTTCAATGATACTGCGCGTGCTGCAAAAGAGTCTTGTATTATATTCACCACCTATCATTCTCTGCACCGCGTTGTAGATAGTGGCATCAATATTGACACTATCTATTTCGATGAGGCACACAATGGTTGTGGTCGTCACTTCCACAAAGCAGTATTTGCCACGGCACAGTATGCCAAGCGCCGCTACTATTTCACTGCTACTCCTAAAAATGGTCGTGGTGTGAGTCTTTCGCGTGGCATGAATAACGTCTCTGTTTATGGTCGCACTCTGTGCAATGTTCCTGCTGCTGAGTTGATTGCTGCTGGCGCAATTGTCCCGCCTAAAGTTGTTGCTTTCGAGACGAGTCGCACTCGTAACAAGTACAACGCGCACGAGGTTGATGGTGATAACCTCAAGGATATGTTTGAGCAACTCGATGTGTTCCAGAATCCTAAAGTTCTGGTGGCAGCACCATCTAGCAAGGTTCTGGGTAACATGCTCGGACAGACTGACATCCTTGAGTATTTCTATCGCAAGGGATATGACGTGATGCACATCACCAGCAAGTTTGGTGCTATCATCAACGACAAGAAAGTAGGACGCGAGGAGTTCTTCAACACGCTGCAATCGTGGGGCGCTGATGACTCTAAGAAGTTTGTTATCTTTCACTATTCCATTCTGTCTGAGGGTATCAATGTGCCTGGTCTGACACATACAATCTTGCTGCGTAATCTGCCCATCGTAGAGATGGCACAGACCATCGGTCGTGTTATCCGTGTTCATCAAGATGACCGCCGTGATGTTGCTGAGGGTCGTATTCCTGCTGGAGCGTTTCACCTCTACAAGAAATCTGAGGGTATTGTCACCATGCCAACAGGTTACAAAATGGGCAACGCTATTGCACAAAGATTGCAGAACGTTGTTAACGCCATCTTCATCGAAGGTATTCCTCCCGTCGCATTCTGCTAATGACACCAACAACAACTGACTCCACTTGGTTTACATCTACATCCGACAAATTGTATGACCGACATTATTACACAGTCAACAAACAACGATTCGATGACTATGACCAACTCAGAGCATATTGGTTCCAAATTCCTATCACTAATCAAACTGTGATTGTCCATGACTATAAAAAGAAGAAAGGGTTTAGTTAGTGTCACTTAGTCTTTTTTCCATAACGAGAGCGGCAGGCATGACCAAACACACCTGACGGACAGAATTATGGAAAAAACAGGTCTTTGCTCTAGTGGTGGCAAGGGTTCTCAAGGCATGACAGCGACAGCACGACAGCATACCACCAACAAACCCAAACCAGTTGAGGAACTGGTCAAAACCCCTTGCCAAATGCCTCAAAATCTGCAATACTATAAGAGTCAAAGGAACAGCACCATGCGAACCATCACCAAAGTCCAAGCACTAGAGCAATTCCGTTACAATTGGATGGTAAGTGGATCGACAGATAAGGTCGCAAAACGTGAGGCATGGGGTATCTTTACTGATGAACTTTGCCGTGAGGGTTACATCACCATGAAGAAGTACGAGTCTTGGAGCAACCCTTTCTGATGAAGATTGACACAGTTGGTAGAGTCATAGGATCATTTCTTGTGGTCACTGCATATTTCATCATCCTACATGTTAACATATCATTAGGGGTGATTATGCAGTTTGTTGGTGATGCCATCTCGGTGCCATTCTTCATCCGTACTAAATCGTGGGATGTTGTAATCATGCTCTCGTTTCTGTTAATCATCTCATCTACTAAATTGCTACCAAACTAATGTCTTGGGGTCTCATTCCGTGGTCACAACTTAAACACAAAAAAATGACTTATCTTGAACTTCTAGAGCAACTTCAGTGCTGCTCAAAAGAAACTCTACAGCAAACTGTGACGCTGTATAGCATCAAAGATGATGAGTTTGTTCCTGCTTACATGACAGATTACACTGACAGTGAGGAACAGGTTCTCGATTCTAATCACCTCGTTATTACATATTGATGGAACTTCCCGCTGATTTTATTCATGAAGCACCCAAAGGATTTAGATACAGAACTGTTGAATTCAAGTCAAATGTTATTAGTATCTGGTGTGACCATCTTAACGAGTATAGTTACAATAGTGGCGCTCCAGTTAGCACAATCTGGGGGTTTTACAACACAAAGAAACGACAATACTTCGCACCAATTAACTCAAAGAAAGTTGGTGCAGTTGTTGACATAAACTCTACACTCCCGCTAACAGCGATGAAGGTCAATCGTAGGGGGTTAGAGTTACTTTGGATGTGATGGGTGTGCCAGTCCCTTAAAGTGGCACACAGGCGCTTGCAGATGCCTCTAAAGTCTGCAATACTATAAGAGTCAAAGAAACGAACCCAATGCGCTACACAAACCCATCAGGTCGCGAGTATTACTTCCCTGAGTCAATCTCTCGTGAAGAAGCACTCGAACGCATGGCACAGTATGCAAAGAAAGCAGAACAAGATGAGCGTTCTGGTCAACAACTATTCGACGACATGTTCGGCGGTTAATCAACACTCACCCTCAATCATTCACTTCACTAACTAACAATGTTCGACTCCACTCTTGACCTCTTCACATTCAACGAGACTGACGATCGTGATGACATGATTAACACTATGGGTGAGACTTACTTCAAAGCAATGACAACATTGGCAGCAGATAACCGCAATTTTGATGCAATTGCCTGCTATGAGGAGTGGGTTGTTGATGGTAAAGACCCTCAAGATGGTGGCGTTGAGATATTCTTCGCTCAAGATCTTACACTAGAAAGAGAAGAGAATTAAACTCCGCGTGTGCCAGTTCCCAAAGAGCACACTATCACTTGCATTCCGCGCCCTAGGGTGCCATACTATAAGAGTCAAAGGAAAACACCACATGCAAATTTCAAACTCCATCTGCGTCGTTGACTTCTTCCCTGAGGCATTCATCGCTGAGTCCGATGAGGTCAAAGGCATGAAAGTTGTCGTCAAACGTTTTAACAAGCGTGTGACATTCATTGATAACGGTGCTAAGTCTTACAGCACTGTGACAGCACTCACAGCACGTAATGAGTGGAGCGAGCGTATTGCTAGCGGTGCTACAGTTACTGACTACAACGTTGAGAAAATGCCCCGCTCTGAGTATACTCCCATGGCATGTGTGGGGTGATTCCCCTCACTAACTGCAAACTCTTATCTAACATCATGCTTATGGAAACTACAACAGCAACTTACAACATCCGTGTTGAGACTTGTGACTTCAAAGTGATAGAGTTTCAACGAACATTGCCCACCAAACCAACAACACAAAAGGGCATAAAAGCACAGAATAATAAACTTGAACAATGGGTAATGAAAGAGTTACCATTCTGGTCTAAGATCGACATTACTTCCATTAACTAACATCATGCTCAAAGGTCAAGTTCTCAAAGTCGTCGGTGAAACTGCAATGGGTGTTGATGCTAACATGACACGATTGGAGAAGTTTGAAGTATTTTGTCGTGTCTGTGATGGATTACTTCAGGATGGCAGAATCAGTGCTGCTAAACATCAAGCATGGACCAACGTATTCTAACCCCTAACTAACACTCACTCACCTCATTCATTCAAATCATGAACTACACTCTCAAGCAACTTCAAGACCGAGTATCATCGATGATCAAAGAACAGGGAGAAGATGCAGAATGTGCCGCATGGATTTATACCAAGAATGATTGTAACTTAAAGGATGAAGATGGTGAGATTGACTATGGTAAGAATGTAGAAGATCCAGCACTGCTTGCACGTATCTTCGATGATGTTGGAAACATTGATTACATCTACGCGACAATTCAAGAGTGTGTGGATGAAGTCGTAGAGGAGCAATTGATGCAGTACCAACAAGAACTAGTGGAGGTAAAATGAGAATCACACAATACTTACTCAGTGGCATCTGCGTCTTCATGGGTCTCACTTGCTACCTGCTATTCCTTGCGGAGCGTGATAGCAAGATGATGAACTACTACGACACAACTATGGAACAGACAGCACAATGAACTACACTAAGCAACAACTAATCGATGCACTCTGTCGTGAGTGGGATTACCTTTGCCACGACGATCCTGACCCTGATGATGACACTCCCGAGGAATATCGTCTGAAGATGGAATGCTACACACTGGAAGAATTGATAGAAGAAACATCAACGGGCGAAGGTTACACACTACAAGAATTCATGGAGAATTGGAACTAATGGACAAGATTGATACACAGGGCATGAGTCTTCCTGGTGATGGTGATACTAACTCAGAACGTGAGTATCCTCCAATGCCAGTAAAGATTCGCACTATCTTCACACCAGAGGAGAGAATAGAACTCAAAGAGATAATCAATGAAGCACTGGATGAGCGTAACGACGCCAGACGCTAACCGCGAGACCCCTTGTGCCACTTAGGTAAAGTGTCCACTATCGCTTGCAATTGTCCCAATTCTCTGCCATACTAACAGTATGGAAATCAAAGGAACCGACATGACTGCCACCACTCAAAACGAGACTTTCAACGGTTGGGCAAACTACGAGACGTGGAACGCTTCCCTGTGGATTTCAAACGATGAATTCCTTTACAACACTGCAAAAGCGTGTGTGACCTTCCGTGAGGGTCTGGAGACCCCTTGGGATAAGTTCGTGCGTTGCATGACTGACGGACAGATCGGACGGATGCTAGGCGAGACTGAGGACGGCGTTAAGTGGAACGATCCTAGCATCGATGCTGATGAGATGAATGAAATGATCTGGGAACTCTGATTCAGAAAACCAGTTGGGGAACTGGCACAAAACCCCTTGAAATCCACCCCAAAATCTGCAATAATACAATCATGAACAAAACAACAATGCTTCTCAACGATTCTGCTTTCATCGCTGCTCTTCAAGGGTTACAATCCTTCGTGCTGGAAACAGGTGCCGACCTTGATATGGCGTTTGATTGGGTATGTGACCAAGCACAAATCAACTCTTTTGCAGGTGATTTAGATGCCTTTGATTGCTTCTACGATGTTTACAACGAAGCAACACAACCTTGCGGACATGCTTGATATTTTCACCGATTCTTTACAACAACTCTCAAACCTTTCTATTCACAAACCTATGACTACTTCAAACCCCTACGTTAACACCCTCATCGAGATGGGTTATGATAAGCAAGACTGTCAAGTCGCTTCCACTATGTTTCAAAAGAAAACGTTTCCATGTGTTATCCATGGTCGTCAATTTGACACTGAAGAGCAATACAATGAGGAACTACATGAGTTCCTGAATGGTATGTAAACTCTAACCTTATTCTGTCCCTTATCTAACTCTTTCTCATGCGTATTGCTCTTGCTGCTATCATCGTTATCTGTGGTGCTAACTTACTCATTGAGTTGCTAGATTCATCCATGATGGATGTTATCCAAGAAAGAAACGAGACTATTCAAAGACAAATCGACGCCATGTGACAATCCGACAACTGTACCCAAAATCGGGTCAACCCGTTGGCAGCGCCCCCAAATCTGCTACAATACAGACAAGCGGGAAACGAAACCGCCTAAACCTCTTCTCTTCTCTCATGCGTAAAATCGAATCTCAAATGTGTGCCGCTGTCCAGGCAAACCAAGATTTCAAATCAGGTAACACTCAAGTGATCACGATTGAAGGCGTTAGTTTCATCTATCTCCACGGCAATCAAATTGCATCAGTCGATGAAGATAGCATGACCATCTATGATGGCGGTTGGCAGTCAGTAACAACTAAATCACGATTGAACGCACTATGTGATGAGTTCTGTGTCGCTGGTGAAGGTGTATTCCAAAAGAATTATAAGTGGTTTGTTCGTAAGTTCACTGGACAATTGGGTGATAAAAAAGTATTCACGACAGAAGAATTCACTAACGGTTATGTCTTCGCATGATTAAAACTAAGAAAGAGTGGGCATCAATCTATGCCCGCTTCTATACTATTGTCCTATTACTTGTCTTGCTATAATAAATCATTAGTAATACACTATATCATATTATGTCATTAAGTATCCCAATCGCATCAACTCCAATTAACTATAATATCATCGTTCAAGATGATTTTATGCCTGATGATTATTGTGATTGGTTAATCAATGAAATGACTGATATATCATCTTATTTCCCTTGGTATTGGGGTGAAGTCTTACCTCAAAAAGATGGTGAATATGAAGGTGTTGATATAGTTTGTGCCCCTAATCGTAATTGGCAATTCTCTCACGTCTTCTGGAGATATGGTCAAGAAAATAGTGATCAATGTCCTATAATTCAACCCCTTATTACTCAATTAAATCCTGACGTTCTTTTTAGAGTTAAATGCAACATTCACCCATGGGAAGAAACTCAAACCCTCCATGGTTTTCATACTGATGAATCTTCCCCTGGTCTTACTTCCATCTTCTATCTAAATGATAACAACGGTAAAACAACATTCCGAACTGTTACTGATGATGGACAATTTAACTATACTGAAGTAGAATCAAAAAAGAATAGATTGGTTACTTTCGATAATAGAATTATGCACTCTGGTTCTAATCATACAGACGCACCATTTCGTATCGTAATTGCATTAAACTATTTTACTCATTCTATCTTTCACAGGGACAATTCATGAAATTTAAGGAATTCGTTAAAGGACAATCTGTCTCCTATAAACATCACACTGGTTACATCAATTTCATCGATGAACAATATGTAACTATCTGTATTCATGAATATCCTAAACATCCTGACATCGCATTACACTCTAAACATAAAACAAATCAAACTAACCTAGTTGTATCCTACATCGATTATGACCTCATTCAAAGAACAACTCCATTATGTGAAGATAACATCTAAAGAGATTACTTCTATCCTGTGGAATAACTGGAGAGATTATATCATCAAACAACGTGTAAACAACCGCCACGACACTAAATGATAGTTTTCCACAGATAATGCGGAAATTGTGGAAAACCTTTAATAAATGTATTAGTGTTCTTTATCTTCCTTAATTGTCCTCCAGAGTTGTAGTCTTAGCACGCAACCTATCAGATGTCAACCTCTCACAATACTCAGAGAATTTCTGATACACAGTCCTGATATTTGCATTGCTTATCAATGACATCTAAGACCCTCTAATCCTCTCTGAGAGACTTACATCAACCCCACTTGACAAACTATCAGAAACATGGTACAATAACCTTGTAGAGGTTCAGAAACACCTCTTGTATCTAACTAACAACACTTGAAGGATATGCAGTATCTTATTCACAATGACTCAGAGGAGATTGTAGGGTCATTTGCATCAGTCTACGACCTCGAAGTATTCCTCGACGGTGTAAGAGAAGGTAGGGGAGAGAGGTATCCTCAGACAGAGAGAATGTCTCCCTTTGATTATCTCAAACACATTGGATGGAGTATGACAATAGTAGAGAAATCTACAGAGGAAACAATGTACATTACTCCTTGACATTCTGAGGCACTTCGTGTATACTTAGAGGGCAGTTGATTGTTGTTACTTAGGCAGTTAAATTGGCCCCCTTAAATATAAAATAAGCCACTACCCTAACCTACAAAGGTTCCCAGACGCCTTAGATATTATTCAATAATCTTTGAACGTCAATCTAAAAAAATTTCTGAGGTAAAAAAATGGATGCTAAGACTCGCATAGAGAGACAAGAGACTCGTGTATGGGCATTAGAGCAACTGATACGATTAGAGGCATTCCTAGACCCTCGGATGTACGAGTGTGCAGACTATTACACATCATCTTATGCTTCTCAGGTTGTAGAAGATCTATATACACTATGGACTGAGTGGAAAGAAGACAATCCCACAAGTAATCCACAGGTAATCAATCGCATGTAATAGAGTTATGTCCCATAGATTCACAACCACTTTAGAAGAAGATGATTTCGGAGATTTGATTCTCAATATTCCATGGAGTGTATGTGAAGAATTGGGATGGGATGTCGGAACAGAACTAGATTATGAGATCGGAGAAGATGGAAACAGTTTCAAAATCAAACAATCCAATGTTAACGAATAAAGAAATTGCTCTTTTATTAAAGGACAATGAAGAGTCTCATCTATTAATCAATGAGATGTTTGTAAAGATTGCGAATCGTCTAAAGGATATAGAGGAAGCAATCGGCAATTTACCCACACCAGACAAGACATATTACAAACCTGTCGGTGGCGCGGACCACATTACTCTAAAAGAGAATTTGGATAACATTTACTCACGTTTAAACGAACTCGAAAATGGGATGCACAAATAACGGTAATTATTGCGAAACCGATAATCACTGTCAAAAATTTCTACCTTCTTCAGCAGTACCTGGAGAGGGTACATCTATGAAGTATACTGAGTATCCTGTAACACAATTCAGAACAGGTAAGTATAATATACCAGATCGTACTGGTAATGCAGTTATGCATAATAATGCTACGCTTCCTATTTCAACAACTGCATCCCCTGTAAGTGGAAGGGGCAATGGAGTTGCTGCTGACGGAGGTGCTGGGGCATCATTAGCACACTGTGGGAAGGTACGTGGTGTTGGATGCAATCTATTTTCATTTGGAGGTGCTGGGACTGAGATTGCCTATGATTGGGTTCCGTCCGACTTATCTTTTGATTGGCAATCAAGTGATACCTGGTTATCATATATTTTTGATACATCTAATAATGCAGGTATTGCTGGAGACCCTGTTTATTATATTAGAACTTGTACTAGGACAACAAGTACTACAACTCAGGGCACACCACAAAACCCTTCTACTACAACATCATCAACAGAAACCACTACAACCTGTGTTCCATGTACAGCACACACTTGTAGTCCTGGTGTAACTGATGTAAAATATACTTATGGTGGGCAAGATTTAACTAGAGATGATGATTGTCCAAATCCAGATTTATTTGGGATTGGTACAGAGAGTACAAAACTAGTATTTACATATAGTCAGTTAAGTAGTCAATTAGCTGATGGGGTAACAGAGTTTGCAGTTTCTTATGGTGGGGGAGCATTTGAACCTGTATATACTGAATCATTAGGAATTGGACAGGTATATAATTCATCACAAAATCCTTGGCAATTAGGCGACGAATCGTTTGGTGACTTTGAAGTATTCGACCAAGAGTTTGAAACTGAGGAAACAAATGGATTTCGTATAAAACTTAGAATTTCACCTATCTTTGATGACACTGGTGCCACCTTAGTATTCAATGGTACACAGTGGGAAGTCATGGAAGTATTGAATGCTGGCACTGGATATAAAATTAATGACACATTTACTCTCAATTATCCATATTTGCTACCAGATAACACTGAAACAACACTAACATTAGAACTCAGAGTGACTAATGTTGGTCCATCTGAGATTTTAACAGGACAAAGTAGCGGATTTGATGTCATTAGGACGGGGGATACAGTAAATGGGCACCGAGTATTGCGTGCTTATCACACAGATCTAGATAATTTTCCACATCATGTCATTTATTTGTCAGGAGATGGGGATAATTTCATAAAAGAGCAGTCATATGTCTCTGATAGAGCGCATGTTATCGTCGCAAAAGCGGGTTATGGCATTCCAGACCGTGCATGTTTGGTCGGTAAGTATGAATTTATAGAAAAATCCGTTCAATACATGACATTGAGTCGTGATGAGCGGTCACCAGACATTTTTAATGAAGTAAAATTGCCGCGAGTGACTACAACTGTTACAAATGGAGTAGTAACGGGGTATAATATTGAGTTTTCGGGCAGTAAAGTGCGGAGATCGGAGTTAAATGGTAATGAACCGAGGTTAGTTGCTGCTGGTCCACCTTCATCTGCAGGTCGTGCAGCAGTTGTTGAGGGTGTTTTTAGTGGTGGGCAGTTAGTTTCGGTTTCAATTGTTGATGGTGGCAGTCTTTATGATGATAATGACCCTCCTGCAATCTTTGTTGCCAATACTTTGTCTCAAGATAGGACAACATATAAGAATGCAGGATACGAAGCTGGGCACACAGAGCGATATAAGGAGTATTATGATGCTGCTCCAACTCCAAATCCTGATATGTCCTTGATTAAAGAGCAAATAGATTCAAATCCACAGGAGATTACGTTCACTACGAATAGAAATAACATCGACATTAAGTATGACCCTGAATCTAGAAGAAAAGATGTACAACCACAATCATTGTACAGTGCTGGTGTTATCGCACCATTGTATGGTATAATGAATAAACCTTCCGATATGACGCATTTGGGTAGATTAACTCAAAAAGATTTAGCAAGTGCAATCGTAGAGGAAGAAGCTAACATTAAAGAGAGAACTAGTACTCTTTTACGTGGTCTTACACAAGATGTGATTCCTTCGTATAATGATGTGCCAGATACTTTAGTTGAGACAGTTCAGGGTAGACTCGGTAACTTACCTTATGGGTCCGAGAACACTAAATATATTATAAAACAATATAGTCCTGATACTGCTTCTAGAGCAACTATTAATGTTACGCTAAGTTGTAGACCTGTGGCGGAGGGTATTAATACCACTCTTTGCCCGCCGCCAGTATTAACTATTCCTGGTCCTACTTCAAGTACGGACCCCACAACAGGAGCAGCAACTACAGCGTCTTCATCTTGTACCATGACAGGACCTTTTGGTCCTGGGTGTGCATCTTGGTCTGTTAGCGGAGAAATGTTATTTCTTCATGATATGTCAAGATCTGCACAAAATGCAGTAGCAGCAGGAAAAGCATATGGTAATCCGCTATTGGAGGTTTAAAAAATGACAATGGGAATGGGTCTCTATATGGGGACATGTTCAGGGCATGGTTTAGGTTCTGGTTCTTCTCATCATCCAGGATTGGGTGGTGGAACTTTAGGTGGATGTCCTCATATCCCCCTAGACCCTCGTATCAAAGCAATGCCTGTGACTGCAATGGATGCAGTCACTCTTTGGCCACCAGTGGCACAACTTCCACTTGTTAAACCACCAACAAATATTGCACCAGTAATTGTTAATGGTATGATTCCCATACTCGACCAGGATATTCTAACACCCCACCCAACGCCCACACAGCACACTACTACTTCGACTGGGGATAAATGTTTCGTAACCTTGAATAGTCCAGCATTCTGGTGTACTCAAGGTACTGCTGGGGGTCGAGAACTACCTATTGGTCATTCTCGTAAAGCATTTTCTACTGTAACTACTGTTTTTGTTAACAACAAAAGAGTTACAAGATTCGGAGATCCTTTAGGAGATAAAACTACGGCATTTCCATGCAATTCTGTCATAACAGGCAGTAGTCCAAATGTATTCATTGAAGCGTCAGGAGGCGCAGTAACCTAATGGCAACACGTTCCAAATCACTTAGCGGTCAAAATTGTATCGAGTCACAACCAAAAAAGACTCGTCAAGGAAATGGTGCTCATACTAAGTATGCATCGTCCAGTAGAAACAATGCTCGCAAACGTTATAGGGGTCAAGGCAAAGGTTAAGTTAACGCCTAAATAAATATACGGCGGTATATTAGAATGACCCTCAAGAAAATCACGTCAAAGGAAGTAAGCTACTCAAGATCTTTTAAAGACTTTGGTATTTCTTTTGCTAGAAATTTATTTACTGATGACGTGAGTGTTCTTACTAATGAAAACGCGATTAAACAGTCAGTCAAAAATTTAGTAATGACTGTTCCTGGTGAAAAACCTTTTCAACCTCTGATTGGATCTAGGGTTTCTGAATTATTATTTGAACCCCTAGATGCATTTACTATAGATGCAATTAGAGAAGAAATTGAGATTACTATAAAGCAATTTGAAAAAAGAGTGCGTCTCAATAAAGTTGATGTTATTCCCATCTATGAGAATAACAAAATCTCTATTACTATAGTATATAAGATAATTGGTATACCGATCAACGAATCGATTTCATTTGTTTTACAGAGACCCGAATAATGCAACCAAATAATTTAACAGCATTAGATTTTGAAGATATTAAGTCTTCAATCAAGTCTTACCTAAGAACTAGGGATGAATTTACCGACTATGATTTCGATGGTTCGTCACTCTCGTATCTTATTGATACATTAGCATACAATACTTATTATTCGGCATTCACTGCTAACATGGCAATGAATGAAGCATTTTTACCATCTGCTACTTTAAGGGACAATGTAGTCCAGGCAGCAAAACTTTTAAATTATACACCAAAATCAATTAGGGCATCTAGGGCCTGTTTGAAGTTAGATATAAACACAGTATTAGTCGGTGGATTCTACCCTTCCACCATTACAATCAGAAAGGGTGCTATCTGTACTGGTGGTAATTATATTTGGAATATTATCGATGATATTACAACAGCAGTAAATCCATCTACAGGTGCAGCAACATTTGATAATATTGAAATCTATGAAGGCGCATTAATCAACTATAATTATATTGTCAATACTTTTGCAAAACAAAGATACATTCTTCAATCCCAAGACGCAGATATTTCTACACTTTCTGTAAAAGTAAAAGCAAACGAAACATCTGTTACTTCTGACTTGTATTCTAAAGTTGAGAATATCACTAACTTAACTTCCGACACTAGGGCGTATTTCCTCTCTGAGGGCGATGATATGCGATATGAAGTCAAGTTCGGTGATGATGTTGTAGGACGCTCTGTGAAGGATGGAGAGGTCGTACAACTGACGTATATCACTACCTCTGGTGTTGAAGCAAATAATGTGCAATCGTTTGCTTTTATTGGTTCTGTAGTAGATTCTAATGGCAGTGGATATACACCAAATGCTTTTGATATGACAGTAAAAGCAAAATCTCAATTAGGTACTAATCCAGAATCAGTAGAATCTATTAAGTTCAATGCACCTAGAGCATATTCTGCTCAATACAGAGCAGTTACAGCACAAGATTATGAAATAATTACTAAAAATCTTTATGATAATGCTCAAGCGGTGGTTGCATACGGTGGAGATTCTTTAAATCCACCGATTTATGGAAAGGTGTTTGTTGCAATTAAAACTAGGACTGGTTCGCTATTGAATGACCAGACCAAAAAGTCTATTTCTGAACAGTTAAGACAGTATGCAATGGCATCTATCGAACCTGTAATTAGAGATCCAGACAATATCTACATTAATCCCAAAATATTCATTACATATGATACTGGTTGTGGAGCAACTAGTACACAAATTAAAACAGACATTTCTGATTCTGTTAATCAGTGGGCGACTCAAACTCAGATTAATAATTTTAATGCGACATTTAGTTCCCAGTCTTTAGAAAGAGCAATCGTTCTTTCTAATAAGTGTATTAGTGATGTATCTTTACAGATTACTGTACTGAAATATATCAATCCAACCACCAACCAAACTAATACCTATTGCGTTTCTACTGGGTCGCCAATTTATAATAGTGCTCCATCTCAAGATGCTGATGATAATACAGAATGTAAGAAGGAACCTGTCATTCAATCGGGAAATTTCCGAACTGCTGATAGACCTGGAGTTGACCAGCAATTTGAAGATGATGGATATGGCAATCTAAGAACTTACTATAATTCTGGCAACAGAAAAGTTTATACTAGTGAATCTGCAGGAACTGTAAATTACTCTAGTGGTGAGATTTGTTTTGGTCCAATCAATGTCATTAATGCTGGTGATGGTATTCCAGCATCAGATGCAATTGTTATCACTGATAATAATACTGGGTCTGGCGCAGTTGCTGACCCTACACTATTGCCTGATGGACTGCAAATCCCTGTATTGGTAATTCCATCAAACAATTCAGTTGTCCCTGGTTCTGATCCTGGAACAATTATCAATATCGTCAATCCAGAGGTTTCTGTATCCCCAATTGGAACTCAATTGCCATCTACAATCCCACTAAATAGTTTGACGCCTAAGGTATATAATGTAATCCCAACAACGATTGATGTTGGTGATATCGATAACTCTGGTTCTCTAAACACATCCGCCTGTTTCACGTAGTTAGATGAGTATTAATAAGGTCTCTCAAGCAATTCCTAATCAACTCCCTGGGTTTATTGGGTCTGAATATGAATTGTTCTCGAAATTTATTGAGTATTACTACAAATCCCAGGAGAAAACGGGATTAGGACAAAACATTCTTAACAATTTTCTAAATTACTTAGATATTGATAAATTAGATGTTGATATTTTAGATGGGAAAACTAAACTTTCTCAAGTTGTTTCTGCAACAGACAATGTAATTTCTGTTGAAAGTGTTGAACTGTTTTTAGAAGAGAATGGAAGCATTCTAATTGGTGACGAAGTTATCTTTTATGAAAAAAGTCAATCTTCACCAAATATTTCATTAGGTCCTGGTATTTCTTATGACCAGGTTAAATTAAAATGGGTAGAACTGCAAAGTCCACTTAGAAATTTTGATGGTGTAACTAGAAGTTTTCCATTAACTTCTCAAGACAGACCAATTGTTCCTCCAAGTGCAAATCATTTAATTGTTCAGGTTTATGATGAGTATCTCATTCCTGGAGTAGATTTTACTGTAGACAGTGGGAATATTGTATTCACTACTGCACCGAGACAAGTTCTTCCTGCAGATAGCGAAGAATTGTCCAGTATTAATTTTCTTAGTGGTTTTGTAGAAAATAATATTATTGTTCTAGACAATATTTCACCTTCATTTGGTGATGGTGTCAAAGAATTTAAAATTACTAATAATTCAGCAGCATATATTCCCGACTCGGATGAATATATCCTTGCATATTACGATAATCAGTTACTTGTACCCAAGAGAGATTTTGTTTTTGATAAAGATTTATTCATCTTTAGAAACTTTGCTCCTCTTAGTGGTAGAAGTTTAACCCTTCTTTCTATTGAAGCACCAATTCCTTCTTTTGGTTCTGGCGCATCTGCATATGCAAGAATTGATGATAATGGAGGTCTTTCCTCTGTCAAAATCAATGAAACGGGTTCCAAGTACAAATTTTCAAATCCACCTAAAATTACAATCAATTCTACTGGAGATAGTGGAAATGGTGGAGCGGCAGAAGCGTTAATTAATGGAATCAAGAATTTACAACTTCTTAGTGGTGGTAAGGGATATAGCGAAACAAATCCACCTATTGTACAAATTGAATCTCCATCTTTAGCAGATTCTGTCACTTCTTCAATCCGAGCAATAGTAACTGATGGTGCGGTCACCGCATTGGAACTGGATAGTTCTGGTAGTGGATATACGTTTATCCCAAGAATTACATTCAAGCAACCTGGTGGAGCAGAAATAGGTCCTGTAACTATTGCTGATGGTAGTATTTCTGGTCCGATTCCTATCATCTCTGAAGGTGAAGGTTATACCACACCACCATTGATTTATATTGATACACCAACTGGAAGTAACCCAATCAATCCATCGTTTACTACAGTAATTACTGATGGAAAACTGACTGGAATTACCATCAACAATCGTGGACAAGGATATACTACTACACCTAGAATCAAACTGATTCAACCAACTGGTGCTCAAGTACTGGAGAGTGTAATCGATGCTGATGGAAGACTTACAACCATTGAACTACTTGACGGTGGTAATGGTTATGAAGATGTTCCTTCTGTGTATATCATTGATAGTGGTACTGGTACTGGTGCTACTGCAGTAGCGTCTATCTTTAATGGTAGAATTACTGATATCAATGTCACTAATTTTGGTTCTGGTTATGATATTTCAAATCCTCCTGTAGTTCTTATTCAAAGTCCACCTGAAGCAGAAGCATCATGTGAGATCGGCATTAATCAGATTACAGGGTTCTCTGTTCTTCAATCAGGTAGGAATTATAAGAAAGCACAGTTCATTGGGTGTGCAAGGGCATCTAGTGGCATTACATCGTATGATGCAGAAGGCAATGCAGTATTCTCTGCAAATACTGCTGCTTCCGAAGCTTCGGTAGATACAGAAGTAAAATGTCTAGATGCTCTGTTCATAAAAAGATTACTGGACAAGTATGTTGAACAATATCTTCCCGACGTACCAGAATTAGACTATAAGTCAATTGATGTTAGAACATCAATTAAGACAATCAAAAGATTCTACGAAACAAAAGGTACTGAATTTAGCATTGCCTACTTGTTTAAGTTGTTATATGGAGAAACTGTTGCTGTTTCTTATCCTAAAGACCAAATTATCAAACCATCTGCAGCAACTTGGTCTATTAACACCATTCTGCGTGCAACCTTAGTCAGTGGTGATCCTAGAAATATTCAAGATGCACTAATTTCACAATCGGCAGATATTGCTGATGTGAATGTAAAGGATGCAAGTGCTCTTGTAGAAAATTATATTGCAATCAACACTTCAAATACTACAATTTATGAATTAGTTCTTTCAGAAGAAACCATTCAAGGTTCTTTCATCGTTCCTTACAAAACAAAACTTGCAGAACCTTTAGATGGAGAGACTGGTATCATTACGGTCGATTCCACAATTGGTTGGCCAGAAAGAAACGGCGAATTTGTAATTGGTACTACAGAAGTAGTTCGTTATAAAGAAAAGTCTTTAAACCAGTTTATTGAGTGTACTAGAAACTTTACTGGTTCGGTTGGAGCAGATCCTAAAGTTTGGGACTCGGCAACTGAAGTAACTTCCAATTTCAGAGTTTATCTGAATGAAGGGACGCTTCAAGAAGTCGTAATGGACATTGTTGGTATTGTTGATGCTCAACGAACAAATCTTACTGACAGCGGTTCTTACTATCTTCCAGGTGATAAATTAACAGTTGCTAAACTTGGTGGTAGTAGTGATGAATCATTATTAACAACATGGTTGTATAATGTCAAAAAACTCATCAGTGTTTCAGGAATTACTTTCGGTGGAGATAACAATCAATCAGCAACTGTAACTTGCTCCAATCCTCATGGAGTCTTGGTTGGAGACCAAGTTACCATATATGGTGCAAATCCAATCATCTATAACGGAACATTTGAAGTAACTTCTAGAGATAGTGATCTTATCTTCCAGTATCGTCTTCCTCAAACAGCATTAGTTGCTCCTCAAGGAAACATCCTAGTATCAGTTGATTTGAATAAAGGTAAGTCAACAGATGCTGCAATCAATAAAAATATCTCCGTATACACTACAAACGTACTGAATTCATTCTTTAATGATAATTACGTTTATGTTGCTTCAACTGGTATTCCTAATTATAATATTGGACCTTTCCCTGGGTCTGCTTTGTTACCAGGCAACCAACGCAAACTGAATAGATTTCCAAAATCTACAACTACTATCTCAACTAAGAGTTTAATTAATCCAGGTCCTATTGGTTCTTGGGTCAACGGTGTATCGGTTTGGTCTTATAAGTCTGTATTCTCCAAAACTTATGGACCCCTAACATCCATTGGAATTTTGAATTCAGGTAGAAATTATGATGCAGCATCACCACCAAATTTAAGCATCACTGGTGGTGGCGGTTCTGGAGCATCCGCATCGGTTGTTGTGAATGGTTCTATTAGTAATATTTCTGTAGATACTGCTGGTTCTGGTTATACTAGTTCTCCTCTCATCTCTATTGTTGGTGGTGGCGGTTCTGGAGCAGCAGCAACTGCTATTATCACAAAAGGAACAGTTTCCAATATCTTGATTACTAATGGTGGTTCTGGATATACTTCACAACCATCTATTACTATTGTTGGAGGCGAAGGTTCTGGTGCAACTGGAACAGCATCTGTTCGTGGTCCTATCAAAGAAGTTAATATTCAGTCTCAAGGTAGTTCCTATACTTCTCAACCTACAGTAACATTGAGTTCTGGTTCTGGTGCTGTTGCTCAAGCCATTATCAATAATGGAAGAATTATTTCTGTAGCAATTATTTCTGCTGGTTCTGGATATACTACAGCACCTGAGGTTCAAATTCAGGGTGTTGGTTTTGGTGCTCAAGCTAGAGCAGTTATTGATACTGCTGGAGAAAATGCTGGTAGAGTTACTAGTATTGAACTTCTAAACCGAGGCATCAATTATGTTCAAGGAACTACTGTCATTACCTTAGTTTCTGTTGGTGAAGCAGCGCAATTCGATGCAAATGTATTCCAATGGACGTATAACTTACAAGAATCTACTACTTTTGATGATTCTCAAGGAGCAGTGTTTGAAGGGTATAATAACCAGTATGGTGGAGAGTATGCACACTTATCTAATCCACAAAGACTCAGATTCATTCTTGGGGACAACTTGGTTAGTACTAATGGTGTTATTACTGAAGCATCATTAGAATCTAACAAGGACCATTCTCCTATTATTGGTTGGGCATTTGACGGAACTCCAATATATGGACCTTATGGATATCAAGACCCTACGGATCAATCATCTAATATTGTTAGAATCTCTACTTCTTATAGATTGAAGTCTGATTTGGTGGTAAGTCCTTCAAATCCAACCCCTATTAGAACTGAAGGTTCTTTATTAAGTGTCGATCCTGCAGGAACTTTTGTTGAAGATTATGAGTATGTCTTTAGTCTGGGAGACTTAGACCAATATAATGGTCGTTTCTGTAAAACACCAGAATTTCCAGATGGCACATATTGCTATTTTGTTACAATTGACTCTACAGAAGCTGGCAATCCTGCATATCCTTATATCATCGGACCTAGTTTTAATTCCATTGTAGATAACTTAAATCTTTCCGAATCTGCTATTCAGCAAAATATTCCAACTGGGGTTGTTCGTTATCGCGATCCCTATGAAAATGTTGACATTGACGTTGAAAGAACTCCTAATGCATCGACGAATTCATTGACATTAGAAGATGGTACATTGCTATTATTTGATGTTGAAGATGAAAATAGAGATGGTATTATCAACCAAGATGAAACTGATGATCCCGATCAAATTTTAGAAGAACCCCCTCTTCAAATCTATGATTATTTCCCTAAGGTAAAAACTGATTCTAAAGTTGATATTGAAGTTGAAACAATTAGTAAGTTTGAAAATGCCTCTGTAACAGGATTTGTAATTGAAAATTCTGGTGTAAGTTATCAGGTTGATGACAAATTAATCTTTGATAATTCAGAAACAGGTGGTAGTGGTGCTTCTGCTAGGGTTTCTACAATTAAAGGCGAATCTATCGCATCCTATGATTTTGAATATAAAAATTCAGAAAACTACGGTGTTCTTCAAACATCTGAACCTCATAATCTTGTTGTTGGAGATACGATTTTTGTTGATTACACTGAAAACATAGAGACCACCAATAAGCAATTTGTAGTCAGACAACTTAAAGGTATTGAGACAATTAATGTCACTCAATCTGGTAGTGGTTACAGCGAAGATATTCCTCCAACAATTATCATTGATGGTGATGGAGTAAGTGGACAATTGGAAGCAGTTGTTGATTCAGTTGGGTCTGTTAATAGAGTCAATATTTTAAATTCTGGTAATGGTTATACGACTAATCCAAGAGTTATACTTTCTCATCCCCAAGTATTCAAAAAATCTGATTATTACATCTCTTCAATAGTTAATGAAGATGAGGTCATTATTAATGATACTTTCGTTACGGAAAGTAAGGAATCGTATATTTGTGGTAAAACTACTGATAGTAGTGGCGATACAATTGCTATTATCTCAAAACTTTCTGTATCTGGTGTTAGTGAGTGGAATAAAACTCTAAAACTTTCTTCAGGTCTTGCTTATACAGAATTCCAAAGTATTTACGTTGAGAATAAGAGTATTTGGGTTGTCGGTGTCAATAAACCAAATACTTCTATTTTAGATGCATACAATCCCGATATCATTATCTGTAAGTATACAGAATCTAATGATGGATTGTCTGCTACTTTAGAATGGCAAAGAGCATATGCTGGTATTTCTGGTGGAACTCGTTCTGATAACGTAACTAAGATCCTCAGATATGGAACTGATAGTTTAATTATCTCTGGATATACAAATACAAACTCTACAAATCCCTATGATGGTTTTATTGCAGTAGTAGATTCTGCAGGAACCTTTAGTGTAAAGAGAAAACTTACATCTAATACTCAGAATGAAAAAGTTCTTGACATTATTCTAGGGTCTGATGGTCAACCATACTTCTTAATGGAAACATCTACAAGTGTTTCTGAAGCAGATAAAGATATTGTCTTCGGTAAAGCATTAGTAGGAGTCAGTAATATTGATATTTCCTGGATTAGAAAAGTTTCTAATAATGTATACAGTCTGTTAAATCCCAGTATTGCAATTGATGAATTTGATGAACTGTATATTTCTGCAACTCTTCAATTAAGATCTAATGATATTAATAGAGAAAATTTCTGGATTGGTAAATTTAGATCTTCTGATGGAGTTGGTATTTGGAGTTATTCATATGCTGTTCCTGGAAGAGACATCAATTTAGTTCCAAGAACAAAAATTGATATCTTTGGCAATCTGAACCTGGTTTATACCAGAGTAGATAATACTACAGAGCAACAAACCGTTGCTAACGTTAAGGTTGATTATAAAGGTAAAGTTTTAAATCATACAGTTAACAAGTTTACTGAAAATAATGTTGAGGGTATTGTAGCCGAAACTTTGAATGTTGATAATTCAGGTGATGTCTATATTGCTGGACAGACATATTGGAATAGGAATGAGGGACTGTTTGGATTTGATACCGATCTTTCTGATACAACAGGTCATCATACAATGACCACTCTTGGATTGAATGGTTCTATTGCTGTAGACGGTACTGGTGGATATCTTAAGATATATGGATTCCAAACAGGACAAAGTTCTACATGGGAAAATTCAGCAGCAAAAATTCCTGGTTCTAGTCTAGGTAATAATATTGGTGGCGATTTTACTATCGACTTCCTCATCTACAAGGATGATGATAATGGTAATGCAAATACTCTTAGTGCAGATTACAATACGTTAATTGCGATTGGTGATGGTGAGGATACCACAGGTGGTATTTGGTTATACTATAATACTGATGGTAGTGCAAATGAAGGTAGATTAGAATTAGTTGTAACCGATAATACTACTAAATTTAGTAGCGGAACTGCTGCAGTATCGTCACAAACAGGATTATTTGCTAATGATACTTGGCAATTAATATCACTAACCAAAACTGAAAATTTATTTAAAGTTTATGTAAATGGTATTGAAGTTATTAGTGGTACTGTTGCTAATACTCAATTAGGTTCTAAGGATATTCATTTTGGTAATGCTCCAGGATTTACTACCTCTGGTGCTTTCAGTGCAGATAAGCAAGGACAATTCTTCCTTGACGATATTCGTATTAGGAATCGTTATGTGCTTCCTACTGCTCCCACAGATTTTGGCAATCCTTTAGTTCTTCCTGTTGCTGATGCAGTTGCTCTTGCATATACTTGGACTGATACTGATTGGTTTACTGAGCAACAAGATAGATACGATCTTATTTCTCATAATGGATTCGTATTAAAGACTGATAAAAATGCTGATGCTGCCAGGTTGGGTGCAACAGCAGCTGGTGCAACTACCCAGTATGGATGGACCAGAACTGCAGTTAGTCCTGTAACGGGAAATGAAATTACGATGGTTAATGTTGGTTATAGTTTAGGAGACCCAGGATTACAGTCTCTTGACTATAGTGAATCTGCAACATCGATGACAGAAAATACTACAACTGTCACGTACTTTAGAGATGTTTGGAGTTCTAGAACTGCTACAGTTCCATCTCCAGGTTCTCAAAAACTTAAGGTTGAGGCATCCGTTGCTGATAGGTACTACTTTAAAACCTGCAATACAGTTAAAATTGATAATATTCAAGAATTGACTATTAATCAACCATTCAATTTTACAGTAGGGTCGAAACTTGAACTTCGTACAGGAAGCACTTTTGTAAACAGTGGATATATCACATCAGTAGATACTACTACTAATAAAGTTTACTTGGCAGTCAATAACAATTCTTGGTCTGATGATACTAATATTGGAAACTTGGCAACTGTACAGTTCAATGAGCAAAGCACATACGGTTTAGTAGGTCCAATTCCGAGTGATAATAACAGTATTTCATATACGTTCCCTCAAGTAGTTAATACTACACCAGGAACATTTGATATTGATCTTTCCGATTATGATGCTCCTAGTACTATCGGAGGTACTGATAATCTTGACGAGTTTGCTAAATTTAAAGATTACGCTGACGATGACTATTCAATCAGAATTGATGAAGTCTCTGGTTCTTCTGCGTTTGTTGTTGGATCGGTTATCAATGTAAGTTCCAATGATGTCTCTTATAATTCAGCATATTCGACGATTCAAATTACAAATCTTACTGGCGTAACTAAGATTACCTTAGTTGCAAATCTTGCTAAGATTTTACAAGTAACTGCGGTTGCAAATAGCGACACTGTATATGTCATTAGTGACTCTTTACACTATTTGACTGCTGGTCAGCAAATGTTTGTTGATGGTAATCCTACAAGAACGGTAAGTTTAGCAAATTATGACGAGTATGATGGTTCCTTCCCAGTAGAAAGAGTTATCAGTCCGATTGAATTTACATATAAACTACCTGCAGCAGCAGTATCCTCTCCTTCAGACTCTGCAGCAACTGTTAACTTCTTCATCAAATCACCTGTTTTGAAGATGTACTATGGTCATCAGTATTTGTTTGATTTAAGTCATTCTTCACTGGTTGGTGGAAACTTATCTTTCTCCAAAGACCCTCTGTATAAGTTGGAGTATTCTTTCAACTCTATTGAGAGAGTTGGAACTCCAGGTGTTACTGGCGGTGGTGCTCCAACACCTACAGTAAAACTAAAAGTAGAAGAGAATGTTATTACTAATATCTCTTACTATTTCGATCCTTCACGAACAGGTGCAGATTCTCCTGTTATTGGCGATAGTTACCTCGATGTTACCTTCTCTCCATATGTTGGTACATTTGAAGTTACTGATACTTCTGGAGGAACAATTACTAGTGGAGATAATATTTTTGAATTCAAACTGATTAATCAACCAGAAGGTGCAGCAAACATTATCAATACTACCTATACCACAAGTTCTAAGAAAGCGGTTGGTTCTATTGGTGATATAAGAATTGTCAATTCTGGTGGATTCTATAACAAACTGCCTATTATCAGCACAATTCAATCGACCAGAAATATTGAGAGAGTTTCTATCAATGCCCCTGGTACTGAATATGCAGTCGGAACTTATTCCAGTGTTCCTATTACTGGTGATGGTGAAGGTGGTCTTGTAGAAATTGTAGTTTCTGATGGAACGGATGATGAAGGTGGTGTAATTCCTGGTCAAATTCAAAGAGTATCTGTCACAAGTCCTGGTAAAGGATATACCACAGCAACAATTGATATTGAATCAATTTCTGGAATTCTTGGTGCTGGATTGACAGGTTCTGGTGCTGAATTAGAAGTTGTTATTCCATCTTTCGGTACTGGTGCTTCAATCTTTACCCTAGGTACTGAAATTGGTAAGATTAAAAATCTTAAAAATAACAACTTTGGTTTCGACTATCCTCATGATTACACTTTAAGACCTGAAATCTCGTTCCCAATCAACGCCCAATTAACTAATACTAGTATTCTTGATAACATTGCTGTTACAGATCCTGGTTCTGGTTATACTCAAGCACCAACAGTTGTTATCACAGGTGGTGGTGGAAGTGGAGCAATCGCAGAAGCAACCATTAAGAATGGTAGATTGAGTACTATTGATGTTAAAGATCCTGGGTCAGGATATTCTTCAGAACCCACAGTTCAACTCAAATCTTCCTTCAACTACACTATCAACCAAGACTTAGGTCTATTACAGTTTGCTTTCCCACATGGAATTCAAAATGGTTCTGAGATTACTTTGGATGTAGTTGATATTGGTGATGGTGCAGAACTTCCGATTGCATCTGGTGCTGTTGGTAGACTTACTAAAACAAATACTTACTATGCAATTGCTGGTGCTGGAAACTCCCTTGAGGATGACCAATTAAAAATTGCAATCACTGCAGCAAACGCAGAATTGGGTGATGCATTAGCATTCGTTAACCCTGGTACTGGTCGCCAACAAGTACTTACGTTCTCTTTCGGTGGCGCAGCAGTTGGTAATGTTATTACTTCGACCTTCTTAGAAGGAGAACTGGTTTACCAGGGCGATGCCTTAGAAACAGCAACAGCAACTGGATATGTTTCTACTAACTCTGGATGGCAAGTTGGACCTAGAATTCTTAAGATTGTAGATTATACAGGATCCTTTAACTTAGGCAATAGTGTTACTGGCGTCATTTCTAAGTCTTCTGGTAATATTTCTGACCTGAAGATTGCAAGAGGTGTTCTTGAAGTTGGTCCTATCACTAAGACAACTGGTCAATTTATTGATGATGTCGGCAAACCTTCCGAGATTGTACAAAAAATTCAAGACTCTTACTACTATCAAGATTTCTCTTATGCAGTTAAGTCTTCAGTATCTATTAGTGAGTGGAAGGACATTTTAATCAGAAATGTTCATCCAGCATCATTCAAGGTTTTTGGTGAACTCAGTATTAATGAATTTACTACAATCCCCAACAAGGTAACTGATTTTGAATTAACCAAGTCCGTTGAACTTGCTAATGAGGCAATTGTTCCTAATATTCAGAACTTCACTCTAGTAGAACCAATCTATGAAGATTTTAACAATAGTGAAATTCTTTTCCGTCAAAAAAGACTAACTTCTTCGGAGAATATTCTAACTTCGATTGTTCAAAGAGTCGATGATATTTCAACTCTCTTTGACGGTGTTAGAACAGCATTCCCACTTACCGTTAATAATGGTGATTCGGTAATTGCAAATGCAAATCAATTGATGGTTATTTTGAATGGTGTTGTACAAACACCAGATACTTCCTTCCAAATTCAAAGTGATTCTATTGTATTTGCTGAAGCACCTCAACCTCCTGCAAGTGTCAAATATGTAAATGTTGAGATTTCTCAAATTACTACTGTCCGTCTTGAATTTACTAGTATTAGTGGTATTTTCCCTCTCGTCGGTAATTCTATTAATGGTGTTAGTTCTGGGTCTAGACTTACAGTAACCTCAGTCGTTGGTAATACAATATTTGGATTCTTTACTGAAGGAACTCAATTCCTTGCTAGTGAACTTGTTCTAGGTAATGTTACTGGATTCAGTGCATTATTTGCAACTGGGACAACAGTCGTGAATAATGGTTTGTTCATTTTTGGCGAGAGTATTAAAAACTTAACGGGTGATACTGCTACTGTTGAAGATGTCAACCTTGAGAAGGGCGCAGAAACACCAGTTGCTAAGTTACGCTATACAGTAGGTATTTCTACTACTGATTTTGAAGTTATCGCAACAGATTCGGATTTAAATAATCCAGCGGCTGTTGCTAGTACTGCATTCACTATTGGTGATAACTATCAAATCGGAAGTGAGATTGTACTCGTTAATTCTGTTACTAATAATTCAGAATCTACAACTATTAATGTCACTAGGGCACAGTTAGGAACTACTTCTTTACAGCACCAAGAAAATTCTCCTTTCTATGGTACAGACATTACTATTACCGATGACCTTATCTTAAGTAAGACCACTGGTACATATCAATCTACTCCTGGATTATTTGACATTCAATTGAATGATGTTATTGTCGCTTCACAATCTGGGGTTGTTGCTAGAATCACATCTACAGCACCATATACAGACCCAACCACTTTGGAAGTAGTTGAACAAGTAGAAATCTCTGAAGGTTCTACATTCTTTGGTCTGCTGTTTGATAGAATTGCTTCTATTACATATCCTAATGTTGTTATTGACGATATCTCACGTTCTCAAGTTTCTGTTGTTGAAGTTGGTGATAATGTAACCGAGTTCAATAGCAAATTCCCTGAAAATGAAAATGTAAATCATTACATCATTCCTTATGACACTTCTTCGGGTGCTTTCACTGAAGGTGAATTCATCAGAAATTACAAATTAGAATTTGGTAACGAAAGTGGTAATTTTACTGATAACGAAGATCTTTCTGTAAGAAAACTTACATTAACCAATGAATTTGGAAATGGATTCTTCACTCTTGGACAAACTATTCGTACCAGAGACACTAAAGCAGAAGTTCTTGGATTCAATCAAGCACAAAAAGTAGTTTATCTCGGTAAACTTGCTAATAGTTTAACGATTGGAACGGATGCACATACAGTTAACTTTAATGCTGGTGCTCAAATCAATACTTACAATAAAAAGTATGGTTCTGGTTCTTTATCTCTTTCTAAAGGAACTGATGTTCATACATTTGTAAGTGGAACTGCAGATTCTATTTCTGATGGGTCTCTTACATATACCGCAGCTACAGGAACAACATACGACCCATTCACTGGAGTCTTATTATTAGAGATTGGAGCGCACGCGCTTACCACATCGGATACAGTAACTATTGTCGATAATACACTTATATTCACTTGTGGATCTGATAATAATACTAATAATTACACATATCCTCGTGCTACTGATCCTGCCTCTGGTAGTGCTCGTGCTATTAGTGCAGTTACCGCTACCACAATTACAGTTAATGTAGGTGCAGTTCCTATTGACGAATATCTAGATATTGCAACGTCATCCAATTTTGGTTTCGGTACGGGTGAATTTACTCTTGAATGTTACATCAAAACAACCACTATTGCTACGGGAGCAAAAGTTATTTGCGACTTTAGGTCTGTAGTCAGCGATTCTGCTGCACAGTTGGTCCTTAATGGCAATACAATTCAGTACAATAGAACTAACGGTGGAATCACTATTAATGGCGCTACAACGCTCCTAGTAGACACCTGGTATCACGTTGCAGTGTCTAGAACTGCAGGTGTTGTAAGACTTTATTTGGACGGCGTACAGCAAGGTACAGACACTGCTGACGTTACCAACTATGGAACAACTAGACCCGTACATATCGGTTCTGATTACGCTGGCAGTGATAATTTCGCTGGATACATTGACGAATTTAGAGTTTCTAATATTGGTCGTTATTCTGCTGCCTTTACTCCACGTAATGGCATGTTCCAAGGTGATACAAATACAAAACTATTACTCCACTTCGACGAAACACAGGGAGCAACATCTGTTCAAGATTGGTCTGGTACTGAAGACTTTACCAAAGGTGAGTTCTTTAACAATGATGCAATTAAAGCAAATACCGATGCTAACGGTAGTGCAGTAGTTGCTGGATTCACTGGAAATTCTCACAGATACTTGGATGCTGCAACTTTACTAGAGAAGAATAAAAACTTTATTGCTAAAGAAACTGTTTATCTCTTGACTCAACAGTATCCTTCTCTAGCAATCCCAGGTGGTAATGTAAATTGCGAAGATGATATTGAAGATATTGTCCAATCTATTGTTGAGGATCTTCGTAATGGTTCAAATAGTCACATCTGGGATGCAGCAGAACTTTATGTTGACAGAACAGACCTCAATGCCATAACTCTCAACCATGTTGAGACTGAGATTGATGAAACTGTATGGGCATACAATAAGGTTGGAGATATCATTCCTTATATTGTTAACAATGTTCTTTGGAGCGTATCTGGTTCTCATGGGGTATCACAATTTACTGATACTACTCTCACAGATTCTGATAATACAGTATATACACAATTCACTCCTACGGGAGCGACATATGATTCGGCAACAGGTGATATGGTTCTGACCATTGGTAGTCATAGTTTAACTACTTCAGACCAAATTTCTATTGCTGCAGCAAGTCTTACTTTCACCTGCAGTTCTGACAATAATGAAACACAGCATTCATATCCTAGAATTGACGACCCCTTCTACAATAAAGTTCTTGCCATTACTGCAGTAGCTGCTACTACAATTACAGTTAATGTTGGTATTTCTCCTGAGGGTCAAAGATATACTCATGTATTTGTTTCTGCCTCTTCTAATGCTATTAGTAAGTTAAATTACTCTACAGGAGACTGTGCTGATGTTAAGACTACGGCAGATAATTTACTTGATATTGTAATTGACACTCTAACTAATGCTGACCTCTCTACTCCAGTTGATCACTTAGGAACAATCACTAGAGTTGCTCCTGTTGTTGAGTTTATCGGTGCTACGGTAGATGAATACTTAGAGATTCCTTTCGATGGTGATTATGTACTGAATGATAGTGATACCCTCTACACTAATAAGATTGATGAGGCATCGCAGTATAGATTCCGTGATGCTGCAAATCTTATTAATTATAATAGAACGGCAATTGTTGACAAAGCAGCAGCAGATATGATTTCTAGATATCCAGACCTTTCTTTGGATATGCCAAGAAATACTGATGGTAGTGGTTCTGGAACTGAAAGATGCAAGCAAGACCTTGGATTAATCCTTGATGGTATTGCTAAAGACATTGAAAATGGCGGCAATAAGAACACACTTACTGCTGGTAAGTTCTATCTTGGTAATAATAATGAAATTCAGCATGTTAGATTGCAGTTATTCCAATCGATTTACGCTCATGAGCGTCTTGGTTTCTATTCCAAGCAAGCAATTACTGGCGACTTAACCACTGCAAATACTACAGCACTAATTATTGGTGATTGGGGTATTACAAATGACGCAGGTAACTGTGCAAACGTCCAATCTGCAATTGATACTTTAACCACTCAGTTAAATGATCTTATTGCTCCTACTGGTGCTGATTTTGCCACTGCAGCAGATAGACTATACTTCAATAAAGAGTATATTGCTACTGAAGCAACAGGACTTACCGATGCTGAGTTTACTTATATCTTAAATGGTATTACATACAGAGCATTCGATTATCCTGGCGTTGGTACTGCAGGCAAAGTAAAATGTGAAAGAGACCTTAAACTCATTCTCCTTAGTGCTATTTCCGACCTTCAAACTGGTGGCACCAATAGTACAATTGAAGCAATCGAGTTATACTTAACTGCAAATCTCGCTATTGACCACATTGAAGAGCAACTGACATCTACGATTTATGCAATCGAGAGATTGAGAGGACTTGGTATTTCTGCTATAGAAAACGTTCTTTATAATGCTGGTAGTGTGGTATCTGCTGGAGAATATGCTGCATTATATACAGCAGAAACGGCATATCGCGATGCAATATCTGTAACTGATATTGAACCAGTTAAAGCAAAGTTTGGTGAGTTAATTGATATTGCAGTTAAGATTCTTTCTCCTGCAGGTATCAAAGGTAGATATGCTGCTCAACAGATTCTCTTCAATAAAAATTACTATAAGACCGAACTTGCCCTAACAATTGATAATGAGTTTGGGACAGGCAGTTGGGTTTATAATGATTATGTTGATGGAATTATCGATAATCTCTCTCATGATTTTGTAATTACCGATGTGACTTCTGGTAATACTCAACAATCAAGAAGAATTGCTGTTACTAAACAGGGTGTTATTAGTGAACTTCAGTTTACTTCTGGTGCTGGTTATAGAACCACTCCTACGATTACAATTCCTGCACCTGTATCTGGTGGAATTACAGCAACAGCAACAGCAGTATTAGAAGCATCTGGTTTAATTGATACTATCACTATTGATAGTGCTGGTTCTGGATTTGATATGCCTCCAGTTGTTATTATGTCTGGTTCTAATGTATCGAATGATGGCATTACGGCAACTCTTTCTGGAGGTACTGTTAATTCTCTAACTTATGATGGTCGAGTATTCGATGCCGACGATTTCATTGGATTTGGTAGTGGTACTGAAGTTACCGATAGTGGTTCTGCTATTGGTACTGTTGGTGGGTTTAAGACTGGCGTCAGACACATTAAATTTGGTGCTGCAAGTGGTACTCGTGAAGCAACCGTATCTGATACCAATACCGAAAACTTAGACACTATCAGAGTATATGTCATTGCTGGTACTGGTTCTAATGGTGCTGCTGCACCTGGTGATAATGAGGACTTGAAGTTCCAATATTCCACTGACCAGGGCGGCACTTGGACTAATGCAGCAACTTTAATTTATGGCGGTTCTAATGGTGGAGCACAGAACTACACTAACTTCTCTGAAATTACTCCCGTCACGGTTTCAGTTCCTGTTGGAGCAAAAACCGAGGCAACTAGATTTAGAATCATCCAACCAACTTATACTGATGGATTCTTATATGACCACTATGCTGTTACTAGACTTGGTTTAGTAAGCAATAGTAAGCAATTTGAAGGTGTAGTAACTCTTAGTTTCGAGAATGCTCCTTCTGATTCTGGAACAACTACGGATCCTACAGCAACATTTAGCACTTTGAGAGTAGTTGAAAATATCATCATTACCGAACGTGGTAGAGGTTATGTTCCTGCAACTCCTCCAACCGTTACAATCAGTGGTGGTAGTCCTGACAGTGCAGCAACAATTACAAACGTTAACGTTGTTCTTGATACTGCAAGATTTAATAAAGGAGAAACTGTCACTTCTAGCGGTGGCGGAACTGCAACTGTCTTGGAAGATGTTGAATCCGTAATCTTTATTGGAAGTGTTACAGGTACGCTATTTGCTGATGGCGATTCTTTAACTGGTAGTATTAGCGGAACTGTTGCTGACATCAACGTCAGTGGAGTTGGTAGTGAGTTTGATTATTACACTAATGTTGGTAATATCCAGACATTTGCGGATGCTAGACTAATTACTTCGCCAATTGAGGGTGAATTCTCAACCACAAATCTATATACTAATCCTGAAGCATTCCAAGTCAATTGGACTCAGACTCGAACAACATTTGCTGCTAATACTGCCGTTGCACCAGATGGCACACTTACTGCAGATAAACTAAGAGCATCTACTGATGATGCTTCACACATTGCTTCTAGAGATTATGCATTAGCGTCTTCCAACACATTCGATGATGGATCTCTTACATTCGATAATTCCTCCAACTCTTTTGATGAAGGTTCTTTAAGTGAAGGTGAGTCCCAAGTTTATACAATATCCACTTTCGTTAAGAAGGGAGAATATGAAAATGTTAGATTTGATGTCCGATTAGACAGTGGAACACCTGGTGTACAGAGATTGTTCTTTGATGTCGATCTTAACAATGGTGATACTGGTTCTATCTTCCAACCTCAAGGTGGATTGATTGTTAAAAATAGAGAACTGTTAACTGTCAAAGAAATTGTAGTTAATACTAGATCTGCTATGACAGGAACTTATACAGGAGTTACTGGTTCATCGACTGGTGGACTTGGTGGAGTATTTGATATTGTCATTGACCACGAAAATGCACCAAATACTGCAGTAGTTACCGTTACTGATGGTGGTTCTGCATGGATTGTAGATTCGGAAATATTGATTGATGGTGTCAGCATTGGTGGCGTATCAGGTCAAGATAATTTGAGATTTAATGTTGCCACCACAGAACCTGCTGGTGTGGGTGTTATTCCTTACGGTAATGGATGGTTTAGAGTCTATTCTACTATTGAATTCTCATTCGGATTCAGTAGCATTAGAAATCGGATACTCATGCGAGGTCCTAATAACGTCCCCACCTTTGCTGGAAACGGTAGTGATGGCATTTATCTTTGGGGTTCTAAACTCAATAAGGGGCAATTTGATGCTTATACATCTGTCGGTGGTGAAGTGTTCTATTCCAACTCTGAATATAACGCTAAGAGATATACTTTAGAAGTCCTAGAATCATATCTAGAATCTGCACTTGACGGAACCTTAACTTCTCCAGCACCACAATCAACATTCTTGGCATTTGATAATGCTACTTGGAGAGCGGGATATGACACCGACCCGTTCTTAAGAATTGCCAGAGAAAATATAGACTTCTACAGACAGCAATTAGATAATGCAACATATTATGTTGGTGTCACTCAAAACAGTGGTATTGTAGTTCCATCTAAGGAATATGGAATTACATACGTTCCTCCTGGAATTTCTGGTGGTCTTGGTAGAGCAGACTTCTTCTATGGTTTGTATAGTGATACCAATGCTGAAATTAAGAGAATCAATGTAAATGAGGCGAAAATCGCTAAAGTTTATAAGAGATTCCGTATTGATGGGGATATCACTGATGGTCCATTCACGATGGGCGAGGTAGTTCAGAAACAGGGTGATGTCAGTATAACTGGCACAGTATATCAATTCCATGAAGATGAAAATTACAAGTATTTGGATGTCGAAGTTACCGCAGGAACCTGGCAAATCTCTGATATTATTGAAGGTCAGGAAAATACCACTACGGCAACGTTGAGTTCAATTGAAGATAGACTGCATGTTATTAAACTTGTAGGTGACTTTACTGAGGATATTCCTTTCCTTGGTTATACCTCTGGTCAAACAGCACAACCTACAACGTTCTTGAAGAGTGAAGCAGCAGTTCTCGATAATTCTGGCGGTAGATTGACCGTAGATACTGAGACTTTAGTTGGCACCTTTGATAAAACCGCTGTTGTATATGGCGGCACAACTGACTTGTACATCGAAGTTCAGTCATACCAAGGACTTGACGTTACAATTGGAGATAGAATTATCTCAGGTGGTTATGTTCGCTTTGGTGTAAATTCTGCCGCTGATTTCACTGTAGGCAATTATGTTTACAAGTATGTTGGTGGTAAGGATGCTAGTAAGCGAGCTATTATTACGGGAGTAGACACCGATAATAATTATGTTTATGTTGCGCCTATTGATGGTGATTTCTCAATTACTGAGCAAATCGCAGACTTTGGTACTGGAGGTGGCGGTGTAAATTATGAGGCACTTGCGACAATCTCTACTAAAATTACTGTTGAGGGTGGAGCATCTGCTAGGATTAATAACATCAGTGCCGTTGGTATTAACAAGCGCCTCTTCTTAAATGAAATCGTGGGAGCTTGGACAGAAAATGATTACGTTGTTGCTGCTGATAATTACAAGTCTGTAATTTTGGATCTTGTTACTTCAAACGCTCGCGTTAAGAGAGCATCTAGAGGATTTGATGGTGTACAAACTACCTTCAATCTTACTATCAATAACGGAACATCATATCTACCTGACCCTGCAGGTCATATGCTCATCTTCGTTAATGGTATCCTACAACCTCCTGGTGCAGGTAATGCATACAATGCATTCTCTGATAAGATTCAGTTCGCTGAACCTCCTGATATCGGGTCCACATTTACAGGATTCTATGTTGGTAAATTGAGACAACTTGATAACATTGGATTTGAGTTTGATTCTTTACGCCAATCATTCAACCTCAAGAGAGATGAAGTGTTCTACTCATTGACACTTACGGAAGGTGTTAGATCTAGTACTATCAGACCAGAAAATAATATCATTGTTTCCTTGAATGGAGTCATTCAAGAACCTGGAGTTGGTTTTAGTATCGTTGGTTCGAGGATTATCTTCTCTGAAATTCCTCGCGTAGGTTCTACATTCGTAGCGTTCTCATACGTTGGTTCTGAAGCTGACGTTGATGCTTCGGAAGTTGTTCCTCCTATCGAACCAGGAGATTTGCTTTCCATTGAAGGCGAAACTGAAAACCGCGAGGTTGCTGTTATTGAATCGTCCAACTCCTTGATTACATTTGATTATCTTGGGTCTGTATTTGGACAAAATGCTGAAGCAACAGCAGTTCTTACTAATGGATTTATCGAAACCGTCAGTATTACTGCACCAGGTTCTGGTTATACTTCACGACCTATTGTGAGAGTTGACTCTATCAGCGGATTCAACGCACAGATTAGGGCAATCGTTGGTATTGCTAATGTAGAAGTTAATTCTACTGGCAGTAACTACAAGAATCCTAATGTCTTAGTTGAAAGTGAAGTTCCCGATGATTGGACAGCACCAAATCTTGCAGATTACGGTGAAGAGATTATCGATCCTGAAGTCCTTCCATAACATATAAATAACTAAAAACCTACAACGATGACAAAACAATCACTTGGTTTAGGTACTACAGCAAATGACAATACGGGGGATACCCTCCGTGTTGGTGGTGATAAAATTAATGACAACTTTGATGAAATTTATTCTGCTTTTGGTAACGGAACTAATCTAACCCTTAACGTTAGCAACGCTGCAAATAACCAAGTGTTGAAGTATAACGGAACCAATTTTGTACCTGGAGACCTGAATCTCCTAACAACAGCATTAGATGTAAATAATAATAATATTACATCATCAAGTAATAATAACATTTCTTTAGTTCCAAATGGCACTGGAGATTTGAGGATTCTTGCAGGTTCTATCACTTCAACCTTTGATGGTGATGATGGGACTATAGATTTTCCTACAAAAATTAGATATATCAATGAATACACCAGTCTTGGTGTAGCTCCTACATCATCAACATATACTGGATATTTCTTCACTGTTGATGGTGATGATAACCCCTATGTAAATATTAATGTAACTGCGGGTGGTGTTGGTGATACTGCAGCGAAGATAGCGACAGAATATTCGAGTATTGATTTTTTAAATGATGTTGACACTACTACAGTTGCACCTACTAATGACCAGGTATTAAAGTGGAGTGCTTCTTCCGCCAAGTGGATTCCTCAAGACGACCAGTCTGGACTCACAGCATTAAATTTGTTCCAAACTGTTACTGCTGATGCAGGTAGTACTACTGCAAATAGTGGAACTGATACTTTAATTATTGCGGGGGGTAATGATATTGATACAGCAATTGTTGGAGATACAGTAACAGTTAATTTTTCTGGAGTTGTTCCAAGTACATTAGAAACTCTATCAAATGTTGATTTGAGTAGTCTTGTACAAGGTGATAGTATCTATTATAACGGCACAAATTGGGTTAGAAGTCAAAGTCCTTTAACTTGGTTTGAACTGGGTTCTAATGGATCTAATCACTTTACTTTCAGTGGTGCTGGATTCCCTGTAACACAAGAAGACCCAACAATTTACGTTTATAGGGGATTCACTTACGCCTTTGACAATAGTTCAAATGGCGCAAGTCATCCACTGAGAATTCAATCAACAACGGGTCTTGCTGGAAATCCATACACGACTGGACAGTCTGGTAATGGTACTTCAGTTCTTTATTGGACTGTTCCTATGGATGCTCCTACAACACTGTATTATCAGTGTACACAACACGCCGCCATGGCTGGCACTATCGTCGTAGTAAACTAATAAAGTAAATGGCAAGAACAGTTCCTGGCTCTGGCGCAGAGATTAAACCAATCTTTGACAAATTATTTGGCGTTCGCGCAGTAGAGGTCATTAATCCTGGAAGTGGATATGACCCTGAAGATCCTCCAAGATTAACGGTCACTGGTTGTGGGACACCTAGTGAAGAATGTTTATTATATCCTATCATTGATGGTCCTTCAGGTAAGATTGTTCATGTACGTGTTCTTAGTAGGGGTCGGGGGTATGACCCACTAAGACTTAATATTATCCCCTCGGCAGAAACTACTGGTGTTGTAGATTCTTTTGATATTAATAGAATTTGGCAAAGTCATCCAAACTCACTAACTTCAGGAACCTTCCAATCCGATACGGATAGACTCAGAATTGTATCTGACAATGATCCCAAACCCGCTGATATTTTCTCAGAACGTTCTGGCGGAGCGGGTCTTATTGCAGATAGAAGTTTCGACCAAACTTTCATTTATAGAGGGGGTAAACAAGTACCTTTTGGTCAGAATAGACCTTTTCAGAAAAATAAATCACTTGGCATTATGGCCAATGGTACATTACTCCATACACCAGAATGGGGAAATGCACTTGGTAATGCTCCAGAAGGATTTGAATTAGATACAGTCTATAATGATAACCCTAAGAATACTGATGTATACGATGGAATTATCGATAATCAAACTTATTACTATCAGTCATCTAAATTAGTTGAGCATTTTAAAACTACACATGGAGTACTTGATTGGGGACTTCATGAAGTTTTTACTTGGTATGTAAAAACTGAGCTTGATAATGTATTACTAACTGTATCTGGTATCGATGAAGTTCTTAATCCTATAGAGGTAGGAAGAACAGTATTGAAGATTGGGGATAATTCTGTATCTGGAGAAATTGCAAAGATTATAAGAGATGATAATAATATAATCACCTCGGTTTATGTTAGACAAGTAACTGGAGTGTTTACTGTAGAAGATAGAATATTGGGTTCTACTGGATTTTCATTCACAGTTTCTGCAGAACCCAGAGCATTTCCTTCAGGTATTTTTTATATTGACTTTGGTGAAGAAGCTCATGAGTTTGGTAATTTCATTCCTGGAGTATATTACCTTTCCCCAGAAAATATTCAAGTTCAACAGAATTATGTAATTATTTGGAATCAGGATGATCCTAGTAATCAAGTTAGTGCCGCTTTTCCTTTAGGGCATCCAATGCAATTCAGTACCACACAAGATGGTATATTGAATTCTGGTACTTTATATTATAATAGTACTGGAGCATCAGGTGCTCTCGGAACCGATTATGAAAATCCGTTCCGATCAATATTCATTATGAATGCTGACGAATCTAATAGAATTTACTATTATTGTAAGAATCACCGTTATATGTCTGGTTATGCTGGACATGAAGGGTATATGGTTCTTAATAATGAAATTGAAGATGAAGAACCCGAAAATAATTATTATATCAGAGATTACTACAATGAAGATATTGTAATTCTACCTGATGATATTCAAACTCAGTATACAGGTTCACTCTCTAGTTTTCAAAGAATAACAATCGAAGATAGTGGAAGTGGTACTGGTTCAACTGGCGGATTTGATATCGGTAGGCATATTGTATTTGGAAGACAAAGTGGTAACAGACAACTCAGACTATATTTAGATCTTCGTAATGTGTCTACATTGACATTTGAAGTTATCAGGGGAAGTGATTCCAATGGCGGTGAAAATCCTGATGGTAATGCAGAAAGTCTTAGAGTCTTTTTTGGTGGTACTGCATATGGTTCTAGTGTCCTAGTCGCATATAACAACTCCAACTTCAATACTTTAAATAATGTAACTATAAGTATTCCTCCAGACTCCAGAAAAGAAAATCAACTTGTTTACGTTTATCAATTTAGCAACAGTGGTACTAATTTTGATTCATATGGACTTAAGTCCATAACCTATGGTGGTGGAGAACAGGATTTATCTCGTCATCCTGACGGACATTCTAAAATTCTAGGTATGTCTTTTGACGGTTATCCCATTTATGGACCATATGGATATTTTGGAACCAATAACTCTGTAGTAAGAGCATCATCCTCATATCGTCTCAAATCTGGTATTGAAGTAGACGGAGCAAGACCCGAACAAGTTGCTGCAGAAACAGTCACATATGCTGTTACTGTTAGTAATAATAAATTTTTATATGATGCTACCTCCCCATCCTTCCTGAATCTGAAGCGAGGTAAAACTTACGTTTTTAATCAGGATGATTCTTCTAATGATGGAAATATTTTACTACTATCTACTGCTGAAGATGGTTGGCATCCTACATCAGACGTTGAGGATATTTCAAATAAAGTGAATTTATATGAACATCCAAGTATTACATATACTCTGAATGGTTCTTCTGTAACTTATGATAATTATGTTTCAGGATTTACTACTGCAACTACAAGGTCATTATCTATTGCAATGCCTTCGGATTCGCCTAGAGTTTTAAATTCTTTTAGTTATGCTAATGCATCCTATGGAGTAAGAACTGTTCAAGATGGTTATGCCATGGGTAGTCTTTATCAAGATTACATCTATGATGAGACTGAAGGCACCCTAGATGAACATAATGGTGTTTACATATCTACTCCAGAATATCCTAATGGAACATATGCATATTTTTTAACAGAAGATTCTTCAGGCAATCCAACTTTTCCATATTGCGTCGGACCAACATATTTTGGAACACCTTTGTTTGAAGGCGATGATGTTCCTGATTTAGCAACAGAAGTTCCTACTATTGCTGAGGGCAATGTAGTTTTAGAAGACGATGGAACTGTATCCTATATTCAAATGACTAAAACTGGAGATGGATATTTTTCTCCTGCAGTGGCACAAATTATCGGTGGAGAAGGTTCTGGTGCAACCGCATCTCCTGTAGTTCAATCAGTTACAGGATTAACTCTACTTAATGAAGGTAAATCATTTGCAACCCCTCCAACTTTGATATTTGAAGGTGGTGGTGGACAGGGTGCTCAAGGTGCTGCTTCTATTAGTTCTTTAGGTAAAGTTACTAGTATCAATATTATTGATGAGGGTGATTTTTATCAAACTTCTCCATACATCCTAATTGATGGTGGTGGTGGACAGGGTGCGAAGGCAATTGCCAATATTAATCAAGGTGTAATAACAAGTATAGATATTCTTGACCAGGGTGGCGGTTATGTAAATCCTCCTAATATCATCTTCACAAAACTGATTAACTTGAAGAGGACTACAAAAGCCAGACAATCATTTAACAGTGCCTTCCAATACCTTACTGGTCTTACTAAAGATATTGACGCATCTTCTGAAGAAATTTTTGTATCATCTACAGATGCATTTCCTGGTTCTGGTACATTCCTTCTCAATAATGAGATTGTTACATACACTGGAAAAACCAGAGGAAAGTTTACAGGTCTTACTAGAGGAACGAACTTTAATTATGACCAAAGGATAATTCTTGATACATCACAAGATGTTGCTGGCATTTCCAACTACAACTTTAATGTTGGTGATAGAGTTATTAGAAGGGTTGAAACTGCTAGTAGTAAAATTGCCAAGGTTTACGATTGGAGACCAAGCACTAGGGAATTATTTGTAACTTTTGAAGTTGACGAACTAGCATTTATTGATGCTGGTATTGCCTCTACAGAAGACGCTATTGTTCAATTTAATGCTGGATTACCAGATAGTGCTGGAGGATCAGCACTTCCACATACAACAGAAGTTAGTATAGGTTCTCAAATCTTTAGATTGCAGTTGACTGGAATTACAGTTGCTCCTGATATCGACTTTGTTGACATTGCAGAGAACGATGGTGCTGGAGATGGTATTCCTGATTTGTCAAATACAGGAACGGATTACGAAAATCAAATTAGTTTGGACGGCGGAATCTACAATTCACTATATGGTATTGAAGAAACACAAGGTGGTACAAATACCACTCTATTTGCTATTGGTGATAATATCCTAGATGCAACTCCATTCCCTGAGCAAAAATTCGCAACCGTTTCTACTGCGGGTGGATTATCCGAAGGTGTCGAACATTCGGCACAAGTTAAGATTACCTTAGATAAGACCGATGGAAACGGTCAAAATTATGGAGTGAATGAGATTGTCACGGGCGATCTTTCTGGAGTTACTGGAACAGTAGTTTCTTGGGATACCTCAACGGGCATATTGGTTGTTCAAAGTATTACACCATTTAATACAGGTAATGTTAATATTGGTGTTAATGGTTTCCTAAATGAATTTTCTGCTAAGAGTTCAATTGTTGATATCGTCGTACAAGAACCTGGTACAAACTATTCAGCACCACCAACTGTAGTTATTGAAAATGCTGGCGATATTCAATCAACAGCGGTTGCAGTAATGACAGTAGCAGGTGACCAAGTTAGTTCTGTAACTATTAGTAATGGTGGATATGGTTATAAGCAGGAAATTACAACTAATATTTTACACCCAACAATTACATTTACTAATGACGCATCAGATACAACTGGTTCTGGTGCAGTAGCATATGCAATCTTGGGAGGAGAGAAAATAGCAGGTAGTGCTGGTGCTTCTTATCGCATTAAAAATATTGAATATCAGACGGTTGTACAAACCTCATAAATAGACTAGTAGAGGAACGTATCCCCTTATCAAATGGCAGCTTTACTTACTGATCAGTTTAGAATTTATTCCGCGAATAAATTTATCAAATCGCTTGAAGGTCCCGATGCTAACCAAAGCGATGCAGCTGCGGGTGAGGACAGAGACAGAGTGTACCTATTCATTGGTAGACCCCAATCTTGGGATAATGAAAATTCTCCCCCTCAAGCAGTAGATTCTTTTCAAGAATTCTCAAATTCTTTCGATGACATGATTTCTCTGAAGCGAGTTCTTGCTTCAGACACAATTCAGGTTGTTAGAAGAATCGATTGGGTTTCTCCTGAAGAAACTACGGGTGGACTAGGTTTTACTTATGACATGTATCGTCATGACTATTCTCCTAGTAAGACAGCATCTTCTGGTGCCACCAAATTATATGATTCGGATTTCTATGTTGTAAATTCTCAATATCAAGTATATAAGTGCATTTATAACGGAACTTCCCCATCAGATCCTAACGGCAAACCCTCTACAGTTGAACCTACTGGTACTTCTACATCTATTATTACTACTGGCGATGGATATCGTTGGAAGTATATGTACACTATTCCAGTTGCTTCAGTTCTTAAGTTCTTCTCGAACGATTACATGCCCGTCTTTGCAAATGACGCGGTAAGAACTAATGCTGTTGCTGGAGAAATTGATAGCGTTGTTATCAACTCTTCTGGTTCTGGATATAATAATGGAACTTATGATAATGTTGCCATCAATGGTGATGGTGCTGGTGGTAGATTATCTATTGTTGTTGATGGTGGTAAGATTATTTCTTCTACCGTTACATCTGGCGGTACTGGATACACGTTCGGTAAAGTTAGTGTAGATAATATTACTGGTATTGGTACAGGTACTGGTGCTCAAATTGACGTTATTATTCCTCCCCCAGGTGGACATGGTGAGTCTCCATCGATTGAGTTGGGTGCTTTCAGGGTTATGATTAATGCCAAACTTTCATACGATGAAGGTGCTGGCGACTTCCCAATTGACAATGATTATCGTCGTATTGGTCTGATTACTAACCCATTAAAGTTCGGCACCGAAGAACTTATTGCAGACCTCACAGTGTCTGCAGCAAAAGCAGTTATCTTCTCTCCAACTTTCCAGGGAAATTATGCACCTGATGAAATTATCACTCAAAGTAGGGTTGTTGGTGGTCAAACTACAACTGCTCGCGGACGAGTAATTTCTTGGAATCCCACAACCAAACTTCTGAAGTATTATCAGAACGCTGTTGATGGTATTTTCCCAGAAGTTACAGGTACACAAAACGAATTCGATGGTTCTAATGCCATCGCTGGTGCAACTTCAGGTGCAGCTGGGCAACCAGATGTAAATTTTCCTGCAGTTCCCAATACTTCTTCTAGAACTATTAACAATACCGAATATGATTTGGGTATGAAATTTAATAATGGATATGCTAAACCAGAAATTAAATCTGGGAGCGGTCAAGTTGTTTATATAGATAATAGAAGAGCAATTAGTCGTGCAAACGACCAAGTAGAAGACATCAAAATCGTAATCGAGTTCTAATGGCACAAAATACAAATCTCAACGTCTCTCCTTATTACGACGACTTTGATAAGGATAAGAATTTCTATAGGGTATTGTTTCGTCCTGGATTCCCAATTCAGGCAAGAGAACTTACTACGATGCAAAGCGTCCTGCAAAGGCAGGTAGAGAGTGTAGGTCAGCATTTATTTAAAGATGGCGCAATGGTCATCCCAGGTCAAGTTGGTTATGACCTGAATGTTGATGCTATTATGCTCCAAGAGTCGTTTCTTGGTGCTAATGTTGAAGATTATAGAACTCAACTAGCTGGAAAAATTATTGAAGGATTGACTTCTGGAATTAAAGCAAAAGTGCTTTATACTATCTCAGAAACAGAATCCGAAAAGAATTATATTACACTGTATGTAAAATATATCGAATCTGGTGGTGAAGGAAACACCCAGACAGTATTTTCAGATAATGAGCAGTTGGTCACCGATACAGAAATTACTTTCGGTACTTCATTGATTGAGGTTGGATCGCCTTTTGCACAACTTCTTCCAACAAGCTCGATTCAGTCTGGTTCTGTTGCCTACGTCCAGGAAGGTGTATACTTTATTAGGGGTTTCTTTGTAGACGTTCCCTATCAGTATATTCTTCTTGATCAGTATGGAACTACTCCTCAATACAGAATTGGTCTAGATATTTTAGAGTCTATTGTAACACCAGAAGATGATAGCAGTCTGAATGATAATGCAGCAGGAACTTCAAACTATGCTGCTCCTGGTTCTCATAGATTTAAAGTTAGCACTAGATTAAGTAAGAAACTTCTTTCTGATGACGCAGACAAAGATTTCATCGAACTACTTCGTATCAATGGTAGTAATGTTGAAAACCTCGTAGATAGAAGTGCATATAATGAACTTGAAAGGACAATGGCCACCAGGACTTATGAAGAGTCTGGTGACTATACTGTCAACGATTTCCAAATTTTGATGAGAGAAAATTTGGATGATGGATTTAATAATGGTGTCTATGATACTGGTGCGATTACTTCGGGTGGAAACGTAGCAGCAGAAAAATATTATTCAGTTGAAATTGGACCAGGTGCTGCATATGTAAAGGGATATAGAATTAAAACTTTATCTCCAACATATGTCGATCTCTTAAAACCAAGAGTTACTGATGCTAGGCAAAATGGTATCGTTCCTTTTGAATTGGGGAACTACAGTAATGTTGATAATATTTGGGGATTCCCAAACTTTACAGGTTCTTCTGTTAGCAACGCATATCAAACAGTAGAATTTAGAGATAGTGCTACTGTTAATCCTGGTGTATCTGCTGGAAATATCATTGGTTATGGTCGATTCAATTCACTAGAATATTCTAGTGATACAGATCAAAACTTTGGTAATGCCAATGACAGGTACAAAGCAAATCTGTTTGATGTGCAGATGATTACCATTTTGCAACTTGCTTCTGAGGTTAATATTAACGAAGGTTCTTTGATCAGAGGTTCATCTTCTGGTGCAACAGGACTAGTTGTAGGTGCAGAATCGTCGGATGACCACATTCAAGTCTATCAAGTAAATGGTTCTTTCCAAGATGGTGAGATGACCACCATCGATGGTATCGCTCTAGATGTTATTGTTGATACTTACAAGTATCAGTATTCAGATGCAAGACAGATTGTTGGTAGAGATGAGTCAACTCAACAAATTGAATTTACTGCAGATTTAATTTTAGAAGATGTCTACTCCATTAATGGTGCAACATTCACCTATGATGACGTTGATGGTGACGTATTAACTGTTGATACTCTTGTAGGTGGTACTGGTTACCCTGATACTGGTACTGCAATTGTCACAACTTCTTCTGGTTCGGGTACAGGGTTAACTTTAGATTTCACTGCATCCAGTGGAGTTATCACGTCAACTACTATTAATGTTCCTGGAACAGGATATGCTGTTGATGAAACTATTACTATTACAAACTCCAGATCTACTGGTGTTAATACATTAGGTGCTATTGCTACTGCAGGCACTGGATATACTGCTACTACTGGACTTGCAACAACTTCTTCTGGTTCTGGTACTGGTCTTATTGTTGATATTACTGCGGATGCTAATGGTGCGGTTCAAACAGTAGCAGTTAATTCTACAGCATTATCTGATGGTAGTGGATATGCAAATGCAGAATTAATTACGATTACAAACGTAAATGCAACTGGAATCGATACTATTGACACTATCAGTGCTGCTGATGCCAGTAGAACAGAAGGAACATATACGATTACAGCATCCGATTACACTACAGATGGTTCTGGTAGTGGTGCTACATTTACTATTGCTGTTGATGGTACAGGTGCAGCAACTATTGTTATTACTGACGACGGTACAGGATTTGCAGTAGATGAAACCTTTACAATTGTTGATGGAAACCTTGGCAGTGGCGGTGCAGCATCACTGACGTTTGATGTAGCGACAATTCATGGGAATGGATGTACGATTCCAGTGTCTGCCATCCATGGAAATGGAGGGACTGTAGATATTGCATCTGTTGGTACTCATCAGATTACAGGTCTTAATTCCAATTTTGGAGCAGATTTAAGACCTGGCGATAGAATCTATTTTAGTGAGACAACATATGTTGATGTTGATAAAGTAAATCCAGCATCATTAATTACATCTTCAGATAACTTTATCTTTGATAATGCAAATCAAATTGTCAATGTTACTCCTCCTTCAGTAAACTTCCCAACACCAGGAACATTCACTGCAGCAATTCGCTATCGCTCTACTCTCTTTGGTAATGAAGAGACAACAGATCTTATTACTCAAATGCCAAAAGAGTATATCAGGTCTATTTCTGACGAATCTATGACTGTCAGAAGAACATTTGATTCACAGACACCTGCAGGCGATTCTGTTTCTATCACCTTGCCAGAAAACGAACAGTTCTCTGCAATTTCAGCAGTCAATTTCTCATTCACTGTATTGGGTAGTAGTAATGCATCTTATCCTGTAGGTTCTCAGATACCACTTGCAACTAGCGATGCTGGTGCTTTTGGTTTCACCTCATTCACTTCTGCAGATAGAACAACTCTCCAAATTGATAATTTAACTAATATATCGTCAATTAAAGTTACTGCAACTATCTCTAAAAATGTTGTGCAGAGAAAAACAAAATCTCCTCAAGAGATGTTTGTTTTAAAAGTCAATAAGACTATCGATAACTTAGATAAGCAAAATTATAATTTAACGTATTCCAACCTTTATGGTACTAGAATTCAAGATCAAGAAATTTCCTTAGGTCTTACAGATGCATATAAATTACATGCTGTTTATGAATCTTTAGACAACAACGATCCTGTAATTCCTTCAATCACTTTAGTTGAACCTAAGTTCTTTAAGACTGGTTCTGTTATTTCTGGCAAATCTTCTGGTGCAAGAGCTCGTGTAGTTGAATTTGATTCATCTACATTAAAACTTACTCTCGTTTATATTTCAGGTAAGTTTACTTTAGGGGAAACTGTTAATGGTGTTGATAGTAACGAAGATGCAGTTGTCGGAATTATTAATGATGCCGATGGTTCTGTTATTGATGGATCTAAAGAAGTAACTAATAGATATGCATTATCCCCATCTCAAACAGGATTTATGTATGATTGCTCCAGACTTATTCGTCTGAAAGGATTTGCACTTCCTATTAGAAAGTTAAAAATTGTTATTGATTACTATAGTCATTCTGCTACAGGTGATTATTTTGGTGGTCAGTCCTATCTGAACACCAGTTATAAAAACATTCCTTTCTTTGGATCTAAGTATCTTGCCGATTATCTAGATTTCCGTCCTGGAATTAAGAGTCTGTATAACGGTGATGGAACTGTAGCATCTCCTGCATTTGTAAATTGTTCCACATTCGATTTCAAATCAAGAGTATTCAATGTTAGTGGTAATCCTACTGGAACCATTTTCGATATTCCTAAGTTGGATAGCGATTTCCGTTGTGATTATGATTGGTATCTTTCTAGAATTGACAAATTGTTCTTGACTCCTGATGGAGACTTTCAGGTTATTAAGGGTAAGGATGCAGAAGAACCGATTTTCCCTGATGATATTGCCGAAGGTATGCTTTTAGCAACACTTCAGCACAAACCATATGGATTTGAACCTGATCAGGATGTTCTGATTACTCTTTCTGAGAACAAACGATTTACCATGAGAGATATTGGTAAAATTGAAACTCGTTTAAATCAGGTCGAATACTACACCTCCCTTAATATGTTGGAGAGTAATACATTATCATTAGAACTTACTGATGCTGATGGATTCAATCGTTTGAAGAATGGATTCTTTGTAGATGACTTTACAGATCATTCTAAGTGTGAGATGTCAGACCCCGATTTTGCTAGTTCTCTAGATTTACAGGAAGGTTCGTGCCATCCTTCTCATTACACAACTAATGTCACAATGGAGGTTAATGAAGCATTATCTGCAAATTATCAAATTACAGGACCACTAATTACTCTCCCCTACACAGAACTCAATATTATTGAGCAACCATATGCTTCTCGTGTTGAAAATGTCAACCCATTCAATGTATTTACATATATTGGAAGAATTGATTTGACACCAGCTTCAGATGATTGGGTAGATACTACCAGAATTCCTAGAAGAGTGACTAACATTGAAGGAGACTTTAATTCAACAGCAGACAGATTAAATATCGACCAAAATGGATTTGCTCCTACTCAATGGAATTCTTGGAATACTACTTGGACTACAAGAAGGAGAAGAAGACGCACATGGCGTTCTGGACGACGCTCTGCGTGGGGAAGAGGTCGCGCAGTTATGCGTAGAACGAGGATTACTACCACACGAGGTCAAGTTAGGACTGGTATCAGAACTCAAGTTACTCCTAGAATTGATGAGCGTAGTTTAGGTGATTCCGTCGTCGCAAGAACAACAATTCCGTGGATTCGTTCCAGGAATGTACGACTTGATGTTGCAAGGATGAAGCCAAGAACTAAGTTCTTTGCATTCTTTGATGGTAAAAAGATTGATGATTACATCACACCAAAACTCATTGAATTGATTAAAGACCCTTCAGTTGATAACAGAACAAATTCTACTCCATTTGTTGTTGGTGAGACTGTAACTGGTCTTACTAGTGGTGCTAAGTTTGTTGTGGTGGCACCAAATGGTTTCTATACTTATAGTCCATATGATGATTCAGAACTTCCGAGTTCGTATTCTTCTACAACTGCGCTTCTGAATGTTAATGTTTTGAGAGCGGCACAGCAATCAGCAGGTAAGTCTTATGGCAATTTCCAAGTAGGTGAAATTATCGAAGGTGAATCTGGGGCACGAGCAGTCATGGCAAACAGGAGATTGGTATCTGATAGAACTGGTAAATTTAGAGCATCATTCTTTATTCCTCCAGCAACACCTGATATCGCAGTGACTGGAGGTCCTGGAGAACCTGCACCTCCAATTTCAGACCCTGCTCCTCGTTGGGCAACTGGCACAAGAACAATTCGTCTGACTACTAATGAAACTGATAGTCGTTTAGCTGGTGCTGTAGATTCTGCTGCAGAAGCAGAATACCAAGCAACGGGCACATTGAATACTTTGCAAGAAAATGTTCTTGCTGTTCGTAATGCCGATATTGTTCGTGATACAGTAACTCAATCCAGAACTGTTCGTACTACTCGTACTCGTCGTAGGCAAGTTGGTTGGTGGGATCCTCTTGCACAATCATTCTTGATTGAAGAAGAAGGTGGTGTATTTGTATCGTCTGTAGACATTTATTTCAACACAAAGGATACTAATATTCCAATCTCTATGCAAATTAGAACTATGGAGAATGGTTATCCTACTGCAAATATCCTTCCATTCTCTGATGTTACTATTGTTCCTGACGATATTCAAACTTCAGAAACAGGTGCTATTGCAACCAACTTTGTTTTCAGAGCACCTGTCTACATTCCACCATCAATTGAACATTGTTTTGTCTTGTTCTCTGACTCTAATGAATATAAAGTCTGGATTTCAAGAATGGGTGAAGTTGATATTACTGGAGATAGAACAATCTCTGAGCAACCATATGCAGGTGTCTTGTTTAAGTCACAGAACGCAACAACATGGACTGCTGACCAGTACGAAGACCTCAAATTCAATCTTTATAGAGCAGATTTTGATACAACTTCAACTTCTACAGTAGTCTTTAATAATGCAGAACTTGATATTGGTAATAATGGTAAGTTGAAATTGAGAGCAGAACCTGTTCAAACTTTCCAACCATCTTTGAAACTAGTTCTTAATGACAACTCATTGAATTACACAATTGGTGCAAGATTGTATCAAAAAACTACTCTTTCTGAGGGTACAATTACTGCAATTACTGATGTAGGATCAGTAAGAACTTTAACCATTAACGATGTTAGTGGTGCTTGGCAAGCAGGTTCTGATACAGGTGGTGTAATTACAAATAGAATTGTGTCATCTAAGACTACTGCAACACTGGTCGTTACTGGAACTTCAGGTGATTTCACTGTTGGTGAAACTATTACAGGAAATTCTTCTACTTCTCCCACTGCAGAAATTGTAACTTGGACCTCTGGAACTAATACTTTGACACTGAAGTATGTTTCTACAGAGTTTACTCCTTCGACAGAAACTATTACAGGTGGAACTTCTGGTGCTACTGCAACAGTTAATACTATTGCTTATAGTGGAGATACCACTTCAGGAAGTCCTGCATCTATCACTGATTCGTATGCAACTACTACTCCAACTTATGCTACAAGTGAAAAACTGGTTAGAATCTTACATTCAAATCATGGTATGCACGACCTTGATAACAATGTAACTATCGAGGGGATTGCATCTGAAATCAATCCCACCTTCTTGACTTCTTCTATCTCAACTAGCGACTTATCGGTACTCGTTAATGACGCCATTGCATTCCATTCAAGAATCGATGGTGCTAATATCGGAGTATCCAATCTGGGTTATATTAAGATTGAAGATGAGATTATGTCATATTCCGCTGTCAGTTCGGATGGTAAGACAATCACTGTTGCTGAAAGGGGTGTTGATGGAACTACTGCTGTAGCACATGCAGATGAAACTGTAGTTGAATGTTATAACTTAGATGGTATTCCTCTAACTGAAATTAACAAAACACACTCCAATATCAGCAATCCAACTTTAGATTCTTACGATATTACAACTACATCAATTTCAACATCTGGTATTATTAGTGGTGGAGTCGCAGGAATTGCAACGCAAAACCTGCAGTATGAAATTATCGTACCTTCTCTACAAACTATGATTCTACCGAATACTGAAATTAACGCTAGAATTAATACTGTCACGGGCACATCTATCAATGATGGAGTTCAACTCAGTCAAAATTCCTTTGTTAATAATGGATTATTCAAAGATGTAGTCCTTGGAGATGACAATTACTTTGATGAACCTCAGATGATTTGTTCTAAGGTTAATGAAGATGCAGAACTTGCTGGTGCTAAATCTTTTAGAATGGACGTATCATTAACTTCCAGTAAGACTAATATCACACCTGTAATTGATACGGATAGAATGTCTGCTACTCTCGTTAGTAGTAGAATTAATAGTCCTGCTGATGAGAACACTGCTCTGTTATCAACTGGAGATACTCACGATGCAGTATATATTTCTAAGGTGGCATCATTGAGCAACACTTCAACTTCACTCAAGGTTCTCTTTGCGGGTTTCCGTCCACCTGGAACATCAATTAAAGTGCTATATAGAACACTTCCTACTGGATCTACTGGGGTAATTGAAGACGAAGGATATAATTTCTTCTCTACTGCGTCAGGAGATGCCACTGTTCCTGGAACGGATGAAACTGAAATCTTCCGAGATTATGAGTATGAAGCTACTGGTTTAGATTTTGTCGAATACCAAATTAAAGTGGTATTCGTATCTGATAATCAGGCATATACACCTTACATTAAGGACCTTCGCGCAATCGCTCTTGCTGTATAATGAAACAACCAATCAAAGATAATACTGGGTGGGTGAGAGAATCCACCTCTGGTGCGTTTGAATATACTGACAGTGGTGAGTATACGGAATATATGAAAAAATATAATTCCAGACAAAAGCAAGCACAGACTCAACAGGCTTTACAAGATGATGTTTCTGCGCTAAAATCAGAGATGAGTGAAATCAAATCACTTTTACTAACGTTAGTTCAAACTCAAAAAGGTTAAATTATGACGATTGAAAAAGTTTCTCAAGAAGAAATGCTAACTCAGTTTACTGAGAGAATGAATAATCTTCTTGAAGAAAACAAGTCACTCTCTAAAAGAATTAGAGATAATGAGGTTACTGCATTGAAACTTCAGGGTGCTATTGAAACACTTCAATACTATTCGGAGACTCCTCAGGAGGAAGAAACTATGTCCAATCCTCCCGAAGAAGAAGTAACAGAAACAGAATAATGACAGGGGGGTTTAATTCCCCCCTTTTTAATGGCATAAATAACTCAGAAGCATAATCTCAGCAATTTTCGGGAATGGCAAATAGAATTCAGTTACGACGTGGTTCAGCTACCCAATGGAGTAATGCGAATCCAACTCTTGCTCAAGGTGAACTTGGGATTGAACTTGATACGGGTCGCATAAAAATTGGGGATGGTGTTACTGCATGGAACTCTCTTAGGTATGGAAGACCTATTGAATCAGTTTCATCCACTGCAAATACGTTGGTGCAGCGAGATGCTGACGGAAACTTTCAAGCAGGTACTGTTACTGCAACACTAATTGGTAATGCTTCTACTGCATCGAGATTATCTTCAACTCGTCAGATTCAATTATCACAAGACGTTACTGGTTCTGGTATTTTTGACGGTTCTGCAAACCTCAATATCAATGCTGTTCTCGGTCTAATCTCAACACTCCCTCATTATGACGGAACAGAGAATTCTTCTGCAACTTATACAAAAGTTACTGTTGATTCTAAGGGTAGGGTAACTAATGCTGAAAATCCAACAACAATCCAAGCATATGGATTAGATGGTACTGTTGTTGGAAGTTCTGCACAACCATATGACAATGATTTAACAGCAATCACAAACCTTACTGATGGTTCTGCTGGTTTTGGTTTAATTTCTAGAACATCGATTGGTAATATCACAGTTAGAGATATTGACTCTTCATCAGGAAGAACTGTCGTTAGTAATGGGGACGGCATTAATGGCAATCCTACAATTGACTTAGCAAATACCACTGTTGTTCCAGACCCATCCGCTCATTCTGACGGTGACTATAATACAGAAAGTCTCACATCTGTAAATTCTGTTGGATCAAAAGGAGAACTCTTAGGAACCGAAACTGTAAACACTGTTAAATTTACAGTAGATAAGTACGGTCGTCTTCAAAGTTCAACAAATGTGCCTATTGCTACTGCTACCGAGGGTAGTAAGTATGCTAACTATGATGCAGGCACTGCTTATTCCAGATATGCAATCATTCAGAATGCATCAAAAGTCTACCAAGCGATTGCAGACATTGGTGCTGGCGTTGGTGCTCCTACTCATTCCAGTGGTGATACTGGATCATGGCGTTACCTCGCGGCTGAGGCAACGGAGCAGAAGGGACTGGCTAGTTTTGCACAGGAAGATTTCGACGTTGACAGCAACGGGCATGTCACAATCGCCGCAGTAGGTGTTGATAATACACAATTACAGAATAATAGAGTCTCTTTTGCTGATGGAAATACAAAAGAAGATTTTGAACTTGATCAGGAACTTACTGCAACCACTGGATACAGAGGATTCAATTATCTTAACTATCTTAAAGTTAATGATACGAGCGGTAATCTACTTGTTGGCGCTAATAATACGGGGGACAGCGGAGCTGGCGAACTTGATGTTAATGTACGGTCGTATTTCTCTGACCCTGATATTACTCTTGACGGCACTTCTGCTCAGACACTGGATAAGACTGGGGATGGTGACCTTACCTTCCAGTTAACTCAGAACACTGCCACAAATAGAAACTTTAATATTCTTACAACCAATGCTGGTGCTGGTTCCAGCAACATTATTATTACTGCTGAAGATACTGTACAGATTAATGCATCAGAAGCAGCAGGTAAAGTTCATGTAGAGGATACAAAATTCCAAGATAATTACATCGCCACAACCAATGCGACGATGAATCTGGACCCTGGTGATGATCGTGCAGTCACTGGTTTGGTTCGTGTCTGGGGCAACCTTCAGATTGATGGCACAACCACTACAATTAATTCCACACAATTGACTGTAGATGATGTCACTATTCTACTTGGTGGTGATACTGTTCCTACAACTGATGATAATCTAGATCGTGGTATTGAATTCAACTATTATGACACCGAAGCACGCTTAGGTTTCTATGGTTGGGATACTAATTACACTGATTTGGGTGGTCATGGTGGTGGATATCGTTTCCTTCATGCTGCTACAAATACTTCCGAGGTCTTTACTGGCACCGATTCTGGTATCATTGCAGGTAACGTAAAACTTACAACAGGCACTAACTCAACTACTAATACAACTGGCGACTTGGTAGTTGCTGGTGGTGTTGGTATTACTCAAGATGTAAACATCGGCGGTTTGTTGGATGTTGACAGTACATTCAGAGCAAATAGCACATCTCGCTTCGACGATACGATGGTGCTCCGTGGTGCTTCTAAGTCACTACAATTCCAGAATGGTGCAGGCACAGTTAAGTCAGAGATTCATACAACCTCAGGTAATGCAGAGTTTGGTGGTATTGTAACAGTTACTGGTGCAGTTGATCTTAATAGCACATTGAATGTTGCCAGTTCTGTCCACTTTGAAGCAACTGATGAACCTTCATTCGCACTGAATGCAGGCACTGGTATTTGGGAAATCCAATCCTCCGACTACGGATCATTCCGATTTGATGGTGGTGGATATATTGCTGGCGACTTCATGTTTGACAGCGACGTTGTTATCAACGGTACTATTCTTCAGAAAGAATCTGCTACAGAAGACTTCAACGAGCAAAACTTCCTGAGAGTTCGTCGTAAGTTTGAAACTGGATCCGTTCAGGTTTTAACCCCTGATTATGCTGCACATACACAATCAAACGCCAGAGTCTTTGGTGGTGCTGGTATCGGTACTACTCTTCATATCGGCGGCACATCTGCCAACGAAGGTCTGTTTATTGGTAAGAAAAGTAATAGCGATACAGTCAAGTTCTCTGTCTTAGGTGCATCTGGTAATACTGATATTGAAGGTACTCTCAATGTTGAGGGCGAAGTTACTATCCAAGATAGCGTAATTATCAACGCTGCCAACGAAGTATTCTCTATTAGAAATGGTTCTGGAGTTGCTAAGTTTGATGTTGATACTGATAATGGCAACACCTTAATTGAAGGGACATTAAATGTTAATGGCACTGTCGATGTTGATGCAGACTTTGCAGTTAGAAACGGAACAACGGATAAATTCTTTGTTGATAATGTAACTGGTAATACTGATATCCAAGGCACATTAGATGTCAACGGTGCAACTGAGATTACAAATACTCTGGATGTCAGCAACGCTGTCACATTCGACCAGACACTTCTGGTCCAAGGCAACTCCGAGTTTAACGGCACGGTTGATGTTGATGCCAACTTCGCTGTAAGAAGTGGTAGCACGGATAAGATGACCGTGAAGTCTTCATCAGGCAACATCGCAACTGATGGCACACTGGTTGTCCAAGGTCAGACAACTATCAATGACTCTCTGATTGTTGATGCTGCTAACGAAGTCTTCTCTATCAGAAATGGATCTGCAGTTGAGAAGTTTGGTGTTGATGCTGATAACGGCAATACAAATATTGTTGGTACATTAACTGTTGGTGATCCAACTCAAATTAATGACACTCTTGGCGTCTCTAATGTTGTAAGTTTCACAAGAAATACCCAACAAACTCTAACTGGTTCTTATGCTGCTGATGGTGCATTCCGTCTGACTGGTGGTGCTGGTATTGGCAAGAATCTTGCAGTTAGTGGTGACGCTAGAGTCTATGGTGGCACTGAATTAACAGGTGCTCTAGACCTTAATAGTAGTGCAGATATCTCTGGTGCTTTAGTAGCACACGATAACGTTACTATTACTGCAGACAATAAATCATTTGCTATTCAAAACGCATCTGCTGCGAACAAGTTTACTGTAGATACCGATAACGGTAACACTGATATTCGTGGCACCCTAGACATCGGTGGTGATGTAACTGCCGAGTCCAATCTTACTATTACAGGAAATCTAACAGTCAATGGAACAACAACTACTGTTAATTCTACGACAACAACTCTCGATGACCCTATTATTACTCTGGGTGGTGACACAGCACCAACGTCTAACGACGCTAAGGACCGTGGTGTTGAGTTCCGTTATTACGACGGCTCTGCGAAAATTGGTTTCTTCGGATTCGATAGAGGATCCCAACAATTTGCATTCCTGACAAGTGCAAGTAACTCCTCTGAAGTTCTTTCTGGTACAGATGGTGCTCTTCGTGCTGGTTCTATCAATATTACTGGTAGTGGCACATCTCTTGATGTTGATGCAAATGCAAATATTGACGGCACTCTGACTGTAGATGGTCAAATCATCTCTCAAGTTTCTTCTGGTCCTGCACTGGTTATTCCTACAACCAATAAGATTGCCAATCTGAATGCTGACCTTCTGGATAGCATGACGACTGCTTCTACAGCAACTGCAACTACTGTTGTTGCTCGTGACGGCAGTGGAGACTTTGCTGCAAATATCATCACAGTTGCTTCTGGTGTAGGTGCTGCTGCTGGTATTCAAGGTAATGCTCTTACTGCAGATACTCTAAAGACTGCTAGAACTATCACCGTTGATGGTGTAGTTGATGGTAGCGTATCCTTTAATGGTTCTGCCGATGTAACTATCAGCACTACTTACAATGATGCTGACATTACTGCACTCGCCGCTATGGCAGGCACTGGTCTAGTAGCAAGAACTGCTGCTAACACCTACGCACAACGCTCTGTGACCGCCACAGCGTCCTCTGGAGTCTCTATTACTAATGCAGATGGTGTATCAGGCAACATCACGATTAACGTCGCTTCTACGAGCAATAACTCAGCAAACAATTTAGTCCTTCGCGATGCTTCTGGTGATTTTTCTGCTAATGAAATCACTGCTGATTTGGTTGGAGATGTCACTGGTAATGTCACTGGTAACTTGACTGGTAACGTAACAGGCAATTCAACTACAGTTTCTACCTCAGGTTCTGGGTCTAATGTAGAAGTCTTTGTTGCAACCGTATTCAATCAGTCTGGTACTAACTCGATTACTACCAACTCTGGATTTAAGTATGACAGAGCAACCGCTAAAATTCTGGGAAATCTCTCAGGTGATGTTACAGGTGATCTGACGGGTGATGTTACTGGTAATGTTACTGGTGATCTTACAGGTGATGTCACTGGTAATGTAGATGGTAATGTTTCTGGTGAAGTTACATTAGAGGGTGCTGCACCCGCCAGTGCAACAGCAACTGGCACCGCAGGTGATATTCGTTACGATGCCGACTATATTTACATCTGTGTTGCTACCGACACCTGGAAGAGAGCAGCAATTTCTACCTGGAGTTAATTAACCAATGTCCGCTACTAGACCCGCTACTAAAACAGAACTAAAAAACTACGCTCTTCGTAGATTAGGTTTTCCCGCTATCGATATTAATGTATGTGATGAGCAATTGGATGACCTAATTGAAGAAGCAATCGATTACTTTCAAGAGTTTGCATATAACGGTAGTTATAAAGCATTCATCAAAATTGAAGTAACCGATGCCATTAAGACTGCTACCAAAACTGGCAGTGCAATGGGTTCTACAGATTGGACAGAAGGGAATGAATATGTATCACTTCCTCCTGGTGTCTTATCGGTCAATCATGTATATTCGCAAATTGGTGCTTCTAGTATTACTCCTGGTAATATTTTTAATATCAAGTATCAGATTTTCTTGAATGATATCTATGCAATGACGCATGGACAAATCCTCCATTACTTTATGACTTCGCAATATCTGGAGACTCTGGATTTTGTGACTAACTCTGATAAAAATCGTAGGGTTAGATTTAATGAATACCAGGGGAGACTATATCTAGATTTTGATTGGAACGAACTCCAAACTGGCAATCAGATAGTAGTAGAAGTTACCATGCGTCAAGACCCTGATACTTACACTGCAATGTATAATGATTCCTGGTTGAAGGATTATGTAGAAGCATTATTCCAACAACAATGGGGTCGTAACCTTAGTAAGTATGACGGCATTCAGATGCTAGGTGGTGTGACTCTCAATGGTCGTCAGATTCTTGAAGATGGTAGTCAGTTTAAGAAAGACCTAGAAGAAAATATTCGTAGCACATACGAACTCCCTCCAATGGATTTAATCGGTTGATATGACTTATAGAAACGATCCCCCAGAAAATTGCATTCAGTCGGACTATACTAGTAGTTGCCGACTAAATCTAAATGGTTCTTCCCAGGAACAGATGTTCATGGGCAATCTGATCATCGAGAGTATTGAACTCTATGGTCAGGATATCTATTATCTACCCAGAACATACGTCAATAAAGACACGATTTTTCAAGAAGTAGAAAGTAGTAATTTCACACAAGCACTTGCTATCAGGGCATATGTTAATAATGTAGATGGATGGGAAGGTCAAGGAGAACTTCTAAGTAAGTTTGGTGTCCGTATTGAAGACAAGACTACCTTCATCTTTTCTAGAACTAAATTTACTGAGAAGGTAGATGATAATGCAGCATTGAATGTAGAGGGTCGTCCTAATGAGGGTGACCTTATTTGGTTTCCAACAACAAAACATTTGTTTGAGATTAAGTTTGTAGAAGCAGAAAGACCTTTCTATCAGTTAGGTAAGGGTTATGTCTGGGAATGTCAAT